>Ga0066704_10001594_pt1 | contig 9954 bp, 9 predicted proteins | sample GraSoiAngelo_153_FD_66458 | JGI IMG/M metagenome (GOLD analysis project Ga0066704, IMG submission 66458) | Grasslands soil microbial communities from the Angelo Coastal Reserve, California, USA - 14_1009_12_40cm | ecosystem: Environmental > Terrestrial > Soil > Grasslands | place: USA... | reverse complement strand
CTGCAACTTCCACCCCCGGATGGAAGCTCGAATCGTCGTTGGCCCGTGATTGCCCATCGGCCCAATGCGTCCGCGTGGCGCCCCATTCGGGAATGCTTATTCTAGAATCACGAGTAATTCAAACCAAGAAACGCAAAACCGAACTGCCTCCTCCACCCCCTGACCTTCGAACTCCAGTGCCATTTCCCCCTTAGACTTCCGGCCCGACTCCGCTACTCTGTAAGCGGAGGCTCGTCATGACCCAAGAACCCAAACACCCCCACAACCGCAAGAAGCGGCACCCCAACTGGGGCGGCCGCCGCCTCGGCGCCGGCGCACCGGGCGGCAACATGAACGCCCTCAAGCACGGCCGCCGCTCCGCCCGCATGGCCAAAATCGGCATGGTCGTCGCCGCCGAACCCACCGTCCGCGACGCCCTCCTCGCCATCGCCGACCGCTGGGAGCGCCACCAGATGAAGGCCGACGAGGTCGTCAACCACATCCTCGCCCAGGTCCTCGAGCGCGGCCTCAGACGCGGCGATGAGCGCCTCGAAAGCTATCTTGAGGACACGCTCGGGAGGCGCATCAACAAAAAGCGGCAAAACAAGCGCCCGCCGCAAACGGAGGAATCTTGATCGATCGTTCTCCCACGTATCCCGATCGTCGGTCGATCAAGAATTTCGCCGCCGCACACTCACGGCCCCAAACGCGAGAAGAAAAAAATCACCCTCCCGTCAATCAAGATCACGCACGAATCCCGCAATCGAACAAGATTCCGTTCGTAAAACAGGACTTGACTGTTCGCAGATGGACCCGGACGGCTGGTAGGTCCGTTTGTACCTCTTACTTCCTACCTCTCACCTCTTACCACCCACGTCCCGTATAATGGCCCCAGCATGAGCCACCGCTTCCGCTACTCCGAATGGGACGGCACGCAGGACATCCCGCCCCTCGACCCCGACGACATCCTCGCCGGGCTCACCGATGACCTCCTGAACTTCGGCGACCTCCAGCACGCCCTCCGCAACCTCCTCCAGCGCGGCATGCGCAACCCCCTCGGCCAGCGTCTCGAAGGTCTCCGCGACCTCCTCCAGCAGCTCCGCCAGCAGCGCCGCCAGCAGCTCGACCGCTACAACCTCTCCTCCGTCTTCGACGACATCCAGAAGAAGCTCGACGAGATCATGTCCCTCGAGCGAGAAACCGTCGACCGGCGTCTGGACGAAGCAAACCGTCAGCTCGAGGGCGGCGAGCGCCCGCTTCAGGCCTTCGAAGAGGCGGTCAAACCTTCCGGCCAGGAGCAGACCGCCGAGGAGCAGAAGCAGCTCGCCGAGATGCTCAAGTCCGTCGCGGAACGCAAGAAGAACACCCTCGACAATCTGCCCGAAGACGCCGGCGGCCGCATCAAAGAGCTCCAGAACTACGAGTTCATGGACCCCGAGGCCGGCGCCAAGTTCCAGGAGCTGATGGAGATGCTGAAGAAGGCGCTGATGGACAGCTTCTTCAAGGACCTCTACCAGCAGATCGCGGACATGGGCCCGGAAGAGATGGCCCGCATGAAGGAGATGCTGCGCGACCTGAACGCCATGCTGTCGGAGAAGATGGCCGGCGGCGAGCCTGATTTCCAGGGCTTCATGCAGAAATACGGCGACCTCTTCGGCGACAACCCGCCGCAAAGCCTTGACGAGCTGATCGAGCAGATGCAGCAGGGCGTCGCCGCCATGCAGAGCCTCCTCGACAGCCTCCCCTCCGACATGCGCCAGCAGCTCCACGACCTGCTCATGGACAAAATCGGCGACCCCGACCTTCAGCGAGAGCTAATGGAGCTTCAGATGAACCTCGACATCGTCGCCCCGGGCGACGACCTCGAGAACCAATACCCCTTCCGCGGCGATGAGGGGCTGGACCTGCTCCAGGCGATGAAGCTCATGGACAATCTCCAGGATATGGACGACCTCGAAAAGCAGCTCGAAAAGACCCAGTACGGCGGCAACCTCGACGAGATCGACGAGGAGAAGCTGCGCGACCTGCTGGGCGAAGAGGCTGCCGAGACGCTCAACCAGCTCAAGGAGTTCCTCGAGATCCTCGAAGAGGCGGGCTACATCCGGCGCAAGGGCAACCAGTGGGAGCTAACGCCGCGCGGCGTCCGCAAGATCGGCGAGAAGGCGCTCGGCGAGATCTACGCGCAGCTCAAGAAGTCGGACTATGGCAAGCATGCGCAGCAGGACAAGGGCGCCGGCGGGGAGCGCGCCGACGAGACCAAGCGTTACGAGTTCGGCGACCAGTTCCACCTTCACCTCGGCGAGACCATCATGAACGGCGTCTTCCGCGACGGTCCGCAGGTCCCCGTCCACCTCACGAAAGACGACTTCCAGGTCTACCGCTCGGAACAGCTGACTACGACCGCTACGGTGCTGATGCTCGACCTCTCCTGGTCGATGGCCCTGCGGGGCAGCTTCCAGGCGGCGAAGAAGGTCGCGCTCGCGCTGCACAACCTCATCCGCACGCAGTTCCCGAAAGACAGCCTGTATCTGATCGGCTTTTCCGCCTACGCTCGGGAACTGAAGCCGGACGAGCTTCCGTACGTCCGCTGGGACGAGTCCGTGCTCGGCACGAACATGCACCACGCCTTGATGATGGCGCAGAAGATGCTGGCGAAGCACAGCGCCGGCACGAAGCAGGTGATCATGATCTCGGACGGCGAGCCGACGGCTCACCTCGAGCACGGCCGCTCCTACTTCGCCTACCCGCCCAGTCCGATTACCATCCGCGAGACACTGAAAGAGGTCCGGCGCTGCACCCAAAAGGACATCGTCATCAACACCTTCATGCTGGACCGCAACTATTACCTGAAAGAGTTCGTGAACCAGATCGCGCGCATGAACAAGGGCCGCGTTTTCTACACGACGCCGGAGCGCCTGGGCCAGTACATCCTGGTGGACTACGTCTCGCAGAAGCGAAAGCGCTTCGGCAACCGCGCGGCCTAACCCTCCGCCATTCTGGGCGTCAACCAGACCATGACGCAAGGAATCGGGCATTGATCCGCGGGACCCCACCCGTGTAAATCGACAGGTTGTGTTCCTCATTAGAGAATAGCCAGTCGTCCGTCTGCCCACTCACGCGCCCGGGAGGGTTAAACTGGGGGACACCCCCAGACCCCCGGCTTGCGGCGCTTTTCTGTCGCCATCAAGGCTGAGTTCGTGCTCCGCCTGCCTCCGCACTCCGTCGACGTCCTTCCTGGCAACCTGGTCGTAGCCGCCGCCATCCTCATCGTCCTGCCGATCATCGGTACGGCCGGCTACATGGTGCTCGAGGGCTGGAGCTTCCTCGACGCCCTCTATATGACGATCATTACGCTCACGACGGTCGGTTTCCGGGAAGTGCGAGAGCTGGACGATTCGGGACGCATTTTCACGATGCTCGTGATCATTTCCGGGGTCGGCGCGATACTGTACGCGTTTCTCGCCGTGTTCCAGTTCGTGCTCGAAGGCGAGCTGGGGCTACTATTGGGGAGACCGCGAATGAAGAGCCGTATCGAGAGCCTCAAGGGCCATTACATTCTCTGCGGCTTCGGTCGCGTGGGCGAGGACGTGGCCCGGGAGTTCGTCTCGCGAGACCTGCCGTTCGTGGTGGTCGAGACGAACCCGGAAGCAATCGAGCGCGCGGAGCGCCGCGGTTACCTGATCCTCGTCGGCGACGCCACCAGCGACGAGATAGTGAAAGCCGCAGGCGTCGAGCGCGCGGCCTGCTTGCTCGCCGCTTCGGACTCGGACGCCGGCAACACGTTTATCGTGCTGGCGGCGAGGGCACTCAATCCCGGCCTCTTTATCGTCTCCCGCACTGCTTACCCCGAAAGCGACCCGCGCATGCTGCGCGCGGGCGCCAACCGAGTCTTCTCGCCCTACACGATCGCCGGGCGCCAGATGGCGCTGTCGGCGATGCACCCCATCGTCGTCGAGTTCATCGACACGCTGGCAACGCGAAAAGACGGCGCTCCTGTGCTCGCCGAGATGGAGGTCACCGAGGAATCAGGCCTTCGCGACCGCACCATTCACGATGTCCTGCACACGCTGCGATCGGTCGCTGTGCTCGGCCTCCAGCGCCCATCCGGCGAGTTAAAGGTTGGCCCGGAGAGCGATACCCTCCTCGCCGTCGGCGACCGAGTAATTGTGATGGGCCAGGAGGCGGACCTGGAGGCCATCCGGCCGGGCCGCGCATAAAGCACGCGCGAGTTTGTTTGGCAAAAATGGGGTGCGCCAGCAGAACCGAAGGTGATGCCACCGCAACCACCGGGTCTCTGCAACTAAGGTGTGGCCGCCGAGGTCGGGGTGGCGCCGGCTGCCTCCTTGCCGGCATCTGAAATGAATAGCGCCTGCCCGTACTGTTTGACGCCGAACTGGGCGATCGTCGCCTGAACGGTGGGCGAAGTGATGAACGATGCGAAAGCCCGCGCCCCTTCGGCGTTTACGTTCGAGTGCTTCTTCGGATCAACGACGATCACGTGATATTGATTGAATAGCGCTTTGTCACCCTCGACGAGCAGTTCAAGATCGAGGCTTGCCTTCTGGGCCAGGTACGTTCCCCGATCACTTAATGTGTAGCCCTGCTTGTCGCTAGCCACGTTGAGAGTCGCGCCCATACCCTGTCCCGTCTCCTGGTACCACGTCCCGCTGGGCTGGATGCCCGCTGAGGTCCACAGGGAAAGCTCCTTAGTGTTTGTACCCGATTGGTCGCCCCTGCTAAGGAACAGTGCTTCAGCTGTTGCTATCTTCTTGAAGGCGTCCCCCGCGTTCGTCGCGCCCTTTATTCCCGCCGGATCATCCACCGGGCCGACGATGATGAAGTCGTTGTGCATCACGACCAAGCGGCTCTCCCCATTGCCCGCCGCCATGAAGTCTTCTTCCGCCTTCGGCGAGTGCGCCAGCACCACATCCGCTTCCCCCTCGCCAGCTAGGCGCAGCGCCTCGCCAGAACCCACTGCGATGGTCTTCACCTTGTAGTCGTGTTCCTTCTCGAACTGCGGGATAAGGGCGTCGAGCAGACCGCTGTCCTGTGTGCTAGTCGTCGTCGCCAAAATGAGTTCGTCGGAGCCGCTGCTACAACCATAAACGCCGGCAGCTAGAAGCACTGCTCCGGCCAATATCGCCAGACGCCACACTCGTCCGGCCATTCTCTGCATAACGGTCTCGTGATTCTGCCTCATATATCTCCCTTACATGCCCGCGGTCAGCCGAGCCAGTCAGCGAACTCTGACTCGAAGCGCTTGCTTACGAGTTCAGAAACGCCCTGCCGAACCCGGCGAAACCGGCGGATCAATTCGAGTGCGTCGGGGGTCAGCGAGCTACCTCCTCCGCCCGCTCCTCCGCTCTGCGTTTCAAGGAGACGGACGCCAAGTTGCTCCTCGACCGCTTTCAGTTTGTGCCACGCCGTCCTATAAGGAACGTCGAGGCGTTCTGCCGCGCGCGATAGCGAACCCGTTTCTCCTACGGCGGCGAGAAGATCGAGGCGCCACTCCGACAGGACCAGCTCGCCGCCACGCTCGCACCAGATCTTCGAACGAGCTTCGACTTGATCCCTGATCTCCGAACGAGAACTCGGTGGGTGACGCTTCGGTCGCATCGTTGGGCAGACCCTAGCATAACGAGCGCACGCTGCCAACCTTTCAGAAGGCCCTATTCGGTGGCTATTAGTACTTCGGTGGCCTTGACGATGACCGTGACGCTCGACCCCTCGTGGAGTCCGAGCTGGTCCGCGGACTCGCGGGTAATTGCAGAAACCATCTCGTGGCCACCACCGATATCGACCGTGATCTCGGCCATTACGCCCCCCAACTTGATCGCCGTAACGGTCCCGTTGAACTGATTGCGAGCGCTAAGTCGCACGACGAACCTCCTCCGGTGTCTCCGAGCTTATGCGCCTAAGCGATCGACCGCCTAGACGCCGGGCATATCAAGCCCGTTGCAGTTCAGACGACCGACTCGTCATTCAGTCGAGTCGTACTCGTGGCTGTGGGCGATCTGGTCGTCCGCGTGCGGGTGCTCGTGCGGTTCTTCCTCAACGTAGAACTGGAAGAGCACGCCGCCGGAGTCCTTGGGATGGATGTAGGTGTCGGCCCAGCCGTGGCTACGCTGCACGCCGCCCATTGGCTCGATGCCGAACTCCCTGATCGCCGCCGCTGCCCAGTCGATGTCCTCGACCTCAAACGTCACGTGGTGCAGGCCGGGACCGCGGTCGCGAAGGAAGCGGTGGAGATAGCTGCTCTCGCCTGACGGCTCCAGCAGCTCGAAATGCCCCGTGCCGCCGGGGACGCGCAGCCCCACGCCGCGGAAGCCGACCTCCTTGTTCTCGAACCGTCCCTCGACCGTCATGCCCATGAGATCAGTGAGCAGCGGCAACGCGTCGTCGATTCGCTCGACAGCCCAGCAGACGTGGTCCAGCCTCTTGATGCCCATCTTTTCGTTATCCATTCGTCTGTCCTCGCTAGATACCAGCGGCGATGATGCCGAAACCAGGCCATCCGAGACTAGCCTTGGCTTGTGAGCAGCGGTGGCCGCGATTACGATTGCCCTTGACATGACGGGGCCGTTCGAGAGCAAGGAGGCGGTTGTCATCGTCAACCCGACGGCGCACAATGCCGCGAAGCGAAAAGCACTGTCCGCGGCCGACGGGTGGCTCCGGGAACATGGCTGGAAGGCCGAATGGGCTGAGACCTCGGGCGCCGGCGACGCGACCACAGCGGCGGCCAAGGCAGCTGAGCGTCGGGTGCCGATTGTCTTCGTCTGCGGCGGCGACGGGACGCTCAATGAGACGGTGAATGGCCTGGCGGGGTCCGAGACGGCGGTCTCGGTGATACCCAGCGGGACTGTGAACCTCTGGGCGCGTGAAGCAGGACTGCTGAAGAAGCCCAGCGAGGCGGTGCGCCTTGCTGTCGATGGCGTCCGGCGACGTGTTGACCTTGGGCGAGCGGGCTCGCGGTACTTCCTCTCGATGGCGGGCTTCGGCATCGACGCGGCGGTGGCACATCGTGTGTCGCACGGCGCCAAGGGGCGGGTAGGAGCGGCGGCGTACGCGCTGTCCGCCGCCAAGCAGGCGATGACTTATCGCGGCTCGCGGGTGACGCTTTCGCTCGACGACGAGGAGCGAAGCGCCTGGGCCCTGATGATCGTCGCAGGCAATACCCGGAAATACGCCGGCCTCACGCAGGTCACACCGGATGCGATTGTGGATGACGGCCTCCTCGATGTCTGCGTCTACGAGGGGCGTGGCCGCTGGGACATCGTCCGGCTGGCGGCGCTCACGCTGCTCAGACGGCATCACGGGTCGAAGCGCGTGCACTACAAGCGAGTGCGACGGTTGAAGATCGCGAGCGAGAAGCCAATGCCGGTCCAGCTCGACGGGGAGGCGCTTGCGGATTCGCCGGCCGAAGTAAGCGTAGCGGCTGGCGCGCTCTGGGTGATGACCCCTAGCGGGCTCAAGAGTCCGCTGTTCTCGCTGCCGCTGGAACCGGCGTGATGGTGATGGCTTGGACCGCGCCATCTTTGACATCGAAGCACGCCGCGGTAGAGCTGAATTCCGGCGGAAAGCGGTCCCAATCGGCGCCCGTGATCAGCAGTTGGTCCACGTCGCGGATCGCCGCGAGGACGGCCTGCCGGCGAGATGAGTCCATCTCGGAGAGCACGTCGTCGAGCAGCAGGACCGGCGCCTCACCACGCCGGCGCCGCAGCAGCTCGGCTTCCGCGAGGCGCAGAGAAAGAGCGATGCTTCGCTGCTGAGCGCGCGAGGCGTAGCCGGCTGCCGGAAGGTCGTTCAGCGCGAACAGGATTTCGTCCCTGTGCGGCCCTTGCAGGGTCATGCCCGCAGCAATATCGCGCGTTAGTCCACGCGTGAAGTTCTCCTTAAGGCATTCTGCGATCTCGTCTGCGGAAGCGAAGGCCGGCTCGGGAAGTGGCGAGTCGGTTCTTGGCTGATAGGAAACGCCAAGGTTTTCCGCTTCCGCCAGCGCGCGATGATAGTCCGCGGCCAAGCCGCTTATTTCCGCGAGAGCGGCCGCGCGGCGTTGCATGATGAGCGCACCGTCTTTGCTTAGCTCATCCGTCCAGAAGCCAAGCTCCTCAGCCTGAGCTTCGCCATCGCGGACACGCTTGAGCAGGTGGTTCCGTTGGAGCAGGACGCGCTCGAAGCGAGAGCGCGCGGCAGAATACGGCTGGTCGACCTGCATAAGCGTGAGGTCGATGTAACGCCGCCGGAGCGAAGGCGAGCCCTCGATCATGAGCAGGTCATCGGCGCTAAAGAGCACCGCCGTTATCCGGCCCACGGCATCTGCGAGGCGCTTGGGTGCGCCGTTGATCTTGACAGTCTTAGTCGCGTTGGCGCCACGCGCGGGGTCCCTGGCGACGACGGCGACCTCGATCTTCAGCACACCGGCCCTCGTCTCAACCTCTGCGACGACGCGAGCAGCCGGCAGGACATCGCTCAGGAGCTCCCGGCGTATAAGCTGGATGTCGGTCTCGGCGCGAACGGCGCGCAGTGTGGCCAACAAATAGACAGCTTCCAGAAGGTTGGTCTTGCCCTGCGCGTTATCGCCAACGAAGAGCGCCGCTTTCGCGGGAAGTTCGATGTGGAGGCGCTCAAAATTGCGGTAGTCGAAGAGCTGTAGATGGCGCAACCGCATACTGGAATTATATTCCTGCATGGCGAACGGCCCGAGGCCGCGCGACCGGCGGTAGTCTCGCTGCTAGTGGGTGCGCGGTGAAACGAGCGCGCGCTGCTTTGCGGGTGTCTGGGCAGCCACCGCAACGCAGAACTCGCTGCCGTGGTGGTCCGAATCGTTCACCCAGATGCGGCCGTTGTGCAACTCGACCAGGGACTTGGCGATCGCGAGGCCGAGACCCAATCCGGAGCGGTCGCCTCGGTAGAAGGGCTCGAAGATCAGCTCGCGGTCCTCGGGGCTGACGCCCGGACCGGAGTCGGCCACGGTCAGGATCAGTTCACCCCGGGCCAGGCGGGTACTCACCGTAATGTGCCCTCCCGGCGGCGTGTAGCGCTGAGCGTTCGAAAGAAGGTTGATCAAGACTTGCTCGAAGCGGAGTCGATCGACCCGGACGAGCGTACCGGGTGCAGACGATTTCAGGTCGATGCTCTGATGCTTGGCTGCGACCAGCGGCTGGACAATGGCGGCTGCGTTCGCCACCAAGTCGTCGATCGATACCGAGTCCAATTCCAGCCGCGGCTTGAACTCGTCGTCCCGCGAGATGTTGACGAGGTCGGCGACGAGGCTGCTAAGGCGGGATGCGCCTCTCACGATTGTCGCGACCAGCTTCCCACGTGTGCTCTGTGGGTCCCTGGTCTCTTCCTCCTCGAGCAGCATCTCGGCAGCCATCATGATAGACGTAAGCGGCGTCCTGAGTTCATGCGAGACGGTTGAAAGGAAGTCGCTCTTCATCCGGTTCAGCTCATGCAGGTGCTGCGCGTGGGCGCGTTGTCCTTCGTAAAGGCGGCAATTGTCCAGGGCCAGCCCAAGGACGACGCCGAGCGCTGCGAGCAGCCGCTGGTCGCGCACCTGCGGGTTCCTGCCCGCGGCCGCTATCGCGAGTACCCCTTCCAGCCGGCCGCGGGCGACGAGCGGGACATAAACGGCCCGTTCCCGTCTCGCCCCTCCGGCGAACCATGAGTCGGCGGCTGTGGAAGACATGGTCAAGAGCTTTCCCCGCCGCAACGTCCCGGAAAGCGGCCCGTCGCCGAGGGAGAGATTCGGCGCGCGCTTCAGCCAGCTAGAGGGCAGGCCATGGACGGCCACGGGCTCGAGCAGTTGTCCATCTTCGGTGAGCCATCCGACGACTACGGCGCGGGCGCGCAGCCAATGGGCGATGAGTTTCGTGGCCCTCCGGCAGGCAGCCGGGAACTGATAAATGGGCGCCAGTTCGCAGCCGAGCTCGTGCGGATAGGTGTGGCGGCGGCGCATTCGGTACTCCCAACGCA
>Ga0066704_10001580_pt1 | contig 9988 bp, 8 predicted proteins | sample GraSoiAngelo_153_FD_66458 | JGI IMG/M metagenome (GOLD analysis project Ga0066704, IMG submission 66458) | Grasslands soil microbial communities from the Angelo Coastal Reserve, California, USA - 14_1009_12_40cm | ecosystem: Environmental > Terrestrial > Soil > Grasslands | place: USA... | reverse complement strand
TCGTAGCGATCGACGAGCGCTGCGAGGTCGTCCGCGATCGGCGGCAATCCACGGCCGCCGTGGATCAGGATCGGCACTCTGCGCTCGGCGGCGAGCTCGAAGACGGGCGCGAGCCGCTCGTCGTTCAGCAGGAACTTCTGCGCCCTCGGGTGGAGCTTGATGCCGCGCGCGCCGCGGTCGAGGCAGCGCGTCGCCTCCTCGATCGGCTCCTCGTTCATGTCGAGGCGGACGAATGGGATCAGATTCCCGCCGCTCCGCTTCGCGAATTCGAGCGTCCGGTCGTTCCCGGCGCGGAAGCCAGGGTGCCGGTCCGGCTCGTCGAGGCAGAAGAGGAAGCAGCGGGAGATGCCGTACTTCTCCATCCCGCGCTCGAGGTCGTCGTAGACGCCGACCATGCCGTCGATGTCCGTGCCGAGGTGCGTGTGCGCGTCGAAGATCGCCGCCCGCTGGGGAAGCTCGCGGCGCAGCTCTTCGTCCCACTGCGCCATCAGCTCCTGGGCACGCTGAAGCGCGTCGTTCACTCGTTGGAGTCTACGTAGGGCGCCCCGAGCTACGTGGCCGCAGGGTCGCCGCGAGCGGACACGTCTCCAGAGGACCCGTCCAGGGACAGTCCCTTCGGAGGGACAGTCCCTATGAGGGACAGGCACTCAAGGGGACTGTCCCCGGGACATGGCCCTCGGGGGCATGGCGCGAATGGTGAGCAACACGCAGATAGGATCGCGCCGTGCCGGACGTCCTCATCTACGGCGACACCGTGCGATCACCCGAGCTACGGCACGAGGTACCGCTCGTCATCCCCGACGGCTTCCTCTACCTCGAGAAGGACGGCCGTCGCGTCGTCGCTTTGCACTCCCTCGAGATTCCCCGCGTGCGCGATGACGCGCCCGGCCTCGACATCATCGCGACCGCCGAGCTCGGCGAGGACGAGCTGTATGCCCAGGGTCTGCAGGGGCCGGCGATCACGCTCGAGGTCATAGTGCGCGCGTGCCGCGAGGTCGGGATCCAGGCGGCAGCCGTGCCGCCGCACTTCCCGGTCGAGGTCGCCGACCACCTCCGCGCCAATGGGATCGACCTGACGGTCGACCGTGACCTGTTCGACAACCGCCGGCGCTCGAAGAACGAGACCGAGCTGGGCGGAATCCGCAGGGCGCAGAAGGCGTGCGAGACGGCCCTCGACGCGGCGCGTGACCTCCTCCGACGGGCACAGCCGAACGGCGCCGGCCTCGAGGTCGACGGCGCCCCTCTCACCTCCGAGCGGATCAAGCGCGTGATCGAGGGTGTGTTCGCGGATCACGACGTCGAGGCCAGCGAGATGATCGTCTCGCACGGTCCTCAGACCGCCGTCGGCCACGACATGGGCTCGGGTCAGATCCGCCCGAACGAGCCGGTCGTCTTCGACCTCTTTCCGAGGGACAAGCAGACTGGCTGCTACGCCGACATGACGCGGACGTACGTCGTCGGCGAGCCGTCCGAGGAGGTGAAGGAGTGGTACGGCCTCGTCAAGGACGCGCTCGACCGCTCGACGGCGGCGGTGAAGCCCGGCGCGAACGGCCGAAAGCTCTTCGAGCTCGTCTGCAACATCTTCCAGCAGGCCGGCTACAAGACTGCGCTGAACAAGGAGCCCGGAGAAGTGCTCGAGGACGGCTTCATCCACAGCCTGGGCCACGGCGTCGGCCTCGAGGTGCACGAACTGCCGTCGATGTCGCGAACGGGACACGATCTCGTCCCCGGCGACGTGATCACGATCGAGCCCGGCCTCTACCGCTCGGGCTACGGCGGGCTCCGTCTCGAGGACCTCGTGCTCGTCACCAAGAACGGGTACGAAGTCATCACGGATTATCCGTACGACCTCACTCCGTGACGACGAACACGATCGAGACGATGCTCCTGGAGGAGCGCCGCTATGAGCCTCCGCCCGAGTTCGCTCGCAAGGCGAACGCGCAGCCCGACATCTACGAGCGGGACTGGGAGGACTTCTGGGAGACGGAAGGACGCGAACGCATCACATGGTTCGAGCCGTTCTCGCAGCTGTACGAGTGGAACCCGCCGTACGCGAAGTGGTACCTCGGCGGGAAGCTCAACGTCTGCTTCAACTGCCTCGACCGGCACGTCGAGGCCGGCAAAGGCGGACACATCGCGTACTACTGGGAGGGCGAGCCCGAGGGCGAGCGGCGCGAGCTGACGTTTGCCGATCTGCTCGGCGAGGTCGTCCGGTTCGCGAACGCCCTGAAGGAGCTGGGCGTCAAGAAGGGGACACCCGTCGCGATCTACATGGGAATGGTTCCCGAGCTGCCGATCGCCATGCTCGCCTGCACGCGGTTGGGCGCGCCGCACACGGTGGTCTTCGGCGGCTTCTCGGCTGACTCGCTGTCCGATCGGATGAACGACATGGAGTGCGAGCTGCTGATCACGCAGGACGAGGGGTGGCGCTCCGGCAAGAAGGTGCCGCTGAAGCGAAATGCCGACCTCGCAGTCACGCAGTCGCCGTCGGTCAAGCAGGTCGTCGTGTACCGGCGCACGGGCGACGACGTTCCATTCGACGGCTCACGCGATCTGTGGTGGGACGAGCTCGTCCAGGGGAAGAGCGACGACCCCGCATCGTGTCCCTGCGAGCCGATGGACTCAGAGGATCTCCTCTACCTGCTCTACACGTCTGGCACGACCGCGAAGCCGAAAGGGATCGTGCACACGACCGGCGGCTACCTCGCCGGCGTTGCGACGACGCACCATTACATCTTCGACGTGAAGCCGGACTCGGTCTACTGGTGCGCGGCCGACGTCGGTTGGGTCACTGGCCACAGCTACATCGTCTACGGCCCGCTGTGCAACGGCACGACTGGAGTCGTCTACGAGGGCGTTCCGAACCATCCGAATCCCGAGCGCTGGTGGGAGATCGTCGAGCGCTACAAGGTCGACATCCTCTACACGGCCCCGACCGCGATCCGCTCGCACATGAAATGGGGGCCGGAGCACGCCGAGAAGCACGACCTGTCGTCGCTGCGGCTGCTCGGCACCGTCGGCGAGCCGATCAATCCGGAAGCCTGGGTGTGGTACCGCGAGCACATCGGCGGCGACCGCACGCCGATTGTCGACACGTGGTGGCAGACCGAGACGGGGATGATCCTCATCACGCCGCTGCCCGGGATCACGACGCTGAAGCCCGGCTCCGCGACGAAGCCGTTCCCGGGCGTCGCCGCCGCTGTGTACAGCGAGAGCGGCGAGGAGGTCGGGCCCGGCGGCGGCGGCTATCTCGTGCTGAACCGGCCCTGGCCCGCGATGCTGCGCGGCATCCACAAGGACGACGAGCGTTACCGCGAGACGTACTGGTCGAAATACGGGGACGTCTACTTCGCGGGCGACGGAGCGCGGATCGACGAGGACGGCGACTTCTGGCTGCTCGGGCGCGTTGATGACGTGATGAACGTGTCCGGCCACCGCATCTCCACGATCGAGGTCGAGTCCGCGCTGGTCGACCACAAGAAGGTTGCGGAGGCGGCCGTGTGCGGCCGGAGCGATGCGACGACGGGGCAGGCGATCGTCGCCTACGTGACACTGAAGGGCGGCGAGGAGGGCTCTATCGAGATGCTCGAGGAGCTACGCCAGCACGTCGGCACGAAGATCGGCCCGATCGCGAAACCGGCGAACATCGTCTTCACGCCCGAGCTGCCGAAGACGCGCAGCGGCAAGATCATGCGACGCCTCCTCCGCGACGTCGCGGAGAACCGCACGCTCGGCGACACGACGACGCTCGCCGATCCGACCGTCGTCGAGGAGATCAAGGACCGCGCGACGACCGAGACGCGCGAGGACTAAGAGGCTCAACTACAGCTTCGAGGCGCAGTCGGCGACGGCGTTCGCCATCAGCCGCTTGATCCTGGCCGGGATCGTCTTCGAGAGACCGATCTCGGCGAAGTCCCGCGTCGAGACGCTGTTGCTGAGCTTGTCGAGGGTGCACGCGCAGTAGGCGCGCTTCTTGGCATTCCCGCCGGCGACGCAGCTCTTCATATAGTTCGTGGTCAGAGCCTCCGGATAGTGGTAGCGGCCGTGCGTGACCACGGTCCCACCGCTCTCGGTGCTCGTCGTGGTCGAGACGACGGTGGTCGTCTTCGTCACCGTCTGCGTCGTCGACTTCGCGGATTTCCCGCCTCCGCCGCAACCGGCGAGGACGAGAACGACCGCGATGGCGAGGAGGGCCAGCCGCACGCCCTAGATCATGACAGGCCGAACGGCTAGGCCAGCAGCCGTTCGAACCGCTCCGCGTCGTCGAACGGGCCGATGACGGCGAGGCGCAGGCCCTTCTTGTCCAGCAGGTCCTGCGCGACGCGCGCCACGTCCGCGGCCGTGACCTTGTCGAGCTCGGCCAGAACCTCCGCGGGATCGGGCGTCTTCTCCTCGAGCACCTCCCGCCGGAGGCCGAACATGATCAGGCCCTGAGGCGTCTCGAGCTGGAGGACGAAGCGGCCCTTGGCGAAGCTGCGCGCCTTCTCGAGCTCGTCCGACGGAATCGGCTCCTCGGCCACCTTGCGCAGCTCGGCGGCGATCGTCGTGATCGCGTCGTCGATCCGGTTGATGTCGACGCCGGCCTGGGCGAACAGCGACCCGGCGTCGGTGTAGCTGTGGTTGATCCCGAAGACGTAGTAGGCGAGACCGCGCCGCTCGCGCACCTCGGTGAAGAGGCGCGACGACATCCCGCCGCCGAGGATCGTGGACAGCACCTGCAGCGCGTAGCGATCGGGATGCTCGAGCGGATAGCTGTAGACACCCACGGAAACGTGCGCCTGGTCGGACTGCTTCGTGTGGAGCTTGACCTGCGGCCCGCCGTTCGGGCGGAGCCTCGTCGGTTCCGGCTCGCCCGTCTTGGCCTCGAGAAGATCGCCGAGCAATTCTTCGATCCGTTCGTGCAGGCCGTCGCCGAGGGCGCCGCCGATGCCGACGACCATTCGGGCCGGCTTGTACCAGCGGTCGAGGTAGCTCGTGAACGTCTCGCGCGTTGCGCCGCGAACCGTCTCCTTGCGGCCGATGATGTCCCAGCCGAGCGGCTGGTCGTCGTAGAGGAGCTCCTCGTACACACCGCCGATGTAGTCGCGCGGCGTGTCGTAGTACATGTTCATCTCCTCGATGATCACGCCCTTCTCGCGCTCGATCTCCTCGGCGTCGAACTTCGAGTGCCGGAGCATGTCGACGAGGACGTCGAGCGCGACGTCGCGCGACTCGGCTGCGCACTTGACGTAGTACCCGGTGTACTCCTTGCCCGTGAACGCGTTGAACTCGCCACCGATCGCGTCGATCTCCTTCGAGATGTCGCGCGCCGTCGGACGCTTCTCCGTTCCCTTGAAGAACATGTGCTCGGAGAAGTGCGCGATCCCGTTCGTGTCGGGAGTCTCGTAGCGCGACCCGGCCGCGAGCATGATCGCGCAGGTCACCGACTGGGCGGACTCCATCGGCGCCGTGAGGATGCGCAGCCCGTTCGGGAGGGTTTCGAGGCGGAAGGAGCTCACGCGGCCGATGCTATCCGCGAGCTCTGTTTCCGCGTCTCACGTGGTGGATGCTCGCAGTCCTCTTATCGGCAGCGGTTTTCGCCTCACACCCCCAGCCATTCGCCGGTCTGTGAACCTGACTGATCGCCTGACGGCAGGAGGATTGCATTCGATCGCCCAGGCGAGGGGACAGACGCCTCCAGGATCTATCTCATGAATCCCGACGGCACCGACGTCCGACCGCTGCTGCGCGGTTCGTAATGGTCGAGCTCCTCATCGCGGCTCTCGCGTTTGCGGCCGCGCGCGTCGACGACGGGCATCCGGTCTGGTCTCACGATGGACGCTACGTGGCGTTCGACCGGACACGCGAGCTCGGCGGCGGGTTCACGAACACGAGCATCGAGATCGTTCGGAGCGATGGTCGGCGGCTTCGTCACATCACGCCGACGTCGGTTTCGGTGGACGCGGTCCGCCCCGTGTGGTCACCCGACGATGGCTGGCTCGCGTTCGAGGTCGCATCGAGATACCTCCCGACGACCGTCCAGTGGGAGCGCCGGAATGGGCGGAACGCAAATGCGCTCTCGATCGGAAGCGACTCGTCCAACACGGTCTCCGCTCCCTCGTGGGCGCCCGACAACCGCAGGCTCGCCGTGGCCGCCCGGGTCGGTCCGCGGTCGGGGCTCTACGTCGCCGAGCGAACAAGCGGTCGTTCGGCGCGCGTCGCGGCGGGCCCGGTGCGGTTTACCGCCTGGTCGCCTGACGGACGCCGGATCGCGTTCGCGGACGCGATCTCGGTCGCGCTCGTGGCTCCCGGCGGCGGAGACATCAGGCGACTGACGGCCCCGCCATCGCGCATCTCGTGGTCTCCGGACGGCACGCGCCTTGCCTACGCCACCGGCTGCGCTGTCGGGATCGTGGCCGCCGATGGGACCGGCCGGCCTCCAGAGCTCACGCCGTGTCCACCGGAGGTCGAGACGAGCACGCCGTCCTGGTCGCCGGACGGCAGGCGGATCGCGTACAGCGTCTGCCGGCGACCGGTCTGCAGCGTGTTCGTCGCTCCCGCAGGCCCGAACGCGGTCGGTGGAGTCCAGATCCCGCGCGCCCGAGACCCCGCCTGGGCACCGAACGGCCGCCTGATCGTCTACACGCATGTCGCCGGATCTGCTCCGACGCGGCTCTACCTCGTACGGCCGGATGGCCATGGCGTCCACCCGCTCATCCGCGGTCAATGACCGGACTGCACCAACGTGTCGTCGCCGATTCCGTGAGCTGATGAGCCGGTCGGTACTCGATTGCTCGCGATGCGAAAAGACGTCGCGGGCACGCCGACGAACCACGTTCTCGAAGGTCGCCACGTGATCGTCGACGTGACGCTCAGGGCGAAGAGCGGTGGGATCTCGTTCGACCCGAGCTACTGCGACGGGACGTCGATCCACTAGCCCGCCGAGCCTCGCGCCGGTACACGAAGCGCACTGCCTGCCAGTCGCCGTCGATCGCGGCCGACTTGTTGTCGACGAGACCGGCGTCGAGACCGATCTGCTGCACCGTTGCGAAGTTGAGGTCGGTCTCGATCTTCGCTGTCTTCTTCGGCCAAGCGATCCACAGGCCGTCCGCGGGCGCCAGAGTCTTCTTCAGTGCCGGGAAACGCCGCTTCAACTCGTCGCGCGACGTCGTGAACAGGACAACGACCTCGCTCCCGGGCTTGGCGCCGAGCTTCTTCGAGAGCGGCGTCTCCGAGTAGTCCTTGTCAGGCACGCGCGAGCAGTTCCTGCTCCCGCTCCGGCGAGAGCCCGACCCCCTCGGCGCGCGGCAACTCGCGCTGTGCGTCCCAGGCGAGCGTGTCCGCGATCGTCTCCGCAAGCGGCCGGAACGTCAGCCCCGCGGCGGTTGCCTTCGAGACGGGGACACTGTTCGCAGCCTGCCACCCCGGCGAGGCGATCCAGAGCGGGACGCCCATCCACTCTTCGACGCCTTCGCCGAGCAGGTAGTCGCTCGGCACCCACGTCAGCCTCGCCTCGCTGCCGGTGACGCGGAGGCACTTGTCGAGCAACTCCTGAAACGTCATCACCTCTCCGGTCGCGTTGTAGACCCCGCTGAGGCCGTTCTCGGTCGCGCGGACAATCCAGTCGCCGAGATCCCTCACGTCGACGAACTGCACCGGATCCTGCGGCGCGCCTGGCGCGAGGACGTGGCCGCCGGCCGCGATGCGCCGCGGCCAGTACGTGAACCGGTCGGTGGGATCGTGCGGGCCGACGATCAATCCCGGCCGGACGATCAGCGCCCGGTCGCCGAACGCGCCGTCGACGATCGACTCGCACACCGCCTTGAGCGCGCCGTAGTGCTCGAGGTCCTCCGCACCCGGATCGTCGAGCTCCTCGACGGGCGCGCCTTCCACTTGCTCCTCCGGCGTGCTGTGAGCCGCATACGCCGAGACACTGGAGATGTAGACATACCGGGTGACACCGCGGAGCGCTTCGACCGAGAGACGCACCGCGCGCGGAAGGAACGTCGCCATGTCCAGAACTGCGTCCCACTCGCTCCCGCCGAGCGCACTCAGATCCTCGGTCCGGTCGCCGCGGATCTTCTCGACGGCGGGATACAGCTCGGGATTCGTCTGCCCTCGGTTGAAGAGCGTCACGTCGTGACCGCGCGCGAGCGCGGCGTCGACGGTCGCGCGACCCAGGAACTTCGTCCCGCCGAGGACGAGCAGCCGCATCAGAAGCGCTGGATCGCGCTGAAGATCGCGTCCGTCCCGAAGTCGAGCGCCGAGGCCGGTACCCGCTCGTCCGCCGCATGCACGAGCTCGAGAAACCTGAAGTCCGCCGGCAGTCGCAGCGGCACGAAGCCGTAGGTCTGGATCCCGAGCGGCGCAAAGAAGCGTGCGTCCGTGACGCCGGGTTGCAGGAGTGGCACAGGGATCGCGTCGGGGTCGAGCTCGCGGAGGACACCGCCGAGCATGTCGTAGAGGGCGAGGTTCGGCTCGGGCGGGCCCGGGTCGTGACGGACGAGCTCGATCTCGGCGTCGTCGCCGACAACGTCCCGGATCTCGCCGATCACGTCATCCGGCTTGAATCCGGGCAGTGCCCGGGCGTCGAGCTCGAGCTCGACCACGCTCGGAACAACGTTGATCTTCTCGCCCGCGCGGACGATTGTGGCATTGACCGTGTTGCGCAGCATCGGCTCGAGCAGCCGGCCATGGCGTCCGAGCCGTCTCAGCACGCGGTCCGTGAAGCGCGGATTCAGCAACGAGAGGAAGACGCTCCGCTTCGGGCGCGGCAGAGCCGCGGCGATCCCTTCGACGAAGGCGCGCGCGACCGGTGTCACGTGCACCGGAAGTGGATGACCGTCGAGGTCGCGGAGGAACTTCGCAAGCCGTGCCATCGTGCCGCCACGGTTGACCATCGCGCCGTGGCCGCCGGGCCCGCGCACGGTCGCCTTCAGCCAGCAGATCTGCTTCTCCGCCACCTGGATCGGGTAGAAGCGCTGCCCGGCGAGCTCGAGCGAGAAGCCGCCGAACTCACTGAGGGCGTAGCGGACTCCCTCGAACAGATGGGCGTGCTCCTCTGCGAGAAAGCGCGCGCCGACGTCGCCGCCGGCCTCCTCGTCTGCGAGCACGGCGAGGATCACGTCGCCCGGGAGCGCAGTCCCCTCACGCTTTGCGCGGAGGAACGCGCTGACGAGCATCGCGACCGGGCCCTTCATATCGACCGCACCGCGCCCCCAGACGTAGCCGTCCACGAGCTCGCCGCCGAACGGCGGCCGCGCCCAGTCCTGTCCGGACGTCGTGACGACGTCGACGTGCCCCTGCAGCAAGAGGGGCGCCTTGTCGCCGCCCTCGAGCCGCGCGACGAGGTTGGGACGCCCCGGCACCTTGGCGTACACCTCGGTGTCGATCCCGGCCTCAGCCAGCAGGCCGCGTACGAACTCGACAGACCCCTCCTCGTTCCCCGGCGGATTCGTCGTGTCGAAGCGGATGAGCTGCTGGAGCAGCTCGGCTGGAGTCACAGCGACGCGATGGTCGCGAGCAAACCGTCGACTTCCTCTGCCGTGTTGTAGTGGACGATCCCGGCGCGCACCGCCCCTTCGTCCTCGAGACCGAGCCGCTTCATCACCTCGAGGGCGTAGTAGTTCCCGTGCCACACCGCGTACCCTGCGTCTCCGAGCCTCGTTGCCGCCTCGCGCGTCGAGACGCCGTCGACGTTGAACGCGAAGGTCGCGACGCGGCCGTCCATGGTCGGGAGCCCGTAGAGGGTGACCCCGTCGGGGAGCCCGGCGAGAAAGCGCTCGCCCAGTTCGCGCTCGTGCGCGCGGATCGCGTCCCAGCCGATCGACTCGACGTACTCGACGGCGGCGACGAACCCGGCGAGGAGCTCGTGCGGAAGCGTCCCCGTCTCGAAGCGGTGGCCCAGCGGCTCGTCCGCCGCAGGCCGAACCTTGTACGGGCGCCACGAGTCGAGCAGCTCCGCGCGGCCAAACGCGAGCCCGAGGTGCGGCCCGAAGAACTTGTACGG
>Ga0066704_10001578_pt1 | contig 9994 bp, 6 predicted proteins | sample GraSoiAngelo_153_FD_66458 | JGI IMG/M metagenome (GOLD analysis project Ga0066704, IMG submission 66458) | Grasslands soil microbial communities from the Angelo Coastal Reserve, California, USA - 14_1009_12_40cm | ecosystem: Environmental > Terrestrial > Soil > Grasslands | place: USA... | reverse complement strand
GAGGAGTACGTCTCCAGGACCATCGACAACCTGTTCAAGGCCGGCGCAAACGTGTACTACCACGCGATCCGGCGCGCTCACGTTTCGGGCCATGCCAGCCAGGAGGAGCTCAAGCTCATGCTCGGGTTGACGAAGCCCAAGAACTTCATCCCGATCCATGGCGAGTTCCGGATGCAGGTTCAGCACGGCCGGCTGGCAATCGAGACGGGGGTGGCGCCCGACAACGTGTTCATCATCGAGAACGGCATGCCCATCGAGATCGCGACCGACGGTACCGCTCGACGCGGCCAACCCGTGCCCGCCGGTTACGTCTTCGTCGATGGTCTCTCGGTGGGCGAGGTCGGCGACGTCGTCCTGCGCGACAGGCGAGCACTGGCGAATGACGGCATGTTCATGATCGTGGTCACGGTCGACAAGCAGACCGGCAACGTCATCGGCCGCCCGGAGATCATCACGCGCGGCTTCGTCCATCTCAACGAGCAGGATCCGATCATCGCCGGCGCCGCAGACCGGGTCATCCTGGCGATCGAGAACCCAGGTGACCACATCAGCGAGGTCGCGCTGCTCAAGAGCCAGATCAAGGACGGCGTCTCGCGCTACCTGTACGAGCAGACGAAACGCCGGCCGATGGTCTTCCCGGTCGTGGTCGAGGTCTGATGGCGACCAGGCGCCGAAAGCAGGCTCGCCGGCCGTCGACGCCCCGCCGGCGTTCGGGCGGAGCAACGCTCCCGCCAATCCTTCCGGCGATCCCCCCGGATGTCGCGCGCTCGATCTTCGGGGTCCTCCTGCTGGTGCTCGGTGCGGTCACCCTGATTGCCCTGGCACTTCCCGGTCAGGGCCGCCTGACCGACCTGTGGCGCGATTCGATCGCGCCGTGGTTCCAGACCGGCCGCTGGCTCCTGCCGTTCCTGCTGCTCGGGGCGGGCTGGTACGTCGAATGGGGTCCGGGCCGCCGCCCGAATTCGGGCTGGGGCATGACGGTGTTCGGTATTGCCGTCACCTTCGTCGGCCTGCTGGGCGCCTTCCAGGTGCTCAACGTCTCGGTCTTCAACGTCGAGCGTGGCGGCGGCCGCATCGGGCGCTTCCTGGAGGGCCTCCTGACCCCACTGCTCACCGGGCCGGGCGCGTTCGTCGTACTCATGGCGATCGCGATCGTCGGGCTCCTCCTGGCCTTCAACCTCCGCCTGCGTGATCTCGCTCGACCCGGCACGTCGCTGGCGCGCTGGTTCGGCGCGACCGCGGCGTCGTCGCTTCGTCGCGATGACGAGGCGCGCCCCTCCGGAGGGGCCGACAGTTCATCCCCAGAGACGAACGGCGGTCGCTCGCGGGGAGGCGTTCGGGCCATTCCGAACGTCCCGTCGCCGGGTCAGACCGGTATGTGGGGCGGGGGCAGCAATGGCCCGGACAACGGCCGGCCGGCGATCCCCAGCGCGCAACCCAGCTCCGGCCAGATGTCTGCGACCTTTGCACCTCAGGCCGCACCGGCTTCAGTGACCGAATCCGCCGTCGCTCTTGCTGCTCCGCCTCGCATCCCGCTCGATCTCCGTGATCTCGACGATGTCACCGATGTTGGGGACGGGACCCCACGCCGTGAGGAGCCGCCCTACGACCTGCCGCCGGTCACCCTGCTCGACGACATCGCTGCGCGCGTGGGCGGGGCGACCATGGACCACGAGCGCAACGCCGCGATCATCACGGGCAAGCTGGCCGGCTTCAACATCCCGGCCGTGGTCAACCGCTGGAACGCTGGTCCGGTCGTGACGCAGTACGAGATCGACCCGGATCCTTCGGTCAAGGTTTCCCGCATCGAAGGCCTGGCCGACGACCTCGCGATGGCGCTGGCCGCTCGGACAATCCGAATCGAGGCTCCGATCCCGGGCAAGAGCGTCGTGGGACTGGAGATTCCGAACACGGATTTCAACGTGGTCGCCCTGCGGCGCATTCTCGAGGAGGTCGATTTCGGGGCATCCGGGTCTCGCCTGACGTTCGCGCTCGGGCGCGACGTGGCTGGCCATGCTCGCGCGGCGGACCTGTCCAAGATGCCTCACCTGCTGATCGCCGGCGCAACCGGCTCGGGCAAGAGCGTCATGGTCAACGCGCTGATCACCAGCCTGTTGTGCAAGGCCACGCCTGACGATATCCGGCTCATCCTGATGGATCTCAAGCGCGTCGAGCTGGCGGCATACAACGGACTGCCCCACCTGCTCGTTCCCGTCATCACCGAACCGGGCGCTGCCAAGGCCGCGCTCAGGTGGGCAGTTCAGGAAATGGAGTCGCGCTACCGCAAGTTCGCCGGCGCAAGCGCTCGCAACGTTGCCGGCTATAACGAGTCGCGGGCCGACCCCGCCGACCGTCTGCCGTTCATCGTGATCATCGTCGACGAGCTCGCGGACCTCATGATGCGCGAGGGCAAGAACGTCGAGGACCCGATCGTGCGGCTCGCCCAAAAGGCGCGCGCGACGGGCATCCACATGGTGCTCGCGACCCAGCGGCCCTCGGTCAACGTGGTGACGGGCCTGATCAAGGCCAACTTCCCGTCGCGCATCGCGTTCGCGATGGCGTCCCAGATCGACAGTCGAACGATTCTCGATGCGCCGGGCGCGGAGGACCTCATCGGCCGCGGCGACATGCTCTTCCAGCCGGCCGACCTGCCGCGGCCCGTCCGGCTCCAGGGCGTGTTCGTGTCCGACAAGGAAATCGGCCGGATCGTCGAGCACTGGGGCAGCTGGAAGCCCCACTACGACCTCGGGATCGTCGAGAGCGACGACGAGGGCGCGGCGATCTCGGACGACCTGTCCGACGAGGATGCCGACCGGCTCCTGCCGGATGCCGTTTCAGTGATCCAGGAGTACGATCGCGCCTCAGCGTCGCTGCTCCAGCGGCGCCTCCGGATCGGCTACGCCCGCGCGGCACGGATCATCGACCAGCTCCAGGAGCGCGGCTACATCGGGCCTTTCGACGGCTCGAACGCACGGCAAGTCCTTCGACGGGAGGGCGGATCGACCCCGACCTCGAGAGAGCGAGAGGGGTTCGATCGAGACGAGGACGAGGAATGACCGCTCGCGAACACGCTCGGCCGGCGGGGGATCGCGCGGCTGAAGGAGCCCGAGCGGCCGTCAACGCCGAGCCGGCGCCCGCGCTTCCGGAACGGCTGCTCGCCGCGCGAGAGCGGAAGGGCGTCGATCTCTACCGTGCGGAGCGCGATACCAAGATCCGGGCCCGATATCTCGGCGCCCTGGAGCGCGGCGCATATAAGGAGCTGCCGGGAGCCGTCTACACCAAGGGCTTCCTGCGGAACTACGCCCTCTACCTTGGCCTCGATCCCGACGACATCCTGGCCCAGTGGCACCGCGAGCGCGGGCCCGAGGCGATCGGCAGTGAGCCGGTCATCGTGGTGCCCCGCGCGATCCAGGCGCCCCGGCAGGGCCTTGCCTTCTCGCCGGCCGTCTTCGTGGCGGCGATCCTGACCGTCGGCGTTCTGCTCTTCGCCGGCTACCTGGGCGTCCAGGTGCTGCGCTTCGTCAAGCCGCCGACGATCGCGGTGACCGATCCGGTACAGGCCGTCACGCAGGTCGACGATTCGACCACGCAGTACGACCTTCGGGGAACGTCGATCCCCGGCGCCACCATCAGCATCAGCACGTCGGGGCCAGACAAGATCCTGCTGACCGCCGGGCCAGACGGGACGTGGAATCAGACGGTGAGCCTCCGTCGCGGGCGCAACGAGTTCATGATCAGTGCAACCGATCCGGAGACCGGCAAGCAGGCTGAGAACCCTGTGCGGATCCTGATCACGGTCCCGTTCTCGGTCGTCCAGGCACCAACGCTCACGCTCGACTCGCCGGCCGACGGCTCGACCATCCAGAACGGCGCGGTGCCCATTTCCGGCAGCACGACCAACGCCACGAAGGTCGCGGTGACCGCCGCGTATCTCGGCCCGGTTGGTGCGCCAACCGGGGGCAAGCCCGCAGCCAGCCCCTCGCCTCAACCGACGCCGCAGCCGGCCAGCGTCGACGTTGCCAGCGATGGGGGGTTCAACACTGGATATGAGCTGTCCGCTGGCCGTTGGTCACTCACCGTGACCGCCTCCAGCGCCGAGGGCAAGACCATCGCGCTGACGCGGACCGTCACGATCGGCTACCAGGGTGTCAACCTGATCGTGTCGGTCAAGGGCGGTCGCGCCTGGCTGACCGTGTGGGTCGACGGAACCCTGGTCCAGGCTGCCAGCAACCGCACCTATTCGGACGGCAAGGTGCTCACGTTCAACGGCCAGCAATCCGTCATGGTCTGGACGGGCTCGTCGGGCACGACCTATTTCACGGTCAACGGCAAGTCGCTCGGCCACCTCGGGCCGTCGGGCGTGTCGGAGACCTGGCTGTTCAGCCCGTCCGGGCCACCGAAACAGACGCAGCACCCGTAGGCGGAAGCTCCATGGATGACCCGCTGGTCCAGCTGGCCTCCGAACTGCAGACGGCCTGCCTCGACCGCCGCCTGACGCTATCCACCGCGGAGTCGTGCACCGGCGGCCTCGTCGCTCATCTCATCACCGAGGTTGCCGGTTCCAGCCGCTACTTCCGCGGCGGTGTCGTCTCGTATTCGAACGAAGCCAAACTGGAGCTGCTGGAGGTTCCGCGGGAGGTGCTGGAGGCGCATGGCGCCGTGAGCGCGCAGGTGGCCCGGGCCATGGCCGAAGGCGCGGCTCAGCGATTCGGCAGCGACCTGGCGATTGCCGTCACGGGTATTGCCGGACCCGATGGCGGCACCCCGGCAAAACCCGTCGGTCTCACGTACGTGGCCGTTCGAGCTCCAGCGGGCACCGAGGTCCGACGTTATCAGTGGGCCGGCGACCGAAGCGCCAACAAGCGGGAGAGTGCCGAGGCCGCTCTCAAGCTCGTCCTGGAGATGATCGATGAGATGACCCGAGCGGACGGCCCCTCGGCGCCGATCACAGCTGCGCAGGAACGCCCCTGAAGGAATGCGCGTTCGCGCCGGCCCCGCGGCCTCAGGCGCCGGGCCCGTGGCCCTTTGGCGCCCGCACACGGCATACTGGGGCGAGAGGAAGGATGACGAGGAGGGCCGATGGCCGGCGACGTCTCATTCGATGTGGTCAGCGAATTCGACGAGCAGGAGCTGCGCAATGCGCTCGACCAGGTCCGCCGCGAGGTCGCGCAGCGCTATGACTTCAAGGGAGTGACGGTCGAGTTGGAGCAGGCCAAAGCCGAGCTCACGCTTCTGACGGACGACGAATTCCGAGCGAAGGCCGTGCGCGACCTCATCGAGACAAAGGCTCTCCGCCGCAACCTCTCGCTCAAGATCTTCGACTGGGGCAAGCTCGAACCGTCTGGTGGGAACAAGGTCCGCCAGAAGATCGGCCTGCGGCGCGGACTCCCCGACGAATTGGCGCGGAAGCTGCAGAAGACCATTCGCGACGAATTCCCGAAGGTGAAGAGCCAGGTGCAGGGGGATGCCATCCGCGTCGCCGGCAAGAGCAAGGACGAGCTGCAGAAGGTGATCGTGCGTCTGCGCGCGATGGACCTCGAGGTGCCGCTGCAGTTCGAGAACTACCGTTGACCCAACGGATCTCGCGGCGGTTCGAGGCAGGTTCTGCTGCATGACCGCTCCTGCGCATGAGCCCGCCATGACGCTCGGGCGATTTGCGGCCGAGACGTTCGCTGCCTCGGGGATAAAGGTGGCATTCACGGTTCCCGGCGAGAGCTTCCTCGGCCTGCTCGACGCATTGCCCGGGGCTGGAATACGCGTGGTCGCCACCCGTCATGAAGGTGCCGCCGGGTTCATGGCCGCGGCATATGGATCGCTGACGGGCCGTCCCGCCCTGTGTCTGGTCACCCGCGCAGTCGGCGCGGCGAACCTTGGCATCGGCCTTCACGCCGCGCGCGCAGATTCGGCGCCGCTCGTGGCAGTCGTGGGGGGCGTGCGCCGCTCGCTCCGGGGCAGGGAGGCCTTCCAGGAAGCCGACATCGAGGGCTCCGTCGGTCGTCTGGCCAAGTGGGCGGGCGATGTCAGCGAGCCCCCCGCTTTCCCCGACGCACTGCGCGAGGCGCTGAAGCACGCGCTCAGCGGCCGCCCCGGCCCGGTCGTCCTCACGGTCCCGGAGGACGTCTTCGATGAGCCCCCCGGAGAAGGCCTGAGCGTCACGCCGCAGCGCGGCATTCGGACCCTGCAACCGGACGTGAGCAGCGTCCGCGGGATCCTCCACCTGCTTGCCGGTGGACGCTCGCCCGTGATCCTGGCCGGGGCAGGCGTCCTGCGATCGAACGCCTCGAGCGACCTCGTGCGACTGGCGGAGACGCTGTCGATTCCCGTGATTGCGGCCTGGAGGCGGCCGGACGTCTTCCCGAACGACCACGCCTACTACCTGGGGATGACGGGCCTCGGCGCGCCGCCAACCGTCGCCGAGCGACTGCTCGGTGCGGATTCGCTGCTGGTGATCGGCTGCCGCCTCAACGAGATCGCATCATTCGAATACAGCATTCCGGCGCCTGGCACGCGGTGGGCACACGTCGACCTCGAACCGCGAACCGCGATGGCCGGCCTGCAGGCGCCGGAGATCGCCCTGGCTGCCGACGCCGGCGCCTTCATCCGCGTCGCGCGGGACCTCCTCTTGGGGGGCGTGCTCGAGGCCGCCGCAGTCGACGCGCGGCGAGCGGCCATCGCGGACGACCGAGCGGCATTCCTCGCTTCGTCAGACGTCGTCGAGGAACCATGGGAGGGGCCGGGAGTCCATCCCGGTCGCGTGATCGAGACGCTTGGTCGGCTCCTCGGGCCGGAAACCATCCTCACCACCGACGCCGGCAATTTCGCTTCGTGGGCCGCTCGTGGCTACCGCTTCCGGAGGCCGGGTACCTTCCTTGGCCCGACATCGGGCGCGATGGGCTACGCCCTCCCGGCTGCGCTCGCCGCAGCGGTCGCGCGCCCCGGCCGGCAGGTCGTCGCGCTCGCCGGGGACGGCGGCTTCGCAATGACGATGGCCGAGCTCGAAACGGCCGTTCGGGAGCGCCTGCCGGTGATCGTGCTGGTATTCGACAATCGCCGTTACGGAACGATCCGCGCGCACCAGGAAGAACGCGGAGCCGGCCAGGGAATCGGCACCGAGCTGGGCGCCATCGATTTCGCCGGGGTTGCCGAGGCTCTGGGGGCGGCAGGCTTCCGGGTCGAGCGGGATGACGAATTCGAGGACGCACTGACCAGCGCACTCAAGGCCAGGCGACCCGCGGTCATCCAGTTGCAGCTCGATCGCCGTTGGCTCTCGATCGACCAGCGGGCCGACAAGCCGGCTGAGGTCGCGTTGCCCGTGCAGCCCCCTGAGGCAATGGAGGCTGGCGAGGACGCCGAGGCCCTTGAGGCTGCGGTGGAGGCACCCGAGCCGCCCGCTCCGGAGGAGGTGCCGGCGCCTGCGCCCGACGGAGCGCCGCCCGACGGAGCGCCTGACGAGGCGCCGCCTGACGAGGCACCGCCTGACGAGGCACCGCCTGACGAGGCGCCCCTTCCGGACGAGCCAGAACCCGCCACCCCGGACGAGGTTCCTGCTCCTGACGAGTCTCTACCGGCGCTGGTGAGCGACCACGAGCGCCTTGACGGCCAGGCACCAGCCTCGGAGCGCTCCGAACCGGTCTCGACGGAAGAGCCCACCGCGGTTGCGCCCGAGGGATGACCCGGTCCCTCGAGGAGATCGCCCGCGGGCTCGAACCATCGCGCTCCGGACGTGCCATCCCTCTTGGCGAACGAGTGCACGTCCTGGGTGCCGGAGGCGCCGCCGCGAGCGCGTCGCTGCTCCTGGCTGCCGCGGCCGGGGCGCGGATGTCGGGTTGCGACTCGAGCGGACCGAGCCTTTACACGCCCGCGGTTGAAGGTGCGGGAATTCCGCTCGCCTGGCGGCACGACCCGGCCCACGTCGTCGATTCCGAGGGAAGCGCGATCGTCGACCGGATTGCCGTGTCCAAAGCGCTCACCTCGGTCAATCCAGACCTGCCGGAGCTTGTCGCGGCGCGTAAGGCTGGGATCGCGGCAGTCAGCTGTCAGCAGCTCATTGCGGACGCGGCCGCGACGCGCGACGCACGTCTCCTTGCCGTGTCCGGGACGCACGGGAAGTCGACCACGACTGGGTGGCTGGTTCACCTCCTCCTCGCCGATGGGCAGGATCCCTCTGCGTTCGTCGGCGCCCTCATGCCGCCCTCCCTCGCAGGGGGCGTGCCGTCGGTCGTCCGAATCGGAGGGGACCCCGTCCTCGTAGTCGAGGCCGACGAGTACGGCGGCAACTTCGACCCGTATCATCCTGCCATCGGCGTCCTGCTGAACGCCGACTGGGATCATCCCGACGTGTTCGCGTCGCGAGCGGACGTGGTGGCGGCCTTCGAGCGCTGGATCCGGGCCTTCGATGGGGCAGGGGAGCCGCCGACGCTCGTTGCCGGCGCCGACGATCAGGGGGTAGAGGAGCTCCTGCCCCGCCTCGCGGATTGGGCCGGACGGCTTCTCCTCACGTCGTTGGTCGACGACGAAGAGGACGTCGAAGCCCGGCGACGCGGCCTCGCGGGAGATCACGCCAGCGCGCTCGGCCCGGCGGCGAGCCTCGTAGCCTCGGTGACCATGGCCGCCGGGGGTCGAGCCCGGCTGACGCTCCACGGGATCGATGATGCACCCGGCGCCTTCCCGTCCGTCGAGCTTCGGCTCATCGGGCGTCACAACGCGTTCGATGCGCTGGGGGCGGCTGGTGCAGCCGTCGCCCACGGCGTTCCGGCCGCCGCGATCGTGGACGGCCTGGGGACCTTCGAAGGCGTCGGTCGACGCCTGGAGCTCAAGGGCGACGTCGGCGGCGTGGTCGTGCTCGACGACTTCGGCCATCATCCGACTGCCATCGCTGCGACGATCGCCGCGGTGCGCCTGCATTATCCGGACCGGCGGCTCTGGGCCGTTTACGAGCCGCTCACCTTCCACCGGACTGCAGCCATGCTCGACGCATTTGCCGACGTGCTGGCTACTGCCGCAGACCGGGTCGTGGTGGCCGACATCTTCGCCGTGCGCGATCCCGACACCAGCATCGTCTCGGCCGCGGACCTCGCGCAGGCCGTGACCGTGCGAGGCGGCTCCCCGGCCGTGGCCCCAGGCTCGGTGGAGGAGACCGCGAGCTACCTCGCGGCCCAGGTGAAGCCGAACGACGTCGTCCTGGTCCTGGGCGGCGGGCGCTCATACGTCATCGCCGATCGGCTCGTCGAGGCCCTGCGGGCTCGCTCAGATACGTAGGGCCGGGCCACAATCCTGTCGCATGGTCACGGGGGACTGGGATTGGGGTCGGTCGCTCCTCAGCCCCTCCGGATTGCCGCGCCGCGAACGTGTTCCGGATTGAAAAGTGCCAACTGCGTGCCGCCGGGGGGCACGAATCACGAATACCAGTCCGGGGAGGAATGGACGGCAGAAACGAATGCCGCGGCGGCGCTCTCCCCGGCGGTGTGATGCGTGGCCCTATCCCGCGGCCCGCTGCGGCTCGGGCTCGCCCGCGCCTCGCGCGGTCTCGGCGTCCCCGTCGGCGCCTTCAGAACCCACCGGGCGCGCCCACAGCTCGTGGCCTTCGGAGGTCAGGCAGGCCCCGCTCGCGAGGTCGAACTGCCACCCGTGGAGCTGGCAGGTGAGCACGCCCTCCTCGATGATGGCAAAGCGCGTCAGGTCGGCCTTCATGTGCGGGCAGCGCCGCTGGATCTGGTAGCCGGCTGCTTCCCACGTGCCCTGGATCGGTCCGCGCTCCGCATAGAAGCCCTCGGCGTACTGCAGCCGCTCTTCGGTAAGGCACTTGAACCACGTGTAGACGTAGTCGTTGTAGGGGCCCTTGCGAGCGGCCCTGAAGCGCATCGACAGGAACAGCTGGTTGACCCAGTCCGGCAGGCGCCGCCGTACGCACCACTCGACCAGGTCGCGCGGGATCGTGAACCGGTAGCGGGCCATCTCGTCGCCGTCCTCGAACGCTCGGACGCGCCGCTGCGTG
>Ga0066704_10001574_pt1 | contig 10008 bp, 11 predicted proteins | sample GraSoiAngelo_153_FD_66458 | JGI IMG/M metagenome (GOLD analysis project Ga0066704, IMG submission 66458) | Grasslands soil microbial communities from the Angelo Coastal Reserve, California, USA - 14_1009_12_40cm | ecosystem: Environmental > Terrestrial > Soil > Grasslands | place: USA... | reverse complement strand
CACAGCGTGTCGCCGTGCATCAGCAACACGCGTTCGCCGCCGAGTTCGATCACCGCGGGATCGGCGAGCAAGGTCATGCCGGCGCGTGCAGCGTAGTCTGCACCGAGCAGGAAATCGCGATTGCCATGCATGAAATACACCGGTACGCCCGTGTCGCGCAACGCGCGCGTAGCCTGCGCGATGCGTGCGGGCAGCGGCGCGTCGTCGTCATCGCCGATCCAGCTTTCGAACAGGTCGCCGAGAATATACAGCGCATCCGCCTCGCGCGCGGCGCCCGCAAGCAGCTCGGTATACAAATCCACAATCATCGGACGCGAAGCGTCGAGATGCAGATCGGAGATGAAAAATTTCACGTAACGCAAAACTCAAATGGGTGCTGGCTCCGCCACATATTTTGTGTGCCAGAGGTATGTTCCACGCATTGCTGTTAGGTAATACAAGAAGAAAATGATTGATACCAAAATGCCCTTGGGCGAGCCCATCTCGACCCACATCAGCACTTTCGACGCGATAAAGTAGATCAACAGCAGCGTTGCGGCGACTCGACTCTTGCGAAAGATGAAGAACGCGAGAATCACCATCAGGACAACATCTGCGAGGATCCAAGGGTCGAGCATGTAGCTCAGATCGTGATCTGAGCTTTCTACAAAGAAGCCAAGGATGCCAAACACCGCAGTAATGGCTGCTGAGATTAGCGTTGCGTAGCCGCCATTTTTTATAGCTTTTTCGCAAGAATCTCGGTCGACTATCTCAAAGCTGCTCAAGAATGACTTTTTTTTCTCTGTCATTTAACCAATCCTGCCGCCGTTAAGGCTATCGCTTAGGCAGCAGCTACTGCGCCACCTCGACCTTATCGATCGTAATTGGCGTCGTCGGGACATCCGACGGCAGCGGGCCCGAGGCGCCGGTCGGCACCGTGCCGATTTTGTCTACCACGTCCTGGCCTTTGATCACCTTGCCGAACACGCAGTAACCCCAAGTGAGGCCGTTGGTGTCGGCGGTGTAGTCGAGGCGCTTGTTGTCGACGAGGTTGATAAAGAATTGCGCAGCAGCCGAATGCGGATCGCCGGTGCGCGCCATCGAGACGGTGTACTTGAGATTCGACAGGCCGTTGTTGGCCTCGTTGCGGATCGGCGCGCGCGTGCGCTTGAGCTGTAGCTCCTTGGTGAAGCCGCCGCCCTGGATCATGAAATTCGGAATCACGCGATGGAACACGGTACCGGCGTAGAAGCCGCTGTTCGCATATTGGAGAAAATTGTCGACCGTCTTCGGCGCCTTGTCCGGGTACAGTTCAAGTGTGATGTCGCCCTGACTCGTGTGCACAACCACGTGCTGCGTAGCGGACGCAGCTGCGGGTGCCGTGACGGCCTTGGCCGGCTCGGCGGGCTTGGCGGCGGGTCTCGACGCGGGCTGCGCGAACGCAAGCGAGGCGGTCGCGGCGATCAGGGCCAGGAGGGCGGGCGCGTGCTTGAACATGATCGTCTCCAAGTTTGGCGTGGCGCGATCATAACTGGATTGTCACGCGGCAGGAAACCGGGGGGAGGCCGGAAGGTCCCGCACCGTCTGCACGCCGGATCGAATGGCGACAGCTCGAAGCAAATGCGTTCGTGGTTTGGATACCTCACCGCGAACGGAAAGACACCGATCAGGCAGCGAGCTTCTCGTCGGCCTTGACCTGCAGCTTCACATCGAGGTGCTTGAGGTAATCGCGCTCCTGCTCAAGGTCCGTGCGCGTGAGCGGATGCGCATCGAGCCAGGCTTGTGCCAGACGCAGTTGCACGGATTTGTCGTCGATCTTGAGCTCGATCGTCGGCAGCGATTCGGGGGCGCGCGCGCGCTGCAGCAGAACCGCGAGGCGCAGCAGCGCGGTCACGCGTGAGACTGGCCGGCGCAGACGCTCGGGCAGGGCGGTAATGACGGCCGTGTCGGGTTTGCGCCGGTGCGATCGCAGGATCGCCGCGAGCGCCTGCTGCTCGTGCCGCGCGAAGCCCGCGAGATCGGAATTCTCGATGATGTAGGCGCCGTGCAGATGATGTTGGCTGTGCGCGATCGCGAGGCCGATCTCGTGCGTGCGTGCCGCCCAGATCAGCCAGTCGCGCGCGTCTTCGCCGAGCTGCCAGTCGGGTGCGATCGCTTCGAACAGCGCTAGCGCGGTTGCTTCGACGCGTTCGGCATGCGCTCGGTCGACGCCGTAGCGCTGCGCCAATGCGTCGATGCTGGTCGTGCGCGGGTCGCGGTGTTCGGCACGGCCGATCATGTCGTAAAGCAGGCCTTCGCGCATCGCGGTTTCGCATACGCGCATCTGCTTGATGTCGAGCGCGGTGAAGCAGGCTTCGAGGATGGTCACGCCGCCGGGAAACACGCCGACGCGTTCGTCCGCAAGTCCGGGCAGGCGCAGCTTGTCGAGGCTGCCGCAAGCGATGATCGCGTCGCGGATACGCCACAGCGCCGTGCGCGTGATGCCGGTTTCGCACCAGCCGGCGGCCTGTGCCACCGCGCCGATCGCCTTGACCGTACCGGAGGAGCCGATCGTTTCGGCCCAGCCCTGCGCGCGATAGTCCGCGGCAAACTGCTGCAGCTCTACCGCGATTTCCTGCTGCGCGCGATGCCAGCGTTTGGCGGTGATTTTGCCGTCTTCAAAAAAACGCAGCGTGCTGGCGACGCAGCCCATTTGCAGGCTTTCTTTTTCCAGCGCATCGAAATGCTGGCCGATGATGAACTCGGTGCTGCCGCCACCGATGTCGACCACGAGCCGGCGATCGGCGGATTCGGGTATGCCATGCGCGACGCCGAGATAGATCAGACGCGCTTCCTCGCGGCCGGAAACAATTTCGATCGGATGGCCGAGCGCATCTTCGGCAAGCGCGAGAAATTTCGCCGGCGCGGCGAGTCGACGCACGGTGTTGGTAGCGACCGCGCGCACGCGCTCGCCTGGCAGCACGCGCAGGCGCTGACCGAAGCGCGCGAGGCAGGCAAGCGCCTTGTCGCGTCGGTTCTCGTCGAGACTACCGTCGGCGCGCAAGCCCGCAGCAAGACGCACGCTATCGCGCAGGCGGTCGATTACGCGCAGCTCGCCGTGCTCATAGCGCGCAACGACAAGATGAAAACTGTTGGAGCCGAGATCGACCGCGGCGAGCAATTCGCCGTTGCGGATTTGCGATGGAGCGCCGTTCGCCACGCTGCAGATTCCTCCGAGATCTTGTCCCTGATTGTCGCACGAGCCGATGCCACGCACGAAACAGCGTTGCACACACACTCAAGGTATAGTGTGACGCTGCCGTGACTGCGTGTCGCCGGCGTCATCCCGACAACGACAAGATGCCCGCCATCCAGATTCCACACCGCACGGCGCTGGCCGCGTTGCTCGCCGCGCTCGCGATGTTCGGACCGTTCTGCATCGATGCGATCTTTCCGGCGTTTCCGGCGATAGCGCATCGCTTCGGCGCCGACGCGCTGCAGATGCAGCAGACCATCAGCGTGTATCTGTTCGCCTACGCGGCGCTGTCGCTGTTTCTCGGCGCGTTTTCCGATGCCTGGGGACGGCGCGCGGTGATCCTCGCCGGGCTCGGTGTATTTTTCGCCGCAACAGTCGGCTGCGCGGTGTCCGATTCGATGCCGATGCTGCTGCTGTTTCGCGCGCTGCAGGGCACCAGCGCGGGCGTGGGGCTCATCGTCGGCCGCGCCATCGTGCGCGATTGTTTTGAAGGTGCGCACGCACAGAAGCTGATGGCGCAGATCAGCCTGATCTTCGGCATCGCGCCGGCGCTCGCACCCGTGGTCGGCGCCTGGCTCGTCGCGTGGACGCCAGCGCTGCCGACATGGCTGCTCGGCTGGCATATGCTGTTCTGGGCGCTGGCCGTGTTCACCGTTGCGCTGATCGCGCTGTGTCTTATGGTGTTGCCGGAGACGCATCCGCGCGAGTTGCGCATTTCGTTCCGCCCGCACAGCCTGTTCACGAGCTATCACAAGATCGTCAGCGACCGTCAGTTCGCCGCGCTCGCGTGCGCACTGACCTGCAACGCGGCGGGATTCTTTCTGTACATCGTCTGCGCGCCGGCGTTCGTGCTGACGATCCTGCATCTGGATCAGAATCATTTCCCCTGGTTGTTCGTCCCGGCGATCACCGGACTCGTCACCGGCGCGCTCTTGACCGGACGTCTCGCCGGACGCGTGCCGACGCGCGTGCTGGTCGGCGTGGGTTACGCGATCATGCTCGGCGCTGCGCTCACGAACGTTCTCGTCGCGTGGCTGGTGCAGCCGACGCGCGTGCCCTGGGCGGTGCTGCCGTTAGGCATCGGCGCGATCGGCGTCAATCTGGTGGCGCCGCCGCTCAATCTGCTCGTGCTCGATCGCTTCCCGCGCTATCGCGGCAGCGCGTCGTCGGTGCAGGCGTTCGTGATGCTCACGTTCAGCGCGCTGCTCGCGGGTGTGATCGGTCCGCTGATTTCGGTCGATGCGCTGCACCTCGCAGTGACCTCGGCGGTTTTCTACAGCTGCGGATTTGTCGGCTGGCGCTGGTACCGCACGATGGTGAAGCGGCTGCCCGCGAAGATCGAAGCCGATGCGGCGGTGATTGCCGCGGTCGGCTCAAGCGGCGACTGATCCGTCGAGCAGTCCGCGCATTTCAAGCCATGCCCGCGCATCCTCCGCATCCTGCTCGAACCAGGCACGTGTAGAACCCAGGCGGAAGCTGTAGCCCCAGGCGTCCATATCCGCCATCAGGCGCGCGCGCCCGACGCCGGGCAGCGCATCGGCGAGCACGATCTGCAGATAACAGGTGGCATCCTCTTCGGCCTGCGAGTCGGAGGCATCGGTGTGGATGTACGCGCGACGCTGCGCGGGTACGACGATCAGATGGCAGGCTTCGTGCAGCACAGAATGCACCGGCGTGTCGCCGCGTGCGTATACTTTTTCGCCGATCACGCCCGCTTCGGGTTCGCCCCAGTAGCTGCCGGGGATCGGCGCGCGCTCGGCGACGCATTCGAGTGAGAGGTTATACCGTGCGAGCAGGGCCCGTGCGGCCTCGCTATCAATGTCCGCGAGTGTCAGCATCGCCGCGGCCGAAGTTGCAAAGGCGCGATCAGGCTTCGTTGGCGGCCATCGTCGGTGCGCCCTTCTCGGGTAGCGCCACGCTCAGCGCCAGCACTTCGTGACCGCCGTCTTTTTGCACCTGTACCTCGACCGCATCGGTGTCGACGTTGACGTACTTGCGGATCACCTCGAGCAGTTCGCGCCGCAGCAGCGGCAGGAAGTCCGGTGCGCCGCGCGCGCTGCGCTCTTGCTGCACGAGGATGATCAGGCGCTCCTTGGCGACGGATGCGGTGTTCTGCGGCCGCGAGCGCAGGAAATCAAAAATGCCCATGTCAGCCTCCGAACACGCGTGCGAGGAAACCCTTCTTTGGCGCCTCGATGAAGCGCATCGGCAGTTCGTCGCCGAGCAGGCGCGCAACCGCATCGTCATATGCCAGGCCGGCGCTGGCGCCGTCGTCGAGGATCACGGGCACGCCGGAGTTCGACGCGGCCAGCACGCCTTCGGATTCGGGAATCACGCCGACCACGGTCAGGCCGAGAATTTCTTGCACGTCGGCGATGCTCATCATGTCGCCGGCGGCGACGCGTGCCGGGTTGTAACGCGTCAGCAACAGATGTTCCTGCACCTTGCCATCGCCGAGTTCGGCGCGGCGCGTCTTCGAGGCGAGCAGACCCAGAATGCGGTCCGAATCACGCACTGAGGACACTTCCGGGTTGACCACGACGATCGCGCGATCGGCGAAATACATGGCGAGGAAAGCGCCTTTTTCGATGCCCGCAGGCGAATCGCATACGACGTAGTCGAAGCCTTCGGCGGCGAGTTCATCGAGCACGCGCTGCACGCCGTCCTGCGTCAGCGCGTCTTTGTCGCGCGTCTGCGAAGCGGCGAGCACGAAAAGGGTCTCGAAACGCTTGTCCTTGATCAGCGCCTGCTTCAACGTGCATTCATTGTGAATCACGTTAACGAAGTCGTAGACGACGCGGCGCTCGCAGCCCATGATCAGATCGAGATTGCGCAGGCCGACGTCGAAGTCGATGACCGCCACTTTCTTGCCACGCTTGGCCAGACCCACGGCGATACTCGCGCTGGTCGTCGTCTTGCCGACGCCGCCTTTGCCGGAAGTCACCACGATATTCTCAGTCAACGTACTGTCTCCAATGCTTGGCCCTGTTCGCGAGGGTGATGAAAAATATTTGTGTAGAACCTATTTCAAAATCTACTGCTGCGATTTTGAGATAGGTCCCGCTTTGTCCGAATCACGACGCGAGCGGTTCAATCAGCAGACGCTCGCCGTCGAGCCAGGCTTGTATCGCTTTGCCGTGCAGTTCGGCTGGGATCTCCTCGAACACGCGGTAGCGTCCGGCAATCGACACCAGTTCGGCTTGAAAATCGAGACAATAGATGCGCGCCGCGGCGTCGCCCTGCGCGCCCGCGAGCGCGCGCCCGGACAGGCGCCCGTACACGTGGATCGAACCGTCGGCAATCACCTCGGCACCGTTCGCGACCATCGCATTGACCACGAGGTCGCGTCCGCGCGCGTAGACCTGCTGACCCGAGCGCACCGGCTTGGCATGGCGCTGCGTCGTCGGTGCAGTTTGCGGCGCAACCGCGACCGGTTCGTCGACGTGCTTTGCCGCGCGCGCTTTCGGCGCAGGCGGCGGAGCAGGCGCGGCGGCTTCGGGCGTGGCGTCGGCGCCGTTCATGCGCTCGTACACCGCGCGGAATTTGGCGAACAGCGGCAGGCTCAGTTCCTTGGCCAGCAGCTCGTTTTCCGCCGTGCTGTACGATAGACCGACCGGCAGCATGCCGCCGGCGCGCACCGCTTCGAGCAGCGCACGCGTCTGCGCTACGTCTGGCAGCTGCGCGAGCCGGCTTAAGTCGAGCACGACCGGCGCGCGTCCGAACAACTGCGGCGCGGCGGCCACTTTCTGCTCGATCTCGGCGCGCAGCGCCTCCGGGTCGTATTCGTTGAGGCGCAGGTTGGCGATGCCGACCTGGCCGAATTTCAATTCGATGAGCGGCTCAATGGCCGCAACGGTCGCGCGCATCGACATCAGGCAGTACGCGCCTGAGCGGGGCTGGCGCCATGCGCGCGCCCGGCGAGCCAAGCCTGGTTCGGCAGGCTGCCACTGGCGCCGTCGAGATACGTCGCACGTACATAGGCATGGCTGCACAGATCCTTCGCCAGCAAAGACACGCGTCGCCCGACATTGGCCATCGTTTGCTGGCCAACTTCGCGGAAGCCGTAAGTGCCGTGAAACAGCACTGCGACATCGTCGCGCGGTTCAAGAAACACTTCGCACGCAAGCAGCGGCACGCGCACCTCGGCGAAGCTGGTCACGTCGGCATAGAACACGCGGCCGAGACCCAGACCCCGGTACGGCCGCGCGATCACGATACGGTCGATGTAGAGGAACTGCGGGAAATGCTCGCTGAACCAGAGATAGTTGTCGCTCATATAATCGGCGCGCTCGCGCAGACCGATCAGAAACCCAGCGATGTGATCCTCGGCCGCCGCGACGCGGAAGTAGGCAGCCTCGGCGTAGAATTTGCGCACGCTCGTCGCATCGAGCGGAAGTATCGTGGAACCGGCGGCGTTGTTGAGGGCGAGGATCGAATCCAACTCGTGCTCGCGAACGTCGCGTATGGTTATGCTCATCAACCTCACTCCGAAACTCTCGGGCGCCGCGAGGCGGCTGCCGCTTCAGGCGCGCATTATCGCATGCGTCGCGCACGCAGGCCATGTCGAGTGCATGGCGTTTTGGTTAAAGAAACGTTGACCGGTTGCCGCGCCATGCTTGGTGCGCGCACGCTGTGTTATTACTTGCAGCATGTTGCGGGCCAGCCGTTCGGTTCTATGATGCGTCCATCATGAAACTGGCGCTATCCAATCATATTCAGTTGCTGCGCTACGCCGGACTGTTCACCTATGTGTGCACGGGCGTGCCGCTGCTGTCGAGTTCGTGGCGCGCCGAGGGTGTGGAAACGGGCTCGCCCGATCATGTGGGTTGGTGCGTCGCCTACTTGGCATTCGGCCTCGCCTACTGGCTGGCGACGCGCGAGATGGGGCGACGCCAGCCGCGCTGGCAGCGTGTGCCGCTGCTGATCGCGATGAATATCTCCGCGTTTGCGATCGCGTGGTTCAGCCACAGCGGCATTTCCGGCATCCTGTTTCTCGTCGTCGCGGGTGTCGTGCCGTGGGTGCTGCCGTTGTGGCCGGGCGCTTTATGGGTGTCGCTGCAGAACTTCACGCTGGTGCCGGTGATCGTGGCGCGGCTCGAGAACTACACGATTGGCGACGCGTTTCTGCAGTGCACGCTGTTTGTCGGAGGCTCGGTGTTCACCTATGTCACCTCGCTGATTGCCAAGCAGCAGGCTGATTCGCGCGAGGAGCAGCGCCGCCTCAATTCCGAATTGCGCGCGACGCGCACGCTTTTGACCGAATCCAGCCGCATCGCCGAGCGCATGCGCATATCGCGTGAATTGCATGATCTGGTCGGTCACCATCTGACTGCATTGAGTCTCAATCTCGAAGTCGCAAGCCACCTCGTCAACGGCACTGCGCAGGAACACGTGCGCCAAGCGCAGACGGTCGCGAAGCTGCTGCTGTCCGACGTGCGCGAAGTCGTAAGCCAATTGCGCGAAGACGACAATATCGATTTGACCGAGGCGCTCAAGACCCTGACCGAGGGCGTGCCGGGACTGGCGATCCATCTGGATCTGCCCCCACGCTTTGCCGTCGACGATCCGTTGCGCGCGCAGGTGCTGCTGCGTTGCGCGCAGGAGATCATCACCAATACGGTGCGCCATGCCGGCGCACAAAATCTGTGGCTGCGCTGCGAGCGCACCGAGGCGAACGAGCTGGCAATTCACGCGCACGACGACGGGCGCGGCTCCGATTCGATCAAGCAGGGTAACGGTCTTACCGGCATGCGCGAACGTCTCGCGCAGGTCGGCGGCCGGCTCGATATCAACACTGCGCGCGATCGGGGTTTCGCCCTCGACGCATGGCTGCCGCTGGAGGCAAGTCGCTCATGAGCAACAAGACGATTTCGGTATGTCTGGTCGACGATCAGACGCTGGTGCGGCAGGGCATCCGCTCGTTGCTCGACCTGTCCGACGACATCCGCGTGACGGCCGAGGCCGGCGACGGCATACAGGCGGTCGAGGTCATTCCGCGCGTCAAGCCTGACGTCGTGCTGCTCGATATGCGCATGCCGGGTATGTCCGGGCTCGACGTGCTCAACGCGCTGTCGGCGAAAGGCGAGCTGCCGCCGACGATCATCCTGACCACGTTCGATGACGATCAGCTCGTGCTCGGCGGACTCAAGGCCGGTGCGCGCGGTTATCTGCTCAAAGACGTCTCGCTCGATCAGCTCGTCGATGCCGTGCGCGCGGTCGCGGCGGGCGGCTCGCTTGTCGCCCCGGTGGTGACGCAGCGGTTGCTGTCGGGACTCGAACGCATGCACAACGACTTCACCAGCCTGGACCGCCCCGACCCGTTGACCGACCGTGAAACGGAGATCCTGCGCTTGATGGCGGGCGGCTACAGCAACAAGGAAATCGCCAATTCGCTCAACGTGGCCGAGGGCACGGTGAAGAACCATGTCTCGAACATCCTGTCCAAGCTCGGCGTGCGCGATCGGACCAGAGCGGTGCTGAAGGCGTTCGAGATCGGCATAGTCTGAGGAATACGCTCCGGTTCCGCGCTCTGGCGCCGTCCGAACTGCCATCGCTCGCTGCGCTTATTCAGAGGTCCCCTTGAGACGATTTTGGCGGCTGGCGCGTCCTTACGGGCTCTCCCTGCGTTCGCCATAGCCAATGTCGGAATTTGCAAGTAACATTCGGACCAGCGTCCAGACGACGCCCGGTGAGCCTGAATCTTGGGCCCCGGAGCGACTGCGGACGGCATCCAGCGGCCGACTTGGCGAGGCAAGCGGCCTGCACAGATTCATATTGGAGAGAGATCGGATGAT
>Ga0066704_10001572_pt1 | contig 10014 bp, 4 predicted proteins | sample GraSoiAngelo_153_FD_66458 | JGI IMG/M metagenome (GOLD analysis project Ga0066704, IMG submission 66458) | Grasslands soil microbial communities from the Angelo Coastal Reserve, California, USA - 14_1009_12_40cm | ecosystem: Environmental > Terrestrial > Soil > Grasslands | place: USA... | reverse complement strand
TGATCGCGCTGTTCACCGGCGGCCATTGTCTGATCACAGGCGTGCCCGGCCTCGCCAAGACGCTGCTGATCAAGACCGTCGCCGACATCCTCGATCTCGATTTCAAGCGCATTCAGTTCACCCCCGATCTGATGCCGTCGGACATCACCGGCACCGAGATTCTCGACGAAGAGGAAGGCACGCGCCGGCTGCGGTTCGTGAAGGGTCCGGTCTTCGCGCAGATCATCCTCGCCGACGAGATCAACCGGACGCCGCCGAAGACACAGGCCGCGCTGCTCGAGGCGATGCAGGAGTATCACGTCACCGCCGCGGGACGCACGTACGCGCTCGAGAAACCGTTCTTCGTCCTGGCGACGCAGAATCCGATCGAGCTCGAAGGCACCTATCCGCTTCCCGAAGCGCAGCTCGATCGCTTCATGTTCAACATCGTCATCTCGTACTTGAAAGAAGACGATGAAGTGACCGTCGTCACGCAGACGACGGGGGCGGAGCAGGCGGCGCCGGTGAGAATTCTGAACGGCGCGGACATCCTGCAGTTCCAGGACGTCGCCAAGCAGGTTCTGATCGCGGAAGAGATCGCGCGCTACGCCGTGCGGCTGGTGAGCGCGTCGCGCCCGGGTCTGGCCGGCGCGCCGGACTTCGTCGAGAAGTGGGTGAAATGGGGCGCCGGGCTTCGCGCGTCGCAGGCGCTCGTGCGCGGCGCGAAAGCGCGGGCGCTGATGGGCGGCCGCTATCACGTGTCCATCAAGGATGTGCAGGCGCTGGCCAAACCGATCCTGCGCCACCGCATCATGACCAACTTCTACGCCGAGTCCGAGCGGATCACGTCGGACCACATCGTGGAGCGTCTGCTCGACGCGGTGCCCGTCCCCAAGAGCGGAATGTAATGGACGTCCGCCCGCGCGAGAGCCGGTTCCTCGACCCTGCGGTTGTCGCGCGCCTCGGGACGCTCGAGCTGAAGGCGCGCACGATCGTCGAGGGGTTTCTCTCCGGCCTTCACCGCAGTCCGTTCAAGGGCTTCAGCGTCGAGTTCGCCGAATACCGGCAGTACATCCCCGGCGACGACCTCTCGACGATCGACTGGAAGGTCTTCGCGCGCAGCGATCGGTACTACGTCAAGAAGTTCGAGGAAGAGACCAACCTCGATTGCCACCTGATGCTCGACGTCAGCGGCTCGATGGGCTACGGCGATCACCACGCCATGACGAAGTTCGAGTACGGCGCATGCCTCGCGGCGTCGCTCGCGTACTTGATGAACCGGCAGCGCGACGCGGTCGGCCTCACCGCGTTCGACGAGAACATCGTCTCGATGCTTCCGGCGAGCTCGCGGCCCGGACATCTCCGCGCGGTGCTCGTCACGCTCGATCGCCTGAGGACGGCGCACGAGACGAACGTATCGAAACCGCTGCACCAGCTCGCCGAATCGCTCACGAAACGCGGGATGGTCGTGCTGATTTCGGATCTGCTCGACAATCCCGAGGCGGTCATCCGCGGACTGAAGCACTTCCAGTTCCGCGGCATCGACGTCATCGTGTTCCACATCCTCGATCCGGACGAAATCGAGTTCCCCTTCGAGCGCGCGACGCGGTTCGAGGATCTCGAGACGAGCGAAGAGATCATGGCGGTTCCGGGCGCCGTCCGTGACCATTACCTGAAGGAGATGGGCGGCCTGATCGATCGGTACAAGCGAGAGCTCGGCGGAACGGGGATCGATTATCAACTCCTCAACACGAAGCATCCGCTGGAGCTGGCATTGCTGTCATACCTGTCTACGAGGTCTCGCGCGCTGTGATCTCCTTCCTCTCTCCCCTGTTTCTCGTCGGTGCGCTGACGGCTGCGGTGCCGGTCATTCTCCATCTGCTCAAGCGGGAACCCGAGCCTCGCATCAAGTTCGCAGCCGTCAAGCTCCTGAAGCATGCGCCGGTGGAGAACACTCAGAGGCATCGGCTTCGAGAGCTGCTGCTCCTGGCGCTTCGCGTCGCGGCGCTCGTGCTCCTCGCGCTCGCCTTCGCGCGCCCCTTCTTCGCGCGCGGCGGAGCGGCCACAGCATCCGGTGTGACCGTCGTGGCGCTCGACACGTCGTACAGCCTGTCGGCGCCGGGGCGGTTCGAACGCGCGAAACAGCTCGCGAAGAGCGCCATCGCCAACACGCCATCCACCGATCTGGTCGGCGTCATCACGTTCTCGGACGAAGCGGAAATCGTGGCGAAGCCGGGCTCCGATCGCGTGCTCGCAGGCTCGGCGGTTGATGACGCTGCCGTCGGATTTGGAGGGACGCGCTACCGCGCCGCGTTGTCGGCGGCCTCGCAGACGCTCGCCGGCCGTCGCGGAACGATCGTCGTCGTCACCGATCTTCAGGAGAGCGGCTGGGATGCCGGCGATCGGGCGTCGGTGCCGGAAGGCGCGCGGATCGAGATCGCGGACGTCGGCGCGCTGCCGGCGAACCTTGCCGTCGTGTCGCTGCAGCCGCTCAGCGATCGCCTGGTTGCCACGATTCGTAATACCGGCGCGCAGTCACGGGACGTGCGGGCGCACCTGACGATCGACGGCAGGCCGGCCGGCGACGCCACGGCGTCGATTGGCGCGAACCAGACCGCGGAAGTGACGTTTGCCGGCGCGACGCGCGGCAATACCGCTTCGGTGACGGTCGACGATCCCGCCGGCATTCAGGCCGACAACCAGCGCTTCGCAGTGCTTGGCGGCGCCAGCGTGCCGTCAGTCGCGGTCGTCACCGGCAGCGGCGACGCCGGTCGCGACGCGTTCTACGTTCAGCAGGCGCTCGGCGCCGGCAGCTACCGCGCGGTCGGCGTGAGCGGCGCGAAGCTCGCATCGATGACCGACGATCAGCTGGCCGCGCATGCGGCAATCTTCCTGCTGTCGACGCGCGGCCTCGAACGTCATGGGCGCGAGCTGCTCGCCTCGTTCGTGCGGAGCGGCGGCGGCATGTTGGTGGCCGCGGGTCCGGACGTGGACGGCGAAGTCGTCGCGGACGTGTTGGGAAGCGCATCGGCGCTGCGCATCCAGGCGGCAGCCGCTCCGAAAGCGGCCGAGCGCGGGCTGGCGCCGGCCGACGTGCGCCATCCGGTGTTCCACGCGTTCGCGGCGAATGCGGCAACGCTCGGCCTCGTGAGGTTCCGGAACGTCGCGCGCATAGCCGGAACCGGCTGTCAGACGATCGCGCGCTTCACGACCGGCGACACGGCGCTCATCGATTGTGCGGCCGGCGACGGCCGCGCGCTGGTCATCGCCTCGGATCTCGACAACCGATGGAACGACTTTCCGCTGCACGCGACGTTCGTCCCGTTCCTTCACGAGACGGTGCAGTACCTCGCGAGCGCGCGGGCGCACGCGTCGGAGTACGTCGTTGCCGACGCGCCGCGCGGTGCGCCGCGGCGTCCGGGGATCGCGACGATTGCCGACGGCACCCGTCGCGGCGCTGCGCCGCGGCGCGTGGCGATCAACGTCGATCCGCGCGAGTCGGATCCGGCGCGGCTGACGATGGACGAATTTCAGGCGGCGGTGACGCGGTTGAAACCAACCGCGGGCAGCGAAGAACGAATCGAGGCGCGGCAACAGGAAGACAGCCAGCACATGTGGCAGTACGCGGTCGCGCTGATGCTGATCGCGCTCGCGGTCGAAGGATTCCTCGCCGCTCGGACAGCGTAGTTCGGACAGGTTTATGAGCAATTACGACGACATCGCCCGATTGATTGGCCGCGTCCGCACACGATGGCGCGCGCAGCACATGTGCCATGCGGCGGTTCGCGTGGCGCTCTACGCCGTCGCTGCCGTCGGTGTGGCGCTCGTCGCCGCGACCTGGATCCTCGACGCGCCGCGACTACTGGCGGCGATTGCGGCCGCCGCGGCATCTGCGGCCCTTGCGGCGATTGTCTGGACCTGCGCGCCGCTCCGACGCCGGCCGACCGACGCGCAGGTCGCGCGGTTCATCGAAGAACGAGCGCCGGAGCTCGAGGATCGGCTCGTCACTGCAGTCGACAATGCAGCTCCGGGGCGGACACACGGGTCCGTCCCTGCCGTGTTCGCAGATCTGCTGATCGCCGACGCCGCGCGCCGCTCGCGCGACGTCGACATCGAGACGATCGTCAAGGCGGAGACGGTGCGGCGCGCGGTCTTTCAGGCGGCGGCCGCGACGCTGGCGCTCCTCCTCGTCGTGATCGCGGGACGCGGACGGCTGCGCGAAACGGCCGACGCGACGGCGCTGACGCTGTTTCCCGCGCGCGTCACCCTCGACGTCACGCCGGGTCACGCGCGCGTCAAGGCCGGCGATCGCCTCACCGTGCAAGCAAGGCTCGTCGGCAACCGGGCGCCGGTCATCGCGCAGTTCCAGGTCGCCGACGGCGATCGATGGCGCTCGGCCGACATGCTGTCGGACAAGAGCGGCGCCTTCGCGTTGGCGCTCGAAGCGGTGACGGCGCCGTTCAAGTACCGCGTCGTGGCGGGTACGGTGACGTCGCCGACCTACGACGTGTCGGTCGCGCACGCGCCGCGCGTCTCGCGCATCGACGTCGACTATACGTATCCGTCCGGGCTCGGTCTGCCGCCGCGCACCGAGGAGGACAGCGGCGACATCTACGCGCCCGCCGGCACCGGCGTCCGCGTGCACATCTTCACCGATCGGGCCGCTTCGAGCGGACGCATGACGCTCAACGATGGCAAGGCCATCGAGCTGACCGCCGACAAGCCAACCGAGCTCACCGCGACGCTGAAGGTCGTCGACGACAACTCCTACCGCGTGGCGCTCGCCGATCGCGAGGGGATGTCGAACGACGGCGAGACGGAATACTTCATCCGCACCCTCGAGGATCGGCCGCCCGACGTGCGCGTGCTCAAGCCGGCGCAGGATCGCTCGGTGACGCGGCTCGAGGAAGTCGACATCGAAGCGCAGGCCGAGGACGATTACGGCGTCGCTCGCCTCGACCTCGTGTATTCCGTCCGCGGCGGCGCCGAGAAAACCGTTCCGCTGGCCATCCCGCGTCAGAGCACGATCGTGAAGGGCGGCCACACGCTCTTCCTCGAGGACCTCGACGTCCAGCCCGGCGACTTCATTTCCTACTACGTGCGCGCGCGCGATCTCACGCGCGGCACGCGTCCGAACGAGGCGCGCAGCGACATCTTCTTCCTCGAGGTCAAGCCGTTCGAGCAGGAGTTCACCCTCGCCGCGAGCCAGGCAATGGCCGGCGCGGGCGGCCGCACCTCGCTCGACGACCTCGTCACGGCGCAGAAGAACGTCATCGTGTCGACGTTCAAGCTCGATCGCCGCGCGCAGATGACCAGGGGCGCCAAATCCGAGCAGGACATCAAGTCGGTGTCGCGCGCCGAGTCGGAGCTGAAGGATCGCGTCGAGCAGACGTCGAGCACGTTCCGCGAGTCGACGATGAGGGATCCGCGGCGGCGGCCGCAGGGACGCGGTGCCCCGCCGCCGCCGCAGGGTCCGAAGGCCGGCGAGACGCTGCCCGAAGAAGATCAAATGGCGCTCGCCGCGGCGGCGATGGAGAAGGCGGTGTCGGCGCTCGATGCGCTCAAGACCGCTCCCGCGCTGCAGCCGGAGATGGAAGCGCTCACCCATCTGCTGAAGGCGCAGGACAACGTGAAGAAGCGCGAGGTCCAGCGTCAGCAGGCTGGCAGCGGCGCCGGCAACAACCGCAGCAACTACGACCTGTCGACGCTCTTCGATCGAGAGCTGAAGAAGACGCAGCAGACCAATTACGAGACGAAGACGAGCGCCGAGCAGCGCGACGATCCGAATCAGAGCGCGCTCGACAAGATCAAGGAGCTCGCCGAGCGGCAGGACGAGCTGCTCAAGAAGCAGCAGGAGCTCGCGCGCAACCGCGAGAAGATGACCGAGGAGGAGCTGAAGCGCCAGATCGAGCAGCTCACGCGCGAGCAGTCCGAGCTGCGGCAGCGCGCCGAGGATCTCGCGCGGCAGATGTCGGGTCAGCAGTCGCGACAGCAGCAGGAAGCGAAGAACGGCCAGACGGGACAGCAGAATCCCGGCGGACAACAAAGTCAGTCCGGGCAGCAGAGTCAGTCGGGCCAGCAGGGACAATCCGGACAGCAGGGTCAGTCGAGCCAGCAGGCCGACTCGCAGGGCCAGGGCGGCCAGAGCGGCGGCGACAACTCGAAGCGGATGCGCGACGTCTCCGAAGAGATGCGCAATGCGGCGAGCGATCTGCGGCGTCAGGATCCGAAGCAGGCGAGCGCGAGCGGCAGCCGCGCGCTCGACAAGCTGCGCGACCTGCAGCGGCAGCTCGAAGCATCGCGTCCCGACGAGCGGCGCCGCGCGCTCGGCGAAATGCAGCTCGAAGCGCGCCAGCTCGCCGACCGACAACGCCAGATTGCCTCCGAGCTCGGAAAAACACCCTCGGGCGACGCCGGCGCCGATGCGGCGCGGCGGCTCGCCGGCGAACAGGAACGACTGGCCGAACGTACGCGCAAGCTGCAGGACGGTCTGAAGCGGCAGGCGGGTTCGGCGAAGGGACCGACGCCGGCTGGCGATGCGGCGAGCGAAATCGAGCGCCAGCGGCTCGCCGAGCGGATGCAGCAGTCGGCTGACGCCATCCGCGCCACGACCGGCGACGGTGCGAACGGCCGCGGACGGCAGCCATCGGAGGAAGCGAAGACGCAGGCCGCGTCGCAGCAGGAGGTCGCGCGCTCGCTCGACAAGGTTGCCGACAAGCTCGGCGCCGCCACCGGCGCGCAGGACGGCGAGTCGCGCAAGCTCGCTGAGCGGCTCGCGCGCGCGCAGGAGCTGCGCGAAAAGCTCGACGAAGCGGGCCGCCAGATGGATCAGATGGCGCGGCAGAACGGAGGCCGCGGTCAGCCTGGCGGACAGAACGGGCAACGCGGCGAGACGTCGACGAGCGCCACGAAGTCGGCGGGCGAGAACGGGCGGCCCGGCGAAGGACAATCGGGCGGCGGAGGCGGCAGCGGCACCGAGCTCTCGCGTCTGCGCGAGGAGTACTCGCGCCGCCTGCAGGAAACCAAAGAGCTGATGGATCAGTTGAAGCGCGACGATCCGAACGGACAGACCTACGCGCGCGGCGGCGCCGGCCTCACGTTCGAAGGACAGGGCATGACGCTGTCGGCGCCGGGCACCGAGGCGTTCAAGCAGGACTTCGCGAGGTGGGAAAGCCTCCGCCGCCAGGCGACGCAGGCGCTCGAGAACGTCGAGTCGGCGCTCGCGAAGAAGCTACAGGAGAAGCAATCGAAGGATCGCCTGGCCGCAGGCGCCGACGACAAGGCGCCGGCGGAATATCAGAAACAAGTGGACAGCTACTTCAAGGCGATCGCGAAGAAGAAGCAATAATGCACTTCGCTTACCCGTTACCCTGGTGGCTGGCGGTCGCGATTGCCGCAGCCATTGCCGCGGCGGCGTTCGCCGAGTACCGCCGTCCGCTCGCGCCGCTCACCGTTCTGCAGCGCGGCGCGCTCGCGTCGCTGCGCGTGCTCACGCTCGCGGCGCTGGCGCTGTTCCTCTTCCGGCCGATTGCGATTCTGCCGCCGGTCGGGTCGCGCGACGCGATCGTGCCGGTGCTCGTCGACGTCTCGCGCAGCATGCGGCTCGGCGATGCCGACGGTCAGACTCGCATCGCGCGCGCCGCGGCGCTGCTCAAGGCGCAATTGATGCCGGCGCTGGCGACGCACTTCACGACCGAGCTCTACACCGTCGGCGACGGCCTCGCGGCTGCGAACCTCGATCGTCTGAACGCCGATGCGCGCCGAACCGATCTGACCGGAGCGCTCGCGGCCGTTCGCGAACGCTATCGCGGCCAGCGCGTCGCCGGAATCGTCGTGCTGTCCGACGGCGCCGACACGGGCGTCATCGCGGCAGGAGGATCGGGAGCAGGAAGGGCGGGCGGCGGAAAGGCGGGAGAGTCGCTGGAAGGCGGTCCGCCGGTGTTTGCCGTCGGCGTCGGATCGCCCGACGGTCCGCGCGATCGTGAAGTGCTCGGCGTGACCGCCGGCGATCCGCGGCTCGATCAGGCGTCGGTCGATCTCCACGTCACGGCGATCAGCTCCGGCTTCGGGCGCACGCCGTTCCAGCTTCGCGTTCTTGCCAACGGTCAGGCGTTCGAGACGCGCCGCGTCGTGCCGCCGGCCGACGGATCGCCAATCGACGAAGTGTTCACCGTGTCGCCGAATCCGACCGCGGCGACGGTGTACACGGCGCAGATTCCACCCGATCAAAGCGAGCCGGTCGTCGAGAACAACGCGCGCAGCGTGCTCGTGAGCCCGGCCGGGCGCAAGCGGCGGCTGCTCGTCGTCGAGGGCGCGCCCGGCTTCGAGCACAGCTTCATGACGCGCGCGCTCGCCGCCGACCCCGGCCTCGAGGTCGACGTCGTCACGCGAAAGGGCAAGAACTCCGAGGGCCAGGACACGTTTTTCGTGCAGGGCGGCGCCGGCCGATCCGCGGCGCTCACCACCGGGTTTCCGGCGCAGCGCGACAAGCTGTTCGTGTACGACGCGCTCATCGTGGCCAACGTCGAATCCGATTTCTTCACGCGCGCGCAGCTGTCGATGGCGGCCGACTTCGTCGGCGATCGCGGCGGCGGCCTGCTGCTGCTGGGCGGCCGATCGTTCACGCAGCGGGGCTTGTCGGGAACGCCGCTCGAGGAGGTGCTGCCCGTCGAGCTGAACGATCGCCGCGGCGCGCTCGTCCGGACGTCGTTCAATACCACCGACACGCCGGCGCACAACAAAGTGACGCTGACCAGAGAAGGCGAGTCGCACCCGATCATGCGCATCGGGCCGAACGTCGAGGAGACGCGAAAGATCTGGGCCGCGATGCCGTCGCTGGCCGCGAGCGCCGCGCTCGGCGGCCCGCGGGCCGGCGCAACCGTGCTCGCGGTGACGGCGGCGCCGGGCGGCGGCATCTTTCCGGCCGTCGCGGTGCAGCGGTACGGCAACGGCCGATCGATGATCTTCGCGGGCGAAGCGTCGTGGCGCTGGAAGATGATGCGGGCGTCGACCGATCGGTCGTACGAATTCTTCTGGCGGCAGGCGGCGCGATGGCTCTCCTCCGCGTCGCCGGATCCCGTTGCGATCGGCGTACCGGAGGCGCCGGAGCCGGGCGATGCGATCTCGATCGACGTCGACGCGCGCGACGCGTCGTTCGCGCCGGTGCCCGACGCGACGATCGACGCGACGCTGACGGCGCCCGGCGGCAGTCCGCAGCCGCTGAAGCTGCGGCACACCGATCCCGCTGGCGGCCGTTTCACCGCCGCGCTGAGACCGGAGCAGCAGGGACTCTACCGCGTGCACGCGGAGGCGCGGCGCGGATCCGCGCTGCTGGGATCCGCCGATCGCTGGATGTACGTCGGCGGCGCCGATCGCGAGTTCGCCGATCCGCGGTTGAACGAAGCGCTGCTGCGGCGCGTCGCGCGTCAGTCCGGGGGACGCTACGTCCACGCGTCCGATGCGTCGCGTGTCGCCGACTGGTTGAAGCAGTCGTCGCCGCAGAACGCCGCGCCGGAGCGCCGCGATCTGTGGCACGAGCCGTGGGCGTTCGCCCTCATCGTCGCGCTGCTGTCGGCCGAGTGGATTCTGCGGCGCCGCTGGGGGCTGAGGTGAGCCGCGCCTGCGGCCATGCCCGCCCGCGAGCGCGAAGCGCGAAGCCGGTATGGCATCAGCGCGCGGCAGCCCTGAGCTCTTGCGACGCGCAATCGCGCGGAGCAACGCGCGCAGGGGCCCCAGCGCGACAGGGAAACGTGGGGCCCCGCGCGAAAGTAAGAAATGCCGTGATCCAGACATCGTTGATGCTGCTTCTGTCGCTCGCGGCGACGTCAGCGTCCGCCGGCGAGCGCTACGCGCTCGTCATCACCGGCGCGTCGGGCGGCGATCAGTACGCGCGCAAGTACGACACGTGGCGCGTCACCTTCGTCGAGATGCTGCAGCGCAAGTTCATGTATCAGCGCGATCACCTGCTCGTTCTCGCCGAGGTCGGAAGCGAGGGCGTCCAGAAGGCGACGCGCGAGAACGTCGTCCGCGTGCTCG
>Ga0066704_10001568_pt1 | contig 10023 bp, 9 predicted proteins | sample GraSoiAngelo_153_FD_66458 | JGI IMG/M metagenome (GOLD analysis project Ga0066704, IMG submission 66458) | Grasslands soil microbial communities from the Angelo Coastal Reserve, California, USA - 14_1009_12_40cm | ecosystem: Environmental > Terrestrial > Soil > Grasslands | place: USA... | reverse complement strand
CACCAATAGGCCCACACCAGCAGAACTTAGGAACGAAACCTCTGACAGGTCCAGCCGGATAACGTGCGCGCCTCCCCGGACAAACTCCTCCAGGTTCGTGCGCAAGTGTTCTGTCCAATAATTGTCGAGGCGCCCCCTCACCTTCACCGCGAGAGCGTTCTCGACCTGTTGTGTACTTATTTCCATGCCTGGGCTACGGGCGTACCTTCTGCACGAACTCGGCAGGAATCGTGATACCTAATTCCGCCGCATTGCTTCGGACGATCGCCATTTCCTCCACGGCAACTTCTTCGATAGGCATATCTTTCGGATTCTCACCAAGCAAAACGCGGCCCGCAAGCTTTCCGGCGACCAACGAGGAGTACTGCATTCCCACACCGAGGCATGCCAGACCACCGCGGGGGAGCGCCGAGCATATATCGGTAATCAGTGGAAGTCGCGCGTCTGTCGCACCTTTCACTGCGCCTTCATATCCCTGAATACCGGTATTGTCGGCGGGCAACCACACCACCTGAATGTCGCGTCCAGCCAGGATTTGGACTGCTTGTAACACTTCGCTTGATCCGCTAACGGCAATCTGCTCGAGTCTGATACCGCGTTTCTGAAATACTTCGCGCGCGACCGCCTGCTCCTTCACCGAATTTGCTTCCGCCGGGTTGTACATCGTTCCTACAGCACGCAGCCCTGGCACCAGTTTCTGCATGAAATCCAACATGTGGCTCACCGGCGGGAAACTGCCGACCCCGGTCACGAATGACAAGTGTTCCATATGGCTCTTTCCCGCTCCCGCGGCAATCGGGTCACTCACACAGGTGAAAACCACTTTTTTGTGCTTTATGTTGTTGCACGCTCCCGCAAGGCATGGCGTCGAGATGGTCATGATCAGGTCGACATTGGAGCTGTCGTAATTCTGAAGAATGGCGGGGATGTTGATCATTTCCCCTTGCGCATCTGCCTTCACAACTTCCAGGTTCTTTCCCTGTTCGAAACCACTGGCCTTGAGTCCCTCGAGGAGACCATTCACGCAATAGTCGTTACTCACGCCATGCGCGTAGTACACAATCGCAGCTTTGAATTTCCGACCGCCTACGCCCGCATTGGTGGCGGCAGCTGTCCTTCGATGTCCAAGGTCGGAAACCAGCAAGATCGACGAGAGGAGGGCAATCAACGCAAGACCTATCGTTAACCGCTTTAGTACAGACCAGACGGGTGACTGAGCGAATGCGCGCATCACCTTGGTAGCAGGCTCCTGTGGTGTGACGCGCCATTATACTGATCATTGTGCAGAAGGGACGGAAATAGCGAGGAGGCCCAAAAACGCAGTCTTAATCCCTTTTTGCTCTCACATGCTCAAATCACGCGCGTCATGACGCTCATTTCGAGCAAATCGTGGGTAATACGTTTAGGCGTGCCTTGCCGAATTGTCGGTCCTAATCCGCTCGACGCCCATCTGGAACACTTCCAAATCTCCGCCGGAAGATACCTCGACCTTTCACGGTTGCCCGCGATGTCGCGATGGATGATCCCTTCGCTATGAGCCGCACCCAGAGCATCGGCACTCTCAATCGCCAAACCGAGCAGATTAGTACCGACAAACCCCCTCGTGTCGACGGAAGGAGTAGTCCCCGGTTTGTCGGCCAACCGGAGTTATCATCGGACACACTTTGCCTGACGGTTTTGTGCGAGCTGTATGAGCGCAAAACTGCTATTTTCCGCCCGTCGAAACTGCCGCTGTTGGTATCCTTATTGAGGTGTTCGCTGGTTCACTGTTGCATGGAGTTTTTAGCTCACCCCTTATATCTTCATATCTTCCCGTTTCACACCCAAATGAAGAATCAGCTATTTATGGCCGGAGTGCATTATCCGCGCCAAGATGTCGCGCCGGCTGTCGGGCAGGGTGGCACCTGCGAATTCTGCGCGTTCCCCTGGACTCCACTTACCCATCGTCGTGTTGATGGCTGTCGCCCACTGGTCCATGCTTTCGGCATTGGGATAGGTGATGACGACGCAGCGCATTGACGGCGCCGAGGTGTTTACGTACTTCTCGTCGACGCCATAGTACGTAACCACGCCCTTCTTGAGCTGTTCTTCAAACGTCGGCAATAGGAGCTTATTGAGCATTGCGGTGTAACCTTCCGGGTGATCTGCCTTCGCCATTGAGCAGACCACCCGCAGGTACGTTTCTGTTCCGCTACCGCCGTGGTACATCCTCGTTTGCATCAACAAGTCTTCGTGCTTGGTGGCTGCGATTTGCGCGGGCCGCGGACCGTTCTTGCGAACTTCGTCGAGCACCTTCATGAGCCCCGCGATGCTGTTGAACCACGCCGCACCGTGCGTATATCCGTCGGGTGTGTGTACGACTTGCTCAAAGGTGGACCAGCTAAGGAGTGTCCCGTCGGCTAACGACTTCTCCACAACCGGAACGAACGACTTCTCGGTGTCTTCCGAGTATGCCGCCCAACTCGCCCGCGGGATTACCGCCGAAGGTGGTTTGGAACCTGTCCCTGCAGACCGGTTCCGAGGGGCCTACCCTCATCAGTTAAGCAGTTACGCACTACTCAGCCTTTCGGCCTTTCGCGCTCGTGGCGCACGATGGTCGGCAAACCTTACCTAATCGGATTGTGAAAGAGTAGCCCGTTATCGGCTCGAAACCGGCGGTGACTGCTCGGATTGGCGATTACATCGTGAGGACGGCACGGAAGCGCGTCTTGCCCTCCGCAACGCGCTCGTAGGCCTTCACAGCTTCGGCCAATGGGTAGGTTTCAATTATCGATTTAACTTTTCCTTGGGCTACGTAATCCAGGGCTTCGTAGAGATATTCGGGGCCATTTTGCTGGCTGCCGATGATTTTGATGCGCTTGAAGAGCAACTCGATCAGCGAGATCGAAAGCGGTTCCGCGTCGGCGCCCATAACGATGAACCTGCCGTCTGGGCGCAGACCCTGAATGCTGTCCACCATGGATTTGGTCGAGTTGGACGTGCTGAGAATGATGTCAGCGCCGCCCACTGCGGAAAGGCTCTTTCCGTCCCGAACAATTTCATCTGCGCCGAGCTCGCGTATCATCTTGTCTTTATCGGGGGAGTGCGAAATCGCGATGGTCTCGAAGCCCGCAGCTTTCGCGTATTGCACCGCCAGGTGCCCAAGCCCGCCGATTCCAAGTACGGCCACGCGCTCGCGCGGTTGCGGATCGGCCCAGCGGAGCCCGCTATAAACGGTATACCCGGCGCAAAAGATCGGTGCGGCTTGCTCGTAGGAAACCTTGTCGGGAATCAGGTACGTAGCGTCGGCGTTCATCAGCATGTACTCGGCGTGACCGCCTTGCGCATCGCCCCCCGTGCCCTTCAGAAAGGGGCAGAACATCCTGCGGCCGCGCTGACACCATTCGCATCGTCCGCAGGTGGACTGAATCCATGCCGAGCCGACGCGGTCGCCTACCTTGCGAGTGGTCACATCAGGAGCCACTGCGACAATCTCGCCCACCGGCTCGTGGCCAAGGATTCGAGGAAATTGTCCGGGAAGGTGTCCAAGCGTTTGGTGCACATCGGTGTAGCAGATGCCGCTTGCCCGCATCTTCACCAGCACTTGACCTGCTCCCGGTTGAGGCTGCGGAACATCTTTGATCTGCCAGGAACTGCTCACGGCGGGTACGACTGCGGCTTTCATACATCTCCTCCTAGCGCAATTTGATGCGAATCCCTTTGTAACCGACGCATGATTGGAAGCTCGAATTGCCGTTCGCATGCCGAAACAAGAGCTTTACGGTCAGCTGCCGAGTCGTCGCTATCCGGAGGTTGATGATGCTTAGCCAGATTTCTCACAAGCCAGCTACCGTGCCATCCACCCGCCATCGATGAGAATCGTATCTCCTGTAAATCGTATCTCCTGTAATAAGAGAGGCTGCGCTAGAGGCAAGAAATACGACCGCGCCCGCCACATCCATCGGCTCCCCAATACGGTGCAACGCAGCAATGCGCTCGATCAGGTCTGAGCGGAACTCGGGGTTTGCGAGGGCACCCTCCGTCCCGGGAGTGCGAATAAATGTTGGTGCAACCGCATTTACAGTGATGTTGTACTTCCCCCACTCACGATGGACGATACCGGTGGCATGGGCGGCATCCAGCGCATCCGCAATTTCTATGGCGAGCGAAAGAACAAAATCAGTTTCCAGCGGGCTTCCCGCGATGCGGTGCTTCAGCGTCATCCCTTCCAGAAATTCCATGACGATGAAGGCCTGCCCTTCCTGCTCGCCAATGTCGTGGATCGTGCAGATGTTGGGATGGTTCAGGGCAGAAGCGGTCTGAGCTTCCGTTTGGAAACGAGCCAGCACCCGAGGCTCACGGGCTACATCTTCTGGGAGGAACTTCAGCGCCACGAAACGGTGCAGCCGAGTGTCCTCGGCCTTGTAGACGACATCCATCCCTCCACCGCCGAGCTTCTCGATGATGCGGTAGTGCGAGATGGTCTGGCCGATCATCGCCGCAGAAGCTTACGTCTGTGGACCAGGCAAGTCAATGAAAGCCGCGGAGTTGGCGCTCGCGCCGAGCGTCTTACGCACGCTTCCGTTCAGGTGAGTGAATTCGCCGTCAATCTCTCCCTCTGAGTCGAGTCGTAGGATTACTTGGCACCCGCAAAGAACGCACTCGAACAGGAGATAGGAAACGCCGTCACTGTCAGTCACGAGGTCTGGAGGCCGCGCTAGCTGGTGTTGGCACGGTTTGAGGTAGGGCTGCATTCTTAGGCCGTCTTGCGCTGCTTTCGCAACTTGGCCCAGCGTGCTTTCTGGGCGGCTCGGATGCGTGCGATTGCGGCGGCTGAATACAGCCAGCCCAGCAAAGAGCGCCTCCGTTCCTGCTTCTTTTTTCGCGAGGTAGAGCTAGTTGTCGCTCGATGCGTGCTTCGATTTGTTGCACAGCGGAAGCATATGCTATCGCAAACAATGATTGAAACAGCAGGCGATGGGCATGCTTGCGCTCCATTACTTGCAAGCCATCAAGGATCTGCCGATGCGAGGGCCCTTCCCAAATCGCGAGGATCATGGCTTCGCGAAGCCAACGCTCCGCGCGGTACCCCCCCGAAACGCATTTGAGAAGCGCTCCAGATTAGGAACGGGAAGTCGGTTTCGCCTAGGAACAGTGCACACTACTACTGCAGCTTCGCGTACTCTGCCTTGGCTTGCTTCAGGATGGTGATGTCGGCGTCGGCGTCTTTCCACAGAATCAGGAAGTCTTTGTAAGCACCGAGCGCCCGAACGCGTGGGTCTTTCAGTGACTTTGGTAATCTTCCCCAAACCAACAAACAGAATACAAAATGATAACTTCACACGCGGATAGTCGAATCTTGTCCACCAAATCCAACCGAATTTTGTTCTCAGACGTTTGGATGGTGAATTCGAAGGCACTAGAAAAAACGGACGATCCTCATGAAGTGTCGGATCATCGCTGTCCTCGGCACGAGGCCCGAGGCAATCAAACTAGCCCTGGTGATTCACGCTTTACGCCAGCGCTCGCAAGAATTTGAGACCGCCGTAGTTCACACCGGTCAGCATCGCACGATGCTCGACCATGTCCTGCAATTTTTCAAGATCAAGCCCGATTTTGATTTGGATGTAATGCGTCCGAATCAAACGCTCAACTCCCTGACCGCACGCGTATTGGACACCGTGGAGAACGCCTGCCACCGGTTTGAGCCCCATATGGTGTTAGTCCAGGGCGATACCACCACAGCGTTTGCCTCAACCCTGGCTGCTTACTACTGCAAGATTCCGGTGGGTCACATCGAAGCGGGACTTCGTAGTCATGATCTTTACAACCCGTTCCCCGAAGAAGCTAACCGCCGGCTAGCTTCTGTGCTGACGGAGATTCATTTTGCCCCTACGGCTTTGTCGCGCGACAACCTGCTCGCGGAGGGCGTATCAGCCGAGAGAATTGTGGTTACGGGCAACACTGTGATCGATACTTTACGCGCCCTGAGTTCACTCCCGCATTCCTGGGAAAACACTCCTCTCGCTGGTATCCCAGACGACAGTTCTCGGTTGGTGCTGGTTACCTCTCACCGGCGGGAATCCTTGGGCACTGACCAGGAAAATATGTGCCTGGCACTCAAGGATCTGGTCAAGCTGCATCCCGACATTCGTATCGTCTACCCTGTACACCTGAATCCCAACGTACGGACAACTGTGAATGCTCTGCTGCAGAACACAAACAGAATCCATCTGACCGAACCGCTCGACTACATCACATTCGTCAGTCTTCTGCGGCGTTGTTTTCTGGTACTAACCGATTCCGGAGGGATTCAGGAGGAGGCACCCACATTCGGAAAGCCAGTGCTGGTGTTGCGCAAGCTTACGGAACGCCCTGAGGCCTCGCAATTTGGAATGGCCAAGATCATCGGCATGTCACGCGAAGGCATCGTGCGTGAGACTAGTCATCTTCTCAATGACGCGAATGCGTACCAGGATATGTCGGAGGGCGACAACCCGTACGGAGACGGTCACAGTTCGGAAAGGATCGTGGAGGCCGTCGCCCGGTGGTATGCGAAGAAAACCCCACTTTTAGAGGCCGACAAGCAGTTCAAACTGGCGCCCAGGCCACAACCCCGTCGTCGGAAAACCGACTATGAGGAAATTGCTCGCAAGGCGGCGGCGGGTAAGGAGTGACCAGGCAGAATCTGTTTCACGGTTACACTTCCGCGCCATGATTTATGTTCTCAACATTGTTGTCTTCGCTATCTGCGTGTATACCGCCCGCCACTATTGGTTCACGCTAAATCGCCTCTTCGGTTTCCAAAGGCACCCTTACATTGACATTGACACCGCAGACTGGCCCCCCGTCACCGTGCTAGTGGCTGCTCACAACGAGGAAAAAGTCATCGCTAACATTCTTGAGGCTCTGATGACGGTAAGGTACCCCGCGGACAAAATGTTGGTCATTCCGGTGAACGACCGATCCACCGATCGTACCCGCGAGATCATCGACACATTTGTAGAGAACTTTCCTGGGCGCATTCGGCCGTTTCATCGCATTGGGGGCAAAGCCGGCAAGGCAGCGGCCCTAAAAGATGCCATGGAGTTGGTGGATACCGAGGTCATCCTTATTTTCGATGCGGATTACATCCCGGGTGCAGGGTTGATCAAGCAATTGGTGGCGCCGTTCTTCGATCTCGAAGTCGGTGGCGTCATGGGTCGGGTGGTGCCGCTAAACGCCGGCACAAATTTATTGACTCGTCTGCTCGACTTGGAGCGAGCGGGCGGATACCAGGTGGATCAGCAGGCGCGCATGAACTTACGCCTCGTACCCCAACATGGCGGCACCGTGGCGGGAGTCAGGTTGAGTGCCCTGCGCGAAATTGGCGGATGGAATGAGAATTCACTGGCTGAAGATACCGATCTGACCTATCGGCTTTTGCTGAACGGCTGGAAAACCGTGTACCAAAATCGCTCCGAGTGCTACGAAGAAGTCCCCGAAGTTTGGTCGGTTCGGGTAAAGCAGATCATGCGCTGGGCCAAGGGACATAACCAAGCCATGATGACATACGGTTTTCGCCTGCTGGTAGGAAAACATCGGGCCACGATTCGAGAACGTATTGACGGGACGTTGCTGCTGGGAGTGTATGCTATGGCGCCGATCACGCTGGTCGGATGGGCGCTAGCACTGGGCGTGTTTTATCAGGGTGTGGCTCCGCTGCATGGCGTCATTGCGCTCCTCTCCCTGACTGCCTATGCGGCATTAGGCAATCTGGCCGCTTTCTTCGAGATTGCCGCTGCCGCCAGACTAGATGGAACGCGCAAACGAATCTCCCTGTTGCCCTTTCTCATTCTGGGATTTGCTGTGAGCATCTTTTCTGTGTCTCGCGCCGCAGTGTCGCAAGTGACAGATCTTGTGACTGGAGCAGAGTTCCACTGGGATAAAACCGAGCGCTTTCGGAAGGTCTCGTGAGTCCGTATCTCGCAGTCGGCGCTCTGATCTTTATTTCTAGCCTGATGTTCATTCTGCCACTGGCGCCCTCGCTTGTGGAATTGCGTAGCAAGTCGGACGCGCTGCCCCTGAATGTAGTTCAGCAAAATGCCGGAGAAATCCGCCATTTCGCCGATAGCTTTCGGAGTTACATCAGGGCACTCGAGCCGACCATGCGGCACTGTAGCGTCTCCGGAAGCATGGCTAGGGACATTCTTCCCGACGGCGAGGAATGCGTTGTACTGGGCGCGGTCGACGAAACGATGGTGTTTAGCCTCCAGCAGCAAGACTCTGCGTACGCCGTCGTGATAGCGGCTGTCATTGATCTTATTGTTCCTGCTGGCGTTACTTTCTCGAAGGACATCTACGCGCGCGGACAATTCAAGGGTGGAGAAAATAACAACTACCGGGCAATCCTAGGAGAAAAAGATGTTCATCTGGGCCCTTCGAGTCATGTCATCCGGTGGGTCCATGCCGTAGGAAAGTTCACGGCCGACCTCGGTTGCAGGCTCCACGGGCGTATTTCTTCTGATTCGCTCATACGCCTGCAGGCTGATTGCTCTTTCCTGCGGCTCAACGCACCCCGGATTGAAATCGGGCGTGCAACCGAGAATGGGGCGGCCCCCTCGCCGAACTCTAGCCTTCGTGGATCCCGGAGGCCGCGTCGTTTCTGGTACGACGGTGACTTCGAGGTTAAGGCCGGGCAGGTCATTCCCAGCGACATCGTAGTGCGGGGCAACCTGCGTATTCGCTCCGGTGCTCGAATTTGCGGGAGCGTGAAGAGTGCCAACAACATCGTGCTCGAGGATGCCGTATTGGTGGAAGGGAGCCTGATCAGTGCAAGAAAAATGCGCATCGGTCATCGCTGCGCTGTTCACGGACCGGTCGTTGCCGAGCGTGAATTAGCGCTTGCAACAGGAGTACGGTGCGGGACCTTTGAACACCCGACGACTGTCAGCGCGCCAAGTATCGAGGTCTCGGAGGATGTGGTGGTGTTTGGTACTTTGTGGGCACGCGAACGCGGCCAGGTGGTAACGAACCTGTGAAGCGCCGCCTCGCTATCAGCGGAACCATCTCCGTCATTCTCGTAGGCCTGATCGCATGGTCTTGGACAACGCGCGACGCTGTTCGCCCTACTGCCGATCGCTTACTCCTGCTGGTACCTGACGGTACCAGTTTCTCGAATCCCAAAGTCACCGTATGGGTGGACGCAGGCAACGAAGAAGGACTTCATGTAGTCCCGGTGCATGACTCCGAATTTCTCCGCCCCTTGTGGGGAGAGTCGAAGTGTGCCGGAGTGATTCTGCCTGACTCAATCCACCAGCGAGCGAGCGATCTCTTCGTAGCCACTCTGCACCGCTTTGTGGCCGAGGGTGGCAAACTTATGCTGGTTTACGATGCCGGTACATTCTCTCTGAATGGTACTTACGCGGCTAACCGTTCCCGGCTATCGGATCTGGCAGGGGTAGACTACGCACTCTACGACAAGGCTGGAGATAAAACGATCCAATGGGGCAAGGTCACCAGCACAGGTGCAATTGTCAGTCGGCTGGAAATACCTCCCGGCAAGTACTATCCCTTTCATGGGAAAACTGGCGTGTCCGCTTCGGAAAATGGATCCGCTTCCGCCGGCGCAGCGTTCGAAATTGAGCTCCGGCGCTACAGGTTTGGTGATCTCCAGTATCCCAGCTTCGTAACATCGGGCCAGTACGCCGGGCAGGTTTTATTTCGCTCCAGTGGTGGAATCGCGGCTGGTCAGCAGCCTTATCAAAAAGGTTCTGTCCTGTTTGTAAACTTGCCTCTCGGATATCTGAAAGGCAATACCGATGGGTTGTTGCTGCATGCCTTTTTGAAATACTTCGCAAGCCATGCGCTTTCTTTACCCTATTTAATGCCCGTCCCAGATGGAATCGGGGGACTAGTCCTGAACTGGCATATTGATTCCAATGCCGCTATTAAGCCGCTCCGCGAGATGAGTTCATGGACATTGTTAAGCCAGGGACCCTTCTCGATTCACATCACCGCCGGCCCCGATGCCAGTGAGGCCGGCGACCAAAGGGGTTTTGATGT
>Ga0066704_10001567_pt1 | contig 10023 bp, 7 predicted proteins | sample GraSoiAngelo_153_FD_66458 | JGI IMG/M metagenome (GOLD analysis project Ga0066704, IMG submission 66458) | Grasslands soil microbial communities from the Angelo Coastal Reserve, California, USA - 14_1009_12_40cm | ecosystem: Environmental > Terrestrial > Soil > Grasslands | place: USA... | reverse complement strand
ATGAGACCAATTTTAGTGACAACTCGAGCAAATGGAAGGCGGCGGCGGCCCTATCGCGTGCGCTTCAGCTCTGCTTTGGCGGATTGATTTTCCTGGAGCAAGGCGGTTTCCTGCAAATCCTCTCTCCATGCTGTAATTCCGGTATGGAGATGTCCTCCCAAGTGACCAAGTAAGCCGCGGCGTCCAGCTTCGTATTCGTGGTCATTTTTCACCGGGCACCAAAATAATCGGCCGCCTCTGCGCCAGCCATCGAGGACAATCCCGTCCGCAAAAGGCTGGTTCCAGGCCGTGACCACCAAAGCATTGTTCTCGTCCGATTCTTTTGCATAAGCAGCGCCCCAGTGAAGGACGAGGGTCTTGAAATGAAGCTCCTTTAAGCGCGCGCCGATGTCGCGGGTGTAATCGGCACAGATGCCACGCTTTTTCGCGCCAACGTTAATGAGGAAATTGTGGACCGCTGGGTCTCCAGTGACGCCGTATTCGCGTGCAAGCTGGCGGGACATGATGTGAGCTGTCACCGACAACAACTCAGCCTCGTGCGGATCGACACTATGCGGCGCGAGCGCGACGAGGGCGTCACGCAAGCTACTGACCGATTTCCCGTCTTGCGCCCAGACCGTGCTCGAACAGACGGCCAATGCGAAGATCAGAACTGATCTGAAATTCACGTTGGTAAAATGATTAGAAAAGGCCAGGCCGCCAAAGCGACCTGGCCTTCTTGTCGAAAGCGTCCCAGTTGGGGACAACTTGGACGAAGGGGTTACTTCGCGTACCCGTGAGTGGCACCCGTGGTTGTGGTTGTCGCCGCTTCTTTGTGTTGAGCGCACGCTCCCAAGCTGAGAGCGCCCGCTAAAACGGCCATGATCATGATCGCTTTGATGAACTTCAATCTATTCTCGCCTCCTTTCGGTTGTGTTGCTCCGGTTCTTCTAGGCATGGAACACCATCGAAGCAACGCTTTTTTGAATGTTTTGCCGTACAAGCTATTCGCGGATGACCACCTGCGTGGTTTCATCAACCAGCTCAAATAATTCGATCACGTCTGCGTTGCGCATCCGGATACAACCGTGGCTGGCCGGCGTCCCGATTTCGTCCTCATGTTTCGTCCCGTGAATGTAAATAAACCGGTCGCGCGTATTGGCATTATGTTCGTCCACCCCGTCGAGCCAAAGAATTCGCGAAGTGACAAAATCTTCAGTGTCAGGAAGCGGGTCATCGGGTCCAAGCGCGACGCGGGCTTTAAAAATTGTTCCCGACGCAGCGCCATCTCCGATTTTTTCCGCGATACGAAATCTGCCCAGCGGTGTTTTCATGCTCCCTTCTTGAATGCCGATCCCAAAACGTGAAGTGGAAATCGGATAGGAACGGAGTTCTTCGCCATCACGCGTCAAAATGAGACGCTGATCGCGAACGGAGACGTCGATTTTGGTTCGGGCACTTTCCATCGCTCAAGAGCGGCCTTACAATTCGCCGCGGTGAAAAAAGAATATCACATCGCGGTCGTCGGCGCGACCGGTGCAGTCGGCGCGGAGCTGCTGCGCGTGCTGGAGCGCAGAAATTTCCCCGTTTTGAACCTGCGCGCGCTCGCATCCGGAAGATCCGCCGGAAAGAAAGTTCAATTTAGGAACAAGCCAATCATGGTGGAGGAACTCGGCGAGAATTCATTCGACAACGTTGACATCGCATTTTTCAGCGCGGGCGGAGAGACTTCCCGAAAATTCGTCCCGACTGCCCGCAAAAGGGGCGCGGTTGTGATCGATAACTCGTCGGTTTTCCGAATGGATTCGGACGTTCCACTGGTTATTCCAGAGATCAACGGGCAGGATGTAAAGGAACATCGCGGTCTCATTGCCAATCCGAATTGCACGACCGCAGTCGCGCTGATGGCAATTTACCCGCTGCATCGCGCATTTGGGGTTCGCCGCGTTTTCGCTGCGAGTTATCAAGCTGTTTCCGGCAGCGGCGCCCGAGCCATTGCTGAATTAAAGAATCAGGTGGAAGCCGCGGCCCAAGATCGACAATCACCGGCGCAGGTTTATCCGCATCCGATCGCGTTCAACGTCCTGCCGCACGTCGATGTTTTCCTCGAGAGCGGCTACACGAAAGAAGAAATGAAAATGCAAAACGAGGGATGCAAGATCATGCACTTGCCGGAATTTCGCGCGTCGGTCACGTGCGTGCGGGTTCCGGTTTATCGCGCACACTCGGTTGCCGTGAGTGCTGAATTCGAGAAAAAAGTGTCAGTGGAGCAGGCTCGCGAGGTTTTGGCAAAGGCGCCTGGATTGGAGTTGGTGGATGAGCCGCCGATGAATCGTTATCCGATGCCGCTAAATGTCGCGGGCAAAGATAATTGCGAAGTGGGACGAGTGCGGCTCGATTGCGCGCTGGAGAACGGTCTCGCCTTTTGGGTCTCGGGCGATCAACTGCTCAAAGGCGCCGCGCTCAACGCGGTGCAGATTGCCGAACTGCTTTAAACCGCAGTCAGCGACAGCGGCTACAGATTGCCTATCTTGAACGCGAAACGGCCCCGGAAAGTCCGGGGCCGCTCGTTTTCATCTGATTGAGCTCGGATTACTGTGGACCGGGCGTTGGCGTCGCGCCCTTTCCTTTACCTTCGTGCTTTTTCTCGCCCGGTTGTCCGGCAGGCATTTGTGCACCACTCGGCGACGGCGGATTTAGGCCTTCAGCTTTGTGTTTGCCGCGACCCTCACCGTAAGGGCCGCCCTGGGCTCCAGGAGCGCCACCTTCTTGACCGGATGGCGTTATTGCCGGCTGCTCGATGCGTTTATTATGCTTGCCGCCTGGTTGATTGAAACTTTCACCAGGAGTCGTTGCACCAGCCGGTGACATTCCAGGTTGCGGTTGCTCGAATTGCTTATGTTTGCCCCGAGGCTGATTGAAATTTTCGCCGGGGCTGACAGCGCCACCCGGAGTTGGTCCAACATTCTGGCGCTCAAAGCCTTTTCGCTTTCGTTCCGGCGCAGTCATACCTTCGGGACCAGCGGTCGGGCCAGTCGGCGGCGGTGTCGCACCGAATTTTTCGGCACGTTTGCCCTTACCCGGCTTTCCATATTCCGGAGTGTATGGGGATACTCCAGCTCCAGGAGACTCCACGGGCGCCAAGCTCGCACCAGGCTGGGCCTGCTCACCAAATTTGCCTTTGTGTTTGCCTTTCTCAACTGGTGCCATTCCCGGTGCCAACGATGCCGAGGGCGAGCCCGAAGCACTCGCGCCAGCTGCCGCCGCGGCGTTTCCACCGGCTGTCGGTGGAGGAACCTTCTTCAAATCCTGGGTTTTGATTTTTTCCTTAAGTTGAGTCTGTGCATTGGCGTCACCAGCGACCGACCAACCGTGCTCAACCCTGCTCTCCGCCACTTTCGTTTTCACTGTCGGCGGCGTAATTTGCTTGGCCGACTTGTTGATTTTCATTGGAGCGGCAACGACTAAAGCATTGCCCTGCACTTTCGTTAGGCCGCCTGATTTTGCCGCCACGGTAACATCGACATTCGCCTGTCGTTCGAGTTTCAGTTTTTGGATCGGGCGGCTCGAGTACTGATTTACGGTGTTGAGATCAGGCCCGTAATTGTAAACCGTTTTATTTTTGTAAGTGATGTTGGTGACGTTCACCGTTTGGTTGATGTAGGTCACGTTCTGCGAAACATCGACAATGCGGGAACGCAGGACGGGCTCGCCGATGTAACGGACGTCGACGAAATTGTAATACCCCGGACCGATATCAAACTCGACGTCGAGATGGCCGGTGAGCGGCCGGCTTTCGTAAACCACTTCTGTTTCCGGAGGCAATGGCGCCCAACCAGCGTAACCGCCACCGAAGCGCCAGGAGACCCAGGCCGGGCCCCATTCATAACCGGGTCTCCAGACCCAGCCGTAATCGGCCAGCCTGACCCAGCGTCCATAATGGTAAGTGGCCCACCCGAAATCCTCGTATGACACCCATGTCCAGCCCTCATCGGTGTAGGCCCAGTAGCCATCGGCATACGGTCGCCAGGAGGCATCGCTCACGGCAACGTCCGGCTGCCAGCAGTAGCCGTAATTGCCGACCTCGACCCAGCTCCCGCCATTCAGGTTGTTATAGAAGAAATCGACCGAAACGTCCTGGCTTTTTGCCTGTGGCACAAAGGGCACAAGCAGGACGGTTAACGCACAAACAAACAGCAGTTTTTTCATAATCTGGTTAATGGTTTTGGAGCGTTGGACTTTCGCGGGGAGAAGTTTATTCACCGGTTTCCCGCTTCGCAAACACCACGACCCCACTAAGATATCGCAGCTGCCGCGATCAGCGCGGGCGCAAAACAAGAAACGATCTCACCCGATGCCGGCAAACCGACAGGACCTGTGCCTGCCGCGGATCGACGGACTGGACGATTTTATTATAATCGGCCACGGAATTAATCGGTTGCTGATTCACTTCCTCAATCACGTCGCCTTTTTGGAGATCGGCAACACCGGCGTCCGGATCAACCGCGGTTACCACAACCCCATGAACGCCGTTCGGCAGGGCCAGTTGGCGCGCGAGCTCGGGAGTTAGCGAACCGACGTGGATTCCGGCGAGCCCATTGCCGCCTTTATTCTCTTCGCCCGGTGTCGGCTTTGCCGGCGGTTGTTGCGGTACCACGCGACCAGTTTCATATCCTACCGGCTGCTCCTTAATTTGCGTTGCCACGGCAATCGTTTTTCCCGCGCGCACAATTTCCAGTTCAACTTTTTTATTCAAGTCGGCTTGCGAAACCAGGTTACGTAAATCGGTAAAGCTTTTCACTTCGTGACCGTCAAATTTTTTGATCACGTCGCCTTTTTCCAGGTGCGCCTCTTCGGCTGGTGATCCGGGCACGATTTCATCCACCACGACCGGTTCGCCTGGCGATGGCGCCGGCTGCCCCGTTTGCGGAACGCGCATCTGGATTCCGAGGTAGCCACGAATAATCCGGCCTTTCTTCAACAAACTCTCGAGCGCGGTGCGGACGGTGTTGGACGGAATGGCGAAACCGATCCCCTGGGAGCCGCCGCTACGCGAAATGATCGCGGTATTAATGCCCACCACTTCCCCACGCAGGTTGATAAGCGGACCGCCGCTATTGCCCGGATTAATAGCGGCATTTGTCTGGATTAAGTCGCCGAACACATCGGCGCGATTCGGCCGCCCTTTGGAACTGACAATTCCGTCCGTGACCGTTTCGTCGAAGCCGAATGGATTGCCGATCGCAAGAACAAAATCGCCCGCCTGGACGGTATCGGAATCGGCGAGCTTGAGGGGCTTCACTCCTGAGTTGTCAATTTTTAGGACCGCGAGATCGACTTGATCATCGGCCCCAATTAGGCGCGCTTTTTCGGTGCGCCCATCGCTCAACTGCACTTCGATCTCGTCCACCTGATCGACCACGTGATTGTTGGTAATGATGTGACCTTCATTCGTAACAATCACGCCCGAACCCAATGAATTCTGGACTAAGGCCTCGTCATTTGGATTTTGAAATCCGCGCGGTCGCCGAAAGAAAAAACCAAACGGATCGAGCTGATTCTGACGCTCAATCGCGATCTTCTTGGTCGTCTTCACGGCCACCACCGACGGCACAACAGCGCTGACCAGCGCGCGGCGCTCACGATTCAACGCTTCCAGCGAAGCGACCTGCTTCGGATCGACATTCGGCGAGGACGCGAGCGTGTATTTTTCCGGAGTGGTGCGTTGTAGGGTACTCAAACCGCCATGCTTCAAGCGGTAGTCGTACAGCGCCGAAATCGCCAGGCTGAGCAACGCGACAAAGGCAAAAAATTTCAGGAGATTCTTCATTTAGCTAACGTTCGAAAAGGTTCGTCCCTGTTTTTCGACAATCAACTGCTGGAAACGTTGATTCTGCGCCGACTCCAACTTGGGATCGGCCGCGAAGATCGACATCGCTGCCCTCCGAGCGCGACGCATCAATTCCGCGTCTCGGCGCAGATTGCCAATTTTCAAGGCCGGCAGACCGCTCTGGGCCGTGCCCAGCAAATCACCCGGGCCGCGCAGTTCCCAGTCCGCTTCGGCCACCTCAAAACCGTCGCTTGTCTTCTCGAGCACGGCCAATTTGGCGGCCGCTTCTGACGACGGTTCGGAGGTGAGCAAAATGCAATACGATTTGTGCTCGCCGCGGCCGATGCGACCTCGGAGTTGGTGGAGTTGGGCCAAACCAAATCGCTCCGCATTTTCGACCAACATCACACTCGCATTTGGAACATCGACACCGACCTCAATCACCGTTGTGCTGATCAGAACCGTCGTTTCGCCGCGGCGAAATCGCTCCATGATTTCCTGCTTTTCCGGGCCAGGAATTCGTCCGTGCAACAATTCGCAAAAGTACGGATGCAAACGCTCGCGCCAGCGGTCGTACTCCGTCGCAGCCGCTTTTGCCTCGAGTTTCTCACTCTCTTCAATTAGCGGATAAACAACATAGAGCTGCCGCCCGGCTTCCAATTGCTTGCGCAGGAAACTTAGCACTTCGCCGAGTTTTGAGGAATCGCGCACGGCGGTGATGATTTTGCCGCGACCACGCGGCATCTCGTCCAAGATCGAAACATCGAGATCGCCGTACACGGTCATGGTGATCGTGCGCGGAATGGGCGTGGCTGTCATCACCAGCACGTCCGGCGCGGGTTCGCGGCTCGTCAGGCGCGCACGCTGCGCCACACCGAACTTGTGCTGTTCGTCGATCACCACCAATCCGAGGTTCGCAAATGAAACCTTCTCGTAGAGCAACGCGTGCGTCCCAATGATCACGTCTGCCTTTTCGTTGCCTTCAAGCAATGGCAAAAAATTTTCTTCCCGGCGAGCCGCAGTCCGGATCGACAACTTGACGCCGAGCGGTTCGAGCCAGCGCCTTAAAACAGTGTAATGCTGTTCAGCCAAAATCTGCGTCGGCGCCATGAACGCCGCCTGATAACCGGCCTCAACCGCGAGCAGAATCGCTGCGATCGCGACCACCGTCTTTCCCGAGCCCACATCGCCCTGCAAAAGCCGATTCATCGGATGCTTCGCGGCCAGGTCCTGCTCGAGCTCAGCGATGACTTTTTTCTGGGCAGTTGTCATTTCAAACGGAAGCGTGCCCAGGAATTTCTCGAGGAGGTCCCCTCGCCCGCAATGCGCGGCGCTCACCCGCGCATGCGAGTCGGCTCGCCGGGACGCGATCAGCATTTGCATGGCGAAGAATTCGGATAGAACCAAATGCTCACGTGCCGCAGTGAGCGATTCCCAAGACTCGGGGAAATGAATCGCCCGAATCGCTTCGGCGCGGTCGCCGTCCTTCAGGTCCTCCGGCAGCAACGGTTCAATCGGTGCCGTGTCGAGGTCCTGGAGAAGTCGATAAATGATGCTGCGCAGCATCCGCTGCGAAAGACCTTCGGTGGCAGGATAGATCGGCGTAATCCGGCGAAGATGGATCGACTTCTCCTCGTCGTTCTCAATCACCTCAAATTCAGGATGATCCATGCAAATTCGGTTTCCCCGGAGCCGCGGCTTGCCGAAGATGACGAGTTGTTGTCCAGTGGCGATCATTTTCTGGACGTAGTGCAAATTAAACCACCGGCAGATGAGCGGCTGACTGAGCGCGTTCGCGTTCGGTTCCTGTAATGTCGCCTCAAAGATCTTTTTCCAACCTCCGAAACGCCGGAGCGACGTTTTGATCACTTCTCCAGACAAACAGACCGGCACGTCGCTCCCATCGCGCGGGAATTCCGGAAACTGATGTCGATCTTCGTGTCGTCGCGGGAAATGAGTTAGCAAATCTTCCGCGGTCGTGACCCCGAGTCTTCGGAGCGCCAGAATTTTCGGACGCGGGATCCAATCGAGTTCCTCGAGCGGCTGGGCGATTTCCATTAAGTCGTCGGCGCGGCCTCACGCACCGCTTCCACTCGCATCTCCAAGCGCGTCTCGCCTTCGTATTCGTCCGCTCGAATCCGAAAGGCAATGTCCCACGGCTGCTTCGGAAGCGCATCGGCTGCTGCGCCGAAGAAGATTGCTCGTTGATGATAATTGTGTTGCCGCAGACGCAACTGTAAATGTTTTTCGCCCACAATGCGGGGCACGGCGACCGACTCGACGCCGCGGGCAAGAAAAAGGGGCTGTGGGTTGCCGTTGCCAAAAGGCTGCAACATTTCGTGCCACCCCAGAAAATCGAAGTTCAACTCCGCGAAACTGATCTCATGATCGAGCCGCAACCGCGGCTGCAAATCCTCATCGGACAAAAGGTCACGCGCAACCTGACGGAATTGTTTCGCGAAAAGATCGAGATTCTTTTCCTGAACCGTAAGCCCCGCGGCCATTTCGTGTCCGCCGTACTTGTCGATCCTGTCCGCGCATCGCGTCAATGTCTGCACCAGATTGAGACCTTCAATGCTGCGGCCGCTCCCTTTCCCGACGCCATTCTCATCAAGACCGATCACAATCGCGGGCCGATGGTACTTGTGCACTATGCGAGAGGCCACGATTCCGAGAACACCGGGATGCCAGTCACGCTCGAACACCACAATCGCCGCATCGCGTGACGGATCGAATTCTTTCGCGATTTTCTCTTCCGCGGCCGCAAAAATTCGTTTCTCAACTTCCTGCCGCTCGCGATTTTGTCTGTCTAAAAATTCGGCCAGCTCAGTTGCTTCGGCCCCATCTTGCGTCAGCAAAAGGCGCAGTGATTTTTCGGCGGTGCTCAGACGTCCGGCTGCGTTCAAACGCGGTCCAAGCCGATAACCGATGTCCTCGGTAAAAATTGGCGGCTTCACGCCGCTGACTTCAATCAACTTTTTTAAGCCCGGCCGGGTCGATCTCGCAATTTCGATCGCGCCGCGCTGAACAAGCGTCCGGTTCTCGCCGAGAAGTGGCACAATGTCGGCAACGGTCCCGAGCGCGACCAGATCCAGTTTTGATTTGAGATCAAAATCGATCGGCCGCGTTTTCAAAAGCGCGTGGCAAAGTTTGAAGACAATTCCGACGCTGCACAAATAGTGAAAAGGCGATCCAGGATCGACTTTTGGATTTACGACCGCAACGCATTCTGGAGCCGCCGATTTGGGCTCATGATGATCCAGCACGATTACTTCAACGCCGCGTTTCCGAAGATCGAAAATCTCCGCGCCCGAAGATGTCCCACAGTCGAGCGCGATGAGAAGCTGCGGGTGAAATTGCTGGATAGAGCGCTGAACGCTGTCATGACTCAGCCCGTAGCCTTCTTCCATCCGCGACGGCAAAAACAAATCCGGAATGGCACCGTAAGCGCGCAGCGTTTCGGCGAGTAGGGCGAGGGACGTGACTCCATCGACGTCGTAATCGCCAAAAAGGACAATTCGTTCACGTCGATCCAAGGCCACGAGAATCCGCGTCACCGCCGCTTTCATGTTCGGCAGTAAAAATGGATCGCTCAACGATTTCAGCCGCGGCTGCAGGAACGCCTGGACCTCATCGGCCGTGCCGAAACCTTTTCGCATTAGCAATCGGGCAATGCATGCGCAGCCACAGATTTCGCTCCACGAAATTGGACCGCCATTGAGTTCCTCAGGCGGCAGCAGGATCCATCGACTTGGCACCGATTATTTTATCTGCCGGACATTCCCTGACAACTCGGAGAGCATTTACTCATAATCAGTTGACTCTCGCCAAAGCGCTAAATAGACAGAGATCTGTGAAATCGATCGCAATCATGTTGTCCGCGAGTCTGTTTGCCTTGTCCGGATGCGCGCTTGGCAAAAAAATGTTGGAGCAGCCAAGCGGACCGCCACAAGAACAATCGGCCAAGCTCGAACGCAAGACGGAGGTGTTCACTGGTAAAGTTGTCTTGGTTGATGGTGCATACCGCTTAAGTCTCCTGAAAGATCCTGACACGCTCTTGCGTCTCACGCGCGCTCGCAGAGAAACCGAGTTTGCGCAACAGCAAATTAATCTGAGAAAGTACTACGAAAAAACCATCTCTGTGAACGGAACCCTTCAAGATGATTGGATTTTCGGCGCGGATATCGTCGGACAATGGACGCCGCCCGGTGGCG
>Ga0066704_10001565_pt1 | contig 10027 bp, 6 predicted proteins | sample GraSoiAngelo_153_FD_66458 | JGI IMG/M metagenome (GOLD analysis project Ga0066704, IMG submission 66458) | Grasslands soil microbial communities from the Angelo Coastal Reserve, California, USA - 14_1009_12_40cm | ecosystem: Environmental > Terrestrial > Soil > Grasslands | place: USA... | reverse complement strand
ATCAAGAGCACCTTGCGACCGATCTCCGCCATTGCGATACTGAGATTACAAGCAACTGTCGTCTTGCCATCGCCCGGGCATGCACTCGTGAGGACAATGATCCGAGGACCCTCTCCATTCTGGTTAGGCGAAAGAATCGAGATCAGCGTGGTGCGCGTGCATTCAGCGAGCAAAGAAGGCTTGCGCTTCCAGGTGGCTAGTTCGGGACAATCGCCTAGCGAAGACCTCAAGGCGCTCTCGGGAGGGCGGGAGGAGGCTGCACGATGCGGGGGCAGACGGTTAGGGATTTGCCAGGAAACTGCGGCCTGATCCAAAGGTAAAACGCCCAATTCCGGTAAATCCAAGTAGACCTGAGCGTCGCCGGGAGCACTTATCCTGCGGTCAATACGCTCCCGGAGCAGTACGAATCCAAAACCCAGGAACACGCCGCTGAACAAGCCAATCGCGGAGTTCACTGGCAAACTTGGACGGTAAGGGAGCAGCGGCGGTTTGGCGCGGTCAACGACCAGTACATTGCTGTCGCGCATAGCAGTGGCCAAGCTGGCTTCCTTGACCCTCTGCAGCATCACTTCGTAGAGCCGGCGGTTCGAATCCACGTCGCGCTTCAGGGTGTCGTAGTGGATCACCTTGTCGGATTGATCCGCCGCGATTTTCTCCTGCTCGGCCTGTGCTTTGGACAGTAGTCTTTCACGGCGGACCGCTGCTGCATATTCGTTGCCGAGGCCGCGCAAGACGTTGGCGCGTTCTTTTTGCATCTCGGAGCGCAGTTCAGTGATCTGCGCTTGCACGCGCTTCACTTTGTAATGCTCCGGGGTCAGTGTCGCACTGAGCTCGGCGTATTGCCGCTGCAATTCAGTCAACTTCTGGCGGTACTCGCGCATGGTCGGGTCTTCCAACATTTCCGGCACGGAATCCGCTGGCTTGCTGCGCGCTTCTTCGGATTTCGCTTGCTTTGCAATTCGGTCGGCCTGAGCTTTGGAGAGCTCGTCTTGTAATTCCTTGAGCCGGTTCACCACCGGGTTTTCCTTCTCGGAGGTCAACGACAGCCCGGAAGCGCGTGCGTAATCTTGGAGTTGCGCCTCCGAGGCTTCCAGCTCTCCCTTCATTTTGCCCAGGTGGCTCGTCAGCCATTCGGCAGTGCCCTGGGCGGACCTCCACCTCTCCTCCTGGCTTAGTTCGACATATTGGCTGACCAGGGTATTCGCGAAATCGGCCGCCCGCTGGGGATCCGGCGATTCATATAGCACCTCAAGCAAGCGCGAGTTGCCGGATGTCCGCACCGTCAGATTGCGTTTTATCTGCCGGATCAATTCCTCCCTTTCCGGGAGATTCGAGGCTTTGGAAAATGCGAAAATGCGCTGCACGCGCGACGCCAAGCCTCGCCAGCCGGTTCTGGGCCGCTCTTTCTGGAGCTTCAGTTTGTCGATCACGTGCTCGATTACGGATTCACTCTGCAGGATTTTGACCTGCGTCTCCACGTACGACTCTGGTGAGGCGTAACTGCCGTTGGAGTCGTTGGCGCCCTTCATTTCCGGGAAGTTGGGACCCTGGATCTCGAGGGAAGTTCTCACGCGGTAAATCGGTGTCTGCACCAAGCTGACCACGATCGCTCCGAGCAATCCAGCCACCGCAAAGCGTAGTACCGTCATCCTGTGGCGGATTAGAATGTGCCAGTAGTCGAGGAGACTGTCGTACCCCGGCGAAGCGCCAACCTCCGTCGAAGGTGACTCAACATACTTGTACACCGTGGGACGCTGCTCCGCTCCCCGGCTGAGTTCGTTCCGGCGTCGGTCAGTTTTATCAAGAGGAAATTCGGAGGGTTTCATACCATGCCTCAGAGAATGCTTCAAGGCGTGCGCCAGATTGCCAAGCCTGTTCCCGTTTGAATAGCTGCCTCGAGGGCGCGCAAGGCCGCCTTCTTGCCCGTGCTGCCGGGGATGAACAAAATGTCGTCGCCTCGAAGCGCGATGTCTGATTTCTTTCCATTGAGAACGTCCTTAACATCCACGGCCAGCTCTTCACGTTGATCGGCGTCGCGCTTCAACCGCAGGATCCTGGCATGCCGTGCGTCAGCAGTTCCGTTGAGCCCCTCAGCGAGCGAAAGCGCCTGTAGCACGGAGATGGACTGGTGTTCGCCGAGAACGAATCCACCTGAGCGCTTTACCTCTCCGATCACGTACACCATTTCGGCCTTCGGAACGGAGATAACATCATGCGGAAAAATCTGAATGTTCTCCTCCGGGTTCTTTGCCTCCATGATTTTTTTCAAATTGAGTTCGGCCACGCTGAAGCGGCCCGAGGCGTCAAGCTCCGTCTTCGGCAATGGGATGCAGCCCCACTCCAGTTGCCGGGTGATACGGACGCTGTACCCGGCGTCCGACCGGATCCCGCCGGCCAGTGCTAGCATCTCCAGCAACGTCTTGCGTCCCCGCACCTGGTGAACACCTGGCGTGTTTACTGCGCCTAGAATAGAGACCGGCTGGCTGCGCACTTCCGCGACGCTTACAACAACTTGCGGATCCCGAATGTACGTGCGCAGAAGTTTGTTGAGCTCTTGCTCAGTCTGCTGCACGGTCAGCCCGGACACATGGACGCGTCCCACCAGCGGCGCTTGTATGTCTCCATCGCCGTCAATGCGGACTGGTTTGTTTGCCAGCTCACTCAATTCAGGCCCGGAAATCTCCAACTGGTCATCAGGTCCCAGTAGGTAAGTGGAGCGAACCTGGCTGCCGCAATTCGCCTTCGGTGCTACCGACTCCGGCGACGAGGGAACTTGCGCAGCAGCACCCACGATTAGGAAGAAAGCTGCCAGTCCAACGGAAATGATTCTCAATATGCTCATTGATTAAAACAAGCGCTGCGCGTTTCTATTCAAGCCTGCAAGCTATTTCGCTCCCCGTCCCAGAAACACCACTTTCGTCGTTTGCAGAAGCGTTATCAGATCCAGTCCAAAAGACATGTTCTTGATATAAAACAAGTCGTATTTGAGCTTTTCCTTAGCGTCCTCGACTGAGCTAGCGTATTTATAATTAACCTGCGCCCAACCCGTGATACCTGGGCGAATTACGTGACGCAGATTGTAATAGGGGACTTCCTGTCTTAGCCGTTCTACAAACTCCGGACGTTCCGGCCGTGGACCGACAAGAGCCATATCACCATTCAGCACGTTCCACAATTGCGGAATCTCATCTAACCTAGTTGTGCGCAGAATTCGCCCGACGGGCGTTATCCGGGGATCATCATCTCCCGCCCATGTGGGGCCAGTGTCGGCCTCAGCATCGGGTATCATGGTACGAAACTTGTAGCAGTTGAACACCACGTCGTTGCGGCCGACGCGCCTTTGTCGATACAACACAGGACCAGGTGAGCTCGCTTTGATGGCTAAGACGACGAGTGGTATGAGCGGAAGCACCAGAGCAAGGCAAGCAAGGGATATCAGTATGGAAATGACGCGCCGGGTGGTCACAAACGCGGAGTTAATGCGAAACCCATCCGATAAGATTAGCCAACTTGGATAAAGATCGTCGATCTCGATCTTTCCTGAGATTTTTTCGAAAAGAGTTGTCGCATCTTCTACTCTCACACCACTCAAACGAAGAGTAAGTAATTGCCGTACCGGAATGGTCCCGCGTCTATCTGACATTGCGAGAACAATTCGGTTTATCCGCCGATTGTTATTCAGAATGGCTGCAATGTTGCTCTGCAATGTTTTGCGAGTTTCGAATTCATTCGATAGCGTTTTAGCCCACCCCACCACCTCCATTCCTAAGTCAGGCCGATTCTGGATCGCTTGTACCAGGTGCTGCGCGAGCTTACCATCACCGAGCACGTAAATACGTTCCGTAAGGCAAGACCGGCGAATCAGCCAGCCATAGCTGGATCGCCATGTGATGAGCGCAACCGCCAAAATAACGAGTCCGAGCAAGAAAGCGTGTTTTCCCAGCATGAAACGCGGAAAACTCAAGCCCAGTACAGCCAAAATAATCGAAAAGGTCCCCAGCACCACCATAAGCCGAAAATATATGAGACTGCCCTCAGCCAAGCGTTCTGGCTCATAGAGATCGAAATAGTGAGAACAAACTATGGCAATGGCGGTTGCCGCAAGAATCTTGTAGTAGCCGTTCTCCAAGCTCAGCACATGATGTGAGTCCGCGCCGAATTCGATTCGCGATGCGACAATGAACGAGGTACAGATGACAAATGCTTCGCCGCACAACAGCAGAAGGCTACGGAGTGGATAGTAGACGTTAAATAGGCGCACCATGTTTGGGCTCATTGCAGCTGATGAGTGGAAGTTTCGTTCATTTGGGTGCCGAAGGCACGCAAGTTGTGACAAATCGGTCGGGGGACACGGAAATCGGGAACGGGAGATTGGACTCGGTCAGCATGGCGGGCGAGGCGCACGTAACTCCTGTCCACGGCGAAGTGCGCGTCCCGCGCGCTCTTAGACCACTTTGACCGCCGAGAACGGCGGAGAAGGGCAAGTCCTGCCAAGGTCAGACCGGACCCGAACAACGCTAGTGATACGGGCTCAGGCGCCAGTACAATTGACTCACTGACTCTGCCGAACTTTCTTTGGACTGCGGTGTAATTGGAGTTGACAGCCAACGCCTGGGTCGGACGCGTAGGTTCAAATTCGTGCGTTGTCCCCTGGGCCCCAGTCGGCGCAAGATTGGCTTCCATCTGTTTCGCGTCCTCTTGCCAACCACTTTTGTGGTACGCCCCGGCGGCACTAGGATAGCAAGCGCAGGACAGCAAAATGAGACATATAGAAAGCGTCATGATCTGGCGAAGCAAACGGCTCATGGAATTCTCCTTCGACTTCTCAAGACACCGGACTGAACTCGTTCGGTCGGCAGAAACAATTCGTCCGCAGCGATGAATCCGCGTCGGTAGGTTTGTCCGGAGAACCTTGTGCGATCTCCTGATTGATTGGATCAATATGGTGAGGAGTTAATTGAACTCGTCGCTGTCTGATTTGCAGTTGGTCTGACTGGGTATGCTGCATCAATCCAGCTACGATCAATTTCGACAGCAACCGAGCGCTGCAACAAATTAACGGACAGCACGAGCTTCAATCCCGACTTGATTTTGATTACGATTCCGCTCATACCCCGCAGAGGGCCATCTTCGATCCGGGCGACATGGCCGACTTGCACGTACGGCCAAGGCATTGTCGACAGGCCGCTCTTTCCCACTCGCTGAATCGCGGCGATCTCTTCTTCCCCGACAGGAATCGGTGTCTTGCCGACCCCCACGATTTGTATGACGCCAGGTGTCATCAGCACCGGCAAGCGATTGTGCGGGTCCATCCGGCAGAAGAGATATCCAGGGAACAACGGCACTTCGATTTCCTTCATCCGATCGGACCAGCGTCGCATGTATTTACTGATGGGCAAAAAGCACTCGTAACCTGCATTTTCCAGCAGCAGGTTCGCTGTCTTCTCTCTGCTTGTTCTGACCAGGATCGCGAACCACGGCCATTGTTGATGGCGATTCCCCATAGTGACTCCCCTAGAGAAGCTACCGCCGTTGGAGTCCCAAAATTCTCAGGACCCGGAATCGGCGAAGGCCTCGGTCCCCTCGAACTCATCTGTCAGCTCAAGCCAGTTTCGCTGAAGAGGGGAAAACTTGGCCCATGCGGAACCGTAACCGATGCAGAAGACCTTCACAATCCGGTTTTAACCTTAAATATCGGAGCGGAAATTCCCGAGAACGGCAGGAATCGTAATTCATGTATTTCTGAGGAGTTGCACAGTCACAATTCGTCATCGACTTCCTGTTCGTCCTGGATTCAGGTATTCCCCTGACTCCAATTCCTAGATTCAACTGATTGCCTCTTCTACATGCGTCTGAATATCCTTGTACGCATGCGGCGATACGGAAAAACATAGGAACAATGAGTTAACTTGACGCCATGCTCTTTGACTCCCCTGTTTATTTCCTCTTCCTGATACCTGTCGTACTGTTGTACTGGCGCCTCAATCACCGCGCCCAAAATATCTTCCTTCTCCTGGCCAGCTACTTTTTCTACGGATGGTGGGATTGGCGTTTCCTGGCCCTAATGATCGGCAGCACCACGGTGGATTTTCTGATCGCACAGAAGATCGCTCCCGGGCGTTCGGACCCCCACCGGAGGAAGTGGTTCATCTTCTCGCTCGTCTTGAATTTCATGATTTTGGGGATCTTCAAATACTTTGACTTCTTTGCGGGCTCCTTCCTAGTCGCCCTCGAAAAACTTGGAATTCACAATATCCCGCTGCCCCTGATTCGTATCCTCCTTCCGCCAGGCATTTCGTTTTACACGTTTCAGGAAGTCGCCTATATCGTGGACGTCTATAAAGGGAGGATCGAGGCCTCTAAGTCCTTCTTCGATTATGGTCTTTTCATCAGTCTGTTCCCTCACCTGATTGCCGGTCCAATCCAAAGGCCTGGGCATCTCCTTCCGCAGGTCCAGAAGGAGCGCACCTTTGATGCGGATCGATTTTTCGATGGCCTGATGCTGATTTTCTCTGGCCTCATCCGGAAATGCGTGGTCGCGGATAATTGTGCCGTTCTGGCGAACGCCGTCTTTGGCGGCCAATTCGGCCCTTCAAATTTCTGGCTTGTGCTGCTCGGAACTTATGCGTTTACCTGGCAAGTCTATGGAGACTTCAGCGGTTACAGCGATATCGCGCGCGGAAGCGCTCAATTGCTGGGTTTCCATTTTATGGTCAATTTCCGCCAGCCCTTCCTCGCCAATCGTCTTCAGGATTTCTGGCGCCGCTGGCACATCAGCTTGAGCACCTGGCTTCGCGATTACTTGTACATTCCTCTCGGCGGAAGCGCGGGTGGCCAATGGAAGACCTCCCGAAATCTCTTCATTACCATGGTTCTCGCTGGTCTCTGGCATGGCGCAAATTGGACATTTGTCATCTTTGGCGCCATCCATGGTGTGGTGTTGGCCGTGGAGCGTTACTTTTTCCCGGCCAAGGAGAAGTCTCAGGGTGTTACTCTCTATGGTCTCTCCACCGGTTTCTTCTCCCTCTGGGCACAGAGAATTCTGACCTTTAACATTCTCTGTTTGAGCTTGGCGTTTTTCCGGGCGACTTCGCTCGCTTCAGCGGTGCAACTGCTGGCAGGATTGTCCCATTTCGCTTGGCGGAGTGAGTACGCTGCGGCGTTCTTAATGCTTTGCATTTTCTCTGTGCCTTTGTTCCTTGCAGACCTTCTGCTGGAAGCTAGCAATCACGAATATCCATTTGCCGCTTCTCCCTATGCCGTTCGGACCGCCCTCGCGGCTGCCGCTCTTCTTGCGCTCGCATTATTTTCAGGGAGCAATCTCAATGCTTTTGTCTATTTCCAATTCTAAGCCCGCGCCTGTTTTCTGCGCGAAGGTGCTTGCTGGAATTTGTGGCCTTTGAGCCAGGTCTTACCAGCTCGATGAACTCCATCTCAATTCTGAGGGTATCCGGCTTTTCACTTCAGCATGGGCAGCTTTCCTTCCCCAGACCGTCGATCATGAACCAATGGCTTCGCCGAATTAACGAACCGGAATGTATGGTCCGTGGATACTTCGAATACCTTGCTCACTCGGCCGAAGGGGAACGATAAGAGTGTGGATAGAGGCGTTTCACCACGGCGCGGGCCAGGACCCTCGATTTTTCGATGCGCACGGATTCTTCGCCAACGCCGCCGACACTGATGCGGACGAAGCTATTTCCTTGCAGGACATAGAGAGCGCCCGTGACCGGAGTTCCTACCCAGTATGCGTCCTCACCGAGCCCCTCAATCCGCCGCGGCTTGCGTGCCTCTTCTTCATCTTCAGACTTGGGCTTCTTCGCCCCCTTGCCTGCGGTGTGCGTTTCGTCCTCTTCCATATCGCGAGCATGGAACTGCTTCTGCCAGAATTTGCGCGGCGTGAGCGCGGAAGGCTTGGTCGAAGAGCGTGTGGCCAACGCCAAGCTAACCGATTTTGCAAGCGTGGTTGTGCGGAAGACGCATTCCGTAATCAGCATCTCGCCATTTGGTTGAGCGCTGGTTTTGGTTTCACTGACAGGCTCACCCTGGACGGCTTCTACTTCCGCGCTGGTGAGCAGGATGCACGCGTCCTTCTTGACGCTTGCAGACATTGCGGCATCGCCACTCGTTCGCTTCTGAGGCCAACGGCCATGCGCTGGTCTGTTCGGTAGTGTTATCGCACACAGCAAAAAGGCGCAAAACACAAATCGGATCGCGTACCTACAGCTCATATGTTTTCCAGTTACGAAGATGGATTTCCCCATCTGCGAGTGTGCCCGCACGATTCCCATCTCGGGGGGCTCCGTATTTATCCCCGCCCTGCACTGCGCAAGCCCTGAGTTTAGTGCCCGTCGTGTTTATTGCAGTTCGGGCCGCCGCTGACGCCACTCGCCGGATCACCATAACAAAGTTGGCCGCCACCTACGTTGTCGCCGCTCTTGGTCCCGAACTGCGTGCCGTCGAAGGCGGCAAACAGTCCTCGGCCGCCCACTTGCCGCGCGACCGTGGCCAGTGCATCCTGCGCACTGGCGGGACCAGTGGAGGCGTTCTGCGAAGGGTCGTTCACGCACGTGCCGGTGCAGCCGTCGGCGTAGCCCACTAGTACGCGTCCAAACTTGTCCACCGTGATGTCGTTGAAGTCGAGCAGATTGCGGCACGGGTTGCTGCCGCCCTGGTTCCAAATGCAACCGCGCTGAACGGGGTCGGCGGGTGTCGCGTCCGCGGTGGTCCAAGTGCGACCGCCGTTGTACGTGAAAGCGACATACAAATGCCAGATGCCTCCGAAATCGGCCGACTGGGTGTCGCCAGGTGCTGAAGTTCCCAGGAACGCATAAGCCGCGCGGTTGTCATCTCCCGCGATGACTTCGGCGAACTCTGTATTCTGAACCCCGAATGGCGTGCCCGCGTCTTTGGACTTCGCCCAGTGCTGGCCGCGGTCATGGGACACGGCGATTTTTGCGTGCCCATCAGCATTGACGTAGCCGAAATAGATGGTGTTGTTATTGCCCGCCGCGATCGACGGGTCACTGCCCGGGTCGAAGCTCTTGGCGTCGGGTACAGTTCGCACGACCCAGCTAAGGCCGTTGTCGGTGGAAACGGCCACGCCGGGCCGGCTCACATTGTTCGCGTCAAAACAGCTCTCGTTCGGGACGTAGGCCGTACCATCCGGCGAGACACGGACGTGACCGTGCAAGCCGCCGCAGGTGCCGGGAGCCACGGGGCGGTCGACGCCGTTGACGCTGGCGAAGAAGTAGATGGGAACTCCCGGCCCAAAGGTCAGGCCGCCGTCGTCGCTTCGCGAGCAGAAGACGGTCACGATGTCCTGCGAGCAATAATAAATCGCATGTGGATACGACGTGCGAATCAGAGGCGCCGATAAGGCGTACGGGCCGCCGCCTACTGTCTGATGGTCCACGCCGGCAGGCTGGCCGGAACCTTGGGTTGGGATCCAAGTGTTGCCGTCATCATCCGTATAGGACAGCTCGCTGGTGACTCCGTTGAGCTGCGAGGAGAAGGTTCGGTTGGCGCCGCCAAAATGATTGTCGTCAGTGTACAGGATGGGATCAAGGCTCAATCGCGCAAAGGGCGAGCGCTGATCTTCCCAGGTGGCGGTGACGGGCTTGACCGTATCATTGAATGTCACTCTCAGCGTGTGGTTACCCGCTTGGACGAAGGCCTTGCCAGTGCTCCAGTTGACGCCGATGGAAGGCTCGCCAGCGCTGTGCGTGCTGGCGGTCGTAGATCCCAGCGCTGGCTGGATACAGCCTGGCGGCGTGTTGGGCGCTGTGCAGTCGTCAGGCGCGGGATAGTTCACAAAGGTTGGCGCACCCGGGGCGGGCGGTGGCGGCGGTGCTGTTGTGGGTCGCGCAGCCGTGGTAAGAGTGGCCACCGCGTGAGCAGAAGCAGGCAGTGGCGCCAACGCGGCCACCGACCGAACATGCCAGACTCCATCAACCGGATCAGTCACAGTCAGGACCTCTATTCCTGAGCCGGTCGAAGTGTCGTCCGGTGAACCTGGTCCGTGATC
>Ga0066704_10001562_pt1 | contig 10038 bp, 10 predicted proteins | sample GraSoiAngelo_153_FD_66458 | JGI IMG/M metagenome (GOLD analysis project Ga0066704, IMG submission 66458) | Grasslands soil microbial communities from the Angelo Coastal Reserve, California, USA - 14_1009_12_40cm | ecosystem: Environmental > Terrestrial > Soil > Grasslands | place: USA... | reverse complement strand
TGGGAACACGCGATGCATCACGGCACCGCTGGAGATCTGGACAGGCGCGGCAAGGGCGATGTGTGGACCATGACCGTGCAGGAATATCTGCAGTCGTCCCGACGCAAGCGCTTCGCGTACCGGATCGTACGCAACCCGATCGTTCTGCTGCTTATCGCACCCCTGGTCCTGTTTGTCGTCATCCAGCGGATACCGTCGACCCAGGGCCGGCGTGAACGCCATTCGGTCTGGTGGATGAATCTCACGGTGGTGTGCTTCGTCGCCGCGATGAGCTGGGTCTTCGGCCTCAAGGCGTACCTGTTGATCCAGTTGACCGTGACCATGGTGGCGGGCGCCGGTGGCGTCTGGATGTTCTATGTGCAACATCAGTTCGAGGACGCTTACTGGGAACACGGCGACAACTGGGATTACACCGCCGCTGCCTTGCAGGGCAGTTCGTTCTACAAATTGCCGGGGATACTGCAATGGTTCTCGGGCAATATCGGCTTTCATCACGTCCATCACTTGAGTCCGCGGATTCCGAACTACAACCTGCAGAGATGTCATGACGCAGATCCGGCGTTCAGCCAGGTCAAGCCGATTACGCTTCGTGCCAGTCTTAGAACTCTGGCTCTGCGGTTGTGGGACGAGAAGACCAAGAAGCTGATCGGCTACGAGCAGATGCGGCAGCGACGCGATGAGCAACGCGCCGAGGCGGAACACGCCGGTTAACGTCGTCCTGGGTTCGTTCGGCCGGCGCTATCCGCGCGGGCAGTGGAACATCGCAAACAGCCCTGCCATCATCAGCGCGAACGCTGACTTCGCCGCGTACGCATGCACGGGCAGCGGAGCACGTGCTGCAATCTGGCATCCCCAACGGGAAGAATGACGTGGACAAAACACGCCTGCTTCAATCGATTGCACTGTTTGACGGCATGTCGGTGGAAGACCTCAATGCACTCTCCGATACCCTGACGGCTCGAGCCTTCGATGCGGGGGAGAGGATCTTTGCGCAGGGCGACGCCGGCAGCGCGATGTATATCGTGGCGAGCGGCGAGGTGAATATTTACCTGCAGCCCACGCCATCCAGCCGCATTTCGCTCGAAGACCTCAGACAGGGCGGATTCTTCGGCGAGCTCGGCCTGTTTGACGAGAAGCCGCGCAGTGCAAGCGCCGTCGCCGCCATCGATACCGTGCTGCTCGAGCTGCAGCACGAGACATTGGTAGGTTTTCTGGAGCGTCGCCCGCAAGCCGCATTGGCCATCTTGCGGGTCATGAGTGGACGGTTGCGCGAAACCAATTCGCTGCTTTCCGCGCGCGCTGCGGTGAATGTCGACGAGGAGTTCGACAAGCACCTGTCCTGGAGCGATCGCCTGGCCGACGCGGTCGCGGAGCTCAACGGTAGTTGGAAATTCATCCTGCTGATTATTGCGATCACCGCGGTCTGGTGCGTGTTCAACAGCAATCTCCTCGTGCGGGCGCCGGTCGACCCCTACCCGTATCAGTTTTTCAACCTCGCGCTGGGTATCCTCGTGGGCCTGCAAGGTCCGTTGATCGTCATGAGCCAGAACCGACAGGCGCGCAAAGATCGCGCACGCGCCGACACCGATTATCGGGTCAATCTCAAAAACGAGGTCAATATCGAAACACTGCTGCGCGAGCTCAATGAGCTGCGTGCCGAAGTGCAGAGCGGTCGGCAGTCGTGAGGGACAAGCGCCCGGGATGGAGTCGATGCGATCATTCGCGTCGATCGGTGCGCGAGATCGTTCAATCCGCGTAAGGCACGCCGCAAAACAGCGCAAGCTCACACCGCGCAGCCGCGTCTGGTGCGGGCTGCGCCGTAAGAAACGCATCGACTTCGTCGTGTGTGGGAATGCTCGACTGCGCGCCGAGCCGGGTGCAGGCGAGCGCCGCCGCAGCGCAGGCGCGGCGCAGCGCAGAGGCGAAATCCGCCTCGCTTGCGAGTGCGGCGACCAAGGCGCCGCAGAAAGTGTCGCCGGCCGCTGTCGTATCGATGGGGGTGACGCGAAAGCCCGGTTGCACCACGAACTCACCGTTCACGCGCGCGCACGCGCCGCGCGCACCGAGCGTGACGATCACGCACGGCACCTCGAGCCGCGCGAGCGCGCCGCCGATATCGCCGTGCACTTGGGCAATTTCCGCAAGTTCGCCTTCGTTGACGATCAGCACGTCGAGTACATCGAGCAGCTCGCGCGGCAGCGCCTGCGCGGGCGCCGCGTTGAGCGCGACGCGCACGCCCGCGGCGCGCGCGCGCTGCGCGAATGCAGTGACGGTCGGCAGCGGCGTTTCGAGCTGCAGCAGCAGGCAGGACACTTGGTCGAGCGCGGACAGATGTTCGGGCGCGAGCGCATGATTTGCACCCGGCGCGACGGTGATCGCATTTTCGGCGCTGTCGGCGACGCAGATAAATGCGGTGCCGGTTGGCTGCGCCGCGCGCACGATCTGCAGCACGACGCCGGCGTCGCGCAGCGAGGCCTCGAGCGGCGCCGCGTACGTATCGTTGCCGAGTGCGAGCAGCATATGCGTCGGCGCGTCACCCGCGCGCGCGCAGGCGACGGCCTGGTTTGCGCCCTTGCCGCCCGGAAACGTCGCAAAGTCGCGTCCGAGTACGGTCTCGCCCGGGGCGGGCACGTGCGCGGCGCGCACGACAAAATCGAGGTTGGCCGAGCCGGCGACGAGTACGGTGTTGCGCGACGATCTGTTCATGATGGATGCGTGTCGGGTGGTGCGGCATTGTAGCCATATCGCGAAATGCAACTTGACACACCTTGCCGCGCAATGCAGCGTGTGCGACCCCGCAATCGCCATGTCCACGCATGCCACAGCTTCGCTATCTGCAAGTCGATGTCTTCGCCGAACGCGCCGGTGGCGGCAACCCGCTCGGCGTTGTGTTCGGTGCCGACACTTGGAGCGATGCCGACATGCAGCGCTTTGCCGCTTGGACCAATCTGGTCGAGACCACCTTCGTCCTCGCGCCGGCACGCAGCGAGGCAAGCTATCGTTTGCGCATCTTCACGCCGGCGAAAGAAATCGCCTTCGCCGGCCATCCGACCATCGGCAGCGCGCACGCGGCGCTCGAGGTGGGTCACGTCGTCGCGCGCGACGGCCTGCTCGTGCAGGAATGCGGCGCGGGCCTATTGCCGATCCGCGTCGAAGGTGAGGACACGGCGCGCCGTCTCTACGTGCAGGCGCCCGCCGCGCGCGTGCTGCGCACCGGTGCGCATGACACGCGCCTTGCGCGCGTGCTCGAGGGCATTGCGCCGGGTCAGTTGCCACCGGCCTTTGTCGAAGGCGGGCGGCGCTGGTGGGTGGCCGAATTCGCCACAGAGTCTGCGCTGCGTGCCTGGCAGCCCGATCATGCCGCGATTGGCACGCTTGCACGTGCGGACGATTGCCTCGGACTATGCGTGTTCGCGCGCGCCTCGCGCGCGAACGAAATCGATGCACGCGCGAAAGCGGCGAAAGCCAATGGTTACGATCTAGTCGTGCGCGCATTCCCCGCCGGCGTCGGCATCATCGAGGATCCCGCTTCCGGTGCCGCGAACGGACTGATCGCTGCGTACATCGCGCAAGGCGAGCCTGCCGGCACCCTGGCACGAGGTTATCGCGTGAGCCAAGGCCGTGAGATCGGGCACGATGCAACGATCGACGTGCGCATCGATGACGCGCGCGGCGACGCCGGCCCCGCGGTGTGGGTCGGTGGGCGGTCGCATACGATCATCGATGGAGCGATACAGCAGCGCATCGGCAGCAAGTAGTTCGCTCGTTATTACCGCAAACGCGAAAATCCGGCCCCCTAGACTAAACGGATGCCGACCGGGCCACCGGTTCTCTTTGCGCTGCAGGTTGAAATTAATTAAATATTCAAATAAATTGTGGTCATGGGCAAGGAGCAGGCCAAAACAAGGCGCACCAGATCGGTCGTGAAGGCGGCGAAAGCCGCTAAATCAGTTCCGCCGCGCAAGCCAGGCCGGCCGAGCGCCGCCGGCAATATCGATCTGCGCGAGCGCGTGCTCGATACGGCGATCGCGCTGTTTGCCGAGCGCGGCATTGCGGCGACACCGTTGCGCGCGATTGCGCAGGGCGCGCGCGTGACGCCGGCGCTGCTGCACTATTACTTCCGCAGTCGCGATCGCCTTGTCGAGACGCTCTTGGCCGAGCGCGTGGCGCCGTTCGTGGCTACGTCGGCGACGCCGTTGCTCAAACCGCTGCCTAGTCCGCGCGCGACGCTGCGCCTGTTTCTTGAAACGCATATGCGCAATCTTGCTGCACATCCGTGGATGCCGCGCCTGATGGCGCGCGAGGTGCTGAGCGAGGGCGGTAGTCTGCGCGAGCAGATGCAGATGCAGTTCAGCGCGGTGCTGTCGCCAAAAATACTGATGCTCATCGCCGCGGCGCAACGCGCCGGCGAGATCCGGCGCGATCTTGATCCGATGCTGATCGGCTTGTCGCTGATCAGCCTTGCAGTATTCCCGTTTGCGGCGGCGCCGGTGTGGCGCGGCGTAATGAAGCACGCGCAACTGCCGACGCCCAGCGATGAAGATTTGATTCGACACACGCTTGCGCTGTTCGATAGCGCTCTGGAGAAGCCCGATGCAAAATCGAAGCGCTAGTGTATTTTTACACTTGCTCATATTCGCCGCGCTCAGCGCTGGCTGCGCGCGCAACAACGCGCCTGCGCCGCTGCTCGGCACGCTCGAATGGGATCGCATCGGCTTGCCGGCAGAAGCATCCGAGCCGATCACGCAAATTCTGGTCAAGGAAGGCGACCAGGTTGCCGCCGATCAGCTGCTGCTGACGCTCGATCCGCGCCGCACGCAGGCGCAGGCCGATGCGGCGCAGGCGGATGTCGCGCGACTCAGCGCTGCGCTTGATGAACTGCGTCACGGCGCGCGCACGGAAACGATCGACGCTGCGCGCGCCGCGCTCGCGCGCGCACAGGCAGCCGCGACGAATGCGCAGTTCGCGCGCGACCGTGCCGCACAAATTCGCGCCAAGGGGCTTACGAGCCAGGCCGACCTCGACAACGCGAACGCGGCACTGCGCAGCGCGGTCGCCGATGTGAATGCCGCGCGCGCGAATCTCGATCAGCTGCTGCACGGGACGCGCATCGAAGATATCGCCCAGGGCGAGGCGGCGCTCAATCAGGCGCAAGCGAATCTCGCGGCACTGCAAGTCACGCTGCAGCGCCTTTCGGTGCATGCGACGCGCGCGGGACGCGTCGATGCGTTGCCGTTCAAGCTGGGCGACAAGCCGCCCGTAGGGGTGAGCATCGCGAGCCTGCTTGTCGGCGACGCGCCCTACGCGCGCGTGTACGTGCCCGAGCCCGTGCGCGCGAGCCTTGCGCCCGGTGCGAAGTTCTCCGTGCATGTCGATGGCGTGGCGCAGCCGTTCAACGCGACGCTGGCGCGCATTGCAAGCGAGCCGACGTTCACGCCCTACTACGCGCTATCGGGCGACGACGCGAGCCGCTTGGCTTGGCGCGCCGAACTTGCGCTCGACGCGAGCGAAGCGACGCGCAATTTGCCTGCGGGGATGCCTTGCCAGGCGACCGCCGCCGCGGCCAAATAGGGAAGTACAGCGCGTGACTGGCCAGACGAGAGAAACAAACGGCAACGCGATCGTCGCGCATGGCCTGACGCGCCGCTTCGGCGATCTCGTCGCAGTCGATCATGTGGATCTCACGGTGCAGCGCGCGCAGGTTTACGGCTTTCTCGGGCCGAACGGTTCGGGCAAGTCGACGACGATCCGCATGCTGTGCGGTCTCTTGCTGCCGAGCGAGGGCGATATCGAAGTTCTCGGTTATGCGATCCCGCGGCAAGCCGAGGCGCTCAAGCGCCGCATCGGCTACATGACGCAGAAGTTTTCGCTCTACGACGATCTGTCGGTGTACGAGAATCTGGATTTCGTCGCCGCGGTGCACGAGCTGACGCGCGCGCAGGCACGCACGCGCGTCGACGAACTGCTGCAGCGCTACTGGCTGACCGAGCAGCGCAACCAGCTCGCGGGCACGCTGTCGGGCGGGCAGAAGCAGCGCCTCGCCCTTGCCGCGGCGGTGCTCAACAAGCCCGAACTGCTGCTGCTGGACGAGCCGACTTCAGCCGTCGATCCGCAATCGCGACGCGAGTTCTGGGATTCGCTGTTCGCGCTCGCCGACGCCGGCACGACGATCCTCGTCTCGACGCACTACATGGACGAGGCCGAGCGCTGTCATCGCCTGGCGATCCTCGACCACGGCCGTTTGGTCGCAGACGGCAGTCCGCAGGAACTCACTGCGGCGTTGCCCGGACAGGTGTTTCTGGTCGAGTGCGAGCGCGCGAGCGCGGCGCAGGTTGCCTTGCGCGGCACATCGGGCATTCTCGCGATGGCGCAGATCGGCGCACAGCTGCGCGTACTGACCGAGCGCGGCGATGCGATACGCGCACGCCTGGATGACAAATTGCGTGCCGCAGATATCGATGCGCATCTGCAAAAAGTGGCGCCGAATCTGGAAGACGTATTCGTCGCGGCGACGCTGAAAGGCGGGGACCGGGGGTCGAGAAACGGGGACCCCGGAGACCGCCCTCCACCGGCCCGTGACTCCACGGCATCGGCGCCCCCAAGAGACACGCCATGAACTTGCGCCGCCTGTTCTCGATCGTGGTCAAGGAGCTGCGTCAGCTGCGCCGCGACCGCCTTACGTTCGCGATGATCGTCGGCATTCCGACCATGCAGTTGCTGCTGTTCGGCTACGCGATCAACCTCGATATACGCCACCTGCCCGCGGCATTGCTCGATCAGGCGCAGACCGCGCATTCGCGTGAAGTCTTCGCCGCGCTCGGCGAAACGCACGTGATGGATTTCCTCTACCGCCTGCACACGCCGCAAGAAGTCGACGATCTGCTACGCACCGGCAAGATCAGCGCCGCGCTGGTGATTCCATCGGATTTCGAGCGACGCCTGATCGAACAGGGCGGCGCGAATAGGGTCGGCGACACCCAGCCGCTGCCGCGTCCGCCGCTGCAGATCATCGTCGACGGCTCCGACCAAGTGGTGCAGCAGGCTGCCGCGCAGCTTGCCGTGCTGCCGCTGCAGGCCTTGCTCGATCCGGCTGCGGCGCGGCCGGTGAAGAACGTCGAGATCGTGAATTTCTACAATCCCGAGCGGCGTGCGCCGGTCAACACCGTGCCCGGCCTGATCGGCGTGATCCTGACGATGACGATGGTGCTGTTCACCGCGATGGCGATCGTGCGCGAGCGCGAGCGCGGCAACCTCGAATTCCTGATCGCCACGCCGGTATCGCCGGGCGAGCTGACGATCGGCAAGGTGTTGCCGTTCATCGGCATCGGTTTGCTGCAGGTGACCGTGGTGCTGCTGCTCGGCGTGGCGATTTTCGATGTGCCGATCCGTGGGCACTTGCTCGATGTTTACGGCGCAGCGCTCGCCTTCATCATCGCCTCGCTCTCGCTCGGCGTGTTCATCTCGACTCTGGCGCAGAGCCAATTCCAGGCGATGCAGCTCGCGTTCTTCACCTTCCTGCCGCAGATCTTGCTGTCGGGCTTCATGTTTCCCTATGCCGGCATGCCGCGGCCGGCACAGTGGCTGGCCGAAATCTTCCCGATGACACATTTCATCCGCCTGATCCGTGGCATCGTGCTGCGCGGGGCGCATCTGACCGAGTTGTGGCCGGAACTCGGCGCGCTGGCGCTGTTTTGCGCGATCACGCTGACGATCGCCGTGCTGCGCACGCGCAAGCGCCTGGATTGAACGCCGCGTTTAGCCCGCGTTTGTGGCATTTGCCAAAACTTTAGCAAGTCCTGCGTTAGCATTTGTATAGTTTTTACGTGCCCGCCCTTATACTGCGCTCGCCGTGTCCTTAGCTTACTTGCTGTAGTTTTCCCAACGCATGTCATCGAATTCTCGTGCGCGCCGCGCCGCGCTTTTCCAGTCGCTGATCTCATTCGGTTCGCTCGCGCTGTGCGCCTGCACGCAATCCCCGCAGCAGCAAGCGAGCGTGCCCGCGGCGGTTGCAGCTGTTCCTGCACCCGATGCGCGGGTGAGTGACGAGGCGGGCAAGAGCAAAGAGATCAAGACCGAAGTGCAGTACCCGGAGCTTGCGCCGGAGTTTGCGCCGATGCTCCAGGCGATGCACGGTTACGCCGATGCCGCCAAGGCGGATCTCGCGCAGATCGTCGCCGATGCACCACCGCGAGCAGACAACGCGGCGCATCCGGTGCTCAATCTCGATTTCAGCGTGCGTACGCAGACGCGCGATTTCACCAGCGCCGTCGGTAGCGGTGACAGCGATTTCGGCGGTGCGCATCCCAAGCCGCTGCTCGCAACCTTCACCGAGCACGTGCCGAGCGGCAAGCTCGTCGCGCTCGGTGATCTGTTCACCGATAGCAATGCCGCGTTCAAGGCGCTCAGCGCCGAAGCGCGGCGCCGGCTCGAGGCCGATTTCGATGTACGCCTGGCGCAGCAGATTCCTGACGCGAAGGCGCGCGCCGAGCAGGTCAAGGCGTCGCATGAGTGGATCGAAAAAGGCACCGCACCTGGCGCGGAGAATTTCGAGAGCTTCCTCGTCGACGGCGTCGACGGCAAGGCAATCGGCCTGACCTTGATGTTTCCTGCGTATCAGGTCGCGTCCTATGCGGACGGTCCGCAGCAGATTGCGGTGCCGGCCAAGGTGTTTTACGCGCAGCTCAAGCCCGAATATCGCGATGCCTTCGCAATCGACAAGGAAGATATGCAGGCGGGTGAGGCGATGCAGCCGCAGGCGGCAGCGCCGCGCCCGGCGGGTTGAGAACCCCTGGAATACGCCGCGCTCGGCCCGAGCTTATCGATTCGATCTTAGATTGACCCGAACTTATATTGAATCGGGCGCGCCGGCGCTGCTCGGATTCCTCATATTCAACCGTACACGCCGGTTCCTGCGCACCGACGGGCGACCTGCCTTCGCTCGCTACGCTTATTCAGGGGTTCCAATGGGTGGGTTGCACGCACTGTATTTTGTCGGCGCCGCGGCATTGATTCTTGTTGGCATTGCAGGCACGGTTCTGCCTGTGCTGCCGGGCGTGCCGCTGGTGTTCGCCGGGATGCTGCTTGCGGCTTGGGCCGACGACTTCGCGCATGTCGGCACCGTCACGCTGGTCATCCTTGGCGTGCTTTGCCTGGCTGCGCTGGCGATCGATTTCGTCGCGAGCCTCGCCGGCGCGCGCCGCGTCGGCGCGAGTGCGCGTGCGCTATGGGGCGCAAGTCTCGGTACGCTGGTCGGGCTGTTCTTCGGCATCCCCGGCATCGTGCTCGGGCCTTTCGCTGGCGCAGTCGTCGGCGAACTGTCGAGTGGCAGCGATGCGCGCCGTGCGGCGCATGTCGGCATTGGCACCTGGCTGGGACTCTTGTTCGGTACGCTCGCAAAAATCGCGTTGTGCTTCACCATGCTCGGGATCTTCGCCTTCGCGTTTGTGCTTTAAGCACGCTATGCGAGATGTGCGACGGCCGCCGTCGCCGCTTCGCGGTCGTTGTCGTCGAACGGCGTGATCTCGATCGCTTCGATCGTCGCGCGATCGAGACAGCGCACATTGACGTCGATGCCGTTGGGATGCGAGCGCGGCACATAGAACGATTTGATCCCGCAGATGCGGCAAAACCGGTGCTTCGCCGCACCGGTGTTAAAAGTATACTCGGTCAGCGACTCGGCGCCCGCGACAAGACGAAAGCGCGCCGCGGGCACGATCAGATGCACAAAGCCGCTCATGCGGCAGATCGAGCAGTTGCAGTCGAGCGCTTCGATGCGCGCCGGCGCGTCGACCTCGAAACGCACCGCCCCGCAATGACAGCCGCCACGATGGGTGACGAGCGCCGCGCTCATTGCGCCGCGCCCGGCAGCACATAGCGCAGCACCGCGAAATATTGCAGCACGCTGCCGCCGAGCACGAACACGTGCCACAGCGCGTGGTGATAGCGCATGCGGCGCATGCGATAGAACACGACGCCGAACGTATAGGCCGCGCCGCCGCCGAACAATAGCCACAGTGCCGGCGCCGGCAGCGCGGCGAC
>Ga0066704_10001555_pt1 | contig 10052 bp, 9 predicted proteins | sample GraSoiAngelo_153_FD_66458 | JGI IMG/M metagenome (GOLD analysis project Ga0066704, IMG submission 66458) | Grasslands soil microbial communities from the Angelo Coastal Reserve, California, USA - 14_1009_12_40cm | ecosystem: Environmental > Terrestrial > Soil > Grasslands | place: USA... | reverse complement strand
TGATCTCGATGGGCCTCATTTCGCTGCCGATCATGCTGCGCTACGGCTACGACCGGCGCTTGGCGAGCGGCGTGATTGCAGCCTCCGGGACGCTGGCGCAGATCATTCCGCCGTCGCTGGTCCTCATCGTGCTCGCGGACCAGCTCGGGCGATCGGTGGGCGACATGTACGCCGGGGCGATCTTTCCCGGCCTCGTTCTCACCGTGCTGTACGCGATCTATGTCTTCGGGGTCACGATGATCTATCCGAAGGCCGCGCCGGCGCTGCCGCCGGAGGCGCGCACGCTGCGCGGCGTAAAATTGCTCGCGCGCGTGCTCCTGGTGCTGATCCCGCCGCTCGCTCTGATCTTCCTCGTCCTCGGCACCATTTTCCTCGGCGTGGCGACGCCGACGGAAGGCGGCGCCATGGGCGCCACCGGCGCGCTGGTGCTCGCGATGATCAACCGGCGCCTGACGTGGTCGCTGCTCAGGCAGGCGATGAATTCGACGGCGAAGCTCACTTCGTTCGTGGTGTTCATCCTGGTCGGTTCGACGGTGTTCAGCCTCACCTTTCGCGGCGTGAACGGCGATCTGTGGGTCGAGCACCTGCTGACGAGCCTGCCCGGCGGGCAGATCGGATTCCTCATCGTCGTCAACGTGCTGACATTCCTGCTGGCGTTCTTTCTCGATTTCTTCGAGCTGGCGTTCATCATCGTGCCGCTGCTCGGACCGGTCGCGGACAAGCTCGGCATCGATTTGATCTGGTTCGGGGTGCTGCTCGGCGTCAACATGCAGACTTCCTTCATGCATCCTCCGTTCGGTTTCGCGCTGTTCTACCTGCGCAGCGTGGCGCCCGGCAAGGAGTACCTCGACAAGCTGACTGGCAAGCCGACGCCTCCGGTCACCACCGGTCAGATCTATTGGGGCGCGGTGCCCTTCGTCGTGATCCAGGTGGTCATGGTCGCCATCGTCATCGGCTTTCCCGGGTTGGTCACCGGGAACCTCGCGAAGAGCGGCAGCGATCCGTCCAAGATCGAGAGCTTCGTTCCCTCTGAGAGCGAGGATACTCAAGACCAGACGCCGCCCGATTTCGGTACGGCGGGCGGCGCGAAGTCCGGTCCGGACGGGGACGGGAAGGCACCCCAAAGCCGAGAAGCGGACGACCTCGAGAAACTCTTCAAGAAATAACCGGCGGGGGCGCAAAAAACAAACCCCGCCGAGGCGGGGTTTGCATTAAAGCCGGAACTACGATTTGCCCGCACCCAGCTTCGAGGTAAAAGCGTAGTTGTCGTAGGTCGACTCGGCGACGCGAAACCACAGGAACTGCTCGTCGCGGAATTTTTTCCACTGGGGATAGACGGTCGCCCAGTGCTTGCTCTTCGCCTTGAGCTCGTCGTAGAGCTCGTAGGAAGCCCTCTCGGCGGCCTCCATCACCGACCTCGGGAAAGGCCGAAGCTTGGCGCCGCTCGCGACCAGCCGGCGCAGAGCCTTCGGATTCAGGTCGTCGTATTTCGCCGGCATCCACGCGTTGACCTCTCCGCACGCCGCCGTGAGCGCGGCCTGGTAGGGCTTGGGCAGCTCGTTCCACTTCTTTTCGTTGACGAGCGTCATCAGCATCGGGCCGCCTTCCCAGAAGCCCGGGTAGTAGTAGTACTGCGCGACCTTGTTGAAGCCGAGCTTCTCGTCGTCGTAGGGGCCGACCCATTCGGCCGCGTCGATCGTGCCTTTCTCCAGCGCGGGATAGATGTCCGGAGCGCCGATCAATTGCGGCACGACGCCCAGCTTGGCGAGCACCAGGCCCGCCATGCCGCCGATCCTCATCTTCAGGCCCTTCAGGTCGGCGACCGATCTGATCTCCTTGCGGAACCAGCCGCCCATCTGGCAGCCCGTGTTTCCGGCGAGCAGCGCGATGCAGCCGTAATCCTTGAACAGAGGCGCCATGGCCTCGGCTCCGCCGCCCGTATACCACCACGCGTTGTTCTGACGCGCGTTCATGCCGAAGCAGACCGCGGTCCCGAGCGAGAACGTGGGGTCCTTGCCGAAGTAGTAATAGGTCGCGGTGTGGCCGAGTTCCACGGTCCCGGCCTGCACGGCGTCGAGCACCTGCAGCGCGGGCACGATCTCGCCCGCCGCAAAGGCGCGGATCTGGAACTTGCCGTCGGTGATCTCGCCGACGCGCTTCGCCACGAGATCGGCGCCGCCGAACAGCGTGTCCAGGCTCTTCGGCCAGCTCGCCGCGAGGCGCCACTGGAGATTCGGCAGACCGGAAGTCTGCTGTGCCTTGGCCTGGGCCACGGTAAGCATTGCGGCGCCCGCGGCAGCGCCCAGCCCGGCGCTCTTGATGAATTCGCGTCTTTTCATGGGGGTACCCTTCTCGAGGTGGGAAATCCCGGCCGATTATAACTCCGGTTCCGAAGCGCAGAGTTCAGTTTCCGGCAATGGTCATTTCCTCGATGAGGACCGAGCCGCAGGTGCGCGAGCCCCGCGTGAGCATGTCGCTTCCGATCGCCACGATCGAGCGGAACATGTCGCGGAGGTTTCCGGCGATCGTGATTTCCTCGACGGGATGGCGGATCTCGCCGCCTTCCACCCAGTAGCCCGCCGCGCCGCGCGAGTAGTCCCCTGTCACGGGGTTGATCCCGTGGCCCATCAACTCGGTCACCAGCAGGCCGCGGCCCATCTTCCCGATGAGCGCGGGAAGGTCGAGCTCGCCGCCTTCGAGGATCAGGTTGTGATTGCCGCCCGCGCTGCCGGTCGTCTTCATCCCGAGCTTGCGCGCGGAGTAGCTGCCGAGAAAGTAGCCGCGCAGCACGCCGTCCTTCACCACGTCGCGGTCGCGAGTCGCGACGCCCTCGTCGTCGAACCAGGAGCTCGCCTGCCCGCGCGGCAGGTGCGGCCGCTCGACGATGGTGACGATCGGCGAGAACACCTCTTTCCCCAGGCTGTCGAGCAGGAACGAAGCCTTGCGATAGAGGCTCCCCCCGCTCACCGCCGAGACGAAGTTCGCGAGCAGGCCATTGGCGACCGGCGCCTCGAAAAGCACAGGCACCTGGACCGTTTGAATTTTGCGGCTCGCGAGCCGCGCGAGCGCCCGCCTTCCGGCATATTCGCCGACCGCTTCCGGCTCGGGGAGATCGCGCGGCGAGCGCTGCGACGCGTACCAGTCGTCGCGCTGCATGAGGCCGTCTTCGGCGGCGATCACGGCGCACGAGAGATAATGACGCGAGGTCGGAAAGCCTTCGATAAAACCGTGGCTGTTCGAGAGCGCGAAGTGCCATTGCTGTGATGAAACGCTGGCGCCTTCGGAGTTCACAACCCGCTTGTCCAGGGCGAACGCGGCCGCCTCGCAGGATTTTGCGATCTCGATGGCGCGCTCGACGGGAAGCTCCCAGGGATGAAAGAGCTCGAGCTCCTTCGGCTCGCGCGCCAGTTCCTCCGGGTCGGGGAGTCCGGCGCAGTCGTCGCTCGCGGTGAAGCGCGCGATGGCGAGGGCCGCCTCCACCGTATCCCGGATCGCGCGCGGCGCGAGATCGGCGGTGCTCGCGTACCCTTTCTGCTTGCCGATATAGACGGTGACCGAGAGGCTCTTGTCGCGGTTGTACTCGATGGTTTCGACTTCGCCCTTGCGCACCGTGACCGTCTGGCCGTAGCCGTCGGAAGTCTCGGCTTCACATGCGCTCGCGCCTTTTTTTCGGGCGTGCGCCAAGGCGTCGGAAGCGATCGCCTTCAACGCGTCGAAACTGTGGGAAAAGCGCGCTCGCGCCATGCGGGGTGCCGCCGGAAAGGCGTTATGATATCAGTTCAAGATCGCGCCGCCCCGGACGTGCAGGACGAGGAGAAACCGAGCAAGACCCAGCGCAAGCGCGCCATGCACGAGTTGCAGGCTCTCGGCGAGCGCCTGGTGGAACTCAACTCGGAGCAGCTCGCGGCGGTCGCGCTGCCCGAGGGCTTGCGCGACGCAGTGGAGCAGGCGCGGCGCATCACGCGGCACGAGGCGCGGCGGCGCCAGCTTCAGTATATCGGCCGCCTGATGCGCTCGGTAGATCCGGAGGCGATCCGCGAGAAGCTCAAGACGTGGGACGGAGTCTCGGCCGGGGAGACCGCGCGCCTTCACCGCATCGAGCGCTGGCGCGAGAGACTGATCGAGGACGACGGCGCGCTGGGCGCGCTCGCCGATGCCCATCCGGGGATCGACACCCAGCGCCTGCGGGCTCTGGTGCGCAACACCCGCGAGGAGCGCAATGCGGGCAAGCCGCCGCGCGCCTATCGCGAGCTATTCAGGGTGCTGCGGGAAATCGTCGCGGAAGCCGAATCGACGGACGACGCGAGCTGAGGCGCCTCGCCGCCCGCTTTCAGCGCGCCGGCGCTATCCCCGGTCTTGCGGCCGCGGGCCCCAGACTGCAGCTTGATGTAAGTATCGACGATCCGGGCGATGCGCCGCTCGCGCACGCGCGAGCGCTCCTCGATTCCGGATTCCCCGCCGGCAAAGGCCGGCAGGGCCGCCTCGAGCTCGTGCAGCGCTTCGCTGCGCCTGCCGGTCCGGGAAAGAGCTATGCCCAGCATGCCCCTCAGCATTCCCGTCTGGAGGGTGTCGCTCCCCGACGGGCCGCCGCCGCGTGCGATCAGCGAGCGCAGCATCGCCGCCGCCTTGCCGGGCTTGCCCGTCGCGATCAACACCGTGGCCCAGTCGATGTCTCCGGCCCCGAAGCTCCCGACGCTTCTCGAATCCACCGCGAGGCCGGTTCGCATCGCTTCGAACACCGCGAGCGCCTCGTCCCAGCGCTGCTGCGCCACAAGCGAGCGCGCCCATTCGCGGCGTGAGCGCGCGAGCGGCATCGCTTCGGGAAGCACGCGGGCTTTGCCGTAGATCTCGACCACCGCGCGGCCGAGCTCCTCCGCATCGCGGAAACGAGCCTGCATGTAAAGGAGGCCAGCGTAGGAGTCCAAGGCCTGCGCGGTATTGAAGTGACGGGCACCGAAACGCGCCGACAGCCGCGAGAGCGGTCCGCGCAAGACCGCTTCGGCCTCGTCGAGCCGCTCGAGCCCGGTCAGCAGGTCCGCGAGCCGCAGCTCCGCGGCGTCGTGCCAGTAGTCCGCCATCTGGACATGCGACTCGGGGGATTGCGACGAGGGTATCTGTCCCGATGACGCGCGCGCTCTCGCGCGCGTGCGCTCCTCGCCGAGCTCCTGCACCGATCGGCGTAGTAACGCCTCGGCCTCGCCCCTGCGGCCGTCGGCGAGCAGGATCACCCCGCGGCCGAGATGAATCACCCCCATGAAAAAGCCCGACATCGATCTCGCGATGGGCGAGCGCAACTGCCGCACGCGCGCATAGCCGTCTTCCGCGCGGGCGATCGCGGCGTGCGCGCGGTCCGCGTTTCCGATCGCCGCGTAGTACGCCGCAGCCGCGGAACCGAGCGTGACCAGCCGGCCGAGATTGGCGATCGGGAAGGCGCGCTCGCAAATCGCGAGCGCCTCGAAGAAGTTTCCGCCGCGGGCAAGCGCCGATGCGAGCTCCTGCAGGTATTGGGCCTCTTCCTCGCCTCCTGTGCCCCTGACGAGCGCCGCCGCCTTGCGCAGCCCCTCGATTTCGCCCCTCGAGTCGCCCAGCTCGCCCGCGGCCTGCGCGCGTTCGTAGTGGAAGCGCGCGAGGCTGAAACCGTTCCCTCCCCTGGGAGGCTTCGCCCGGTATCTTGCCTGCAGCTCGGCGAGCTTCGCCGGGTCGGACGGGACGCTCTCGAGCAAGGCGGAGACGCCGCCGATCGCCTGCGGCGCAGCCGATCCGCCCTGGGAAAGCGCGGCGCCGCACGCTGTGAAGAACGTCAATACGCCGACAAGGCAACGCAACATCGTTCGCGCCCCCTCTGCACTATCTTGCACCAGCGGCGCCAATTATACTTGCACGCATGGCGGGACGAAGCGACGAATTGCTCATCGGGCTCGTGTCGATCAGCGACCGCGCCTCGAGCGGCGTCTACAGGGATGAAGGCATTCCGGCGCTGAAGGAATGGTTCGCGCGGACGCTGGCGAGCCCGTGGCGCACGGAGACGCGGCTCATTCCCGACGAGCGGCCGCTGATCGAATCGACGCTCGTCGAACTCGCCGACCGCGTCGGCTGCCACCTGGTGCTGACGACCGGCGGCACGGGACCTGCGCCGCGCGACGTGACGCCCGAGGCGACGCTCGCGATCGCCGACAAGCTCATGCCGGGATTCGGCGAGCAGATGCGCAGAATCAGTCTCGAGTTCGTGCCCACCGCGATCCTGTCGCGCCAGGTCGCGGTCGTGCGCAAGCAATCTCTCATCATCAACCTGCCCGGCCAGCCGAAATCGATCCGCGAGACGCTCGAGGGCCTGAAGGACAAGGACGGCAGGCAGATCGTCGCGGGCATCTTCGCCGCCGTGCCCTACTGCATCGACCTCATCGGCGGCCCCTACATCGAGACCCGCGAGGAGATCGTCAAGGCGTTCCGCCCGAAGTCCGCGATCCGTCCCAAATCCACTTCCTGAGCACCCATGCCCGAAGTGCTCGACGCGATCGAAATCGAAACCGGAAAGGCCCCCGCGGCGAGCATCATCTGGCTGCACGGGCTGGGAGCCGACGGCAACGACTTCGCGCCGATCGTGCGCGAGCTCGCCTTGTCCAAAGAGGCGATCCGCTTCGTCTTTCCGCACGCACCGGTGCAACCGGTTACCATCAACGGCGGCATGCGAATGCGCGCGTGGTACGACGTCGCGGACGGCGCGAACCGGCGCGAGGACGAGCGCGGCGTGCGCGCATCGCAGGCCCTGGTCGAAACCCTGATCGGCAGGGAAAAGAAGCGCGGGACGAGGGCGGGGCGGCTCGTGCTCGCGGGATTCTCGCAGGGCGGCGCGATCGCGTTGCAGACCGGGCTGCGCCATCCCGAGCGCATCGCCGGGATCATGGCCTTGTCGACGTACGTGCCGATCGCGGAGAAGCTCTCCGCCGAGGCGAGCGCAGCCAACCGCGACGCTCCGATATTCATGGCGCACGGCACCTACGATCCCGTCGTGCCGCTCGCGCGGGCGGAGCACTCCCGCAAGCTTCTGCAATCGCTCGGCTACCCGGTCGAGTGGCGCGAGTACGGCATGCCGCACTCCGTTTGCCCCGAGGAGCTCGCCGATATCGGCGCCTGGCTCGGGAAAGTGCTCGCCCCGGAAGCCTGAAGGAATACCCTCTACTCGCCGCTGTCGCGGATCATCCGGCGGAAGCGCACGAGCTCGTAGTCCTCGCCGCGCTCCACTACCCCCGCGGACAGCAGCAGGTAGCGCTTTCCGTCCCGCTCGAGCTCGAGGTTCTGGCCGGCGACGAAAACGCCGTCGCGCAGCAGCAGCTGCGCCTCGGGAGCGGTGTCGTCCGGGTTGAGCAGGATCGCCGTTTCCGCGTTCTGCCCGGTTTCCCCCTGCCCGTTTTGCAGCTTCACCATGACGGCCTGGGCGGCCCGCGCGAGCGTCTGGATGCCGACGGTTCCCTGCTGCAGGGACTCCCGGTGGAAACGGCGGACCACGCCGAGGACCCAGTTGGTGCCGCCTTCGGGCTGCAGGCCCACGAGGGAGCCGATCTTCAGCCATTCGCCCTTGATCTGCGGGACGCTCGCCCCGAAGCCGCCGGCGCTGACGTTCTCCACGATCCAGCTCTCGACTCTGTTTTCGTCGAACTGAACCTCGCCCGAAGTCGCGAGCGCGGCAAGCACTCCGTCGAACCCATGGGCGGCGGCGAGCCGCGACTTGACCCTGTGGCGCGCCGCTTTCCTCTCCGGCGGCTTGGGCGACCAGTAGAGCGCAAGGTGACCGAGGACGCGGAGCGCGATTTCGGGTTCACAGTTGCCGCCCAGGCCGAGCTGGGGGGGCACGGCGTGCGTGGATTTCACGGTCTGGATCAACTGCCTGAGCCCCTTCAGTACCTCGCTTGCGGCAAAAAACCGCAGAGTCGGCGCACGCTGCGGCGGGCGTGCAAGGCGCAGCGGCGGCTGGCTCGCCGCGAGGTCGATCCAGTACGCGACGTCGGGCTGGTATTCCAGAGCGAGCTTGAACGAGCCGGCAAAATGCGCGATCAGGCGCTCGGCCAGCTCGATTTCCGCCGGCAGCAGACTGGCCGGGGAGGAGGCGGCCATCATCACCGCTTTGAGAAACTCCTGCTCGGGCGAAGTCTCCTCCTGGATGCTCGGATAGGCTACCACCTTGGTCCGCGCGTACTCGCGGTTTTCGGCGAATGCGTAGATTCTGGCGACCAGTCCCCACAGGAAATTATCGGACGGAGCGTAGCGAATGTACTGCCATTTCATTTGCGCGGCGAGCGCGTGCAGCGCCCGCACCGTCAGCACCGGCATGCCGTGTTTCAGATCCTCCCAGCCCCTCTGGCGGGTCACGTAAGCATCTATGCAGGTCGCGAACACGATCGCCGACCGCCGGTACCACTCGCGAATCGCGGCCCACAGCCGGTATTCGTGGAACCTGGACAGGCGCGGCGAGGAGAGGTAATCGCGCTGAAGCCTGCGCAGGTGAGCCTGCGCCGCTTCGTCCACCAACTGCGCGAGCTGCGCGCGGTGCTCGGGCCTGAAGCCCTCCCAGGTGCGCACGGATTCGAGCCAGTGGTCCAGGTCTTCGAGCGCTTTGAAAGGGTCGGCGCCGGGAATGGCATCGAGAATCTTCCGGGCCTCCCTTGCGTCGGCCATGGGATGATCGGACTTCCCGCCCCCGAAAAGTTTCACCTATCCCCCAAACGACTGGAAACCTGCTCGACCGCCCAAAACGCCGCGGATCTCGGGAGTTGTTCTTCTTCCGTGGTGCTGGCGAGTGGACTCGAACCACCGACCTACTGATTACGAATCAGTTGCTCTACCAGCTGAGCTACGCCAGCCTGCGTCCCGCGCACCAGAGTGAGCGCGCATTATATCAGCGGCATCCCCCGCCAAGAACGCGAAAGCAGCTAGCGGCTTCAGGAGTGCGGGCGCGTGCGGATGATGATATCCACGCCGTCGGCGACGGTTCCCGGCGGCAGGGGCGGCAAGCCGACCACGCGGATGTTGTCCGCGGGAACATCGGTGAGCCGTCCGGTCACGACGTCGTAGAGGTGGTGATGCGGCTCCGTGTTCGGATCGTAGACGATCCTGGCCGGATCGACGACCAGCTCGCGGATCAGCTTCTTTTCCAGAAAAAGCTTGAGCGTGTTGTATACGGTGGCTTTGGAAGTCTCGGCGTAGCGGGAATTTACGAGCGACAGGATCTGATCGGCCGAGAGGTGCTCGCGCCGCGCGAACAGCACGTGCGCGATCTCCATGCGCTGGTGGGTCGGCGTGATGCCGTGCCGGCGCAGCAGCTGCGCGATGTTTTCCCGATTCCGGTGCCGGGGCTTTCTCATGAAATCATTCTAGCCGAGGACTTGGACCCTGTCTAATTCGGACTCGGATTCGCGCATGGCGCGATCGGGCCCTCGAGGAATCATCGACCGGGAGCGTGAACTAGTTCCGCTAGAATCCGCGTGCGGACGCCGTCCATACCGCGATTTCGGCCACTCGTCGGGGGTTTTTGCGGCGGACCGCCCGAGTTCTCTATCATTCAACTGCAAAGAAGGAGTCTCTATGCGACGCCAATCGGGTTTCACCTTGATCGAACTGATGGTCACGGTCGCAATCATTGCGATCCTGGCGGGGATCGCCGTTCCCTCCTATACGAGCTACATCGTCCGCGGCAAGCTCACCGAAGCACACTCCAACCTGCTCGCCATGCGCACCAAGATGGAACTGTACTTCCAGGACAACCGCAGCTACGTCGGCGCCTGCGCCCCCGGGACCGTCGCGCCATTGCCGCCGGGGACTCCCCCTGGAACTCTGAAGTACTTCACGATCAGCTGTCCCCCCGCCAACCTTACTGCGACGACATATCTCGTCCAGGCCGACGGCTTCGCCGGCACCGACCTCGAAGGCCTGACCATGACGATCGATCAAGCCAATGTGCGCAGGACGGTCTCCGTGCCCGCCGGCTGGACCCTGCCCGGCGCTAATTGCTGGGCCACCAAGAAGGGCGGCGCATGCTGAGAACGCGCACTCGGCAG
>Ga0066704_10001549_pt1 | contig 10059 bp, 7 predicted proteins | sample GraSoiAngelo_153_FD_66458 | JGI IMG/M metagenome (GOLD analysis project Ga0066704, IMG submission 66458) | Grasslands soil microbial communities from the Angelo Coastal Reserve, California, USA - 14_1009_12_40cm | ecosystem: Environmental > Terrestrial > Soil > Grasslands | place: USA... | reverse complement strand
TGGGCGAAGGGCTCACCGACAGCCGGTTCGAGGATCGCGCCGAGAAAGGAGCCCACCGACCGATGGTCCACCAAAATGATCCTCGACGCCACCAGCCCGTGCGAGTCCCGGTGGACCGCCTCGACGCTCTCGGCGTTGGGGCCTTCCGCCAGGCAGAAAGCCGTGGCTCGGACGGGATCGAACCAGTAGGTGACGTACTTGACCCCGTACGTTTTTTCGATCTGGACGTCTTTGGCGTGAGCCATTGCGAGATCCACGGAGGTCACTCCGGGAACATCGTGGCGATCGAGGTACAACGGCATAATCCCTCTCCGATGATCTCAGGGCCGAGCCGGCTCGGCCGTCGTCCGCAATACTACCGGCTTCGAAGCAGTGATGCACCGATCCGGGCAGGAGCCTGCCCCCGCGATCAGGCGCGTTTGCGCAGTTCCGAGGGTCGCAGGATGGTGATATAGCCGCCTTCCTGGAGGATGTCGCCTCGGGCGCTGAGCCGTGACAGCGCGCGGTTGACGTTTTCACGGCTGGCCGCGACCATGCCCGCCAGGGTACGCTGGGTCAGGCGCATCGTGATCCGGTTGCCGACGGCCGCGGGCTTGCCATGGGTTTCGGACAGCTCCAGCAGCTTCTTGGCGACCCGGCCGGGGATGTCGAGAAAGGCGGCCTCGGAGAAGCTCTCGTCCATCCCTCGGATATAGCCGCTCAGCAGCCGGATGACATGCCGGGTCAGCTCCGGATGACGGTCGATGAAGGTGACGAATGCCTGCCGTTCGAGCGTCAGGCATTCCGTCAGATCCATCGCCTGGGCGTCCGCCGTCCGGGTCGCGTTGTCCTCGAAGAGCGCTAATTCGCCGAATGTGTCTCCCGGGAGGAGAATGGCGAAGACGGCTTCCTCACCCTGCCGCCCGAGGCGGGCGATCTTGACCTGGCCGGTGTTGATCACATAGAAGGTTGTGCCTGCGTCCCCCTCGTGGAAGAGGTAGCTGCCACGCGCGTAGGAGCGTGATCGGATGGCGGGAAGCAGCGGGTCCAGCTGGTCGGCCGGTAAGCCCCCGAATAACGCCGTCCGGAGCAAGATCGGGATCGGGTCCATGGCGACATCATGCTGGCTTTGGGGGCAAAAGAAAAGGGCAGCCGATCGGCTGCCCCAAGCGCGCTTGTGGCGACCGTTACTTTACTGTGCTCTTGCGTGTCGCGCGGCTAACTCTGCGCTCAGTCTCTCGCTTGTCACTTGACTTCGACGCCTTCGCCTTCTTCTTCTCGGCCATGATTTCACCTCCTCACTATTGGGTTCCGCTTGTCGTCACTATCCGCTGGGAGCCCTCCTCCGACCATGTTGTCCATCACTCGGACGGTGTGCTTTTCGTCACCTTCTTTGGACGTCCGCCTTCGGTGCTGTCGAGGAAATCCATCCGGACTGGTTCGGCCTTCGGCTTGCAGACCCCGCAGTAGAGCGCGTCTTCGACCGCGAGGCCGTAGAGCGTGCCGTCCGCCGGGTACACCTCGAGAACGAAGACGTGGTTCTTCGCGTCGTCCCGACAGACAGCGCGGCCGCAGAAACGGCACGTTCCGCTCGCAGGCGATGCGCAGATCCAGCACTGCATCAGCGCCGTCCTCGCGACGGGGCAAGGCGGCGCGATCGAGCCTTGCGGGCGATCGGGCCTTCGAGTTCGAGGTAGCGGCCGACGAGATCGCGGAAGTCCTGGCGGTCGAGGCGCCAAACGGACCCTTCGTCTTTGCCGACGACCGTGGCCATGCGTGGCTGGTTGTAGAGGAGCGCCATCTCGCCGAAGTAATCCCCCGGCTTCAGCGTTGCCAGCTTGTGGCGGGCGCGGCCATCCTGCCGGTTCACGTCCACCAGGCCGTCCCGGACCACGTAGAACGAGTCGCCGGGGTCTCCCTGCCGGACCAGAACGTCGCCGGGGGCGAACGGTTGCATCTCAAGCTTGACCGCGAGGACGTCAAGCTGACGCTCGCCGAGTCCCTTGAAGAGCGGCACCGCTTGGACACGCTGGCGTTCCTCGAGGGCTTCACGCACTCGTGCCTGCCAGCCGACCGGGCCGGCCAGCTCCGTCCAGAAGACTTCGCGGCTGAAGACGAGCAGCTTGAGCGCGGTATCGGCAAGAATCGTGGCGGCCCGCACGCCTCCGCCGAGCAACGCCCGCTCGCCGAAGAAGTCTCCGGTGGCGTAGTGCCCGACCAGCCGGTCTTCCCCCTGGCTGCGCACCAGGATGGAGGCACGGCCGTCCGCGATGACAAAGAATTCGTCCCCGCGATCACCCTGGCGGATAACCTGCGACCCGTGGCGCACCATTCGGACCCGCGCGGCGCGAGCGAGCCGCTCGGCGACGGCTTCCGGGACGCCCTCGAGGAACGCGACATCCTGCAGCAAACTGAGGCGATCGCGAATGCGGATGGCCTCAACAGCTTCTTTCGCCTTCTGCGGTGCGCTGCGGATATGCCGCTGATACCGCCAGAGACGGCGCCCGAAGGCAATCGCCAACGGAACCGCGATCGCCGCGACCACGAGTGCCGCGAATACTTTCGTCAGCAGCCCCGGCGTCAACCACAGCGGTTGCACCAGCGGCCGCAGGCGCCGGCCCCACCATGCCAGGGCGATAAATATGGATGCGAACGAGTACACAGCAGCCAGGGCTCCGAAGACCGTATACAGCACCTCGCGGCGGGTCAGCTTTTCCCGGTCCACGAACAGGACCCGCCACAGCGGTCCGGCGATGAAGGCGAGCGCCCGTTCCCGCAGCTTCGGCATCTCCAGCCAGTCGGCGAGGATGTAATAACCGTCAAGCTTCAAGAGTGGCATCAGGTTGAGAGCGTCGTTGAAATAGGAGACGATCGCGATCTTGAAGAGCACCGTCGCGAGAAAGCCGGCCGGCAGTACCAGGACCAGGAGGCAGCAACAGCCGGCGAGGATGAAGCCCGAATAGGGCCCAGCCCAACTGATCGCGATCCGCCGATACCAGGGCTGCAGCCAGCCGTCGGTCACGTCGACGTACCACGCCGGCATCAAGTAATAGAGGTTGAAGCCTCCCTCCCAGATGCGGCCGCCGAAATGTTTGCTGGTCAGCGCGTGGGCGCTCTCATGGATGAACGTCACGACCACGTAGGCGACGACGAGGGCCAGGATTCCCGCTACACGCGAGCCGCCTAGCGGCGCGAATGGATCGTGTCCGCGAACAATTTCGGCGACACAGGCTGCGAGGCCGAGCACCGTCACAATCACGCTGGCCAGTAGGGCCGGACGCGTGAAGAAGATCCAGCCCCCATGATCGTGCATCCAGGAGACGAAGCCGTCGATGCCCTTGAGCGGAAACTGAAGGTCCAGCATGCTGCCGTGCCCGAACCGGAACCGCTGCGGGGCAACGGGATGAAGGACCGCCTCCAGGTCGCCAAAGACGTCCTGTGGTGGATCGGTGAGGAAGTCGTATGCCCGAAGGTCCATGACCAGCTCCGCGACCGCCTCGAAGTCCATGGTGCCGGCCCGTTCGGAGTAATCGATCACCAGCTCCGAGACCTGCCGGCTTCCGTCCATCCGTTCGGCCAGGTAGGCGTCAACCTCGTCGAGTCGAAGGAATTCGCTGCCGGGGCGGTAGACCATGGCATACGGTTCGCCATGCCTGGTCGTGAGCCGCACCCAGATCAGGTCGGCGCGGAGCTCCGGTCGATAATTGGCCAGGCTGGTCCGTTCGGCGAGCTGATCCCAAACCGACCCAGATGTCGACCGAGGCGTCGTCCGACGCTTAGCCGTGGCGACAGACGAGCTGGATGGCATTTCTCCCTCTCCCGCGCCACTATGCGTGGGGCCGCGGGTGATGTCAAGACACCTGGCCTGTGGGATGGGTCCCGACCTCAGCTGTTGCCCGTTTGGGGACAAGACTGATACAAAGGCTTATAGGCGCCCACGGACGTACTGGCCGGGACTTCGGGAGGTGCTCGACATACTTCGGCGATGGGGCTGGCGGCTGGCGGTCGTCATAAATGCCGTTGTGCTCAGTGCATGTACCGAGGCGACGGGCATGGGATGGATTCCTTCATCGGCGGTTCCGACCGACAAGGCGACCTTTGGGTTCGTGTTCGACGCGACCACGAGTACCCTCTCCGGCTCGTATCACGACCCAGACGGACAGATCGCCGGACTGATTGTCGAGGTAGCCTTCAAAGGCACCGGGGTCATGAAACCGAAACCGCCTCCACCTGACCTCGGGGATTACGGCTGCGTGGGCGGCAACCCGAGCTACGACTCCCAGAACCGTAACCTGCCCGGCAGCGGGACGTTCATCCTGCTGGTCTGCGATCTCGATCACTTCATGAAACCGAATCCGACCCAGGACGTCATCTTCATCACCGTCGATGCGGGCCCATACTTTGGCTACCAGAACTCGGGCGTGGTGCAAGGGGGGAACATCACCGTCACCTAGCGTAGACTGACGTGGCTGATCGTGAGCGCTGGGTGGCGCTGTCAATCATGTGGGGTCGAAAACCCGGAGGGGACACGTTTCTGCGGCCACTGTGGCGCAAGGGCAGATATCGGTGCACGGCCGGAGCCCCGTCCCGACCTCACCGCGGCTCTTCGAAACTTCGTTGATAGCCAGGTAGCCGACCGGCTGATCGAAACAGGCGGTCGGCTGACTGAGCAGCGCCGTCTGGTGACCGCGCTCTTCGCCGACATCTCCGGATTTACAGCGCTGGCCGACCGACTCGACCCCGAACAGCTCACTGAGGTCATTGATCCGATTATCAGCCGGCTCAGCTCGGTGGTCGGTCGCTATGAGGGCTACGTCGACAAGTTTGCGGGCGACGCGCTACTAGCCTTTTTCGGCGCTCCGGTCAGTCATGAGGACGACGCCGTCCGCGCCCTGATGGTGGCGCTCGATATGCATCGCGAGATGCAGTCCACGCTGAAGCAGCTGCGCAACGATGTCGGGGAACTGACCCTCCACGTCGGCGTCAACACCGGGCATGTCATTGCTCGCGTGCTGGGCAGCGACGTCCGACTGGATTACTCGGTGCTGGGCGACGCGGTAATCCTGGCTCAGCGGCTCGAATCGGTCGCCCCGGGTGGGTCCACCTACGTCGGCGAATCCACCTATCGACTGGCGGGGCAGCGCTTCGACTTCGAACCGCTGGGCGAGTTGGCCCTCAAGGGGAAGGCGAACCCGGTGCCGGCGTGGCGCCTGATCGCCGAGCGGTCGCAGGGCCAGGCCGTCCTGACGCCGATCAGCGGGTTGGTTGGTAGACAGGTCGAGCTTGCCCAGGTTTCGGCAGCGCTCGAACAGTTACAGGCGGGCAGCGGTGGCGTGATGAGCATTCTGGGGGAGCCTGGCATCGGGAAAAGTCGCCTGCTGCAGGCCGCCCAAGACCAGGGTTCGCAGGCAAAGGTGCGTTGGCTCAACGCGCGGTGCCTCTCGTATGGCGCCGCCCTCGCCTACTGGCCCTACGCGGACCTGCTCCGCCGACTCTGTGGCATCGGCCGAGACATGTCCGTGTCAGAAGCACGCAAGCGGCTGGCGGATCAGCTGGCCGCGACTGGCCTCACGAGGAATGCAGTCTTCCTGCAGCAACTGCTGGGTATCGCGATCAACGATGAGGTGGGCGACCTCCAGCCAGAAGCATTCCGTCGCGGACTTCATGCTGCCGTCGCCGAACTGGTTGCCGCCCTGGCACGAGAGAATTCGCTGGTCCTGACCATCGAGGATGTGCACTGGGCCGACCTATCATCCCTCGAGCTGACCGCTGATGTGGTCCGAGCGACGGCGACCCGTCCGGTCCTCTGGATCTTCACCGGTCGACCGGAGGCGGCCGGGCGCATTCGTACGTTGCTGGAACTTCGCTCGGACGATTACCGTCTCGACATCACACTCGATGCGATGGATCGAGATGGCGTTCGAGAGCTGGTCGAGGCACAGCTCGGCGGCGTGCCCGATGCAGGGCTGGTTGCCATACTGGCGGAGCGAACATCAGGCAATCCGTTCTTTGTGGAGGAAACGGTTCGCTCGCTGGTCGAGGCCAGCGCGCTGACGGAGGGGGATGGCTATTGGATGACGGTCCCCGGCTGGCAGGCGGAGTGGGTGCCACCAACCATCGAAGGCGTCATTGCCGCCCGCCTCGATCGTCTGGGTGCAGGCGACACAGTCACACTGGAGCTGGGGTCGGTCATCGGGCGAATGGTGCGCCGTCCCCTGCTGGAGGCGGTGGCGACCGACGGGCCGGAGCTCGAATCCAGCCTTCACCGGCTGGTTGAGGCCGGTTTCCTGGACCGGAGCGAGAACGACCCGGAGCGCTCGGTCACGTTCCATCATGCCCTGGTCCAGAGCGTGACCTACAACCGGATGCTCCGCAAGCGGCGCCGCGAGCTGCACTTGCGTGTAGCGGACGCGGCCGAGGCGATCTATGGCGCGGGCGATGATTTCATCGACGTGCTGGCTCGACATCTCTACCTGGCTGACGCCGGTAGCAAGGCGATCGATGCCCTCGGGCGAGCGTCTGAACGAGCCCAACGCATGTTCGCGAACAGTGAAGCGAGCCTCCATCTCGAGCGCGCCATCGAGCTGATCCGCAGGGACGCCGGGCTCGAGAACCGTCTCGCGCCGGCGCTACTGGAACTTGCATCGGTCGAAGAGCGCGCTGGGCGGTATGAGGAGGCCCTGAGGCATTACACGGAGGTCCGTGACGCCGGCGGTGGCGCCGCTGCTTGGCGCGGGATGGCTGCCGTTCTCAGGAAACAGGGCCGGTATGACGAATGCCTGGCGGTCGTTGCCTCGGCGATGGCCTTAGCCGAGCTCGCGAGCCTGGACATGCGTGCCTTATGGCTTGAACGCGCCTGGTGCCTGATGGTGGCGGGACGGTTTACGGAGGGGAGGGCCGCCGCCCAGGCGGGGCTGCTCCTGGCGTCTGATCGGCTCGACGGAACCCGCGGTTACCTTTTGCTCCAGCTCACCCGTGCCGAGACCGTCGAAGGCCGTAGCCCGGAGGCGATAGCCCATGCCATCGAAGCTCAGCGGATCTTCGAGGCTGAGGAAGATCTGGCCGGCCTCACCACGACCTGGCGCCTCGTAGGCAATGCGTACGCGTCCACTGGCCAGATTGGTGAGGCGGCACAGGCACTCCGCCGTGGACTCGCTTTGGCCCAGCGGGTGGGAAACGCCGAGGAGATCGGTGGCTGCTTGATCAACCTCGGGCTGTTCGAACTCGAACGAGGCGCTCTCGACGAGGCCATCGCCTGCGACCGCCGGGCAATCGAAGAATTCGAACGTATCCAGCATGGTGCGGGCCGGGCAACCGCCTATGCGAACCTGGGCGAAAAACTCATGTATCGAGGTGATTACGACGAGGCGCGGCGCTACTGCGGCCAGGGTCTGGCCCTGGCTCGTAACCTTGGCCATGCGTTCACGATTGCCGATGCGACCCGCACGCAGGCAATGATTGCCTTGCGCTGCGACGATTTCGAAACTGCGGCCTCGCAGGCAGAAAGTGCCGCCTCGATGTTTCTGGAGATGGCGGCCACGCCGGATGCAGTGCGGTCGCTGCAATTGGCCGCCGAGGCGCTCGAACGCGCGACGGCTCGCGAGCGTGCGGCCGAGGTCAGGGCCCGAGCACTGGCCCTGGCCTCACCGCTGCAAAGCTGATCGTCGGCCTAGTGGAATGCCCCGCCGCCGCTGGCCCCCGAAGTTGGCACCACGTAGCACGTGGTCGGATCCTCGCCCGGCGCTCGGTCCAGCAGAGTTCCGTTCGACTTGGTCGTCGTGGCGTACACACAGACATTGCTGGGCGGGTTGCTTATCGTCGCGCTCAGGGTGTAGATGTTGGTGCTCGGATCCCCGGGTCGAGCGTCTTGAAAAACGAGCGAGCCGCCTACTGACGTCCCCGCAAAAGCGAAGAACGAGTAGGTAAGGTTTTTACACATGTTATCGGCCAATACGATCCGAAAACTGAGTGCCCCGCTAGTAGAATCGTACGATCCGTCGCTCTTCAATCCAACGTTTCCCGTGGAGTAGTCAGCACAGGCTTTGATCGTGGTGTCGTCCGGGCTGCCGGGTAGGGGGCTCGGAGCTGCGAGCGCAGAGCCCGCTCCGATCACCAGGGCGGCCATCGCGAAAAATCCGGCGAGTGTCCGTTTCATGTTCTTTCTCCTCAGTGGCTCGGCGGTGCGCCGGGATTCACGGTTGCGCTGGTGATCGCCTCGAAGCTCCAGGTCTGGCCGGACGAATCGGTGCCCGTTCCGGTGATGGTGATCGTGATGCTGCCCGATGAGGTGCCGACTGACTTCAGGTACGCAATCAGGCGCTGCAGGCTGAAGGTGGCAAGCCCGCCGCCGTTGACGTGATCAAAGCCGGAGACGGTGACGACCTGCCAGCTCGAGTTCGCGAAGGTCGTGATCTGGCCGGAGATCGCGGTGATCTTTACGCTGCCACCGCTCACCTGGGTGATGTTGCGATAGGGGATGGCGATGCCCGCGGCGAACGTGATGGCCGTGGACTGTTCGTAGATCGTTTGCGGAAACGAGTAGATCATGGCGTTATAGGGGCCCGTCTTCAGCGTGCATGGCGTCGGATCATCGATGTTCGGGATGCCGTTGACGCTGAGCCCGTACGGCGGCAGCGGATTGGTATTCGAGTAGCCCAGTGCCTGGCAGGCCGCCGAGTTACTAACCGAATCCGGTATGCCCGTGTCAGTGGCGTTTGCGTCGATGGGGAACGTGACTTGCGCTTGGCCGCTCTTGCCTGCACTATCAGTCACCGAGAGGGTGGCTATATAGCTGCCCACCGGCCAGCCTCCCGCGGGCGGCGCCAGATCGACGGTACCGCCGGTGCCCGATCGAGTCAGGCTGGATGGTCCGCTCAACGACCAGGTCAGGGCGCTGCATGATGGCGCCGTGGTGCAGGGCAACTGCCCATCCTGGGCGTCTTTGGCGGTACCGGCCAGCGGGATGTTATCGAACTGCAGAAGGTCGCAGCCGTGAAGCCTGCTGCAGTCACTGGCTTGGGGGCTGGAAATGCTCACGATGGGCGTTTTCGAAACGACACTCAGGGGTTGGGCTGTTCCCGCGCTACTCTGTTGGAATCCGTCATTGACCTTCGCAACGACGCTGCCGCCGGCACAGGCGAGGCCCGGATCGTAGTTTGTCAGGAAGGTGGCCGTCGTCCCACTGGTACTGGTGGGCGGTTGCCCCACCGCGACTGGATAATTCGCCCCACTGGGACATGAATAAAACACGTCCGCTCTGAGGTTGGCCGGGGGGTCGATGGGCTGCGTGCTGGTCGTGGTCGTGGTGACCAGAGAGGCGGCCCCCGTCAACCATATGTCCAGCACGGTAACGTCGCCAATCCTGTCTACCTGCTGAAACGAGACGGTGCCCCCTGAGAGCGATGGCGTCGCGTCACTTGGATTGGTGGTCAGCTGGGTGGCCCCGGTCCCGTCGGGGTGCACTGTGTAGATTCCATTCGGGTTCAGGTCCAGAATGTGCCGGATTTCACCGACATAGGCGATGAGTCCAGCATCCCCCCAGGACGGGTCAGTCCCATTCGAGACGATCAGCTGCGGTATCGGCACCTGCGTCGCGGTTGCTGTGCTCGGGTCGATGCCTAGAATCTGGGTCGTCGGGAAATCGGTATTGATGCTGGTTTCGGCATAGGCGATCTGGGAACCTCCGCCCGAGAGGGCTGGGGACCAGCTGGGTCCCGAATCCCGGGCGCCACTGCCGACCGACGTAAGGACCAGTTCGTTTGAAAATGCAATTTCGCCGCTCAGAAAGAGACCTTCGATCATTCCGTTCTGCGTGTTCGCGAAGGCGAGCGAGGTCCCCTCGGGAGACCAGGTTGGATGACCAAGGCACTTGGTGCAGCTGTCAGATGTGATGAACCTCAGAGGACTTCCGAATTGCGGAGTGCCCACAGTACCGACGCTGAAAGCCGTCGAGTAGAGGAAGCCATCGCTCGTATTCACGTAGGCAATCGCGCTGCCATCGCGGCTCCAGGCGGGTTCGCTTGAAGGCACCGGGGAACCACCGTCTGAAACCAAGGTCACCGCCTTGGAGGCGTCCGAGAC
>Ga0066704_10001544_pt1 | contig 10069 bp, 8 predicted proteins | sample GraSoiAngelo_153_FD_66458 | JGI IMG/M metagenome (GOLD analysis project Ga0066704, IMG submission 66458) | Grasslands soil microbial communities from the Angelo Coastal Reserve, California, USA - 14_1009_12_40cm | ecosystem: Environmental > Terrestrial > Soil > Grasslands | place: USA... | reverse complement strand
GGGCGTGAGTAAAAAACAAACACTCAAGGATACCTTTTTGCGCGACCTGTGGGACGCCGGTACACGTCGAATCGAGCGGGGGCAACCCGCAGCGCCGGGCAAGGAGATCTCCGGTGATTTATCGGTGGTCTTCCAAGTGCTAGCACCGCTCGGCTGGCTCGATAAATTCCACCAAACGGCGGACCCGCGCACGCGTGAAGCGATGCTGACTTGTTTCTTGATGGGGCGTGATACTCAAAGGGTGCAACTCGGAGAAAAGTTTTTCCTCAACGCGAAAATTGGCTGGAAGATGCGACGGGTGGGGAAACGTGCCGCCCGCGCGAGGTTCGGAACAGCCGAAGAGCGCAAGCAGCGAGCAATCGAATTGAAACCTGAATTTGACAGACTCACTTCGGGGCCCGATAAGAAGAGTAAAAAATCCGCGCTGCGTATCCTGGCGAAGGCACGCAACTGCCATCCCCTCACGATTCGCCGCCAGCTGGATCTCCTGAAACCTCCTCAAAAAAACGGTAACAATGCGTTTTACAGTTATCCCCCTCCCCGGGGGATAACTAACCACGTACCCAGGGGAACCCAAGAAAACCCCCGGGGCGCGTGGAGAAAAACGACATGCCATCCCGAAAAGGTCGCGCCGGTCACAAACGCCAGCGAACGGCCCCGCCGTTTGTGCCCGTTTCCGATGATCAAATAATTACGACCGAACAGCTCAGCCGCTGGTTCCCCTTCCAAAAAATCACTTTCAAAATTTTCCGGCTGCGAAACGAAGGTCCCCCATACATCCGCGTGAATCGCTCGATTTTCTATCGGGTTGGTGACGTGCGGGCTTGGATGGCGGGGAAGACCGTGCGGCCTGCGGAGTGAAAGCGTGAGCATCGCAACGCTGTCCATGTCCGAACTACTGGAACGCGCGGGTCTCCGGCTGCGCGGCAAGCGTCGCGCCGACTGCGTTTACTGCACAGGTCACTCGACCGCAACGGTGTCTTACACGGATGAAGTGGCGCACTGCTTTCGGTGCCAGTGGAAAGCGAACACCGCCACCATCGCGAAGGAGCTCGGGCTTGTCGCAACCGACCCCGAGAGCAAACGCAGGCGACGCGAAGAGGCGCGCGAGATCGCCGAGTACCGGAAAACAATCGCGCGATTCGAGACCTGGCGTGACTCGCTCATCGGCAAGTATTCGACTGAACTCCGGCAACTTGGCCGCAGCGCCGCGATTGCCACGGAAGTGCTCAAGAAATACCCCGATTGCGAGCCGGCCTGGGATGCTCTCGCCCGCTACTGCCACCAAGAAGGGGAACTCAATCGAATACTCGACTGGCTCACATGCGCAAAGGCTAGCCCGTGGCTAGAGGAAGATTCCACGATACTCGGCCTGTTTCAGACTTGGAAGAAAGAGATTGATGAAAAGCGCTGACGAGCAAGAGATTATCGCGAAGCTGAAAAAGAGCAAAGCCGATTTGCTTTCGCCGTCGGACTTGGTGGCAACCTTGCATTTGACGGACGGCGGGAATGCCGATTATGTCGAGCGATGCTACCCAGGCCGCATCAAGTATCAGAAGGAAGGCGACATCTGGTATGTCGCCGACGAGAACTGCCGCTGGCGGGAGGACAAGGTCGGGGAAGGACTGCGATTGATTGAGCTGGCGATGCGCGAGAAGTACGAGACGACTGCAAGAGTCGTTAACCCAAAGGATAAGGAACGGCACCGATACGCTTTGAATTCCTGTAACGCTGTAAAGATCGCCCATTGCGCTCAGGTGCTGCGGGCGCGCAAGACGGTTGCCGTGCCGCCGGGCGCGTTCGATGCCAACCCCTGGCTGCTCGGCGTCGAGAACGGGATCCTCGACCTGCAAGGAGAGAAAGAAAAATTAGTAGAAGGCGACCTGGGCCTGCTGGTCGCGAAGCGCGCCCCAGTCTATTACGCCCCCGAAGTCGCAGGCCTCCGGTGGGACAAATATCTTGAGAGGGTGCAGCCGGATTCCGAGATGCGCGCTTGCCTAGCGCAAATCTTCGGCGCGTGCCTGACCGGTATTCAGATAGAAAAATGCTTCATCTTTTTTCTAGGCGAAGGCGGTAACGGTAAATCGACATTCCAGCGCGTAATGATGGAAGTGCTCGGCGACTACGCCTTCAAGTGCAAGAAGGCGCTCATCTTTCAGCCGAACAGGAACGCCGGGGAACAAGCAGCCGGGGCGAACGACGTCGCCGACCTTGCAGGCATGCGGCTCATCTCGGCAGCGGAGCAGGTCGGGAAGCACTGGAATCTAGAATTCATCAAAGACTACACAGGTGGCGAGAAGCAGCACGCTCGCCAGCTCTATCAGCGCCGGAGCAATTTCAAGCCCACCGCAAAGATCGTCATTCCGGCGAACGAAGAACCGGTGATGGATGAATTCAACGAAGCGATCCGCCGCCGCTTCGCTCTGCTTCGGTGGGATGTGACGTTGACGCCGGGGGAGAAGCAGCCCTTCGAACCATACATCGAGTGGCTGATGGAAGCCAGTTCGGGGATTTTGAATTTCGCGCTAGCCGGGCTTGCCGCACTGAAGAAGAACGGCATGCGTCTGGCCTTACCAGCGAGCGCAGAGAAAAGCACGCAGGAATATCTCGATGAGCAGGACCAGGTTTCTAGGTTTCTTGAAGCGACTTATGAGGACGCGAAGGAGGAGGACCTGCTAGTCAGCGAGATCTACGCGCGCTACAAGACGACGTGGCTCGAAGAAGATCAGTACGTGATGAGCAAGAGCAAGTTCACGCGGCGTTTGAAAAACCATTACGGCAAGAAGCGCGTGGGTCGCGGAGCGCACAATCGGATGACCGTATCTGAAGTTCAACGAACGAGTGGACGTGGCCCTTTACGCGCGCGCGATCCCGAAGACTGCGAGAGTCACAGTGGCCGACGCGCTCGCCGCATGGAAAGAGTACGCGAAGTCCTTGACGGGGGATACCCCCTCAAAATCGTTTGGACTTTCTCCTTCGAAACCGACGCGCCAGTTTCGACCGCATAAAGCGAAGGAAACCTTATGAAAAATTCCGCAAAAAACTCCAACTTACCGAAACCGCCGCGCGGTCTGTCGAAGGAAGCACGCGAGTGGTGGAAAAAAATCAACGATGGTTAGCAGCTCGACGATGCCGCGCTGTTGCTGCTCGGATCGGCGCTCGAGTGCTTCGATCGGATGCGCGAGGCGCAGGGGATCTTTGCGGCGTGAGGGCATCGTCATCCGCGATCGCTTCGGGCAGAAAAAGCAGCATCCGGCGACGCTGGTCGAGCGCGACGCGAAGATGGCGCTGGTTCGGAACCTGAAAGCTTTGAATCTGGACCTTGAACCTTTGAACTTACCCGGCAGACCGCACGGAGGAAGGTGAGGAAAGTATGCCGACGAATCGACAGCGACGACGCCAGCCGCAACGAGAAGGGAACAGGCTAACGCCGCAGGTCCGCGAAATCTTATCCGGCGGTATGGATTTTTTCGACACGTTGTCGCACATGGAACCGATCCAGAAAGACCGATGGGGAAAAATTCAAAGGAATCTTTGGGTCTTCGTCGAGGGGCGCTATGAGCCCGGCCCCTACGATCCACCGTCGTGGCTGCCGGACGGCCGGCTGGATTTTTTGCGTGGCGAGTGGGCGAAGCATAAAACCGAGATTTTGCGCTGGCACATCGACAGATTTCGTGACCGTAGCCGACCTTGGGGCTGGTGGGCTTTTGGCGACGCACCCGAGCCGCATCCGTTGCTTCACCCTGCTGACGGAAGTTCAGAGGCATGGGCGGCCGCGCGGGAGCAGCAGCGGCTCGAAGCGATCGCGATTCTGATTCGGCACGGCCTGTTGACTGCGGCGGAGGAAGAGAAGATTCGGGAGCGAGCCGCTAGCGAAGCGGCGCTGCGAGCCAGCGGACCTGGCAATGACTCTGGCTTCGAAGCGGGTCCTGCTGATCGGCGACCATTTCAACGACTTCCCCGCAATCGCGGGCGAGCAGCAGGTTCGCGCTCTCTGGCGTGAGCACCGCGCGGAACTACTGACGGAGTTCATCCGCGACAACCCGGATACTGGAACAGCCGCTTGTGGGCCATGCTGCCATCGACGTTGTTCAGCGCGGAGTGGCTGCTTGGTCCACTCAGCGAATCGGCGATGGGCAATCAGGGAATTAATTACTATTATGTTCTTTCTTGCCCGCAGGTCCTGGTTCCGGAAAGACACGGGTCCCCCCTCTGGCGAACCGTAAACCTGATTGTCTTCCATGGAGTACTGCCAGAAGAGATATTCCTGGCGACATTCACAGAGAAAGCTGCGCTTAAATTGCGAGAAGGCCTGCGCGGCCTATTCGACATAAGGGAGGTTCCACGCAGTTGGAATCCGACGCAACCTCTGAAGGCAATCGCATTTGCGGCCGATAAGCATCGACACCAACATCGTATCCTCGACCACGAAGGCGGCAAGGGGGCACTTCGTCGCCGGAATAAGGTTGCCGTATTCAATCGGGACGGGGACGCAATCTTCAGTGATTCGAGGCGGGAACTTGGAAACTCCGTTAAGGATGCGTGTGCAGCGATCATGAAGGGCCAGGCAACCCAGAAAAAGTAACCAACGATCACTCACTCTTGCAGTTTGCCGGTGCGGTCCACAACCTCTCAAGTGTGTTAGAGCGTCCGTTTGCGAAGCAGGGCGGACAACGTTTAACCCCGAAATTGGCCTTCGAAAACGGGCAAGTTGAACCCCAGTTTGGACCCCAACTTGGGGCGCTGCCATTGGCGCCAATAGATCTCATTTGCTAACTGTTGTGTGACAACTGTGTGCCAAAAATGGCCGCGCGAGCGCATCACGCTTGGTAGACCGTCGTGCCACCTGTCACCGTGCGAACGATCTCGATCTCTTTGACCTTCGCTTTGTCCACCGTGTGAGGGTCTTCCGCCAAGACGACAAAGTCTGCCAGTTTACCAGGTGTAATGGACCCCTTGATTGCTTCCTCATGTGAGGCGTATGCGCCGTTGAGTGTGTTAACGCGCAGCGCCTCGTCCACGCTGATCCGCTGATTGGCTCCCCAAGTCTGACCATTCCAGCCCGTGCGGGTCACCATTCCCTGGATGCCCATCAGCGGCGCGAACGGCCCCGGACTGAAGTCCGAGCCTGCCGCTGCGGGAATTCCAGCGTCAAGGAAAGAACGATAGGCCATGGACCGCTTCATGAAATCTTCGCCATAAAAATGGAATTTATCCGAGTTGTAATACGCATACGTTGTGAATGCCGCGGGAACAGCGCCGAGTGCCTTGATGCGCCTCAGCAGATTGTCGTTGATCAGCGTGCAATGCGTGATCTTCGGCCGCGCATCAGGCTGTGGATATACCCGCTGAGCCCGCTCGTATGCAGTCAGCACCATGTCGATCGCCACATCCCCATTCGCATGAGAGTTCACTTGAATCCCTGCCCGATGCACGCGCTCGACCCACGCATTCAGGTCGTCCTGCGTCTCCGTCACATTGCCCTGATACGGCGGCGTAATCTCAAGATAGGGCCTGCTGATCGCCATCGTGCGCTCAGAAAAAGACCCGTCCGCCGTGTGCTCGGAAGTAGCTCCGAACCGGATCCACTCGTCAGCAAAGCCGGTCATGATCCCGTTTGCAATCATCGCGTCCAGTATCTTCCCGCTGACCTCATAGCTCACCCGGTGGCGGAGGTCTCCCCTCCTGCGCACATGCTGCAACGCAGACAAATCTCCGCCCTCGTGGTGAACGCTCGTAAGGCCATAGCGAACGAACTGCTTCGAAATATATGCGAGCCCATCGCGGTTGCGCTGCTCAGTCTGATCCTCGGTAAACGTTGGCCGCTTGCCAACGTTATTGAACACAGCGCGGGCACGGTCCGTGATCCTTCCATTTAGTTCTCCATCGGCGTCGCGGTCGTAGGTTCCCCCCGGCGGATTCGGCGTATTCCTGTTGATGTTTGCCATCTCCAGCGCCTTGCTGTTGTAATAAGAGGTGTGGCCGCCGCGGTGATGGACCACAACCGGGTGGGCCTTCGAAATTTGGTCCAGGTCATGAACATTCAGTTGGCGGTTGTCCTTCACCTTCGTATCATCAAAGAAATAGCCGTCGATCCAAAAGCCCGGCTGTGTTTCGCCGTAGAGCTTCCGCATGTCAAGAAGCTGATTCAGCTTGGGCAGCGCGGCTTAGCCAACGATGAGGAGGCGATGGGGAACGCTCGGAAGCACCACACCACGATCATCACGGGAGAGCAAATTCATCGGAAAAGGAGTCGAGTGGGTATTGTCGCAGATTCCGGACAGCGGAAACATTTGGTTTGATACGGGCACTTTGTCGTTCAGCCCGCTCGGGGTCTGCCACGACCATGCACGGGCACTGCGGGAAGTGGCGAGCTTCCAACAACGATTTTTTGGGCGGCGATATCCGCTAATCTCACCTCTATAGAATCAACTATTTGCGGGCCAAAGAACCTGACTACTCAACAAGTTGCAGGTTTAAGGCGATACGCACGCCGTTGACGAGGATAACGCTCTGATCCAGGAGCTGCTGGTTGGTAATCTCGGCGTTCACGAATTGTTTGAGAGCGCTTCGCGGACAAATGAATTCAATCGCTTCGGAAGTGCCTTTCGCGCCGGGAGAAAGTTTGTTCAGGACCGAAAAATCAAAGAGCTGAAATTCCACATCCGAGGAAACCAGCTCGGAAATGTCTTTCAGCAGCGGGGCGAGAAATAGGTCGAAACTCTGCGCGGCCCGCTTGTAGATCGAGCCCTTGGCAGGGCCGAACGGAAGCGAATTCTTGAGGGTCATTTGAAGCGCCATCTGCTCGTGAAAAACCACAAAGGTGGGCGGCGCATAGTTGACAAAATGAAACTTGGCGGCGCCTTCTTTGGCGAGAGCGGCCAACTGAGACTGATATTTTTCGTCCAAACGATCCGCATCCGCTTGCGTGGGAACGGGAGCAGCGGGTGGCGGATCGGCAGCCGCAGGTGAAGGATGATCTGTTGCCGTTGCGACTGGTGTGGACTCTACCGGGGCCGGAGCGGAAGCCGTGGCAGAAGGTAGAGCACTCACGGGTTTCAGCAACGAGGAGTGCGAGGCCAGAGTGGAGGAGCGCGCACTAGAAGTGGCGTCCGGCTTGGCCGGGACAGATCGCGGAAGCGCTTGAACGTTGAGGGGGTCGCGCTCGGTCAACGAAAGACCATAGTCCACGCCGCTGAGAAACACTTTTGAACGGTTCAAGATTTCCTGGCGCTCGGCATCGGTAGCCGCACGAGCCATCGCCCAGGCATCGTCACGGTTCAACACCACCACGAGGATCTCTTTCCCTTCAAAATCGTAACTGCGGTCCTTGGTGCGCGTGTGATGGGAGATTTCGAAGCCGACTCCATCGCAAGCCAAATCCTCCGGCAGAGCCGCAGTCACCACACTCAGAACGGGGAGAACCACGGAGCGAAACGTAGCAGCGGCGCGCTCGTTTTGCGTCAATCGGAGGGTGTCATAAGCGGCATTGTAATTCCCGGTGACCTTCAGAATCACGCGATCCTGAAAGCGCACGAATTCCAAGCCGCGTGAGTCAGCCTCGGCTTGCTGCGCGGGATCCAGTCCGACATAGCGGCTGAGATAAAGTGAAAAAGGGAATTTGGTCTTGGCGATCGATTGATTGATGGCAATCAACTGCTGAAAATAAGTCTGCTCAAGCGCCTTGAGATCAGGGTTCAGAATTTCGGCCGGATTCACCTGGGCAAACGCCAGCCCGGCACAAAAAGCAAGCAGCAAGACCATGGCGAGCAGCGTTTTTTGGATGGCAAAGCCTGCGAAGCACTTGGGTTTCATGGTCGAAGTACAAGTATCCTCTATTTGGCGGAGTATTGCGAAGCTGGCCGGCCAGGAGGCTGATAGGGCGGCTGCGCAATCGCGCGCGTAAAGGCAATCACAGAGCGGATTTCTTCAGCGGAAAGCATCCGACCGTAGGGCGGCATCATCGCTGATTTTCCCAATGCGCTTCCCCCGAGGGTGATGATGTTCTGCATGTATTCGTCACTCTCGGCATTCAGCGTGGCGCCATCGTTCAGCAACGGCGGAACGGGCGTGAGATTCGAACGGTTCGACGGACCCGCCGGCGTGGCATCGGCATGGCACCAGACGCAATGCTGGTAAAAAATGCGCTGCCCCTGAGCCTGCTGATAACCCAACTGAATGATTTTCTGTGGGTCGGTCCAGTCGGGTTCCGTGTCGTAGGCGGCAAGGAGTGGATCGGCTTTGGCGGTCTCGGTGTGCTTGCGGCACCCGGACACGCCAGCCAGAGTCACCAGCACGAGAGCACAGCCGAAGAAGCGAGATTTCATCGGCCTGCTCCCTGCGCGGATAGGTGCGCATTGGAAACTCCCGCTGTCTTTTGGGGCTTGATTCCGACCCGCAAGGTCATCAGGTAAGCGGTCAAAGCCTTGGTCTCTTCTTCCGTACAGTTTCGGCGAGGCTCGATGGTGTCAGCGACAAGAGCCTGCGGGTTTTTCAACCAGGCTTCGATCCACGCAGGCGTCAGCCAACCACCAGCATTGTTGAGGTTGGGCCCCACGTATCCACCGGAGCTGCCGATGGTGTGGCAGGACTGGCACTGATACTTGACTTGATAGAGCTGCTTGCCAAGAGCAGCCAAAGCCGGAGTGAACTGCTTGGTGTCTGTCGTCGCGGGATTCACGGCGGGATGTTGCAGCACCATGGAGATGTAGTCGGCGAGAGTAGCCGCGTCTTTGTCGCTCATATTCAATTGCGGCATGCGCAGAACGAGGGTCGGACGCAGCGTCTGCGGGTTCTTTAAGAACTCCACGAGCCACTGGGGCTGCGCGCGGCTGCCTTCATAACTGAGGTCGGGCGCCAGGTCCCCGCCATAACCGTTGAATTTGTGACAGGTGTAGCACTTGTAGCGCTCGTAGACTTCGGCAAACGAACCGGTGGGGTGGAACGCCACATCCTTGCGTGGCACGACCAGGTTTTGCAGCGCGCTCGTGGGGGGCGGCCCTTTCATACTGAGAAGCGCGGTGGTGATAGCATCAAAGTCCGAGGGATTCCAGTTGTACTGCGGCATGCGCGCAGCGGGATTGACGGAGCTGGGGTCCTGGAGCTTTGCCTGAATGTAAGAGACCAGATTGTGCGGAATTTTTGCGCTGCCAAACTCCAGCTCGGAGGCGTTCTTGCCACCGAGAGCGCTCAGATCCGGGCCAAAATCTTTTTGCGGATTTAAGCCTTGGATGACGTGGCAGCTCGCGCAGCCTTTTTCCAGGAAGAGGCGGTGGCCCAGTTGGATTTCCTGCTCCGTTGGCGGCTCAAGCTTGGGAACATTGCTGAGCAAGTCTGAGTCTACAAGTTTCGTCGTGATGTATTGCGTGACTTTGTAAAGATCCTCGTCGGACCAGCCGTATCGCGGCATGCGCGTATGCGGCAGATAGCCTTCGGGGTCACGCAGCCAGGTGATCAGCCAATCGGGATTGACCTTGCTTCCTACCTTGGTCAGTTCTGGACCGATGTCGCCACCGATCAGTTTGGTTTCACCGGCACGGGTGACCGCGAGAGAGTGACAGGTGGAGCAGAACATTTGCCGGAAGCGCAGTTCGCCTTGTGAGATGAGTTCCGGATTCTTGCTCCAGGCAGCAACGATGGCGGGAGAAATCTTGTACGGCACGAGAGGGTTGGCCTTCTGAAGGCTGAGGTAGGCCGTGAGCGCGCGAAGTTCGTCCTCGGTCAGACGAAATTTCGGCATGCGCGGCTCTTCTTCGGTCTCATAGCCGTTGACCGTGACGTTGCCGTCTTTGTCTAAAACCGTACGCGGTTGCTTTAGCCATTTGTAAATCCATTCGCGGCTGACTTTGGTGCCGATGCTGGAGAGATCCGGGCCGAGCATCGCGGGACGCTCGACCCCCGGCAACTTGTGGCAGCCTTGGCAATTCAGTTCCGCAAGGAGTTGCCGGCCCCGGGTGAGCTGCGGTGTTTGTGGCAAGTCGGAAAGATGGCAAGTTCCGCAGGAAGCCTGGATGAAATGTGTGGGAAGAACCGGCTGCTCCCAGGCCAGGGTGGACTCGTGGGCTTCGGC
>Ga0066704_10001539_pt1 | contig 10078 bp, 10 predicted proteins | sample GraSoiAngelo_153_FD_66458 | JGI IMG/M metagenome (GOLD analysis project Ga0066704, IMG submission 66458) | Grasslands soil microbial communities from the Angelo Coastal Reserve, California, USA - 14_1009_12_40cm | ecosystem: Environmental > Terrestrial > Soil > Grasslands | place: USA... | reverse complement strand
CGGGTAGAAACGTCCCGACGTACTGAACTTGTAACTACGAACTATGCTGCTCACGCCTCGCACCCGTGCTGTTGCAGTTTTTTTATTCGTACAGTTTGTTTAGGTCCGCCGCGGCCAGCTCCACCAAGAACCCCCCGATTCTTTCCGACACCGCCCGCAGAAACTTCTCCCCCTTCTCGGGCGTCGCTGCCGCCGGGTTCCCAGTTCCCGTGTCATCAGTAACTTCGCGCCAGTGCCGCGGCGCCCACGCCCAGCCATCGCGCAATCCGGCGATGCGGAATTTCCTCGCTTTCCCCGCCCCTGCTTCTGACAACGGCCGGATGATGTCGGAGGCGATGGACATCATGATGCTGGTCTCCATTTCGCCGGCGTGATCGCCCGGCTCGTCGAAAAATTCCGCGGCCTTGATGCACGTCCACCAGTTGATGGTGCAGATGAAGAGATCGACCTTGGGCTGCAGCTCGCGGATCATCTGCTTGAAATCGTTACCGCCGTGCCCGTTGAGGACGAGCAGCTTCTTCACACCCTGGCCGGCGAGCGCAGATGCAACGTCGGTGAGCACAGCGAACTGGGTGCTCGGATTCATGTTGATTGCCAGACGGAGATCGAGCTGACCGGTGTTCACTCCGAACGGGACTGTCGGCAGCGCCACGACCTTGGCGCCTTTCTTCCACGCGAACTCGGCCGCGCGCTCGGCGAGCGCGGTCGTCTCGTACGTGTCGGTTCCGTAAGGCAGATGGAAATTGTGCGGCTCGGTCGCGCCCCAGGGGAGAATCGCGACTTCGAACGGAGTCTCCTTGACGGATTTCCAGTTGGTTTCCGCGAGGACGAATGGGCGTGATGGCATCAATGATGGTAGCAAAAAAGGAGAATCCCTGCTTGCCGGGAACGACCGGGCGCACAACATTCTCGGCACGTTGTAGTCCCCGTGGTGTTGCTTCCGGAGGCATCATGATTCTCGCTCGTGCTCCTCTCCTGCTCACGTTGTTGGGCTCGGGGCTCCTGGCAGCTACGTTCGGCTGCGTCCGACCGAAGCCCGAAAATCAGGTGATGCGGCTAGGCGACGACGTTCTTGCCTCGGGATCCGCACCGATCATTTACGACAGCGTTCCGGGTGACGCGATCCTCGCTGGCGGCGAGGTCACTTTCAGTGGATCCTCAGGTGGAGATTACGTCGGAGCCGGAGGGAAGCAGGACGTCGGCGGCAGAGTCCATGGTTCGATGAGAGCGGCGGGTGGGCGCGTGACGGTCCACGCCGTCGTTGATCGGAATGCAACGATCGGAGGCGGCAATGTGGTCGTTGATTCCGCGGCGGTAATCGCCCGCAACGCATACCTGATCGGCGGCAGCATTCGCGTCGACGGAGACGTGCGCGGAGGTCTGCTGGCAACTGGCGGGGATGTCACCCTGAACGGACCAGTAGGCGGTGACGTCGAGATAGCCGGCGGGGGATTGCGATTAGGTCCGCGTGCGCAAATTGCCGGAAACCTGCGCTATCGCGTGCCGAAAGACAAAGTTCATATCGACCCCGCTGCACGCGTTAAGGGGACCATCACTGCATATCCGGTTTCCAGGAGCTGGGGTCTTTGGCACTGGCTGTGGACGCTCGGAGGTTTTCTTGCCGGCGTGGTGGTAGTACTCCTGCTTCCCCGCTTCATGGCCGAAGCAACCGAGCTGCTCCGTCGGCGTCCGGTCCGCTCAGCCGTCGTTTCAATCGTCGCCGGAATTCTGATTCCGGTAGCCATAGTCATTGGGGCAGTCACCGCTATCGGATTGCCGCTCGCGCTACTTACCGCCGCGGTTTTCGCAACTCTCATCGGGTTGAGCGAAATTCCGGTGGCGATCTGGGTGGGCGAGCGAATTCTGCACCAACGCACTCTACTCGGACGCCAGAGCGCGATCGTGAATTTCTTCCTCGGTGCCTTGGTGCTGATCGTGGTGGGGATCATACCGGTGGTGGGCCCGATTGTGACCTTTGTTGCTAGCTGCCTCGGGTTCGGTGCGATCCTCCTCGCAGCCTGGGCGGCGCGCGAGCGCCAACTTGCGTAACTGAAAAAAGCGCCCGGCACTTTTGCCCGGGCGCCTTTTCGTGGTTACATCGAGAGCGTCAGCTGCAAATTCTCTTGCTGCACGCAACTGACGTCGACGCCGTCGAGCTCGAGGAAGTCGGCTGCGTCGTCAGGGTAACGGTGTAGGTCTGGTTGCGCCAGAACCGGTGCGATGTCGTCACGCCACTGGCGGTCGTGCCATCGCCAAAATTCCAGCTGTACGACGTGGCATTGGTGGACGCGCTCGCGTCGAAGCTGCACGTCAAACCAAAGCAGCTCTTGGTGAAGGTCGCTGTTGACGGCGGCGGCGGTGGTGGCGGCGGTGGCGGTGGCGGTGGGGGAACAGTGCCGCCAATGAAGCCCGCGTAGAGCAGCAGATTCACCGTTCCTGCGGGCACCGAGCTGATTGCGCCTTGCGTCGCGTGGCTGGTCAATGCGGAAGCAACCTCGGCCGGAGTCGCCGTCGGATTCGCCGATAGATAAAGCGCAGCGGCGCCCGTCACGTGCGGCGTCGCCATCGACGTGCCGCTGATCGTGTTTGTCGCGGTGGTCGAGCTGTACCAATCCGACGTGATGCTCACGCCCGGGGCGTTGATGTCGACGCAGCTGCCGTAGTTCGAGAAGTACGCGAACCCGTCGTTGACGTCGGTTGCGCCGACGGTGATCGCCGACGGCTCGCTCGACGGCGAGCTGTTGCACGCGTCGGCGGTGCTATTACCCGCGGCGACAGCGAACGTGACGCCCGCGGCAACCGCGCGCGCCACTGCCTGATTCAACGTGGTGGAGAATCCGCCACCAAGACTCATGTTGGCGGCAGCGGGAAGAACCCGATTGGCGGTAACCCAATCGATGCCGGCGACGACACCGGAAGTCGTGCCGGAGCCGGAACAGTTCAGCACGCGAACTGCAACCAGGTTCACGTTCTTCGCTACACCGTAATTGTTTCCACCGACGGTGCCCGACACGTGAGTGCCGTGACCGTTGCAATCGGCGGCGCTACCCCCAATCGTCACTTCATCGACGCCGGTGCTGGCTCGCCCCCCGAAATCGACGTGCCCGAAGTTGATGCCAGTGTCGATGATGTAGACCGTGACGTTGCTGCCATCGTTGGCGTAGGTGTAGCTGTTATCGAGGGGCAGCGCGCTCTGATCGATGCGATCGATTCCCCACGTCGCCGGCGACTCGGTTCCAACCGCGGTCATCACCTGATCGGCTTCGACCCGCTCGACGCGCGGATCGGCGGCGATCGCCGCTGCCGCCGCTTCGGAAATGTTCTGAACCGCAAAGCCCTTCAACGCGGACTTGTATAGATGCTTCAGGGCTCCCTTGTGCAGACCGGATAGGGAGCGGGCGACGCCGTCGACATCGGTGACGTCGTCGTGGAGAGTGATGATGTAATCGCCAGGAATCGGAACGCCCTTGGCGGCGTTGACGCTGGCAGGAGCAGTTGGACGCGCGTAAGACGCGGGACCGGATGCGTCCTGACAGGCAGCGACGGCAAGGACTGCCACAGCAAGTGGAACAAACCTCTTCATGAATCTCCCCCGGGAAAGGAATGCCGGATGGACCGGCGAAGCCATCGACTAGTGTCGATGGTGCAGCGTGTGGTGGGGCCTATCTATGACAAAACCGCGGCATCAGCAGCGCGCGGGGGTCAGTTCGATGAAGAGGACGGCGCGAAAGTGGAGGCAAACATATGATGTTCGCCCGCGCCGTCAAGAATTTTTTCGTCGCTAGATGAGCTTGCCTACCCAACCGCCGACGAAATACCCGACGACAGCGACGCCCATTCCCACCACGAACATGTCGAAGCCTGACCGGAAAACTCCGCGGCCGGTGAATATCGATCTCGCCCCACCAACTAGAAAGTGCGAGAGCATCGACACCCCAAAGGAAATGACGATCGCTGTCGCTCCATGCCACAAAAGAAATGGGAAAACCGGAATTACGGCCCCGAACGCCGTCGCAAGTCCGGTCAGCCACCCTTCCTTGAGCGGTGACATGCTGAACTCGCCGATCTTGAGCTCTTCCTGCACCTGCTCCTTCAGCATTCGCTGCGGATCGGCCATGATCTGCGTCGCCAGCGTGTGCGCGGAATTGCGATCCATTCCCTTCGCTTCGTAGATCACGGCCAGCTCGTCGCGCTCGATCTCGGGCATCAGATCGACTTCGGTTCTCTCCATCGCGATCTCGTACTCGTAAACTTCGCGCTCGCTCTTGCTGGCGAGATATCCGCTCGAGCCCATCGACAACGCGTCGGCGATGAGTCCGGCCAGTCCCGCGACCACCACTGCCTGATGCTGATTGACAGTCGCTGCGCCGATCACGCCGGCGACGAGCCCGAAATTCGCCGTCAGCCCATCGTTGAACCCGTACACGACGTTGCGGAGGAATCCGCCCGATGCCGTCCTGTGCCACGGCTCCGCACCCTTGCCGGCTATTCCGCCGAGTGTGGTTGCGTGATCCGCTGACTCGCGGGCGAGGACGAGAGCTTCAGCGCCACCGGGCGCCCCGCGCGGCGTCTCGCGGTGCATGTCGAGGTAAGCTTTGACTTCGCGTCCCTCTTCCTCGAGCAGCATCGGCAGCAGAAATCCTGGACCGAACCAGCGGCCAAATCTCGCCAGCAGTCGCGCGCGTCCGCTGGGGCGGAAATTCGCTGGTGGGTGTCCGTGCTTGGCGAGGAGATCAGACCATACTACGACGTGCCGATCTTCAACGTCGGCGAGCCTGGCGTAGATGTCTTTCTTTTTTGGATCCGGTTCCGCCGCGGCAAGGATGCGATACAGGTAAGCGGCATCGGCTTCATCCTGCCAATGGTGCTCGAACGAGTGGACGTCGATCTCGGCGGGCGTTGGCGGCGTTGGCGGCGTTGGCGGTGGAGGGGGAGCGGCCTGGGGCTCCAGCGTCGTGGACATCCCTCAATATCACCCCCAATGCCCGCTTTTGCACCTTTGGGCAACCCTAGAGCTTCGAACGATGTCCTATTCGACAGAACTACTGAATGGAGTGATGATGAAAGCGGTGTTGCTTTTTTCAGCGGTCGCCAGCGTCTCGCTCGTGACTGGACTCGGCGCGCAGGTTACGCCGGGCAAGGCGGATTCGACTTGTACCAAGTATTCGGATGGCCGCACCGAATGTCGCGTGATTCGCCGCGGTGTAGGTGATTCAGCATTCCGCCGATTCACATACAGAATGGACTCGACGATGGAGAAACGTGCTGCCCTCGGTCTCGAGCTGCGCACGACGGGCACGAAGCGTGACACGCTTGGAGTCTTCGTTGAAGCGGTGACGCCGAAGGGTCCGGCGGAAGTGGCGGGCATCGTGGAGGGCGATCGCATCGCTGCGATCAACGGAGTCGACCTGCGCACTTCCGCGCCTGACACCGAGGACAACGATACGAATGGACTGGCGTCGCATCGCCTGACGCGTGAAGTGCAGAAACTGACGCCGGGCACTCGCGTGACGCTGCGCGTATTTTCAGGGGGACGATTCCGCGATGTGCAGGTGACGACCGGCAAGGCGAGCGATGTGATGCGACTCGGCAATCGGTTCAATTTCAGAATGCCGGCGGGCGACGGCATGATGGAGTTTGATGGACCGGGGATGATGATGTTCGGTCCCGAAATGCAGCTGATGCGCGAGCGGATGCCGATGATCAGGGGGCAACTCGAGCCCCTGCTGCGCGAAAGGTTGAGAGATTTGCCGAACAGGATTCAGCTGCGGACGATGCCGCGCATCAGAACGGCGGTGCCGGTCCGCGCCCCGCGGATTTACAGAGTCGATCGGGGCGGTGTCGAGCTTAACGCCGCGGAAGGGCCGGGCATCATGTCGCTGGAGCATGAAGGCGACGACCTATTTCTCGAGGATGATGCGGATTTCCTCGAAAACGATGCGGATTTCGACGATTCGTTCATCCTCGATCTCGTGGCGCCGTTCGAGTTCGAGAACGAGATCGAGCCGGTCAGTCCCGAGGTGTTCCGGGAGCTCGCTGCGACAGCAGCTCGGGACGCTCAAGTCGCGTTAAGGCGTCTCGCTGCGGCTGGAATTGCCTAGCTAGCTCCTCCGTGCGCGACTTCCAGCGCGCCTGGAGCGAGCTCCTCGCTGATTCGACGCGCTGCTCCACTGCGGTTGTGCGGAGCGGCGCGTTCGCCGTTTCGGGACACGAGAAGTGCGGTGGATGCTTGGGATCGACCGCCGCATAACCAACGCGCGGCAGAATCTCGATCACGACCAGAATGAGTCCGGCGAGCGCGATCAGCAGCGAGAAGATGTGCATCTTCGGTAGTCGCGCCCGCCACGTCGATACTGCGACCCACAGTCCGCCGACGATGATGACGAGCTCGACGGCGAGGTAACCGAACAGGCCGGATCCGCACTGGCTTTCATACGGCCAGAATGCGAGGGCAACGCCGAGTGCGCCAACGAGAATGAGACGCGCGCCGCCGCCGATCATTGCCGCGCGCTGCCTCGCACGCTCCTCGGCGCGTTTCTGCTCCTCGCTCTGCATCTTTTTGAACGCGGGTGAAGGCTCCGGCGGGAGTCCTTCCCACTCTCGCTCGATTTTTTTTAGTTGTGTTGACCAGTCGTCCTGAGGCACGCCATTCTCCGTGTGCGCGAGGATTTTCCCTTATCTTCCTGACGTGGAAGGCGCTTCTCGGGCAACGCAATGATGAGTTCAGACGAGATTGTGCGGGTCCGGCTCGACAAGTGGCTTTGGGCCGCGCGCTTCTTCAAGACCCGGGCGCTGGCGGTAACCGCAATCGAGACCGGCAAGGTCGAAGTGAATGGCGAGCGCGCCAAACGCGCCAAACAGCTACAGGTCGGCGACGAGCTGCACATTCGGCTCGGCCCCTATCATCACGTCGTTACAGTGCGCGCCGTTTCGGAGCGCCGCGGTCCAGCCGCCGTCGCCGCCGGACTCTATTCCGAAAGCGAAGAAGCCAGAAAGGCGAGAGAAGCGATGCGAATCCAGGTCAAGGCGGCGCAATCGGTGCCGGGATACGACAGAGGGCGGCCCACGAAAAAGGATCGCCGGGATATCGAGAGACTGAGGCGGAGAGGTTCTTAAGGTGACTGCGGCAATGCCGTTGGTCCGTAATGCGCAGTCCGATCTAGAATTCCATTTGCGCCCCGAGCTCCACTACGCGATTCGGGGGGATCCCGAAAAATTCGGTGGCGGGCCGGGCATTGCGGGACATAAAAATGAAAAGCTGCTTGCGCCAGTGCGCGAGCGGCTTCGTTCCAGTCGGGATCAGGTTTTCCCTGCCAAGGTAATACGTCGTCTCGGTTGGCTTGGCGACGATCCCGCGCTCGGCGGCGAGCGAAAGGATCTCGGGCACGTTCGGCGTTTGCATGAAGCCGTACTTGGCTTTGATGCGCCCGAAGTTGTGAGGAAAGGCTGTCACTTCGACGCGATCGGTGATTGGGACCTCCGGCACCTGCGCCGAGACGATCGAGAGCAGCACCACGTTCTCGTGCAGCACTTTATTGTGCTTGAGATGATGCAGTAGCACCAACGGCGCGTCCTTCGATTCCGACGTCAGAAACACGGCGGTTCCTGGAACCCGCGCCGGTCGGAACCGCTTGTCCGGATTCTCGTCGCTAAGATCCTTGAGGAGGACATCGAGCGGGATCGACGCATCCCGCAACAGGTTCCGCACGATCAGCCGTCCGCGCTGCCACGTGGTCATTAGCGTGAAAACCCCCGCCGCGATGACGAGCGGAACCCAGCCACCCTGCACGATCTTCAGCATGTTGGCGGAGAAAAACGCGAGATCGATGATCAGAAACACTCCCGACAGTGAACCAGCGCGCCAGATGCTCCACTGCCATTGCGTGCGCGCCAGGACATAAAAGAGGATGCTGGTGATTGCCATCGTCCCGGTGACGGCGATGCCGTAAGCCGCCGCCAACGCGCTCGACGATCGGAACATCAGCACTACCAGAATGCAACCGACTCCGAGCGCGCGGTTGATCTCGGGGACGAAAATCTGCCCAGTGTCGGTGTGCGACGTATGAATGATTTGTACGCGCGGACTGTAACCGAGCTGCACCGATTGCTGCGTAAGTGAGAATGCACCCGAGATCAACGCCTGCGATGCGATGATCGCGGCGATCGTCGCCAGCACGATCAGCGGAAATTGCAGCGCACTCGGCGCCAGCAGATAGAACGGATTGATCGAGGAAGCAGGCTCGCGCAGGATCAGCGCGCCTTGGCCGAAATAGTTTGCCAGCAGCGCGGGTAGCACGAGCAGGAACCAGGCGAGCCTGATCGGACGCTTGCCGAAGTGCCCCATATCGGCGTAAAGCGCTTCCGCGCCGGTGACCGCCAGCACCACGGCGCCGAGGAGTACGAACGCGGCGCGTCCATGATGTGCGAAAAACTGGACGCCGTACCACGGGTTCGCCGCGACGAGGATTTGCGGAGCCAGCATCACCTCGCGCAAGCCAAGTGCGCCGATGGCGACGAACCAGATCACCATCACCGGTCCGAATATTTTGCCGACACTCGCCGTGCCGTGTTGCTGGAAAAAGAACAGCACCGCCAGAATGGCGATGGTGAGAGGGAGCACCAGGTGCTGCGACTGAGGCGCGACGACTTCCAGGCCTTCCACCGCGCTCAACACCGAGATGGCTGGCGTGATCACGCCATCACCGTAGAGCAAGGCTGCGCCGATCAGGCCGAGCGCGATGATGATTCTGCGGCGCAGAGAATCGGCGTCGCGTCGCTGCTTCTGGAGGATGAGCGCCAGCAGAGCGAGGATTCCGCCCTCGCCGTTGTTGTCCGCGCGCATGATGAAGACGATGTACTTGATGCTGACGATGATGATCAGCGACCAGACGATGAGCGACAAAACTCCATAGACGTTGGTCGGAACCGGCGTCAGACCATGCTCTGCTTTGAAGCACTCACGCAGCGCGTAAAGCGGACTGGTGCCGATGTCGCCATAGACGACGCCCAGCGCGAGGAGTGTAAGTTTTGCGAGACGGCGGCCGCTCGGACGAGCCTCGAGGTGAGTACTGATTTGCGCGACCTATAGAGGGGTATGCAGGCCAACCGTACAGCTGGCGGCTTTGACCTCGGAATTTCCGCAAGCGCCGCAGCCTTTGCAAGGCCGATACCCACCCCGTAAGAAACAGGCGTTAATGGGGCATATCGCTTGCGATTGAAGGTGTTAGCCGCCTCCAGGTGATCGTGCGGCTAAAGAAGAACCTGATTTAATTAGGAGGACTGATGAAGGATCTGAACGAAAGAGGTCTCGAAAACCAGGTCAAAGGAACGGTCAAAGAAATGAAGGGCCAGATTCGCGGCGACCTGGGTGACGCTACTGACAATACCAGCGAGCACATCAAGGGCCGCGCTGAAGAGGTCCAGGGCAAGGTCCAGAAGAATTTCGGTAAGGGCGAACGGGACCTGTATCCGGATAACGACTAGCCTCCCTGTCTCCAGACAAAAAAACGCCGGTGCAAAGCACCGGCGTTTTGTATATCGGGCCTCCTAGTAGGGAGAAGGTCCCGGGGGCGGGCCCGGAGGACGCCCCGCCGAATCACCGCCCCTTCGCTCGGCGAGCTCCTTACGTGCTGCTGCGCGCATTCGGTCAAGCTTTACCTGTTGGTCAGGATTCAGCAGCCGCTTGATCTGTGCGTGCGTGCTGTCGCTGACGGTCCGCGTCAAAACTGCAATTGAATCGAGCTGTGGCTTCATCGGCTTGTACAGCGCTACGATCTGCCGGTGCTTCTGCTCGATCAATGAATCGATTGAGGTCTGCTGCTTCGGTGTGAGCTTGAGCTCTTCGGCCATCCGTTGCCGATAAGCGCGCGGTCCACGCATTTCGCGGCCGTGCTTTGCGTCCATCACCCGATCAGCGGTAAAGCCAAGCGCGCCGCCGGCGACGAATGCGCCGAGGAGAAACATCACTGCGTAGCCTTTCGAGCGTTCCATGCTGACCTCAGTGTGACAAGACGAAACGGAACGTCGCTTCGCGCTGCGATGATCCATCGCGCGGAGCGGTGACGACCTGCACCGCACC
>Ga0066704_10001528_pt1 | contig 10105 bp, 8 predicted proteins | sample GraSoiAngelo_153_FD_66458 | JGI IMG/M metagenome (GOLD analysis project Ga0066704, IMG submission 66458) | Grasslands soil microbial communities from the Angelo Coastal Reserve, California, USA - 14_1009_12_40cm | ecosystem: Environmental > Terrestrial > Soil > Grasslands | place: USA... | reverse complement strand
GATGCCGTCGGCAAGCGCGGGGCCAAGGTGCAACGACGGGGAGGGTGGACGATGAAGGATCGTCGCGATGAACTGGAGTCGATGCGGGCGCATTACCGGCACCTGCGGGAGCCCCAGCGGCAGATGCCTGCGCTGACGCCCGAGGCAAACGGAGATGACGAGCAGGCTGACGGGGCGGCCGATCTGTCCCAGATCCGGCCCGAACGATCGGGCGGTGCCGCAGTCTCTCCCCCGCCGGCCAAGTCCGAGGTAGAGTCCCGTATCGATCAGGGGCAGGCCCGTCCGGCGCAGCGCAGTTCCATGGAAGATGAATACCTGCGCCATCTCGTCGCCACTGGGATTCCGGTGCACATCCGATGCCGCGACGGATACGAGGTCCCCGAAGCTACTGTGAAAGACGTCGGCACGTACTCACTCCTGGTGGAGAGCGAGACGGGTCGCGAGTTGATCTTCAAACACGGGATTATCTCGATCCGGCCGTTGACGGCAGGGAACCAGCTGAAAACATGACGGCGGGGCCAGGGGACCGAGGGACCTAGGGACCAAGCAATCTGCGTCTGGCATTGGGCGGGGCGCGCGGTGGTGGTGCCCGCACCGATGCCTTTTTCTTTGCATGGTCCCCTGGTCCCGGGTCCCCTGGTCCCCCCAGCGTGTGAGGTGAGCTATGAGCCGCGATGACGTTCACGACCTTCGCCGACGGAAGGAGCACATTTTGGGCCTGGGTGGTACGGACCGGGTGCAGCGCCAGCACGACGCCGGCAAGCTGACGGCGCGTGAGCGACTCGACCGGCTGCTCGATCCGGGAAGCTTCACGGAACTCGACATGTTCGTGACTCATCACTCGCGCGAGCTTGGCATGGAGAAGGTGGATGCGCCTGCCGACGGCGTCGTGACAGGGTACGGGACGATCGACGGCCGGCCGGTGTGCGTCTTCTCTCAGGATTTCACCGTGCTGGGCGGCTCGCTCGGCGAGGCCCACGCGCGCAAGATCGTAAAGATCATGGACATGGCGCTGCGCACGGGCGTCCCCATCATCGGGTTGAATGACTCCGGCGGCGCGCGGATTCAAGAGGGCGTGGCCAGCCTGGGCGGCTACGCAGAGATCTTTCTTCGCAACACCCTGGCATCGGGAGTGATCCCGCAGCTCTCGGCGATCATGGGACCGTGCGCGGGAGGTGCAGTCTATTCGCCGGCGATCACCGACTTCGTGATCATGGTGCGCGGCACGAGTTACATGTTCGTGACCGGCCCTCAGGTGGTGAAGGCGGCCATCCGAGAGGAGGTAGGGTTCGAGGAGCTGGGAGGCGCTACGGTGCACGCTACCCGCAGCGGGGTGGCGCACTTTGTGGCGGATGACGATCCTGCCTGCCTCGCGCTCCTCCGCCGCGTGTTGTCCTACCTGCCGCAGAACAACCGGGAGCAACCGCCGGTCATCGCCAGCGATGACGATCCGAACCGGATGGACGCCGATCTGGACGGCATCGTCCCAGAGGATCGCACCAGACCGTACGACATGGCCGAGGTGATCACACGCATTGTGGACCGTGAGACGTTCTTGGAAGTGCATGCTCAGTTTGCCCGCAACCTGATCACAGGGTTTGCCCGGCTGGGCGGCCGCAGCGTGGGCGTGGTGGCGCAGCAACCGCGGGTCCTGGCTGGGGCCCTTGACCTTAATGCGTCGGCGAAGGGCGCACGGTTCATCCGGTGCTGCGACGCATTCAACGTCCCGCTGGTCACCTTCGTCGACGTGCCAGGCTTTTTGCCAGGCCTGCAGCAGGAGCATGGCGGGATCATCCGGCAGGGCGCAAAGCTTCTCTACGCCTACTGCGAGGCCACGGTGCCGAAGATGGCGGTCATTACCCGCCGGGCGTATGGAGGCGCGTACGACGTCATGTCGAGCAAACACGTGCGCGGCGATCTCAACCTGGCCTGGCCCACGGCGGAGATCGCGGTGATGGGGCCGGAAGGCGCCATCGAGGTCGCTTTTCGCAAGGAACTGGCCGCCTCCGCCGATCCACGGGCGCTGCGAGAACAGCTGGCGCGCGACTATCGAGCGCAGTTCGCGAATCCATACGTCGCCGCCTCGCGCGGATATATCGACGATGTGATCGAGCCGCACCGGACACGGCCTCGCCTGATCTCTGCACTCGCTGCATTATCGACGAAACGGGATACCAATCCGACACGAAAACATGGGAATATTCCGTTGTAGAGCCAGGACAGATTATTCCCTCTTCCTTCTTCCCTCTTCCTTTGCAGGAAAGGAAGCGCATCGGCGGCGCGGAATGTCTACGATGGTTTCCCACCGTGGGTGAAACAGCTGATATTCGGAGCAAGGCGCCCTCCGGGTCGATGGGGGAGCAGCGAGATGCGTCCACGATCCCGCTCAAGCTGGAGTACGTGTCCGGCGACGAGAAGAAGTTCCGGGACTGGCTTCGCCGCTATCGCGAGGAGGTCGCTGGCGAGGCTCCGCCCGATGAGTGGTTGGATGGGTACCTGAAGCACATCTTCTCTGAGCAAGGAAAGAACCGGCACATCTGGTGGGGCGTTTCGGACAGCCGCAAGGTTGGGTTCGCTGTGGCCTTGATCACGCCGCAGCCCGCCGACCGGCAGCGCGTGGCGGGTATGATCGCGGAGTTCTACGTCTATCCCGAATACCGCCGTGAGGGGTATGGGGCGCGCATGGCCAGCGCCGTGATCGAATTTCTTCACGCCAAGGGCTGCGGCGATATCCACGCGTCCGTGCCGGCCGGCAACGTACGGGGATTGCGCTTCTGGGAGACCTGTAGCTTCCAAATCGCGCGCTACGTGCTTGTGCATCGGCCTGGAATGAAGTTAGAGGACGACGAGGAAGAGGAAGAACTCTGACTGACCGGAAACGCGGGAACGCGGAAGCGCGAGGCTTGAAGGTCGATCGTTGGGCGTTGGACCGTCGCGTTTCCCCGCTTCCGCGTTTCCCTGTTTCCGCGCTTCCACGGGGCACTCCTGATGGATGCTGACGAGAAAGCCCCCAAGGTAGAGACGCCGGACGGCGTCGAGATCCGCCAGGTGTACATGCCGGCCGATGGACCCGTGGACTACCTGCGCGACGTAGGCCTTCCCGGCGATTTTCCGTTCACCCGCGGCATCTATCCGACGATGTATCGAGGCCGGCTGTGGACGATGCGGCAGTACGCAGGCTTCGGCACAGCGGAAGAGTCGAACCGCCGCTTCCGCTACCTGCTCGGCCAGGGGCAAACCGGGCTGTCGATCGCCTTTGATCTGCCGACGCAGATGGGGTACGACTCCGATCATCCGATGGCGGAGCCAGAGGTCGGCAGGGTCGGGGTGGCCATCGACTCGCTTCTGGACATGGAGGTGTTGCTGGACGGCATTCCGCTCGACCGGGTGACGACCTCCATGACCATCAACGCCACGGCGGCGATCCTGCTGGCGATGTACATTGCCGTGGCCGAGCGGCAGGGCGTGCCCGCTGCGGTGCTCGACGGGACGACCCAGAACGACATCCTCAAGGAGTATGTCGCCCGCGGGACGTACATCTTCCCGCCGCAACCCTCCCTGCGCTTGATCACGGACATGTTTGCCTACTGTGCAGACCACCTCCCGAAGTGGAACCCCATCTCGGTCAGCGGCTACCACATCCGTGAGGCCGGGGCCACTGCGGTGCAAGAGGTGGCGTTCACACTGGCCGACGGCATCACGTACCTGCGGTCGGCTGTCGCGACGGGTCTGAGCGTCGACCGTATTGCCCCGCGGATGTCGTTTTTCTTTGCGGCGCAGATGAATCTGTTGGAGGAAGTGGCGAAGTTCCGCGCCGCCAGACGGTTGTGGGCCCGGATCGTGCGCGAGCGCTTTGGTGCCGCCGATCCGCGCTCGTGGATGCTGCGATTCCATACTCAGACCGCGGGCGCGGCGCTCACGGCGCAGCAGCCGGTCAACAACGTGGTGCGGGTGACTCTCCAGGCCCTGGCGGCCATCCTCGGCGGCACGCAATCGTTGCATACCAACGCAAAGGACGAGGCCCTGGCACTGCCAACAGACGAATCGGCCCTGCTGGCGTTGCGCACCCAGCAAATCATCGCGTCGGAGAGCGGTGCGGTGGACACGATTGATCCGTTGGCGGGCGCGTACTACGTCGAGGCGCTGACCACCGAGATCGAACGGCGTGCCGAGATGCTCATCCGCCAGATCGAAGACGCGGGCGGCGTGTTGCGGGCGCTGGAGTCCGGTCTCATCCAGCGACAGATTGCGGAATCTGCCTACCGCGAGGCGAAGCGTGTGGAGACCGGTGAACAGGTGGTGGTCGGTGTAAACCGGTTCCAGTCGGAAGATGCCGCGCGCCCGTCGATCCTGCGCGTCTCGCCTGAAGTCCTGGCCCGACAGAAGGCCCGCCTGGCCCGGGCGCGCCGCGAACGCAACCACGACGAGGTGCAGCGTGCGCTGGTGCGGCTCCGCCGGGCGGCCGGAGGCACGGAAAACCTGATGCCCCACATACTTGCGGCCGTCCATGCCTACGCGACAATCGGCGAAGTCTGTGACACCCTCCGTGACGTGTTCGGCGTGCATAAGCCGACCGCGGTAATCTAACTGCACCACTGTCTACAAGGTCTTCCAGGTCTACTGGGTCTACCGGGTCTTCCAAGTCTACTGGGTCTTCCAGGTCTCATGACCTATTCGGATACTTGCCGACTGGGTCGATTTCGCCCGATGTTCTAAGACGTGGAAGACTTTGTAGACCTGGTAGACTTGGTAGACTAGGTACTTACATGGTCATTGACACCTTGCTTGAGGAAGCATTAGGCGGTTCCGCGCAGGCCCTGGCACGGCTGATCTCGATGGTCGAGGACGGCGGTCCGGACGGGACCGCGGCGCTCCGCGCGATGCATCCACGCGCCGGCCGCGCGTACCTGATCGGGGTGACCGGCCCGCCCGGCGCCGGCAAGAGCACGCTCGTTGATGCCTGGACGGCGTCGTTGCGGCGGCAGGGCAGGACCGTGGGCATCGTGGCCGTTGACCCCAGCAGCCCGTTCACCGGGGGCGCGCTGCTGGGCGACCGCGTCCGCATGCAGGATCACGCGACTGATGCCGGCGTGTTCATCCGCAGCATGGCCACGCGCGGTCACCTGGGTGGGCTCGCGCCGGCGACCGCCGATGTGGCGAAGATCCTCGACGCCATCGGCTACGACATCATCTTTATCGAGACAGTGGGGACGGGGCAGGCCGAAGTGGACATCGTGGGAGCCGGCGACACTGTGGTGATCGTGCTCGTCCCGGGTCTGGGCGACGCGGTGCAGACTATGAAGGCCGGCCTGATGGAAATCGGCGATGCGTTTGTCGTCAACAAAGCGGATCATGATGATCCCGACCGCACCGTCGCTGAGATCACGATGATGCTGCAGTTGAACCAGGACCGCGGCGGCTGGCGCCCGCCGGTGGTGAAGACGGTGGCGACCTCGGCGCAGGGCACCGACGAGGCTCTGGCGGCGATCGAGGCCCACCGCGCGTATCTCACCGCGAACGATCTCCTTGAGCGTCGGCGCAAAGAGCGGCGGCGGGCGGAGATCGTGCGGGTGGTGGAGCGGCGAGCCCGCGACCGTGCCCTGGACCTGGTACGCGACAGCGGGCGGCTGGACGACCTGGCCGAGCGCGTCCATCGGGGCGAGATGGATCCGTACGCCGCCGCGGACGAAATCCTGACCCCACGCATGATGCTCGACCACGTCGGGATTGCTGTGCGCAACCTGGGTGACGCGGCTCGATTCTACGGGGCAGTCTTTGGCTTGAGCATGGCGGAGCGGTACGAGTTGCCCGATGAGGGTGTGCGCGTCGCGTTCCTGCGATCCGGCGGTGTCGACCTCGAGCTGCTCGAGCCACTGGGCGAGGGTGGTCCGCTTGCCAAGTTCCTGGCCACGCATGGTCCAGGACTGCACCACATCGCGTTTCGCGTACCCGACATTCGCAGGGCGATGTCGGCGGCGGCTGCCGCGGGCTGCATGCTCATCGAGCCCGCACCCCGGCGGGGAGCGCGAGGATCCCCGATTGCCTTTCTCCATCCGTCCGCCGCCGGCGGTGTCCTCGTCGAACTGGTGCAGGGATAGCGATGCGTGCCTATGCATCGAAATAACGTTGTCGCGGTCGCGCAATCGCGCGGTCGCGCAGTCCATCATGTCGTTCCGCGACAGCCCGACTGCCTGACGGCGCGACGGCGCCTTATCCGCTAGGATAGTCTTGATGTCTCTGGACGACCTGGCCACGCCTGCCGGTACGGCCCGGGCGCTACGCGCGTTTGGGATCCGTCCCCGCAAGCGCTGGGGACAGCACTTTCTTGTCAGCCGGCGCGCGTTGGAACAAATCCTGGCGGCGGCCGATCTCTGTGGCCAGGATACAGTGCTGGAGGTCGGCGCGGGTCTGGGAACACTGACCACGGCGCTCGCCCGGCGTGCCGGTCGCGTCATCGCCGTGGAGATCGATCGCGCGCTGCTCCCCGCGCTCCAGGCGGCGGTAGAGTCGTGCACCAACGTGCAGACCATCGCCGGAGACGCCATGGCGGTTGATCTTGCTGCCGCGTTCGGCGCCGGCCCGGGACCCCGCAAGGTCGTGGCCAATCTTCCCTACAACCTGGCGTCTGCGCTTGTCGTGGCACTGCTGGAGCCGCCGCTCGGCCTGCGGCGCCTGGTCGTGACAGTGCAGCGCGAGGTGGCCGAGCGCATGTCTGCGACCCCGGGCAGCAAAGACTACGGCATCCTGTCGGTGGCGGTGCAATACCGCGCTGAGGTGTCTCTGGTGACGAGGCTTCCGGCTTCCGCATTCTTTCCCCCGCCAGAGGTGGAATCTGCGGTGGTTCGCCTCGACGCGCGCGATCGACCGGTGTGCGCGGTGCTCGATGAAGCGATGTTCTTCCGGGTTGTCCGCGCGGCGTTCAGCCAGCGGCGCAAAACGGTGCGGAACGCGCTGGCCGGAAGCATGCCGATGGCGGCATCTGAGGCTGAGGAGGCCTGCCGGCATGCTGGCGTCGCACCAATCCGCCGGGGGGAGACGATGAACCTCATGGAATTTGCCGCCCTGGCCGATGGTGTGGCGAAGACGCTCGGCCGGAGGAACGCGATCACCTCCCGGGAAGGAAGAGTGTAGCGGACGATGCCTCTTGACTGGCAGGAGTTTTATTCGGCCAGCGCGCGGGTGATGACCCGCTCTCTCATCCGGGAGTTGCTCAAACTCACCCGGCGCGGAGGCATCATCTCCTTTGCCGGCGGCCTGCCCGATCCCGCCACCTTTCCCGTGGAAGAGATCAAGGCTATCGCGACACGCCTGCTGGACCGCGAGGCCAATCTGGTGTTGCAGTACGGCCCTACCGAAGGCGATGCGCGCCTGCGGGATGAGTTGGTGAAATGGATGGCCAAGGACGGGATCCACGCGTCACGGGACCAGGTGCTGGTCACGCTCGGGTCGCAGCAGGGCCTAGACTTGGTCGGACGAGTATTCCTCGATCCCGGGGATCATGTCATCGTCGAGCTGCCCACATACATGGCCGCGCTGCAGGTCTTCCGTAGTTACCGGGTAGAGATGCTGGGCGTCCCCCAAGACGGCAGCGGGATGCGGATGGATCTGCTGGAGGAGACGCTGGCGCGGCTGGCCCGCGACGGACGCCGGCCGAAGTTCATCTACGTGGGGCCCGATTTCCAGAACCCGTCGGGCGCGACCATGTCGGATGATCGCCGCACGCGGCTGCTCGATCTGGCGCAGCAGTATGGGACGCTGGTTGTCGAGGACAATCCGTATCGCGAATTGTGTTTTGAGGGCGCACCGCCGCCTCCGCTGGCGGCTCTGGACCGCGAGGGCCGGGTGATCTACCTGTCTACGTTCAGTAAGACGCTCTGCCCAGGGCTCCGCATCGCGTGGATGGCGGCGTCCGAGGAGTTCATCAGGCAGTTCGTCACCGCCAAGCAGGGGATGGACCTGTGTTGCCCAGCGTTGACGCAGGCGATCGCGGCGGAGTTCTGCGCTGCGGGCCACATCTACCATCGGGTCGGCGCGATTGTGGAACGGTATCGCCGCAAGCGTGACACGATGCTGGCGGCGCTGTCGCGCGAGATGCCTCCCGGCGTGACATGGACGCACCCTCACGGTGGTCTGTTTCTGTGGGTGCGCCTGCCGGAAGGCATGGACACGGAACGCATGCTGCCGCTGGCCGTGGAAGAAGGCGTGGCCTACGTGGTGGGGTCAGGATTTCATGCCGACGGCGGCGGGCGGAACGCCATGCGGCTCAACTTTTCATTTCCCTCAGAAGCTGAGATCGAGGAAGGCGTCAGGCGGTTGGGGCGGATCGTCAAGAAGCATCTGCCTGCGACGGCAAGAACGAAATAACGGAAACGGGAAACGGGTAACGGGAAGCAACAGCGGCAAATCTGTCGTTTCCCGTTTCCTGCTTCCCGCTTCCGTTAGTGTGGGTTCTGCGAGACCTTCACCGGATCCAGCGCGATGAGATCCTGGGCCACCACGATCGTGATATCTGCGCCGCTGCCCGGCTCGTACGTGACCGGTTTCCGGCCGAGCAGGTCCGCCAGCGCGCGGGCCACTTCGGGCCGGCCCGTCCGGTCGATCACTGTGGTCGTTTGTGCCAGCTGCGCTGCGGCCTCCACGCGCACGATCCGGAATCCTAGTCGCTCCAGCCGTTGTGCCGTCTGGCGTGCCAGCCCGGGCACGCCGCTGGCGTTCAGTACCTCGACGGCCGTGGACGCCAGCGTTTGCGAGCTCACGCCCAGGAACATCTCCGCGACGATTTGACGCATCTGGGCTTCATCGAGGTAGACGTAGATCGGCCCGGCCTCGCCGGGCAGCGTGGCCGTATGGATGTCTGCGGTGTGCAGACGCGCGGCAAACACGCCGAGGGTGATCAGTTCGCTGACACTCAGATTGGTCTGGGTGTGTTGCACGAAAGCCTGCAGCAGCCTCGGCGACGACAGGATCATCGCTGGCGACTTGATCCTCTGCGCGATGGCCAGGAAGACTTGTTGCTGGCGTCGCACCCGACCGATGTCGCCTTCATCATCGTGGCGGAACCGCATATACTGCATGGCCTGATCCCCGGACAGGAGCTGGCGGCCTTTTTTTAAGTCGATGTAGAGGTTGGCCCACCAGTCGGTGTACGTCATGTCTTTTTCGACGTCGACCTCAACGCCGCCCATCGCGTCAACGATCCGCCCGAACGACGAGGGTCCGAGCTTCACATAATAGTGCACCGGTACGCCGAGGAGGTCTTCTACCGTCCGGATGGTGAGCCTCGGGCCGCCCGCGGCATAGGCGGCGTTGATGCGGTCAGGGCCGAAACGGGGAATGACTGTGAATGTGTCCCGCGGGATGGAGAGCACATTGATGCGGGCGCGTTGTGGATCGAAACTCAGCAGCATCAAGGTGTCCGACCGGGAAGTCGGCAGCACCTGCCGGCGTTCGCTGATGGTGACATCCACCCCGATTAAGAGGATGTTCACTCGCCCTGTGAGGCGAAGCGGCCAGGCAAACGGCCGCGCGCTGGCGGACGGCCTGGCGGCCACGGCGCTCCCCGTGAAGGTGCCGCTGTGGGTGACCGTGTGCACAAACAACCCCACAGCGGTCCCCAGCGCGACGACCGGCAGCGCGAGGAGCAGCCAGTACCTGTACGCCCACCACTGACCCCGCAGCGCTCGCAGGTGCTGCTGAAGTGATGCGGGGAGGCGCCAGGCCGGTTTGCCTGAAACGCTGATACTCCTGGGGCGACGATTCATAGGGCCCACGTCACGCGGCGGGTGGTCTCCCGTCCGCAAGGCGCTACCTATGATACGCCATCATGCAGACACCGGCAACTCGCGAATCCCATGCCAGGCCGGCGAGCCAGCCCTGTCCAACAGGCACCTGGAGGAGACTCTGGCGCACAGGCAGCGGTCAAGTTTGGGACGGTGTCACGCAAGGAGTTTCGGTCAGGCGCACCTAACCAAAGGATATAGCATCCGACCCGAGTCGATTTCTCCTGCCGCTGCGATGTACATTGCGCCTGCACCGAGATTCGCTCGACGCCCAACGGAGGTGCGTCCGACATGCCTGTAGAGGTTGGGAAGCCGGTGGAGGGAGG
>Ga0066704_10001526_pt1 | contig 10112 bp, 9 predicted proteins | sample GraSoiAngelo_153_FD_66458 | JGI IMG/M metagenome (GOLD analysis project Ga0066704, IMG submission 66458) | Grasslands soil microbial communities from the Angelo Coastal Reserve, California, USA - 14_1009_12_40cm | ecosystem: Environmental > Terrestrial > Soil > Grasslands | place: USA... | reverse complement strand
GAGATCTATGGCACTCCGAAAATCTTCAGCACTCTCGACGTTCGATATGGCGAGGGGACGATGCTCACCCGTGCCACCATGGCCGGTATCCCCGTGTTGAGCATCAGCGCCACCGCCGAGCAGCCCGTCGCAGCCGATGAGGTGCCAGACCTGAGCCCCTCCTGGCGGCTGAAGATCATCCCGCGTGCCGATCGGCCCGGTCCCGCGATCAAGCAGTTGATCGACGCCGGGCCCGCAACCTCCGACCTGATCGTTCACTGGGCGTATCGCGGGCGCGGCGCGGTGCATTTCGAGCCGTCGCCCCTATCGGATCTCACTGCCCTCGAGCCGAGAGGCGTGGGTGATGCCTTTGTCCTGGAGGAGAGCTTCACCGAGGGCTTCGCGCGAATCGAACTCGACTACCTGTCCGAGGGCATCGAGTCGTAGCCAGGCGGCAATCGCTGATCAAGTCGACCTAGCGCCGACGGCCACGTCCGACCAGCGCGAATGCACGACTCGACCCGATCGCACCACCAGACCGACGTTGCGCAGATTCGCAATTCTCTCGGTGGGATCTCCGTCGACGACCAGGAGGTCCGCCGCCTTGCCGACGTCGACCGTGCCGATCTCGTCGTCGAGGCCGATCACGCGAGCCGCGTTGCGTGTGCCCGCCGCAATCGCTTCCAGCGGACTGAGACCGAAGCGAGTCAGCGCTTCGAGTTCCAGCGCGACCAGCCCGTGATCCACGAAGGTGCTGCCCGCGTCAGTTCCGGCCGCGATGGTGACGCCCGCGTGCACTGCGCGGGGGAAATTGTCGCGGTGCGCCGGGACCGTGACGGCCGCCTTCTCCCGAACGTAGTCCGGGATCTCGGGATGATCGGCCCGCGGTTCGAAGAGCTGGGTCGCGACGAGAGTCGGGACGAACGTCGTGCCGCGACGGGCCATGAGATCAGCCGTCTCGTCGTCGAGGAAAACGCCATGCTCGATGGTGTCCACGCCGGCACGGATGGCGTTCTGCATCCCCCGCGGATTCGATGCATGCGTGGCCACCGTTCGCCCGCGAGCGTGGGCCGCGTGGACGCCTGCGCGCAGTTCTTCCTCCGAGTACTGAACGGTCATGAGGTCTGAGGTCCGAGTGTGGACGCCGCCTGTCGAAATGATCTTGATCGCGTCGGCGCCCGAGTCGATCCGACCGTTCACCGCGACCTGGATACCCGCCAGGTCGTCGGCGATGGCGCCGATCCAGCTTCCGTGACCGTCCGTTGTCGTCACAACCAGCCCGGCCGCGAGAACGCGCGGACCTTCGACGAGCCCGTCGGCGATGGCGTCGCGGACGACGAAGATGCCGGGCTCGGGGCCCCCCAAATCCCTGATCGTGGTCACGCCGGCATGAAGGTGGCGTTGGGCCAGGCCCACCATCCGTGCGATGAGCCGCTCAGGCGCCTCGGTCCGGTACAGCTCATCCGAGCGCGGCGCCCCTGTCAGGCACAGGTGAACGTGCAGATCGATAAGACCGGGCAGGAGAGCCCGCCCAGTCAAGTCCAGCACCTCCGCATCGGTGGCATCGAACGTGCGCCGTTCGCCGACCGCGGCAATGCGTCCATCTCTCAAGAGGATGTCGGTGAGGCGGGGTGCCACGGTCGGGTCACCGTGAACGACCTGAGCGTTGGCGAGGATCAGCGGCATCATCGGTCGCCCGGAAAAAGTCGGCAGCGGGCGCTCATGGACGTTTCGCGCCGGAGCGAAATGCTCCTCCGCATGGCCGAGCCCATGCTAGCGGGTAGGTTGACGTGGCAACGTTTCGGGAACGATCGGCTGCCCCGAAATCGGTCCATCGGACCGCCACACTCGGAGTCCGAGGCGTCGCTTCACGGGCGCACAGCGATCGCTACAGCCACGCCCTGCCCACCCTCCAGACCCAGGCGATGGCCCATCTCGACGCGGTCCTCGGAGGCGCGAGGTTGGTACCGCATACCGGATGCTCATCCAATCGGGTCTTGCTGCCCACCGCGTTCATTCTGGGACGGGCCTGATCCCAATCTCAGCGCCTTCGGTTCGGAGGCTCCGATAGCATCGGCGTCCGCGAAATGGCACTCCGGGGTTGCCGTCGGTGAACCTCGTCAGCGCCTCGTAGCCATCACCGGACTCGGAGGCGAACATCGCCGTCACTCGTCTCGTCCGCGTGTGAAGCCACCGACGAACCGCGTCTTGACCGTGAACGGCAGCCCGGAGTCTTCAAGTGGCCGGTCCATCGCCAGCGCCTGTTCGGGTCGCGTGCCATAGACGTCGATGTGGCCGGGTCCGAGCAGGTCCGTAACAACGCCCATGTCTTCAGCCAGGACACCCATCCGTTCGGCGAGGACGCCCACGTGCCGATCGAGCGCATCGGCGTCCGAAAAGACATGGATGCCAGTCACCTCGGTGCCGTCGTCGTTGGCGAACGCCAGAAATGCCGCGACCCGCGGCTCGAGGTCCCAGACGGTATTCGCGAGGCGCTCGTGGAAGCGCGCGTAGGCGTCAAACTTGCCCTCCTTGATCTTCCACGTGCTGATGTAGACCACCGGCTCGGTCATCGCTCTGCCTCCTTCCCCGAAGATCGGGAAATTGATCGGACCCACGAGCGAGGACAATGGCCGGAGCTCGCTGAGCCAATCAACGCGGAACCAAGTGGTAGTGTCGCCATCCACGGTGCAGTCCCGTTGAGTCTCCGCGACAGCCGAGAGGCAGTTGCCGTCTGGAACGTGAGTTCATGAACGGCGCGGGGATGCTCGGAGGGGCGCGAGGCGATGGACACTCCGGCCACAGTGAGGTGGAGCGCATGCCCATCGCTCTGTCGATGGTCCAATCGGTCAGGTCGCGGCCATCGACACGACGCCGGCGGTGCCGTCGACCGTGAGCGAGTCGCCGGTCATGATCCGCTCGGTCGCGCCGGCGACACCCACGACTGCGGGGATCCCGTACTCCCGGGCGACCACGGCGCCATGGGACATCATGCCGCCCATCTCCATCACTAGCCCGCCAGCGGTGAGGAAGAGCGGCATCCAGCCGGGATCGGTCGATGAGGCGACGAGGATCTCCCCGGGCTCGAGGTGAGCGCCCTGCGGCGAGCGGATGACCCTGGCCTTGCCCGTCACCAACCCCGGTGAAGCCGGAGATCCGCGCAAGCCCCCTCCACCGGCTCGACAAGCGCGACCTCCGCGTCGGTGCCGTCGGACAGGAGCACACGTGGGACGTGACGACGCGCGATCTCGCGGCCGTACTCCGCGCGATGTGCCGCGACGGTCTCGCGCATGTCAGCGCCGGCGATCGCCCCGCGGGCCTCCGCGAGGGTGAGGAAGTAGATGTCCTCGGGTACGGTCACGCGCCCGGTCGCGGCGAGCTCGGCACCCACCGGTCGCAGCATCGCCCGGATGGGCGTGAACACGTTCCGGATCAACATGTACTTCGGCAGCTCGCGCGATCCCATCAGAGCACGCGCCCGGCTTAACAGAAATCTCAGAAGCAGGCGCCGCGGTCCACGGACCCGACTAAGCAACGCCGTGGCGGTCGCCTCGGCTTCGCGCGCACCGCGCCGGAAGTGCGCGTCCGGTGCGAGGGCATCGTCGGCAAGCAGGAGATAATTCGAGATCACACCCAGGAGATGCGTGGGGTCCTCAGACCAGCGGGCCACCCCCAAGTCGATCTCGCCCACGGATCGGAAGCCGTAGCGGTCGAGGAACGCGGATAGGCTGGTCTGCACGACCGGCGGGAGCTGCCCCGCCTGATAGGCCTCGGCGAGCTCCGCGGCCGTCCGGCTCGCGAGGACTTCGCGGGACCCGGCGTCCGAGCGAATGTGTCTCGTCAGTTCCCAGAGCGCCAGGTCCATCTTGGTGGTGGGGTTGTGCGGCAGCCCACGACTGAGGGCCATGAGCTCCTCGGGACCGGCTCGACGACCGAGCAACCGGCCAACCGCCACGTGCGACACCATGCCGGCAACGACGACGGGGAGCAAGCGCGGAAAGACGAACGGCAGCGTGACCCGCATGAACTCCTCGACCGCATCGAGGCGCTCGGAGGCGGTCGCGCCGGCAGGGATGTCGATGCGTGTCCCCTGCTCGATATCGCGGATCAGCCGCGCACGCGATCGATCGGGCGACACCCATAACCGCAGCGCACGGACGGGAATGCGCGATCGCAGGATGACAGGCAGGATGCGCCGCACCGAGCCGGCCCGTCGGCCACGACGAGCTGCAAAACGAGGGTCGGTGCTGAGCTTCCGGAACACGACCGAGCTCCGCGCCTCGCCGATGGCGCTCAGCCGCTCGAGGAAGTCGCGTCCGACCGGGTCCCGCAGCACGGCCGTGACGTCGACGAAGGGACGCTCGCCCGCGACCACCACTGGTGACCGTGCGATCGTGGAACCGGTCCGATCGTCTGCGAACGTCGCGCCTACGCGCCGGCCGATCGCGAGGAACGCCTCCATCCCCATCGGGGTGATCGGCGCGAAATACCCCTGCGCGACGCTGATCGAGAAGTACACCCGCGTGTCCGACGGGACCTCGTCAGGCAGCGGATACAAGTTTGTGATCGGGCGCGCCTGGACGATCCACAGTCGCTCGTCGCCATCCACCGCGAACTCGACGTCCTGCGGACCACCGAGTCGGCGCTCGATGCGGCGTCCGATTTCGGCGAGCTCCACGATAAGTGCATCGCTCATCACGGGTCGCTCATGTCTGACCACACGCTCCGTGATCTGGCCAGCTGACACGTCGACGACGTTGTGGTCGGGATCGACCGCACCGGAGACGACGGCGTCGCCCAGGCCGGGCGCGGCATCGATGACGGCCGTCCCCCGCCTGCCGTTGATCGGGTGGGCAGTGAACATGACGCCCGCCGCGGCGGCGTCAACCATCCGCTGAACGACGACCGCGAGCGCCACGCTTTGATCGTCGAGCCCGCGTTCGCGACGGTAAGCGACTGCCCGTTCGTTCCAGAGTGACGCCCAGCACCGGCGGATGGCATCGATGAGCGACTGGTCGCCCTCCACGTTCAGGAACGTGTCCTGCTGTCCGGCGAAGCTCGCCCCCGGCAGATCCTCGGCCGTCGCGGACGACCTCACCGCGACCTTCCCACCGCCCATCGATCGGTAGGCATCGAGGGCTGCGGTCGCCACCGCCCGTGGCACGTCTCCGGCGCGGAGTCGGTCCGCGGCGGACGTCGGATCGGATGGATCGACCCTCGCCGACCTCGCGGCGACTCCGTACGCGGCCGTGGTCAGGATGAAGCCGAGCGGCACGGAGAATCCCGCTGCGATGAGCTCCCCGAGGTTGGCGCCCTTACCGCCCGCGATCGCCGCGTCGGCTGCTCGGATCTCCTCGAGCGAGAGCACCAGCTGGTCGGCCATCCGTGAAGCCTAGGTCAACCGGACTCAGCGACGACTGGCGAAGTGCCTTGCACATCCGATCCCATCGATGTGATGGTCCATGAGATATGGACCCACCGGCATCGACGCGATGGTCGACGATAAGGGTTCAGGCGGATCGCATCTCGACCCGGCGGAACGTAAACGAAGGAATTTGGTACCGCATACCGGACTCCGGGTAAACCGTCTCATGCGTCTCAGCCACGTTCACCGGGTACATCCAAGAGACGCATGAGACACAAGAAACAGGATCCATAGTGGTCCGGATAAGGGTCCAGTCCCGGTCTCCAGGAGGGGCTCGGACGAGTCCTGCGCCGGTGCGTCGTCGGACGTAACTATCAGCCTTATCGTCGGCGCGATAACAAGCAGGGAACACCTCCGAGAGCCGAGGCGGATTTCGTCGGTCAAACCTCCGGGCCACCGACGAGCCGTCATACGCGGGGACTCTCGACGAGTCGACCCGCGCGGATCGATTGGTATGGCGCGCTCGGATCCTGTCGGGCGCATACTCCCCCGCCGAGCTTGGTGCGCCAGATTCCGTATCGGGCGCTGATTGCAATCAGATGGAGAATCTCGGGCCAGCGAGCGCGTCGTACATCGACGCCTGTCGCCTCCCGCTGTACGCCGAAGCAGCCGCCTCGCGGAGCGAGTGTGTCTCGCGGCGCATTCGCCTTACTTGTGGTCCGCCGCGTCGCTTGAGATCCCTTCGAGCGTAAGGACGGTCGCGCCGGCGGCGCGGCCGGTGACGGCGGCCTGGAGCGCCGTGGCCGCGTCTGCGAGCGCGAATGTCGCTCCCACGTGGAGCGACAACAGCCCATCCGCGAGTGCCGCCACCAGGGCGGCGAGCCGAGCACCGTCGGCGCGGACGTAGATGTTCGCGACCGTGACTCCTCGTTCGGGTGACGGCGGATCGCCAGTGATCGTCGCCAGATGGCCGCCGTCGGCGACAGTCTGCAGCGCGGTCACCGCCCCGCCGCGGGCCGCATTCACTACGGCGTCAACTCCACGTCCACCTGGAGTTGCATTTCGCACGAGGGTCGGCCACTCGGGATCGTGATAGTCGAATACGGCATGTGCCCCGTCGCCGCGAATGCGCGCCGCGCTCGAGGGGCCCGCCGTCGCGACGACAGTCGCGCCCCGCGCGACCGCGAGCTGGACGGCGAGCTCTCCGGTGACGCCGCCGGCGCCGTGGACGAGAAGCCATTCCCCTGGCCGGACAGGGGCGGCCTCGGTAAGCGCCTGGTCGGCGGTGAGTGCCGGCACCGCGAAGGCGGCCGCCGCCGCCCAAGGGACGGGGGCCGGCTTCCGCGCGACGAGCGCGGCCGGAGCGACGAGCCGCTCCGCCCACGCGCCCTGGTGTCGCAGCGGCAGTGGATGGGTGAGCACCTCGTCGCCCGGTGCGAAGCTCGTCACGTCCTCGCCGACCGCGGCAACGACCCCAGCTGCTTCAACCCCAAGGGCCAGCGGCGGCCGACGTCCGACGTCCCAGCCGCCGACCCGGACGATCTCGTCCCAGTTCCCGACCCCGGCTGCGCGTACCGAGATCACGACCTCGTCCGGGGCGGGCGGTGGTGGTGCGGCGAGTTCGAGCAGCTGCACCTCGCCGCCGAATGCGTCGATGCCGGCGGCCTTCATCCGTAGCATGGCTGTCACCTGCGGCCGATCTTGGAGCCGACAACCGGGGTGGACCCGCTCCCGTGGAGATCACGGTACATGGCGCTGCCAGACGACTTGACCACGGCTGGCAGCGACTGCCGACTCACGCTCGCCGACTTCCAAGTGACGTGTCGACCAATCGCAATCGCCTGACGAAGCGGACGCGTCCATTGGTGAGGCCGGTGGACGGCGTCAAGGCGCGAGCCGCATGATCGACTCGGATGGGAAGGGGTGTGTCGATGACAACCATGCGTGCCGTGCGGGCGCATGCTCGCGGCGGAGCCGAACAGCTGCAGCTCGAGGATGTCCCGAAGCCGGAGCCGCAAGCCGGCGAGGCGTTGATCCGGGTCCACGCGGCAGGAATCACACCTACGGAGCTGGAGTGGAGCGAGACATGGGTCGACCGCCAGGGTCACGACCGTACCCCGACGATCCCATCCCACGAGGTCTCGGGCGTCGTCGAAGAGCTGGGACCCGGCGTCACCCACGTCGTCGCCGGCGAGGAGGTCTATGGACTGGTCCCGTTCGATCACGACGGGGCGGCGGCGGACTACGTAGCGGTGCGGGCTCGTGATCTGGCGCCGAAGCCCGTCACACTCGATCACAGTCGGACGGCGGCGTTGCCATTGTCGGCGTTGACGGCCTGGCAGGCGTTCACCGAGCAGGCGCACGTCCATCCCGGGAACCACGTGCTCGTGCATGGAGGAGCCGGCGGGGTCGGCGCCTTCGCCGTCCAGATCGCGAAGGCGCTCGGCGCTCGCGTAACGGCGACTGCCTCCGCCGGGGACATCGAGTACGTGCGCTCCCTCGGTGCTGATGTGGTGATCGACTACAAGGCCACTCCGTTCGAGGAGGTCGTCAGCGACGTCGACGTGGTGCTCGACCCCATCGGAGGGAGGACCGCCGAGGCATCGCTTGGCGTGCTGAACGATGGTGGCAGCTTGATCAGCCTCGCTGGCCCGCCTGCGGTGACGCTGCCGGAAGGGCGCGACCTGAGCGCTGAATTCTTCATCGTCGAGCCCGAGCGCTCGCAGCTCATCGAGCTCGCCCGGCTCGTGGATGACGGCAGGCTACGCGTCGAGGTGGCGGAAGTGTTCCCCCTTGAAGACGCCGCGGCTGCCTACGAATTCGGGCGGACAGCACGCCGCCGCGGCAAAGTCGTCGTGCAGGTCGAGCGATCGTGACGATATGAAGGGCGGATTGCGAGGGTTGTCTACATCGACCGCCGAGGCGACCGAGGAGGCGATCAGCAAGTCGCGTTGCAGCGCTGTCATGAGACCGGTCGGCATGTCGGTCAGAGGCAACTTCCGGGTCAGGTACCGCGGCTTGAGGGTGTGGGCGCACGTATGGGCTCAGACATGCAGGGTGGGCCGATAGATGAGCTCTTGGGTGTGGCCGTCGAGCGTCCGGGTCTCGATCAGCTCGAGGTCGAAGTCGGCCGCACCCTGGAAGATCGGGTCGGCTCCGGTCCGGCCGGTGATCACCGGGAAGAGCGTTACCTGGACGCGGTCGACCAAACCGGCGGCCATCAGCGCCCGGTTCATCGACAGGCTGCCGTGCGAGCGCAACGGCACGACGGACTCCTCCTTGAGCCGGGCGACGACGTCGACGGCGTCACCGCTCACGATGGTCGCGTCCGGCCAGTCGAGCGGTCCTTGCAGCGTGGTCGACACCACCGTTGCCGGCAGGCTCCTCATCCGGGTGACCCATGGGTCGCGCACATCGGACGCCTCGGTGCTCGAGGCGATCATTTGCGCGAATAGCCGATACGTGTTGGCCCCGAAGACCATCCGCTGCTCTTCGCCGTACAAGGCGAGGCGGTGGTCGAGGAGTTCGGGGCCTTGCTTGCCCCAGTATCCGGTCCAGTTGCCGCCGGCGGCGCCGAAGCCGTCGAGGCTGGTGAAGACGTCGAAGGTGTAGGTAGCGGTCATGACGTTCTCCTCTAGTGCTGTTGATCGGATTTGAAGAGACAGACTGGGAACGACGACGAAGCTAATCGCCATTCAACGTGTGGAGCCCGGCCGCCCTCGGATGCGGCCCAGGGCTTGATCACGCCAAGACGCTGGCGAAGATCAGCGTGGTCAGCGACACGGCGGGGAAAGAAGCGCGTGGCACGCCGATACGCAGGTCTTGATTCCTCCCCATCCATCGCCAACTCTCAGTAACTCCGGCACATACGTCAGGTCGCATACTGCGGGCGGCCGGCGGGCCGGTAGACCTGGATCGTCACACCGCTCGGGGTGGCCCGCGAGTCGACCAGTTCGAGCGCCCTGTCCCGGCCGGTGTCAGGGAATAGCCGCGTGCCCTGGCCGACGACCACGGGGAAGGTGAACAGGGTCATCTCATCGGCGAGCTCGTTGTCGAGCAGCCACGGGAACAGGGCGCCGCTGCCGTGCACCTGCAGCTCGCCTCCCGGCCTGGCTTTCAGCTCGGCGACGGCCGCAGCAACGTCACCGGAGAGAACGGTCGTGTTCGCCCAGCGCGGTTCGGTGAGGGTTGTCGACGCTACATACTTGGGCTTCGTATGCAACGCCGTCCAGATCGGGCTGTCGCCCGGATCTGGCCACGCTCCCCACGAGGCGGCGAACATCTCGTAGGTCCGCCGCCCGAACAGGAACGCGTCGGCGCGCTGGTAGATCTCGTCCATGACCGTCCCGGCTTCGGTGTCGAAGTGGGCCCAGCCGTCGCGCTCGAATGCGCCGCGCTCGGCTACCCCGGCCACTGGTGCGCCGGGCCCCTGCATCACTCCGTCAACCGAGACCTGCGTGGTGGTCGTCAGTTTCATGGTCGATGTTCCCTTCTCGCTGCACTGCGCCCTGAGCTGGCGGTCCCGAACGTCGCGCGACCGGCTCGCTATCAGGACCCGATAGCGGGTGGCAAGGATGCCGTCGATCTGTCCGACGGCCAGCCTCGTCCCCTCTCCCTTACCCATTCCGAGCAGCTGCTCCATGTCCGTGATTGAAGCGAACCGGGTGATGATCGTCATGGTGGTCTTCTCGGGCATCTCGACTAGGCGAACCTGGGCCGTCGTGGCCGGCAGGTCCTCGTTCGGTGGGCCGCACCCCTCCTCGAACTC
>Ga0066704_10001524_pt1 | contig 10112 bp, 9 predicted proteins | sample GraSoiAngelo_153_FD_66458 | JGI IMG/M metagenome (GOLD analysis project Ga0066704, IMG submission 66458) | Grasslands soil microbial communities from the Angelo Coastal Reserve, California, USA - 14_1009_12_40cm | ecosystem: Environmental > Terrestrial > Soil > Grasslands | place: USA... | reverse complement strand
GGTGGTGTTGCCGCCGAATTGCTGGAAGCCAGCATCACAAACTGGGATGGAGCCGCGGACACCGTAAAATTTTAGCTTCATGACTGAACTCTACGGACAGGTCGGTAGCCGCGGCAAGCACGGCGTAAGAAAAGGGGCACTCGGCAAATCTCGAAAGGCTAGCGCTGGCAACACGTCCCCGCTTGCTTGCCGCTACCGTCGCGGCTTTGCCTTCTATGTCGCTGATCCCATCCGCTCCATTCAGCTTCCTTCTTCGGCCCTCGAAGACAATGATTGCACCCCGATACCGGAACCGCTTTGATTGGTGCAGAGACGTGCGCACGCGACGCGATTTTATTTCTCTTGCTGGCAAAAGCCTTGGGCTGGCTGCGCTTTCTTCGACAACGGTCGCGTCGTTACTGAGAAATGTCGAAGCAGCGTCGAAGAACGTCGCGCATCTCACGCCGGAAGAAGCAGCGACCGACGAAGATTACTGGGCCATGATCCAAAACTCGTTCAGCGTTACGCGGGGCATCATCAACCTGAATAACGGCGGCGTTTCGCCCAGCCCGCGGATCGTGACCGAAGCGCTCGTTCGTTACATCTGGGAACAGGAAGACGCGACCGCTTATACGATGTGGCAAATCCTCGAGCCGCAATCGGAAAACATTCGCACCGGCCTGGCCGAATTGTTCGGTTGCGACCGCGAAGAAATCGCGATCACGCGCAACGCTTCGGAGTCGCTCGAGATCCTGCTCATGGGCATGGACTTCAAGCCCGGTGACGAGATTCTCACCACGACCCAGGATTACCCACGCATGCTCACCACATTGCGGCAGCGTGAGAAACGGGAAAACCTCAAGCTCAAGCTCATTCAGATTCCGATTCCGGCGAAGAACCTCAACGAGATCACTGCCGCGTTCGAAAAAGGAATCACCGACCGCACGCGGCTAATTCTAATTTCGCACATGATCAACATCACTGGCCAGATCACTCCGGTGAAAGCAGTCTGCGACCTGGCGCGAGCCAAAGGCATTGAGACCATCGTCGATGGCGCCCATTCCTTTGCCCAGTTCTATTTCAAACAGAGCGATCTCGGTTGCGATTACTTCGGCACGAGTCTGCACAAATGGCTCTATGCGCCGAAAGGCACCGGCATGCTTTACGTCAAGCGCGATAAAATCCAAAAACTGTGGCCTCTCATGGCCGCGGAATCCAAACAAGTAAGTGATATCCGCAAATTCGAAGAGATTGGCACCCACTCGGCCGCGCCGAAGCTCGCCATTGGTGAGGCGCTGCTCTTTCACAATGGGATAGGCGGCAAACGCAAGGAAGCGCGGTTGCGCTACCTGTCGCGTTACTGGATGAACCGGCTCAAAGACGTGCCTAAGATTCGGTTCAACACTTCGTTCGATGCCAACCAATCGTGCGCAATAGCAAATGTTCACATCGAGGGCACCAATCCCGAGGCGGTGACGAAATACTTGTTCGACAAACACCGCATCTTCACGGTGCCGATCATGCACGAAGAATTCCAGGGAATTCGCATCACTCCCAATGTGTACACTACGCTGGGCGAGCTCGATCGATTCTGTGATCAGATGGAGCTGATCGCGCGGAAGGGATTACCTGCCTAGAGGATCGAGCGAGCGAAGCGCCCGCGCTGTGATGGGACACAGCTAGCTATTTACAGGCCCAAAGGGTTGAACTTGCGCATACCGGAGGCGTGTTTGAGTTTTGTCGCAATTAGACCGCTATCTTTATGCGCCTTATATCGCTGAAGGTCATTGCAGCTATGGTGCTCAGCCTTTGCGCTGTGCTGCTCGCCCGTGGGTCCGATGTTCAGGACGCGGATAAGTTTGCGTTGGGTGGTATCGGCGTGGCTGGGACTATCTCGAAAGGTGAGAGCGCACTGCGCACGATTCTCGACGCGCCTGATGCGGTCACGCAGTTAGAGAAGATGCTGCCGCACGCGACGGACGCTGGTCGCCTGTACATCCTTGTCGGTTTGCGCATGCGCGATCGGTCGGCCTACAAACGAGCCTTCGAATCGTATGCTAAGCACGACAGCACTGTTGAGACCGTGCGCGGCTGTATGATCAGCCGGGAATCGTTCCAAATGCTCATGCGCGAGATTGATCGGGGCAATTTTGATATTCTTCTTAAACAGGCTCCACGATGATTCGAACGTGATCTCGCGCTCCGCAAAGCGCGCCAAGCTGATCGCGCTACTCGCGTTGCTGCCTCTTGTCCCTGTCACAATTTACCCAGCTGAAACAGCCACAGGGGACCAGGACGAATATGATCGAATACTCCAACTTATCTCAAACGAAGACTGGAAGGGCCGCGTCCGATGCGGCTGCTTCCTATTTGGCGAAGACGGGCACCTCGGAAGATCTTCAAGCGCGCCTGCGTTACATTGTCATCTATACAACAGCGGGCGCCGTTTCAACGGGCGCATTTGATTTCGATGTTCTTAACAAGCGACTCAAAGGCTTTGTCGGTAAAAGTGTGACCCTTCCGGACAGACCGGTCATCAATGATGCGCAGCCAGGGAGGATGAACGCCATCTGCATCAGCGACCCGCACGCAACATCATTCATGGTAGTTGCGGCGAACAAGACCAATACAACGATTCACGCCTTCGAATACGTGAAACTGCAACAGGCGGTGGATTTGGCCCCGCATGTTGGGGAATTGGGCTCGATAACGGGAACACTCCGCAAGGTCGAGCCTAACCCGAACAAGTCGCCTACGCTCGTGCTGCGCATATACATCGGTGATGCGACCATCGCGTTCAGCAAGGCACTCCTAGGCCCGCCGGCGGTCACAGTCCTATAGATACAAACAACTCGTCTGTCCCAAAACAGAAAGCCGCCGAGCGATTCGTGCGCCCGGCAGCTTTTGTTTCAGATAGTTGCCTTACGCCAGTCCGAGGGAATCGAGCGTCGGCTCGTCGATTACCGCCGTCGTGGTGAGCCCCTGATCGGCCTGATAAGCGGTGAGCGCCTCCCGAGTCAACGGTCCGAGCAATCCATCCACCTCACCTTTGTAATAGCCCATTTGCTGTAGCAAGGCTTGCACGTCCGCGATCACGTGGTCCGGCGGTTCAGCACGTTGACCAACATAGATCGGTCCATCATAGGCATAATATTCGGCTGAAGGACTGTAACCCCACGCCGGAAACCAGTAGCCATTGTTGAAGTAATAGTAACCGCCACCGATCAGCTCAACACGGGGATAATGCGAATGATACCAGCCCTCATCGTGCCGTTCCGCATGATACGAGCGAAATACCTCGTATTGCTGACCCTGCCAGCGATCACTTCCTTCAATCCGGTGATTCTGGTTGAAGGTAACCGCCGGAACTTGCTGCGGCTTTGGCTGCGCGCGGAAGTTCGCGTGCTGCGATTTGATTTGCTGCACCTGCTGCGGGTCCGGCTTCTTCGCCTTGGCCCCCGTATTCGCCTGTGCGTTTTGCTGGCCGGCTGCCGGAGCTGGCGGAGCTGCACCGGCTTCAGTCAAAGGCTGCTTCACACCTTGCTTGTGCTCCTCAACCTGCTGCTTCCCGCGGTGGGTTGGCATTCCGGTCGATTGACCGGACACAGCCGTTCCCGTCGCGTGAGCATTCGCAGATTCCTCATGCGCCCGAGTCTTCCGGCCTTTTCCAGCACCCGGCTCATTCGTCGGTCCACCGGCCGGTTGACCGGAAACATTTGTTTCTGGCGCGGTCGCTGATTCGTGGCTCGCGTGAGTTTTTCGGCCCTTTTCTGCGCCGGGTTGATTCATAGCTCCGGGCTCGTTCATCGCGCCGTGTTCCTTCGTAGCTCCGGTTTGCTTCGCCGGCTTCTCCTGTGGCTTGGCGGCGTTCGCGCCAGGTTGTGCTTGAGTCGCGCGCGTTTTTTCCGGGGCGCGCTTGCCCTTTGATGGTGACTGCTGTTCGACTGGCTGTTGTGCCAACGCGGCTCCAGCCAGCGCCAGTGAACAGCCTATCAGTAAACTAGTAAGTTTTTTCATAATAATCATGTTTAGTCGTTGAATGTCCGCGATCTATTCAGGCGCTTCCTAGAATTCCGCCCAGCCGCCTAGGGCAAACGCCTTTACACGGCATCGATCACGCAACGACAATTCGTGCGATCGCCGGCGTTCGGACGGCTCGGCAGCTCGAAATTTGCAGTGAGGCTGAGACTAAAAAGAAAGGATGAATGGCGCGACTGGGATGAGCGAGATGGTCGGTCATGCCGCGAGGGCATGTGGTCGAGCCAACGGGAGCTGCCGAGATATTTCTTACTGCTGCCATCGGAAGCCGATGGCCCGGAGTTCCGTTGCGAGCAATTTTGCCTGCTCTGTCGTGAGCTCGATTAGCGGCGGTCGCACTCTGGTCCATTCCTGGTCGTTTGTGTAGATTGCAATTGCCTGCTTCAACGCCGCGATCATGGATGGAAATTTTTTATTACTGAACACTTCGCGAACGACGTTTAAGCGCGCCTGCAGAGCTTCCAGATCTGCAGGTGTAGAGGCGCTTGTGCCAAGCGCCTTCTGGTTTCTTCGGCGTTTGACACAAACGCCGCTACACTTCTCATAGAGCTCGTGAATTGCCCGCGGGTTCACGTTGGCCGTTGCGGAAATCGTTCCTGCACCGCCATTGCGCATATTGGCGAGCAGGAACGATTCGCTGCCGACAAACACGTCGAACGCATCTTTGGCAAACGCGTCGAGGAAAGTCTTAGTGTTGTTCCAATCGCCCGAGCTGTCTTTCATGCCGGCGATCGCGCCTGGGTAAGCTTTCAGGAGCCGCTCGACCAATTTGGGTGTAATGCCGACGATCGCCACCGGTGGAATATGGTACAGGTAAATTTTCAGACGCGTATCGCCGACACGCTGCACGACTTCGCTGAAGTAACGGTACAGACCGTCTTCGCTGACTTTCTTATAATAAAACGGCGGCAACATCAGCACACCGCCACAACCATGTTGTATCGCATGCGCCGTGAGATCGACTGTCTCTATGATGGAGCAGCAACCGGTGCCCGGCATCATCCGAGACGGATCGATGCCGGTCCCTACCAGCGCATCGAGCAAATTCTTCCGCTCTTTGGCTGACAGCGAGTTCGCCTCGCTGGTCGTGCCAAACACGGCTAGCCCGCAGTCCTGCGAAACTAGCCATTGGCAATGCCTGATGAACCGGTCGCGGTCAGGCGAAAGATCGGCCTTAAACGGGGTGACGACTGGCACAAGTACGCCGCGGATGCGCATAGAATGATCCACAGATTACACGGATTGTACGGATTGGTTCGACTAAATGGTACAAAATCGCTCACGAAACCCGGCGTCTCTACAGAGAGCGCGGTCAACGTCCGCGGCTACACGATTGCGCCTTTCCGATTCGCAGAAGACAGTGGCGGCTTATGCGACGGGTTCGGAGTGCAATCGCAATCGCGGTCGCGCTTAGTATCGGGATTGGGCAGGCGGGCGGCGGGGAGTTCGATTCGATTCTGCGCTGGCGGAACATTGGACCTTACCGCGGCGGACGGACACGCGCGATCTGCGGTGTTCCGTCGCAGCCGAATGTTTTCTACATGGCGCCGGTGAACGGCGGCGTTTTCAAATCGATCGATTACGGTCGCACATGGCAACCGATCTTTGATGATCAACCGACAGCGTCGATCGGCGCCATCGCGGTTTCAATTTCAAATCCGAACGTCGTCTACGTTGGCAGCGGCGAAGGATTGCATCGGCCAGATCTTTCAGTCGGCGACGGGATTTATAAATCCACTGACGCTGGAAAGACGTGGACGCATCTCGGATTGCGCGACGGTCAGCAGATTGCGCAACTGGTTATCGATCCAAAAACTTCCGATCGGCTTTTTGTCGCAGTTGCAGGACACCCCTATGGACCTAACGAGGAACGCGGCATTTATCGATCGGTCGATGGCGGAAAGACATTCGAAAAGGTGCTTTATCGGGATGAGAACGCCGGCGCGAGCGATGTGCACATCGATCCGAGCAATCCGCAGATTGTTTACGCTGCGTTGTGGGAATCACGCGAAGGCCCATGGGAAAACGGAGTGTTCAACGGAGACGGAGGCGGCATTTTTGAATCGAGCGACGGCGGCAAAACGTGGCGACAATTAACCAAAGGGCTTCCGAGCGGTATCGTGCAGGCGAACATCGCGATCGCACCGAGCGCGCCAAAAACATTATTCGCCGCGGTCCGGACAAAGACGATCGCGAAACTTTATCGCTCGGACGACGCTGGCGAAACATGGAGCGGCACGACAGACGACCCGCGGCCGGGACTTGGAATCGGTGGTGGCGACCTCCCGGTGGTGCGATTCGATCCAAAAAATCCTCAGATCGTGTACTCGGCGAGCGTGGTTTGTTGGAAATCGACGGACAGCGGCAAAACGTGGGGCGGCTGGCGCGGCGCGCCCGGCGGCGACGATTATCAAAATGTTTGGATCAATCCGAACAATCCCGACATCATCCTTCTCGGTTCGGACCAGGGCGCAATCGTCACGGTGAACGGCGGCAAGAGCTGGAGCTCGTGGTATAACCAATCGACCGCGCAACTGTATCACGTTAGCGCGGACAATTCGTTTCCGTATCGGCTATATAGCGGCCAGCAGGAAAGCGGATCGGTCGGAGTCAAAAGCCGCGGGGACGAGGGCGAGATCACTTTCCGCGATTGGAAGCCGGTCGCAGCCGAGGAATATGGTTACGTCGTTGCCGATCCGCTCGATGCAGACCTTATCATTGGCGGTAAGCTGACGCGATTCGATCGCCGCACCGGTCAGGCGCAAAATATTCTCCCGGTGCCGGTGCAAACAGAAGACTTCCGGATGTTGCGGACCGAGCCGGTTGTTTTTTCGCCGCTCGATCCGCATTTACTCTTCTTCGCTGGAAACACACTTTGGCAAACACGCGATCGCGGCGATCACTGGGAAAAGATCAGCCCGGATTTGTCGCGACCAAATTACGAGCTGCCGGCGACCATTGGAAAATATAAAGAGGATGCAACAAAGCAGGCGCATCGGCGCGGCGTGATTTACACCGTCGCGCCATCACCGCTCGAGGCGAACCGGATCTGGTGCGGAACCGACGACGGTTTAGTTCATCTCACAACCGATGGTGGAAAAACCTGGAATGATGTGACGCCAGCAACCATTTCTGCGTGGCAGAAGATTTCACTGATCGAAGCCGGACATTTCGACTCGAACACTGCTTACGCGGCGGTCAACACGCTGCGGATGGACGATCTGCGGCCACACATTCTTGCGACACACGACGCGGGCAAAACGTGGACGGAGATCGTGAAGGGAATACCAGCCGGGCAAATCGTCAACGCAGTTCGCGAAGATCCGGAACGGAAAGGGCTCCTCGTCGCCGGAGCCGAAAAAGGCGTTTACGCGTCGTTCGATGACGGTGCGAACTGGGAGTCATTGCGATTGAATCTACCAGCGAGTTCCGTGCGCGATCTAATTATCAGGAACGACGATCTCATCGTGGCGACGCATGGACGCGGATTCTGGATCCTCGACAACATCACGCCGCTACGGCAACTCAACAGGAGCCAGCGCGAGGATCTGCTGTTCAAACCGCAGATTGCGATGCGCGTTCGCGCCAACCTGAACACTGACACGCCGTTGCCTCCGGACGAACCGGCCGGCGAAAATCCGCCAGACGGCGCGATGATCGATTATTTCCTATCGAACGATGCGAATAGTCCGATCACGATCGAGATTAAGGAAAGCAAAGGTCAGTCAGTAAGAAAATATTCGAGTGCGGACGGGCTGGTCTCGCCCAATCCAAAGCGGCTCAAAATTCCCAGTTACTGGATCCGGCCGCTGCAATCGGTTTCCACGAAGGCAGGCATGCATCGGTTTCTTTGGGACATGCATTACACCCCGGTGCCGAATGTGGAACCGGAGTTTCCGATTTCTGCTATATATCGCAACACACCGCCGGAGGCGACTTCACCTTGGGCCGCTCCCGGCGATTACACCGTTACGTTGACCGTTAACGGCAAAACTTTCAGCCAACCCTTGTCTGTCGTGATGGATCCGCGCGTTAAAACGTCGGCTGCCGATCTTCAGAAACAGTTCGATCTCTCGTGGAAGTTGTATCAATTGCGGCTCAAGCTCGCCTCGATCGGCAAGAAGTTCGACGAGATCGTCGAGCAGTTAACAAAACTCAAAGCAAAGGCCGCGGAACGACCAGACACCACGCAAAAACTGGAGGCTTTTGCGCAAGCGCTCATGAACTTTGGGCCACCCCATCCGCGGCCCGGCGCTCCACCCTCGCTTTTCGTTTTGGAATCATCAACGCGGCTGTTCAAGGACGTCCAAGGCACGGATGCGGCGCCGACTGCCGCGGTCAACGCCGCCGTCACGGATCTTGAAACAAAAGTCGGACCGATGATGGATGCGTGGCACAAATTAATCGAGTCCGATCTTCCCGCGTTGAATCAGGAGTTGAAGCAAGCGGGATTTGCGGAAATCAAAACAGAATCGAGCAGTTGAGTCGTTGAGGCGGCAATCAGCACCGGCGGCTAGAGCGTTTTGGTTAGCGCCAGTGATGATGAGAACGCCAATAAGGATGCCGGCCGTAGAACCGGTGGGCACCGTAGTAGCCGCGTCCGTAGTATCCGTAACCGCGCCCGTAATAGCCATACCTGGGGCCAATGACGACGCCAAAAACCGGCAAAGGAGGAGCGAAGAAGATCGGGCGCGGTGGGGGTGGTGGCGGCGCGTAATTGTATCGCGGTGCTGGCGCGCGGTAAGGCTCAATCACTTCAGTGCCGGCATTCGAACGCATAGCAGACCCAAACCCGAATGCGAATACTGCCAATGCTATCACGATAATTTTTCTTTCCATAATCTGTTGTCCCTCCTGTTGGTTGGCGGATTGAACCTGATAATCGGTGCGAAGTTGCTGAAGAAAATCAGAAGCAAGAAGGATCAATGGGAGCGGTGAATTATCGGCGCACGCCGGCGAGCTTTTCGATCTCGGTGACGACACGGTCGAGTTCGCCGATCAAATCAGTGTGCTTGCCATGCTCGCGGAACGCGGTCACCAGCGCGCGGTAATACCAAAGCGTGCCATCTTTCTTACCGGCAAAGCGGTCGAAAACGTCCGTACCGTGCCTTCGCAGTTCGGCCAGGATCGCGCGTGTGTTATGCAATTTATCGGACGCTGATACCAGCCGCGTCGAGGAATCGGAATCCTTGAGATGCTCGATGTAAGCTCGTTTTCGCTCCAACCACGGCGGCTTTGGCGTCTCATATGTGTCGGTGCAGCCATCAACGATCCCCGCTACGTCATCGCCAAATTTTTCCCGGATATCGCGCAATCGGTCCGCGCCGCCGCAATCTTCCACCGTATCATGAAGCAACGCGCTGATTGCTTCGGTTTCGCTCGCGCCGTACTCAAGCGCGATCGCTGTCACGCCAAGAATATGCGCGACAAACGGAATCCCTGTCTTCTTGCGCATTTGATTACCATGCGCCTGCGTCGCATAAACCAGAGCTTCCTCAAACTTTTCTGATATCTTCATTAACGAACGTAACACAGGCATCCTGACCAACACTAACCCTCAAAAGAGATCAGCCTGTTCTGGCTTGACCGACGCAGCCAATCACTGTTTCAATAACGTTCACCGCGATCTGATGCACGGGGCTCGAATTACCAGCGAGGAAAAATCGGCGATCAGCACGTACGTCGGCGCCGTCATTGCGATCGTTCTCGTCGTCGGGGGGATCTATTTCTTCTTTCTCGCGCAAAAAGAGAAAGCTGAGACCACGACTTTCGATCCGAAACGGCCGGTACCGACCGACGCCGTGTTAAAACAGCGATTAAAAGCCGAGGAATTTTGGGTCGTGCGGCAGGGCGGCACCGAAACGCCTTTCCAAAATCAGTTTTGGAACAGCGATAAGAAGGGTATCTACGTCGATGTCATTACCGGCGAACCACTCTTCGCTTCGGTCGATAAATTCGATGCGCAGATTGGCATGCCCACATTTAGCAAACCGATCTCGAAAGATCTTCTGGTCGAGTACCTGGACACGTCGAACGATATGCGTCGGACCGAGGTGCGCGCCAAGCGAAGTAACGCTCACCTTGGCCATGTTTTT
>Ga0066704_10001520_pt1 | contig 10120 bp, 9 predicted proteins | sample GraSoiAngelo_153_FD_66458 | JGI IMG/M metagenome (GOLD analysis project Ga0066704, IMG submission 66458) | Grasslands soil microbial communities from the Angelo Coastal Reserve, California, USA - 14_1009_12_40cm | ecosystem: Environmental > Terrestrial > Soil > Grasslands | place: USA... | reverse complement strand
CTCGCGCGTCATCGCGTCGAGCGCGCCGAAGGGCTCGTCCATCAGCAGCAGGCTTGGGTCGTGCACGAGCGCGCGGCAGATGGCCACGCGCTGCTGCATGCCGCCCGAGAGCTCCCACGGAAACTTGCACTCGAACCCGGCCAGCCCGGCCAGCTCGATGAGGCTGAGGGCGCGGTCGCGGTAACTGTCGGCACGGAGGCCGAGCATCTCGATCGAGAACAAAACGTTATCGAGCACAGTGCGCCAGGGCAGAAGCACCGCGCTCTGGAAGACGATGCCGACGTCGGGGAAGGGCTCGCGCACCTCAGCCCCGCGAATCCGCACCACGCCGCGCGTGGGCGTCACCAGCCCGGCCACGAGCTTGAGCAGCGTGCTCTTGCCGCAGCCGCTCGGGCCCACGAGGCTGACGAACTCCTTCTCCTTGATGGCGAGGCTGACGTCCTCGATGGCGTGGATGGGATCGCCCTGGCGGGAGCGATAGGTCTTCGTGATCGAGGCGAGCTCGATCATCCCACCGGCGCGGCGTAGCGGTTGACGGGATACGGCGCGGCGGCGACGGCCCGACACGCCGTCGACAGGTACGGCGCCAGCTCGGCGGCCAGCGTCCAGGCCGCGGCATTCTTGGCGCGGATCCGGTCGGCGGCCTCCTGGGCTCGCGTGCGCAGGCGGTCCTCGTCCACGGTGAGGACGCGGCCGCCGCGCACGACGACGCGGCCGTCGACAAGCACGGTGTCCACGGCGGCGCCGGTCTCCACGTAGACCAGCGAGCCCATGACGTCGTTGAGCGGACGCAGGAACGTGGAGTCCGCGCGCAGCAGCACGAGATCGGCCTTGCGGCCCGGCTCGATGGCGCCGAGGTCGGCACCGAGCCCGAGCGCGCGGGCGCCGCCGGCGGTCGCCATGCGCCAGACCTCGAGCGCGGTGAGCCAGCGCGCGGTGTCGTGGGGGAAGCGCACGTTGCCGACGAGGCCGGCCACGCGCATCGCCTCGAAGAGGTTCTGGTTGTCGGAGGACATCGAGCCGTCGGAGCCAATGCCGACGGTCACGCCCGCGTCGAGCAGCTCGCGCACGGCAGCGATGCCGCTGCCGAGCCTGAGGTTGCTCGCGGGGTTGTGGGCGATGGCGCCCCCGGCGCCGGCCAGGCGCCGAATGTCGTCGTCGGTGAGCCAGACGCCGTGGGCGCCGACGAAGTTGGGACCGAGCAGGCCGACGTCCTCGAGCCGCGCCACCGCCGTCTTGCCCCAGCGGCGCTGCGCCGTGATCGCCTGGATCTTCGACTCCGACAGGTGTGTGTGCACGCCGACCCCGTGCTCGCGGGCCAGGCGCGCGCAGCCTTCGAGGAACTCGTCGGTGCACTGGGTGGGGATCGTCGGGGCCAGCGCGACGCGGATGCGGCCGTTGCCGGCGCCGTCCAGGCGGCGAATCGTCTCCGCGCTCAGGCGGAGCAGCTCGGCGGTCGGCGCCGCCTGAATGCTCTCGACGGTCCTCCTCAGTTCCTTGGGCAGCAGGTCCATGAGACCGGGGACCACCTCGTAGAAGACGATGTCGGCGACGGCCGGGGCCAGCATCGCCCGCATGCCCACGTCCGCGTACGCGCGCGCGATCGCCTCCACGTCCTCGACGGTTGGCGCCGGGATCGCCATGAAGAGGTCGTACGCGGTCGTGCAGCCGGTCTTGAGCATCTCGATAGCGCCGATCGCGGCCGAGACGTAGTGGTCTTCGACGGTGCGGTTGGCGTTGAGCGCGGGACCGTGGCTCAGGAGGTCCTCGAGGGTCCAGCGCCCGGCGAGGCCGCGGAGGAGGTTGTTGTGGCCGTGCGTGTGCGTGTTGACGAGGCCCGGCACCACGAGAAAGCCGCTCACGTCGACGTCGCCGTCGGCGGGCGGCCGCGAGAGCCGCGCTCCTACCGCGGCGATGCGGTCGCCCTCGACAAGGATGTCGGCGCGCTCGAGCGCGGGCGGGTCGCCGCGGAGGACCTGGCCGCCGCGGACGAGGAACGCCATGGCGGCTACTTCCGCTCGGGGAGCAGATCGTTCGTGTAGAGGTCCTGACCGGGCACGCGGCGCTTGAGCTGCATGTACTCGGTGTAGACGTCGCGCGAGCGGTCGACCCGCGCCGGCTCGAACTGGCCGACGGCCACCTTGCCGGTCGTCACCTCGTCGGTCATCGAGTAGCGACTGGCGACGGTCGCGGCGCCGACGGCGGCGTCGAGGTCGACCTCCGGGTTGGACTTGAGCAGGATCCGGGCGCCCTCCTCGAGGTTCTCCTTCGCGAAGGCGTGCTTCATGCCTCGGACGCTGCCGCGCAGGAAGGCCTTGAGCGTCTCCGGATCCTTCGCGATCGTGTCTTCGCGGGCGAAGATCACGAGCGAGTACATGTCGAAGCCGGCGTCGGCGTACGAGATGCGCTTGAGCGTGATCCCCTGGGCCTTCGCCTGCTTCTGCAGCCGCGCCTCGTGGTTGGCGAAGAAGGGCGCGCCGTCGACACGTCCGGTGATCAGGGCGGGGCCCATGGCGGCGCCGTCCATCGTCACCCACTTGACGGAGTCTGCGCGGAAGCCGGCGAGCTTGGCGAGCAGCGGGAACAGGATCCCATGGCTATTGCCAGGCGTGATCGAGAGCGTCTTGCCCTCGAGGTCCTTCGGCGCGTTGATGCCCGAGCCCTCGCGCACGAAGATCGAGTGCGGCGGGCGCCGGAAGTAGGCGCCGATGGCTTTGACCTTGATGTCCTCGTTGGCCTTGGCGGCCACGAGCCCGCTGAAATCCGCGCTCCCCGCCTCGCCCTGGCCGACGGCGATGCGCTTGATGGTGTCGCCCCCGCCGGCGCCGCGCAGGATCTTCACGTCGAGCCCTTCCTCCCGGTACCAGCCCTTGTCGAGCGCCGTGAAGTACGGCGTGTACTCGCCGTAGGGCAGGAAATCGAGGATGAAGGTGAACGGGCGCACCGGCTTCGGCTGCGCGTCGGCGAGCGTGACGACCGCCAGGAGCAGAACGACAACGACTCCGAGTCGCTTGATCACAGCGAACCTCCTCCGGTTGAGCGTTCCATCTCGAGGACGGCAGCGACGGTTTCGATCAAGCCCTCGAGCTCCGTGTCGCCCATCGGCGTGGACAGGCACCCGAGACCGGTCATCGACATCAGCACGCCGTGCTCCATGAGTCGGCGCACGATCCGTTGCAGGCGCTCGGCCTCCTCGGGCGCCGGGCGGGTGCTCCGGTAGTCGGTCAGCTCGCGTTCCATCGGGTGCACGCGGAAGAGCGAGCCCATGCCGGTCACGCGCCCGGGCACGCCGGCGCGCTTGAAGCACTCGTCGAGGCTCGCGCGCAGCTTGGTTCCCAGTTCGTCCAGCTTGCTGAAGGCCGCCGAGGTGAGCAGCCGCATCGCGGCCAGGCCCGCCGCCATGGTGACGGGGTTGGCGTTGAACGTCCCGCCGTGCGGCGCCGCCGGGTACCCCTTCGTCGGATCGAAGACGGCCATGACGTCCGCGCTGCCGGCGACGGCGCCGACGGGAAAGCCGCCACCGATGATCTTGCCGAGCGTGGTCATGTCGGGCGTGACGCCGAGGGCGCCCTGGGCGCCGTGATATCCCACGCGGAACGAGATCACCTCGTCGAAGATCAGCACGATGCCGTGGGCCCGGGTCACGTCGCGGATCGCCTGGAGGAAGTCGCGGCGCGCGGGCACGAGCCCCACGCGGTTCGGCACCGGGTCGAGCACAACCGCCGCAAGCTGACCGGCCGCGCGCTCGATCTGCGCGACGGCGTGCTCCGGATGGTTGAACGGCAGCACGACGACGTCGTCGAGCACGCCCTGGGGCGTGCCGCGCGAGTACGCGGTGCTGGCGGGCGCGGCGAGGCTGCCCCAGCTCTCCGGCGACGAGGCCAGGCTCACCTCGACGTAGTCGTACGAGCCGTGGTACGCGCCTTCGAACTTGGCGATTTTTGGCCGCCCCGTCGACGCGCGCGCACCCTTGATCGCCATCATCACCGCCTCGCTGCCCGAGTTGGTGAAGCGCACGCGCGCGGCCGACGGCAGGCGCTCGCAGATGACGGCCGCGAGCTCGATCTCCTCGGGCGTGGGCAGCGGGAACGACGAGCCCTGGGCGAGCCGCCGCGTCGCCGCCTCGACGATCGCCGGATGGGCGTGGCCGTGGATCAGCGCCGTGTAGTTGTTGAGGCAGTCCAGGCGCCGGTCACCCTCGACGTCGGTGATCCAGCAGTCCTCGCCGGAGGCCGCGTACGGCGGGTACGGCGACATGTAGACGGTGGTGCGCGTGTTCCCGCCTGGCATCACGCCCTGGGCCCGGGCCCACAGCGCGGCCGACTTCGAGCCGGGCTCCGCCCAGCGCCGGGTGTGGGCGAGCGCGCGCGGCGATTTCACGTGGGTGGTGACGGCCATACCTGCCTCCGATCCTGTCGGTCACGGCGTCGCGCGTGGCGCGTCCGCCTCGTTGAACGGCCGGACCCATTATATAGAGGCGCCGCGGGGCAGGCTCGCCGGGCTGGTGATCGGCTACGCCGGGCGACGGGCCGACGAGGTGCTGAGGCGGGTGACCGAGTTCTTCCTCGCGTTCCCGCAGGGGCGCCGCGTCTTCGGGAACATGACGGTGCTCGAGAACCTGCGGCTCGGTGCCTATCTCCGTCGCGACGCGACGGAGGTCGCCCGCACGCTCGACATGGTGTACCAGGCGTTCCCGCGGCTGAAGGAACGTGAGACGCAGCGCTCCGGCAGCCTCTCGGGCGGCGAGCAGCAGATGCTCGCGATCGGCCGCGCGCTCATGTCGCGGCCCAAGCTGATCCTGCTGGACGAGCCGTCCATGGGCCTGGCCCCGGTCATGGTGTTCCGCCTGTTCGACCTCATCCGGCGCGTCCGTGCGGAGGGCTACACGATCCTCGTCGTCGAGCAGAACGTCCGTCAGGTGCTGAAGCTCGTCGACCGCGCCTACCTGCTGGAGGTCGGGCGCATCCGCATGGAGGGACGCGCCGAGTTGCTGAGCGAGCAGGATTTCGTGCGCAAGGCGTACATGGGCCTCTGATGGATCCGATCTTCCTCGTCGAGGCCGCCATCAACGGCATCCTGCTGGGCGGCGTCCTCGCCGTCCTCGCGCTCGGCCTCAACCTGATCTTCGGCGTGCTCGACATCGTGTGGATCGCCTACGTCGACCTCGTCATGCTGGCGATGTACGCCTTCTACTTCATGGTGCAGGGGCACGGCTGGTCGGTGTGGGTGGCCGGGCCGGCCACGCTCGTGGTCGGCGCCCTGCTCGGCATCGCGGTGCACCTGCTGATCATCTCGCCGATCCTGACCAGCGCGCCGATCAACCAGCTGCTGGCCACCGGCGGGCTGCTCTTCTTCCTGCAGTCGTTCGCGACGTTCCTGTGGACGACCGACCACCGGTCGGTGCGGCTGAGCCTGCCCAGCGTGGAGATCGGCGGCATCTTCCTGCCGTTCACGCGGGTCATCCCCTTCGCGATCTCGATCCTGGCCATGCTGGCCCTCTACCTCTTCCTGCGCCACACGTACATCGGCACCGCGATCCGCGCGGTCTCCCAGGACCGGGACGCGATGGCGCTCATGGGCGCCAACCCCCAGCGCGTCTACGTCGTCACCTCGGCCGTCGGCGGCGCGATGGCCGGCCTCGCCGCCACGCTGCTGTCGTTCCAGTACTCGGTCCACCCGTTCTTCGGCGGCCAGTTCGGACCGCTCACGTTCATGATCTGCGTGCTGGGCGGGCTCGGCAACATGGTCGGCGCCTTCGTGGCCTCGTTCGTGATGAGCGAGATCATCGCCATCGGGGGCGTGATGTTCTCCACCGAGATGGGCTACGTCATCGCCTTCGTGGTGTTCATCGTCGTGATGTTCGCGCGGCCGGGCGGCATCCTGGCCAGGCGCGAATGAGCGGCCCCCGCCTGGCCGCCGCGCTGGCGATCGCCGCGCTCGTCGGCGCGCCGTTCGTGCCCATGGGCGGCATGCGCCAGTACGTCCTGCACGTCGCGATCCAGATCTTCATCTGGGCCTTCATCGGCAGCGCGTGGTCGCTGATGGGCCGCTTCGGCCTCGTCTCCCTCGGCCACGGCGCGTTTCTCGGCGTCGGCGCCTACACCACCGTGCTGCTCTGGAACCACTTCCGGCTCACGCCGTGGCTGGGCGGGCCGGCCGGCGTGGGGCTGGCCGTGCTGGTGGCGCTGGTGCTCGGCTATCCCTGCTTCCGGTTTCGCGTGGTCGGTCACTACTTCGGCCTCGTGACCCTCGCCGTCGGCGAGGTCGTGCGGCTGCTCATCATCGCCGAGCGCGACTGGACCGAGGGCTCGCTCGGCCTCACCCTGAAGACCGCCGGCGGCGACTCCCTGCTGGCGGTCCAGTTCGCCGACAAGCGCGTCTTCTACTACGCGGCGCTGCTCGTCTGGCTGGCCGGCCTCTGGATCTGGCACCGCGTGGACCGCTCGATGGCGCGCGCGGCGCTGGAGGCGATCGGCGAGGACGAGACGGCCGCCGCCTCCGTCGGCATCCACGTCACCCGCTTCAAGCTCGGCATCACCGTCGCGTCGGCCGCGCTCACCGCCTTCGGCGGCGCGCTCTACGCGCAGTACATCACCTACGTGAACCCCGACACGCTGTCGGGCATCGGCGTCTCGCTGAAGATCGTCTTCGCCGTCGTGCTGGGCGGAATGTACTCGCTGCTCGGTCCGCTGATCGGCACCGCGCTGACCACGGCCCTGTCCGAGGGCTTGCGCATCGCCTTCGGCCTGAAGTTCCTCGGCATGGCCGAGACGATCTACGGCGTCCTGCTGATCGTCTTCATCATCTTCCTGCCGGCCGGGATCGCCGGCGGCGCCCGCCGCCTCGTCGGGCGACGGGTGGCGCCGGTGACGGCGAGTCCGGCGTAGGATCAGGGCCATGGCGGACTTTGCGGTGTACCCGGCCCGGGAGCCTTCCAAGGCCGCGCGCGCGCTGGTCGAGCAGGTCGAGCGCGACGGCGGCCACGTGCTGGCGGTCTACCAGGAGCCGATCGGCGAGCACTGGCAGCTCTTCGTCCTGCTCCCCCGCGCGAAGGTCGTCGCCAGCCCCTACCAGCGCGACGTCTCGCCGACGCACGTCAAGCGGCTCACCGAGGCGGTCAAGCGGATCGACCGCTTCGTAGACCCCATCCTCGTCGTTTCGCCGGAGGCGGGGGTCTACTGGACGCCGAACGGAAACCATCGCCGGACCGCGCTCGACAAGCTGAAGGCCGACTACGTTCCGGCGATCCTGGTGCCGGAGCCGGAGGTCGCGTTCCAGGTGCTGCCGCTGAACACCGAGAAGGCGCACAACCTCAAGGAGAAGTCGCTGGAGGTCATCCGGATGTACCGGGCGCTGGCCGAGCAGCAGCCCAGTTCCACCGAGGACGACTGGGCGCTGCAGTTCGAGTCGGCCCACTTCGTCACGCTGGGCCTGCTCTACGAGCAGAACAAGCGCTTCGCCGGAGGCGCCTTCGCGCCGATCCTCCGCCGGGTGGACAAATTCCTCAAGGGCGGGCTGCGCCGCGGCCTCGTGGACCGCACCGAGCGTGCGGAGATGGTGCGGGCGGCCGACGAGGTGCTGGCCCAGGTCGTCGCCAGGGTCAAGAAGCGCGGCATCAACCATCCCTACGTGAAGAACTACCTGCTGGCGCGCACCACGCCCCTGACGCGCGCGCGCAAGACGCTGCCGTCGTTCGAGCAGACCTTCAAGAAGCTGCGCGAGAACCTCGAAGACTTCGACGTGTCGAAGGTCCGCTACGACGAGATCCAGCGGTCGGCGATCATGATGGCGCCGGCGGGGCCCGAGTAGCCGTGGCCCGCGTGGCCCTCGTCACTGGCGGCAGCGGCGCGCTCGGCCAGGCGGTCGTCCACCGCTTCCTCGCCGACGGCGCCGCCGTCTGTGTGCCGTGGATCGTGGAGAGCGAGCGCGAGCGGCTGCAGGCCTCGGTGGACGCCGCCGCGCGCGCGCGCCTGACCCTGGAGCGCTGCGACGTGAGCGATGAGGCCGCCATGGCGCGACTGACCGCGGCGCTGGTCGAGCGCCACCGGCGCCTCGACGTCCTGGTCACCGGGGTGGGCGGCTTCGCCGGCGGCCGTCTCGTCGAGACCGATCGCGCCACCTGGGATACCATGCTCGCGCTCAACCTGACGACGGCGTTCACGGCCGCGCGCGCGACGCTGCCGCACATGATCGCCGCCGGCGCCGGCCGCGTCGTGATGATCGCCTCGCGCGCGGTGGTTCCGCCGGCGGGCGGCTTCATCGCCTACACGGTCGCCAAGGCCGGCGTGATCGCCCTGGCCCAGGCGCTCTCCCAGGAGGTGAAGCCGCACGGCATCACGGTCAATGCCGTGCTGCCCAGCACGATGGACACGCCCGCCAATCGCGCCGCCATGTCGAACGCCGACCCCAAGACGTGGGTGCCCGTCACCGCCGTCGCCGACGCCGTCGCCTCGCTCGCCGCCGAGAGCGCGGGCTACGTGACCGGCACGCTGCTGATGATCTGATGTACCCGCACCAAGCCGAGCGGCTCGCCGAAGCCCTGGAGCGCGAGGGGCTCGACGCGCTGGTGGCGGCGTCGCCGGCCAACGTCGCCTACCTCACCGGCTTTCGCAGCCTCGCGCGGAGCGTCTATCCGGCGCAGGAGTATTACGCGGTCGTGACCCGCGCCAGCACCGCGCTGGTCGTGCCGACGCTCGACGCCGCCGCCGTCGTCGAGGGCAACGTCGAGGTCGGCCACGTCCTCTGCCACGGACGATTCCATCTCGACGCGGCCGGCGCGCGGAGCGAGGCGGCGCGGCGGCTGAGCCGGCTCGTCGCCGAGCCGATTGCGAGCGGCGCCGACGCGCTGGCCGCCGCCCTGGGCTTGCTGGGCGTCGCCGGCGGCCGTGTCGGTCTCGACGACGCCGGGCTGCCGGCCGCGACGGCGGCGGCCGTGCGCGAGCGACTGAAAGGCGTGAGCGTCGTGCCCGGGTCGGCGACGCTGGCCGCGGCGCGGCTCGTCAAGGGACCGTACGAGATCGACTGCCTGCAGCGCGCGCTCCACGTCGCCGAGGAGGCGATCAACGTGGTGCTCGCGCTGCTGAGCCCGGGGGTCACCGAGCGCGAGGCCGCCGAGGCGTTCGAGCGCGAGGTCATCGCCCAGGGCGCGACGCCGTACTGCACGATCGTCGCGTTCGGCGCCGGCTCGGCGGTGCCGGCGCCGTGGCCCACCGACCGCCCGCTGCGCGCCGGCGAGCTCGTGCGCTTCGACCTCGGCTGCGTCGTGAAGGGCTATCACTCGGACGTGGCCCGCATGGCCGTGATGGGCGAGCCGTCCGCGTCGCAGCAGGCGACGTTCGACGCGATCCACGCGGGGCTCGAGGCCGCGCTGGACACCGTGCGACCCGGCGTCACCGGCGCCGCCGTGTTCGAGGCCGCCATCACGGCCACCCGCAAGGCCGGGCTCCCCCGCTTCGCCCGTCACCACGTCGGCTACGGCATCGGGCTCGAGCCCGCCGAGCCGCCGCGCCTGGCGCCCGACGGCGGCGCGCTCGAGATGGGGATGGTGCTGCGCGTGGAGACGCCATACTACGTGGCCGGCGAGGTCGGTCTCAACGTGAAGGACACGGTGCTCGTCACGCGCACCGGCGCTCACGGCCTCAATCGCTCGCATCGCGGGCTGGTGGTTCTCGATTGATTAGATGGGGGCCCCGACATGGCCCCCAAGCCCCCAAACCTTCGCAGCGCCCCGGCGGAGCCGTGGCGCTTCTCTGGAATGGTTGACGTCGTGCGGGGCCCCGACATGGCCCCCAAATCCCCCACGTTCGGCGCGCCCCCGGCGAAGCCGTGGCGCGCCTCTATGTCGGTATCGGTGTGTGTCACGGCGCGGTGCGGCATTTGGGGTAAACGGGGCTGTCGGGGCGCGCGTCCTATCAAGCAAGCAGTCCATATCGCTCTCGTTGAGGAGAATGGACATGAAGCTGACAGGGATGGTGATCACGACGAGCCTGCTCGCGGCGCTGGCCGCGACCCCGGCGCTCGCGGAGGACGTGCACCGCGACCGCCAGGACATCCGCCACGATCGGCGGGACGTCCGTCAGGACCGGCGCGACGTCCGCCGGGAGACGCGTGACATCCGTCA
>Ga0066704_10001519_pt1 | contig 10120 bp, 12 predicted proteins | sample GraSoiAngelo_153_FD_66458 | JGI IMG/M metagenome (GOLD analysis project Ga0066704, IMG submission 66458) | Grasslands soil microbial communities from the Angelo Coastal Reserve, California, USA - 14_1009_12_40cm | ecosystem: Environmental > Terrestrial > Soil > Grasslands | place: USA... | reverse complement strand
CTGAGCAAACAGAATCTTTGACGAGCGAGTCGATATGCATCCGATGAATCGGCGCGAAGCGGTGAAGACAACCGGAGTATTGCTCGGCGGTGTTCTCATCACATCCGCCGGTGTCCTGACGGCGTGCACCAGTGAGGCACCGCGTGCCGGCTCGAGAGTTCTCAGTGCCGCCGATCAATCGCTGATCGAAGAAATCGCCGATACGCTGTTGCCGACCAGCCCGACATCCCCGGGAGCGAAAGCCGCGGGTGTGGGACCGACCATCAACCTGCTGCTCACCGACTGCCGCGAACCGGACGAGCAACGACGTGTCGTCGATGGGTTGAAGCAATTCCGAGATACAGTGGGCGATCATTTCGCGTCGATGTCTCAGAGCGATCGGGAAAACTGGCTGCGACGAATCGACGCGGAGGCGAAACGCGACGGCGGCAAGCACTACTTCCCACTCGTCCGCGAGCTGTCACTGCAAGCCTATTTCTCATCCGAGATCGGGATGACGAAAGCGCTTCGCTACATCCTCGTGCCCGGCCGGTGGGTAGGATGCATCCCGTTAGCGCCCGGTCAGCCGGCCTGGGCCTGATCGACACCTCTCCGAATTCTCTAAAGTGGCGAAAGTCAGAATCGGAATCGTCGGCTCACGCTTTCAGGCGGATTGCATTGCGGCATCGGTGAAAGCCATGCCGGACGAGGCCGAAGTGGTTGCGGTGGCGTCACCGACGCGCGGTAACGCCGAAGAGTTCGCACGTCGCCACGGAATTCCCGCGTACTACTCCGACTACCGCGACCTGCTGAAGGACAAGAACGTTGAGATGATCTCGATCACGGCCCCTAACCGTCTGCACGCACAGGTGACGCTCGATGCCGCCAAAGCCGGAAAGCACGTCGTCTGCGAGAAGCCGCTCTGCATGACGCTCGAGGAGGCGGACGCGATGATCGATGCATGCAAGAAGGCGGGCGTGCTGCTTCTCTACGCCGAAGAGCTCTTCTTCGCGCCGAAATACGTGAAAGCCAAGCAGATGGCGGACGAGGGCGCGTTCGGACGCATTCATCTCGTGAAGCAAGCAGAGAAACACTCCGGACCTCACTCCGACTGGTTCTGGGACGTAAAGCAGTCCGGAGGCGGCACGCTGATGGACCTCGGCTGCCATGGCATCGCGTTCTGCTGGTGGTTCGTCGGAAAGCAGAGAGTGAAGAGCGTGTACTCGCAGCTGTCGACCCAGGTGAACAAGGCGCGCACCGAGGGCGACGACGAAGCAATCACGATTCTCGAATTCGAGAACGGCGCTATCGGCATGGTCGAGAACAGCTGGAACCGCCCGGGCGGAATGGACGACACCATCGAAGTGTTCGGCGACAAGGGTCAGACCTACGCCGACATGCTGATGGGAAATGCGCTGCCGACGTACTCCGAGGTTGGCTTCGGTTACGCCGTCGAAAAGGCATCGTCGACGAAAGGCTGGACGTACCCGGTATTCGAGGAAGCCTGGAATTATGGATTTCCGCAGGAGATGCGGCACTTCGCGCGCTGCGTGCGCGGCAAGGAAACGCCGATCTCCGACGGAGAGGCTGGACGCACGGTGGTGGAGGTTCTCTACGCCGCCTACGCCTCCGCCGCACTCGGCAGGAAAATTCCGCTTCCCTTCCGCCCCAAGGGGATCGCCAGACCGATCGATCTCTGGAAGAATCCTGAGCTCGCGAAATCGGCGCTCTGATGCGCCTCGCGGGAGCAGTCGACATCGGCGCGACGAATACGAAAATCGGAATGGTCACCGAGGACGGTAGGATTATTCGCCGGTCGACGATGCCGACGAAGGGAACCGAACCCGATCAACTGGTAGATGCGATTGCCATCGTGCTGCGGCAAATGCTCGATGCGGTGGCCGACGAAAGAAACCAGGTAGCAGCAATCGGAATCGCCGTCGCTGGATTTCTCGACCGTGAGCACACGATGATGGTCGCCAACCCCAACCTGCCTTCGCTTCGGAATTTTGCCTTGCGCCACGCGTTCGAGGAGCGCTTCGAGCTGCGCTGCCATCTCGAAGTCGACTCCAACGCGTCGACGGTCGCCGAATACCGTTTCGGAATGGGCCGCGGAGCATCGCGGCTGCTCGGTCTGACACTGGGCACGGGCGTGGGCGGTGGCGTAATCGTCAGCGGCAAGCTCCTTAGATTCACCGGGGAGTGCGCCGGAGACGTTGCCCACATCGTCGTCGAGCCCAACGGTCGTCACTGCACGTGCGGCGCGCGAGGATGCCTCGAGGCGATGGTGAATTCAGCAGCGTTATCCGAGCGCGGGGGATCGCGCAAGCCAGCCGATATCATCAACGGTGCGAAAAAGGGTGACGCGGCTTCGATCAGCGCCGTGGCCGAGACCGGCCGATACCTCGGGCGTGGCTTGGCATCGCTGTCGCCAACTTTCGCACCAGAGAAAATTGTCATCGGCGGTGGACTCGCCGCCGCAGGAGATCTGCTGATCGAACCGGCGAGAAAGAGTTACGACGAGCTTGTGGCAGACGATTTCCGCGGAAAAGTATCCATCGTTGGCTCGAATTTCGACGGCTGGGAAGGAATGGTGGGCGCTGCGAGCCTCGCTCTCGCTTCTCTCGATTAGTTAGATGAGCGACGACGTCGCGGCGCGCACGCGACTATCGCTGGCGATGCTTCGCCCCGCCGGTGGCGGCGAGATCGCGCTGGTATTGGGGCCGCCGATCGCGCTGTCCGTCGCCTCCGCGATCGTCTGGCATCTGCGGCAGCCGGGACCGATACCGTTCACCGATCGAAACGTCCTCGTGTCGCTGGGGTTTCAGGTCCTCATCGCGGCTTGCCTGCTACCGTATCTAATTCGCAGAGGGTGGAAACCACTGGCGGTAGCAGGACATCCCGAGCCGCACGACATTGCTCGTGGGGTTGGCGTCTGGCTCGGGCTCCTCGCCTGCTTTTATCTGACGCTGCTGGCGCTTTTCATCGCCGCGCCCAATTTCGTCGCGCCGTTGCGAGCACGCTCCCCGTTCACGGGCGCGCTTTCACCTCCGGTGATCGTGGCAGCAGCGGTCCTCGACCCCATCTTCGAGGAATTCCTTCTGTTGGGGTACGCTGTTCCGGCGCTAGGCAATCGTTTCGGGATCAAGGTCGCCAGCGTCGCCACCGTGGCGCTTCGCGTGGCCGCTCACGCGTATCAAGGTCGATTGGCGTTCATCGCGATACTGCCGGTGGCTTTAGTGCTGACGTTCTATTTCGTGCGAACGGGCCGGCTATGGCCCGTAATCGTTGCCCACGTGGTTCAGGACGCCATCGCCTTGACCATTACATTCGGCGCGACTTGAAAAAAGCTCGGTCGGCGACGCCGGTACGAGTGTTCGATTCTCCGGAGGCAATCGGCAAGCGTCTCGCGGAAGCTGTCATTCACGAATGCGCCCGCGCCGAGATACTAGCCGACGTCGAGGCCAACGGATGAGGGTAACTCATGAGTCGTAGCGACCTTGAGGACTCGCCGTCCGCACGCGCATATTCGGTCCGCAAACTGCTGAATCGAGTCCAAACACAAATCGCCCGTCCGTCCCTCTGAACCAATAGCGAGGACCAGATGCAGACGCAGGAGTACGATGCAATCGTAGTCGGATCAGGAATATCCGGAGGTTGGGCAGCCAAGGAGCTTACCGAAAAAGGCCTTCGCGTCCTCGTGCTTGAGCGAGGCAAGAACATCGAGCACATCAAGGACTATGTGAACGCGACGAAAGCGCCGTGGCAGTATCCCCACCGCGGCGGACGCACGCGAGCGATGGAGGAGATGTACCCAGTTCTCAAGCGGGATTACCCGCTCAATGAGACGAACCTCGACTACTGGGCATCGGACAGGGATTCGCCTTACACCGAGGTCAAACGATTCGACTGGTATCGCGGCTACCACGTCGGCGGACGCTCGCTGATGTGGGGACGACAAAGCTACCGCCACAGCGATTTCGATTTCGAGGCGAACGCGAAGGAAGGAGTGGCGATCGATTGGCCGATTCGCTACGCCGAGATTTCTCCGTGGTATGACTACGTCGAGAAGCACGCGGGAATCAATGGATCGCACGAGGGGATGCCCCAGTTGCCCGACGGACAGTTTCTCCCGCCGATGCAGCTTAACTGCGGCGAACAGCTGGTAGCTGATAAAGCCAACAAAATCTTCGGGCCGCATCGGCGCATCATTCCCGGCCGGTCCGCCAATCTGACACAGGCACACGATGGTCGCGCGCAATGTCAGTATCGGAATGCGTGCTGGCTCGGGTGTCCATACGGAGCCTATTTCAGCAGTCAATCATCGACGCTGCCGCACGCGGCCAAGACGGGCAAGATGACCCTCAAGCCGTTTGCGATCGTGAGCGAAGTGCTTTACGACAAGGACAAAAAGCGCGCGACCGGTGTGCGGGTGATGGACGCCATCAACAATCAGATGACCGATTACAGCGCCAAAGTAATCTTCCTCTGCGCATCGACTCTAAACTCAACGTGGCTTTTGATGCGTTCGGCCACCAATGTCTGGCCGGGAGGACTGGGCAGCAGCTCCGGTGAGCTCGGTCACAATCTCATGGACCATCATTTCCGAGCCGGTGCCAACGGAAAGCTCGAAGGACTGGATGACAAGTACTACTTCGGTCGGCGCCCGAATGGTTTCTACATCCCGCGTTACCGAAACCTTTTTGGCGACAAGCGCCAGTATCTGCGCGGCTTCGGGTATCAGGGCGGTGCGGGGCGAGAGGGTTGGGGAAGAGCTGTCGCCGAGCTGGGCGTTGGCGGCCAATTCAAGGACGCGATGTCGATGCCGGGTGGCTGGACCATCGGCGCCACAGCGTTCGGCGAGATGCTCCCCAACCACGCCAACAAAGTGTCGATCGATCAGACGAAGAAGGACAAGTGGGGCATGCCGGTGCTCGCCATCGACTGCGCGATCGGTGAGAACGAGCGGGCGATGCGCCGCGACATGCAGGTCGACATGGCCGAGCTGCTAAACGCGAGCGGCGTAAAGGAGGTCCAGGTTTACGACGCCGGATACTTCCCCGGAATGGGAATTCATGAGATGGGTACCGCGCGAATGGGACGCGATCCAAAGACGTCGGTCCTCAACTCGCACAACCAGGTATGGGATGCACCGAACGTGTTCGTGACCGATGGATCCTGCATGGCGTCGGCCGCGTGTGTGAATCCCTCCCTCACCTACATGGCACTCACCGCGCGGGCAGCCGATTTCGCCGTAAACGAGCTGAACCGCCGCAACATTTGATTGGAGTCTTCAATGACTGATAACGATATCGGCCTCCTCGAGACGCCAGAGTTGATCACTCGACGCGAAGCAGTCTTGCGCGTGACGGCTCTGTTGGGGGGAATCGCCTTAACGGGCGGGACCGCGCTGATCACCGGCTGTCGGCAGGAGAAAGTGGGCGAGCCGTTTACTCAGGATGAAATCGCGTACCTTGACGAAATCGCGGATACAATTCTCCCGACTACCAGCACTCCCGGAGCCAAGGCAGCGAAGACCGGCGCATTCATGGCGCTGATGGTCAAGGATACCTACGAACCCAAGGACGACCAAATCTTTCGCGAGGGAATGCGGAAGCTCGACGACGCGAGCAAGGACAAGAACGGCGTCGGTTTCATGAAGGCAACCCCGCAGCAGCGACTCGCCCTGCTCCAGGATCTGGATCGCGAGCAGTTCAATATGTCAGAGCAGCGCAAGGCGGACGCAAAGAGGAAATCGGACGAGTTTCTGAGTGAGAGACAGCAAAGCCAGCCGGCGCCAGCAGCCACCACGGCGACGAAGATCACAGAGCAGCCGCCGAAGGGTTATTTCCGGATGATGAAGGAGCTCGCCTTACTCGGCTACTTCACTTCGGAGATCGGCATGACGCAAGCGCAGCGTTACGTCGAATCGCCCGGCCGCTACGATCCGTGCATCCCGTACGATGGTAAGCCCGCTTGGGCCGGCCACGCCTGATTCGGAGAACAATCGATGACTCGCTTCCTCGCTTTGGTCCTCGCCTCGCTGACGTCCGGTGCGGCAACGTCGCCAAACGCACCGCCAGCGCGGTCGACAGCGCGTGATGTCAGGCTGATCGGACGCTGGGACGTCACCATCACCACGCCGAGCGGCACAGCGCCATCGTGGATCGAGATCGACTCATCCGGCCGCGATGCATTGGTGGGCAACATAGTTGGAATCGTGGGTAGCGTGCGCCCGATCACGGAAATCATCACCGAGGGAGATTCACTGCGCTTCGCCGTGCCGCACCAGTGGGAGAGTGGCAATGGCCAGCTCCGCGTGGTGGGCCGCTTGCAGGGTGATCGGCTGGTGGGACGAATGACTTTCCCCGACAACACTACGCGTAGCTGGCAAGGCGTGCGCGCACCCCGCCTCATTCGCTCGCATCCGCCAGCGTGGGCAGCGCCAATCAGACTCCTCAATCAGAACGATCTCAACGGTTGGGAGCCGATGGGCTCGCCCAATCAATGGTCAGTTCGCGGCGGTGTGCTCACCAGTCCGCGTTCCGGCGTCAATCTTCGAACGGTGCGCACGTTCGGCGATTTCAAGCTTCACGTCGAGTTTCGCTATCCAAAGGAGAGCAACAGCGGCGTTTACTTGCGCGGCCGCCACGAAGTCCAGATCGAGGACGACTACGGTCGCGAGCCCGACTCGCACCGCTTCAGCGGCATCTACGGATTTATCACGCCAAGTGAAATCGCCGCTCTCCCGCCCGGCCAGTGGCAATCGTTCGACATTACGTTGATTGGCCGTATGGTCACCGTCGTCGCCAACGGCAAGCAGGTCATCTGCAATCAGGAGATTCCCGGCATCACCGGTGGCGCGATTGACAGCAATGAAGGCGCGCCGGGACCAATCTATCTGCAAGGCGATCACGGTCCGGTCGACTATCGCAACATCGTGCTCACTCCAGCGAGATAGGCATACCGATTATCCTTCGGTCAAAATCCAATTGAGGAATCGATGCGCGGAGGGTTAGTCGCAGGACTGATGGGAATCGGCGGCATTCTCATGTCGTTCGGAATCACCATCCTCATCATCTCGATCTTTACGAGAATGAACGCGTGGCGTGTTCAGCTCCCGACGATGATGTCCGTTGGGACCGGATCGCTGGTAATAGGCGGAGTAATGTTCGTCGCCGGCTACCTTCTCAATCGCATTGGGCGCAGCGAACCAGCGAGGAGCTGAGACCCCGCTGGCGGTCACGCAGGCTTGATCGTTTTGGACGCCTCGTCCCAGGTGACGGCTGTTTTTCTGAAATAAGACTCGTTCGCCATGTGACACGCCAGCGCGGCGTGGTGGCCGAAGACGACATCCTCGACAACCGGTCTCCGCGTCCGCACCGCATCGAAGAAATTCGCCAGATGCGGCCGGGTATCGTCGAAGTCCTGCATCCGGTATGCGATCGACTCCTGAGGCGGCAGCTTGGCCAGCTTCTCGTCGTTCTCTGCGTGCCACTGCTTCTCATATTGCTCGCGCATCGCGCGCGGGAAACTACCGGTGTAGTAACAAGGGTAAGTGTCTACGCCGAGCTGCGGCGTGAAACTAACGCTTGACCCGGTCACCTCGAGCAATCCCTTCGAGCCCTGAATGCGATACACCTCCGGCGTCTCCGTCGCGAGATTCAGGCGCATGTAGACGGGCAGATCCCCGAAGTAGTAAACCGCGCCGTGAACGTCCGGCATGTTGCGCCCATCCTTCCAGTGACGAATCCCGCCGACGGCGGCCGCATATCGCGGCGGCTGGTTTATACCGAGCATGAACATCATGCCGCTGATCAGGTGAACGAGGAGATCTCCAGCCACACCGGTTCCGTATTCCTTCCAGCAGCGCCACCGCGCAAAAAGGAGCGGATTGAACGCGCGCTTCGGCAGCACGTCGCCCTGCCAGGTGTCCCAGTCCACAGTTGCTGGTGAAAGATCGAACGGCGGCGGATACTGCCACGCACCACAAGGATCATTGCGGCCCATGGAGCCTTCGACCAGCATCAAATCGCCAAGTGAGCCCTGCGCGATGATCTGTTTCGCTTTCGCGCAAACCTGTGAGCTTACTCTTTGGGATCCTATCTGAACGATGCGTCCGGCCTTCTTCGCCGCATCGACCATCGCCACGCCGTCAGCCGGCGTGTGTGACATCGGCTTTTCACAGTAGATATCCTTGCCCGCGCTTACCGCGTCGATGACCACCTGCCGATGCCAGTGATCGGGGACCGCCGCTACAATGCAATCGATGTTTTTGTTGTCGAGCAGATCGCGGTATCTCCGCGTCACGGGTAGATCCGGACGCACGATCTCGCGCGCCAGAGTGTGGCGGCCATCGTAGAGATCGGCGGCGCCGGCGCACTCCACGCCCGGCAAATGTATCGAGTTCCCGAGGAGTCCCGAGCCTTGCATGCCGACACCGATCATTCCGAATCTCACCGTATCGCTTGCCGCAACGCGCTTGCCTGGTGCGGGTGCCGGCTCCTGGGCAAGGAGAACATTTCTGGCGGCGATCGATCCGCCCGCCGCCGCCGCGCTCATCTCCAGAAATTCCCGTCGCGAAAAATTGCTCTTCGTCATCGGATCTCCCAGCTTGTGGTGGCGGAGCGCTATCTGGCTTGCTAGTTCCTTGGGACGGAATATCGTATCACCTGCCCATCACCGATAGGAACACTAAATGCCCACTCGATCAGTCCCGCGCTCCATGACTATCACCCGCTTCGCCATCGATGGCTACCGCACCACCCAGACGCTCGAGCCTAGGGAGGCGATAAAATGAATCGGCGCGAATTTCTCACTGCTCTTGGTGTGGCCGCGGTCGCACCACAACTCGGCTGCGCGTCCACCGGGGCCGGCGCGTCAACAGGCACGCGTCGGTTGAAGAAGGTCGGGATCCAGCTGTACACACTGCGCGACGACGCTCGTAAAGATCTGGAAGGCACGCTCGTCAACATCGCACAGACTGGTTACAAGGAAGTCGAGCTCTTGAGCTCGATGAACAATTTCGGAATGCCGCCAGAGCGATTGCGCGCGATTCTCGACCGGAATGGCCTGCGCGCTCCTTCGACCCACGTCGAGGCAGGGATCTTGAACGATCTCGATCGGCAGATCGATGCGGCGAAGATCCTCGGTCATCAATACCTGATCGTCGCCAGCCTGCCTGACGGCGAGAAGCTCGGTCTGGATGATTACAGGCGGTGGGCCGACCGTTTCAATGAAGCGGGAGCGCGTGCCCTGCGCAGCAATATCCGAGTCGGCTTTCACGACGAAGCCTGGGATTTCCGCTCGATCGGCGGGACGACTCCGTACGACGTGTTTGTCCAGCGCACTGATCCATCGGTGGTGGCACTGCAGTTCGACACCGGCAATACGGCGGTTGGCGGCAAGGATCCGCTCGAGTACATGAAGCGGTACGGAAGCCGATACTCGCTCTTTCATATCAAGGATGCGCCGAGTCTCGGCGCGGATCACGACGTCGAGCTGGGCAAGGGCATCATCGACTTCCGTCGCCTGCTGGCGATGATCGATCACATCGATGACAAGCATCTGTACGTGGAGCAGGAAACCTATCCGGGGGTTCCATTGGACAGCGTTAAGCGGGATTACGCGTACATCTCGCAACTGGAATTCTGAGACTGGTGTGATAATGCCGTCGACGAACCGCGGGCTTTGGAGGTGTCCCAAGTGCGGTCATCGCTTCGTGACCGCTAATCTTTGGCATTCCTGCGGACGCTATCGCCTGGAGTCGATGATGCGCGAAGCGTACGCCGAACACTCGAAGGCACCCAAACGCTAGACACCAATCAGGAGGACAGCATGCCGACCTATATCTCTCTCCTGCACTACACCCAGCAGGGTATCAGCGCAGCCAAGAAGGCCCCGGATCGAATCGACGCCGCAAAGGAGGCTTACAAGAAAGCAGGCGGAGAATTCAAGGCGATCTACCTTACTCTCGGACAGTACGATCTCGTGGCGATCGCCGACATGCCAAACGATGAAGCCGTGGCACGAATGGCATTGGCGCTAGGCGGCCAGGGCAACGTTCGCAGCGAGACTTTCAGAGCGTTCAGCGAGGCCGAGTTCCGCAAGATTGTGGCTTCATTGCCATAGAAACGACCAA
>Ga0066704_10001517_pt1 | contig 10127 bp, 9 predicted proteins | sample GraSoiAngelo_153_FD_66458 | JGI IMG/M metagenome (GOLD analysis project Ga0066704, IMG submission 66458) | Grasslands soil microbial communities from the Angelo Coastal Reserve, California, USA - 14_1009_12_40cm | ecosystem: Environmental > Terrestrial > Soil > Grasslands | place: USA... | reverse complement strand
TCAGGCGGATGCCGAGGTCGGGCGCGACGTGCGGCGCCAGCGTCGAGTCGCCCGACTGGTAGTCCATCATCCCGTCCACGTCGGCGGCGGTGAGGCCGGCGTCGAGGATCGCCTTGCGCACGGCCTCCACGGCCATCGCGCGCGTCGACCGGTTCGAGCCGCGCGAGTATTCGGTCTCGCCCACGCCCACGATGCAGTACTTGTCGCGAAGATGGCTCATCTGTCCGCGTGGGGGGCCTCGACATGGCCCCCCACGCCCCCCAATTCCTCGGAGCGCCCCGGGGAACCCGGGGCGCTCCTCGATCACGCGCGTGACACGCCCTCAGTGAGTGACGGCGGCCGGAGTATAACGCAGGCGCGGCGGCCGGCAGGCGGCGAGCAGGATGAGAGCGACGACGTTGAGGGCGGCGGCCAGCAGGAAGGCCGGGCGATAGCTGCCGGTGGCGTCGTAGATGGCGCCGGCGCCGAGCGTGCCCCAGGCCGCCATGGAGCCGGCCAGCGCGAACAGGAAGCCGACGAGCGAGCCGGCCTGCTCGCGGCCGAAGAAATCGCCGACGATCGCCGCGAAGAGCGTCGAGATCGTTCCGTACGAGAAGCCGAACACGACCGCGGTGGCATAGAGCGCGGGCAGGTCGCGAGCGACCGTGAAGGCGAGGAAGGCGACCGCCTGCAGCACCATGGCGGCGGCGATCGTCGGCCGCCGCCCGGCGCGGTCGGAGACGGCCCCCATCGCCAGCCGCCCGAGGACGGCGCCGGCGCCGGTCGCGCTGATGGCCGCCGCCGCCGCCAGCGGCGAGTGGCCGAGGTCGTGGGCGAACGGCACGAGGTGCACGAGCGGGACGAACACCGGAATCCACGTCGCCGAGAAGGCGAAGCCGAGCAGCCAGAACGCGCGCGTGCGGATGGCCGCGCCGAGCGCCAGGCCGCCGGCCGTGGCCGCCGCGGTCCCGGCCGGCGCCGGCAGGCCGTCGGGCTGCAGGCCCATCGACTCCGGATCCCGCCGCATCACCTGGGCGGTCGCCACCAGGACCACGAACACGAGCGCGGCGCCCACGAGGTAGGCGCCGCGCCAGCCGAGGCCGGTGACGGCCAGCTGCGCCAGCGGCGGCAGCACGAGCGTCCCGGCGCTGGCGCCGCTCCCGGCGATGCCGCTGGCGAGGCCGCGGCGCGCTGCGAACCACTTCACCACGGTCGTGTTGCACGGCACGTAGGCGGTGCCCATGCCGAGGGCGGCCACGAGCCCGTAGACCACGTACGCCTGCCAGAGCGCGGTGACGCTGGCCATGGCGGCCAGCGCGCCGCCCAGGAGGATCCCGCCGGTCGTGATCACCACGCGCGGACCCCAGCGGTCGGTCAGGCGCCCGGCCGGAAATCCGGAGACGCAGTAGGTGAACGCGTAGACCGAGAAGACGCCGGAGAGCCCGGTGCGGCTCCAGTGGAACTCCGCGAGCAGCGCCGCGAAGAAGACGCCGAAGCAGTACTGGGCGCCGTAGGCGGTGAACAGCACGGCGAACGCGGCGGCCACGATGCGCCAGCCGTAGTAGTACGAGGTCAGCGACGTCGGCGCCGCCGGCCGAGCCGCCAACCCGAGATCGGTCACCGCTTGCCGTTGGTCTTCGGCAGGACCTCCGCCAGGAATTTTCCCGTGTAGGAGCCGGACGTCTGGGCGACGACCTCGGGCGGCCCTTCGGCCACCAGCTCCCCGCCGGCGTCGCCGCCCTCGGGGCCGAGGTCGATGACGTGGTCGGCGCACTTGATGACGTCGAGGTGGTGCTCGACGACGAGGACCGTGTTGCCGGCGTCCACCAGCCGGTGCAGCACGCCGAGCAGCTTCTTGACGTCGTCGAGGTGCAGGCCGGTGGTCGGCTCGTCCAGGATGTAGAGCACCTCGCCGGTCGCGCGGCCGCCGAGCTCGGCGGCGATCTTGAGCCGCTGCGCCTCGCCGCCCGAGAGCGTCGTGGCCGGCTGGCCGAGGCGGAGATAGCCGAGCCCCACGTCCTGCAGCACGCGCAGGCGCCGGGCCAGCGAGGGCTGGGCGGCGAAGAAGTCGACCGCCTCGTCGACGGTCATGCGTAGCACGTCGCCGATGGAGCGTCCCCGGAACTTCACGCCGAGCACCTCGGACCGGTAGCGGCGGCCCTCGCACTCCTGGCAGGACACGTACACATCCTCGAAGAAGTACATCTCCAGCTTCTGGAAGCCGTCGCCCTGGCAGGACTCGCAGCGGCCGCCCGGCACGTTGAACGAGAACGCGCCGGCGCCGAGGCCAAGGGCCTTCGCGCGCGGCAGCGCCGCGTAGACCTTGCGGATCTCGTCGAACGCCTTGACGTAGGTCACGGGATTCGAGCGGGGCGTACGGCCGATCGGCTCCTGGTCGATGAGGCGGACGCCCTTGAGGTACTCGAGGCCGGTGAGCGAGTCGTAGGCGCCCGGCGACTGGAACTCGGTCTTGAACGCGCGCGCCACCGCCCGGTAGAGCGTGTCGTGCACGAGCGTGGACTTGCCGGAGCCCGAGACGCCGGTCACCACGGTGAGCGTGCCGAGCGGTAGGCGCAGCGTGACGTCCTTGAGGTTGTGCTCGCGGGCGCCGCGGAGCACGAGCTGGCGGCGGCCGAGGCGGCGCGCGAGCGGCAGCGGAATGGTCTCGCGGCCCGACAGGTAGCGCGCCGTGAGCGAGTGGCCCGCCCGCCGGAACTCCGCCTGCGACCCGGCGAACACGATCTCGCCGCCGCGCTCGCCCGAGCCCGGCCCCAGCTCGATCACGTGGTCGGCGCTCTCGATGAAGCCGCGGTCGTGCTCGACGACGACGACGGTGTTGCCGGCCTGGGCGAGCTCGCGACAGAGGTCGGCCAGCCGCATCGTGTCGCGCGCGTGCAGGCCGATCGAGGGCTCGTCGAGGACGTACAGCGTGCCGACCAGCTGGGAGCCGAGCTGGTTGGCGAGGTTGATCCGCTGGGCCTCGCCGCCCGACAGCGTCCGCGTCTGCCGGCCGAGCGTGAGGTAGCCGAGGCCGACCCGCAGCAGGAAGGTCAGCTTGGCGCCGAGCTGGCGCAGGATCTCGCGGGCGACTGCGGCCTCCCACGCCGTGAGCTTCAGCACGCGCAGGACGGCGGCCGCCTCCTCGATCGTGAGCGCGGTGAACTCGGCGATCGTCATCCCGGCCACCCGCACCGCCAGCGCCGGCGGCTTCAGGCGCGCGCCGCGGCAGACCGGGCACGGCGACTGGCTGCGGTAGCGCGAGAGGAACACGCGCACGTGCAGCTTGTAGCGGTACGACTCGATCTCCTCGAAGAATCCATTGATGCCGGGGAACTTGCCGTCGCCCTCGTAGACGAAGGCGCGCTCGGGCTCGCCGAGCGCGTCCCACGGCCGCGCCACGTCGACGCCGGAGCGCCGGGCGGCTTTCAGCAACTCGCGCTGGTACCAGCGGCCCGACGGGTGCGTCCACGGCTCCACGGCGCCGCCGGCGAGCGTGCGCGTGCGATCGGGCACCACCAGCGCCTCGTCGTACTTGAGCACGTTGCCGAAGCCCTTGCACTCGGCGCAGGCGCCGAGCGGATGGTTGAACGAGAACAGGAGCGGCTGCGGCCGCTCCAGCGCGGTCCCGCAGCCGCCGCAGCGGAACGCCTCCGCGAACACGCGCCGCCCGGCGTCGAGCAGCTCGACCGCGACCTGGCCGCCGCCCTCGCGCAGCGCGCTCTCCACCGACTCCACGAGGCGCTTCCGCTGCCCGGCGTCGAGCACCAGGCGGTCGAGCACGACGGCGACGGCGCCGTCGAGGGAATCCGGCGGCGGCGCGGCGAGGTCGCAGGGCTGGCCGTCGACGAGCACGCGCGCGAAGCCGCGCCGCGTGAGGCCCGCCCACAGCTCGGCCGGCGGCAGCCCGGCCGGCACCGGCAGCGGAAACGTGATGAGCGCGCGGGCGCCGGCGTGCTCGCCCAGCAGCGTGTCGGCGATGGACTCTGGCGAGTGCGAGGCGGCCGGGCTGCCGCAGTGCGGGCAGTGGACGCGGCCGATCTTCGCGTAGAGCAGCCGCAGGTAGTCGTAGACCTCGGTCGCGGTGCCGACGGTGGAGCGCGCGGTCCGGACCGGGTTCTTCTGCTCCAGGGCCACGGCCGGACGGATCTGCTCGATGCGATCGACGTCGGGCCGATCGACCCGGTCCAGGAACATCCGCGCGTAGGTCGACAGCGACTCGATGTACCGCCACTGCCCCTCGGCGAAGAGCGTGTCGAAGGCCAGTGAGGATTTGCCGGAGCCGGAGACGCCGGTGACGACGGTGAGCCGATCGTGGGGAATCTCGAGGGAGACGTTCTTGAGGTTGTTCTGGCGGGCTCCCTCGATCCGGAGCCCCGGGGGTTGGGCCATTCGATGCGTCCTCCTGAGAAGGAGAGTCTACCGGAAGTGGTATGATCGCGCCACATGGCCGACGGAATTCACGTGCTCGTCGTCGACGACGACGCCGACGTACGCGGCCTCTTGGCCGCCGTGCTGGAAAGCAACGGCGGCACCAAGGTCACCGAGGCGGCGTCCGGCGCCGAGGCGATGGCATCGCTGGGCCACGAGGAGTTCGACGTCGCCGTCGTCGACCTGCAGCTGCCCGATCACTCCGGCCTCGAGATCCTGAGGTGGGCGCGGGCCGCCGAGGTCGACACCGAGCTGATCGTGCTCACCGGCCACGCCGACGTCGAGACGGCGGTGGAGGCGATGCGGCTCGGCGCCTACGACTTCATCACCAAGCCCTGCAAGAACGCCGAGCTGCGCGAGGTCGTCAACAAGGCCGCCGAGAAGAAGGCGCTGCGGCGCGAGAACTCCGCGCTCAAGGAGGTCATCACCCGCCGCGACGGGCTGCCGATCATCGTCGGCGCCAGCCCCGAGATCCGCGAGGTGCTGGCGGTCATCGCCCGCGTCGCTGTCAGCGACAGCCCGGTGCTCGTGCAGGGCGAGAGCGGCACCGGCAAGGAGCTGGTCGCCCGCAGCATCCACCTGCAGTCGCCGCGGGCGGCGCGGCCGTTCGTGTCCATCAACTGCGCCGCCCTGCCCGACACGCTGCTGGAGAGCGAGCTCTTCGGCCACAAGAAGGGCGCGTTCAGCGGGGCCATCAACTCGCGGGTCGGACTGTTCGAGGCCGCCAACGGCGGCACGCTGTTCCTCGACGAGATCGGCGAGATGTCGCCGGCCATGCAGGTGCGCCTGCTGCGCGTGCTCGACTCCGGCGAGGTGCGGCGGGTCGGCGAGGAGCGCGTCTTCCACGTCGACGTGCGCGTGGTGGCGGCCACCGCCAAGGACCTCGCGCACGAGGCGGGCGACGCGCGCTTCCGCTGGGACCTGTTCTATCGCGTGAGCACGATCGTGATCCCCGTTCCGCCGCTGCGCCGGCGCCGCCCCGACATCCCGCTCCTGGTCGAGCACTTCCTGGTCACGCACGGGCGCCCGGGCAAGACCCTGAGGTTTTCGCCCGACGGGATGGAGCGGCTGCTCGACTACGGCTGGCCGGGCAACATTCGCGAGCTGCGCAACCTCGTCGAGCGCCTGCACATCTTGCACGAGGGCACCGAGGTCCGCGCCGCCGACCTGCCGGGCGAGTTCGGGCGGGTGGCGGCGCCGTCGGCGCCCGCCGCGGCGGCGTCCCGGCCGGCCACGCCGGCCTCGGAGCCGGCCGGCGTAATGGTGCCGCTCGCGGAGATCGAGCGGCGCCACGTAGAGCAGGTGCTCAACGCCACCGGCTGGAACAAGGCGCGAGCGGCGCGCATCCTGGAGGTCGACATCAAGACCCTCAACAAGAAGGTGCGAGACTTCAAGCTCTCCCAGGGGGACTGACTCCCCGGAGGTCCTCCCACCGCCGCCTCGCTTGTCGTTCTTCCAACGTTTGCGATTCCGCAGGCTTGAGCCGGCGGAGATCTGGCACTCTCGTTGCCCTGTATGAAGCATCATGAACACGCCGCGCCAGCGCCCGATCGAGCTGACCACCCCTCGCCGCCGCCTCAAGACCACACCGGCCGTCTCGCTGTTCCGCCCCGAGATCGTGCTCGCGACCTCGATCACCGCCGCGCCGGCCCGGCGCACGGTCATCCTGGCCGAGCCCGGGGCCAGGCCGGACGCGCTCCGCACGCAGCTCGGGACGGCGCAGTCCGTCCTGGCCGGGCTCGACGACGCCCGGCAGACGCTCGGGGCCGCGGCGGCCGACGCGCGGACGCGGGCGCAGGCAGCGGCGTCGACGCGCGAGCGCGTGTCGGCCACGATCGCCGCCTACCGGGCCGAAGGCGCCCTGGACGACGTACTGACCGGTGCCTGGCGTCAGGTGTCGGCATTGATGGAGGAGCGAGGACTGCGATGAACACGATGAGCCCCGTTTCGAACGTGTACTACCTGGCGGCCTCGGCCCCGGCCCCCGAGCGCACTCCGCGGCTGTCGCTGAGCCTGATCCTCCGTCTCCGCTTCATCTCGCTGTACTGGCGGCTGCGCATGACCGCCGCCGAGCTCCTCGACGTGCTGCGCCGCTTCGGCCGGCCGATGGGCGAGCCCGACCCGGCGTTCCTCGAGCAGCGCGCGGAGATCATCCTGGCGGCGGGCGCGCCGCGCGCGCTCGGCCCGGCGCGGGTGATCGATCTCGCCGAGGCGCGCACCCGACTCCGGGGATAGAGCGGGGCGTGAGTTACTGATGAGATGGGGGGAGCACCGCGTTGCTCCCCCCAAGCCCCCCACCGCTCGGATCGCGTAGCTTCCAGCCGACCTCGCTAGCTCTCGTTCCACGCAGTTCGCCCGTTCTCAGCGCTCAATTCACAGATGGAGGCGGTGACGCCTCGGCCTCGGCCCGCGCGCGCGTTCGGCCTCGCGCATGTCGCATGTGTTGACACGTGGCCGGGGGGGTGCGTAGAATCCGGGCGCCTAATTGAGAATGATTACTAAGAACGAGGGGCGGCGGATGCGGCCGGGCGGCGGTGGGGGAGTGGCGCCGGTCGAGGTGTGGCGGGCGCGGGGCAAGCGGTTGACGCGGCCGCGGCGCATCATTCTCGACGTGGTGCGGGCCAGCGACGCCCATCCGTCGGCGCTCATGGTGTACCGGCAGGTGCGGCGCCGGCTGCCCCGGGTGAGCCTGGCCACCGTCTATCGCAATCTCCGGATGCTGGCCGCCGAGGGCGTGCTGAGCGAGCGCGCCGACGCCGCCGGCACCCGCTTCGACGGCAACACGGCGCCGCACGACCACTTCACGTGCGTGGCGTGCGGGCGCATCTACGACGTTCCGGCGCTGGCCGCGCCGCGCGTGCGGGCCCGCGTCGCGTCGCGCACGGGGTTCGAGGTCCTCTCCCAACGCATCGAGTTCTATGGCCGCTGCGGCGCCTGCCGTCGCGCCGCCGGCCCCACCCGAGCAAGGAGGAAACCATGGCAGGACGAAGCCTCAAGGGCACCAAGAGCCTCACGAACCTGAAGGAGGCATTCGCCGGCGAGTCGCAGGCGAACCGCCGCTACCTGTACTTCGCGCGCGTCGCGGACATCGAGGGATTCCCGGACATCGCCGGTCTCTTCAAGGACACCGCCGACGCCGAGACCGGCCACGCCTTCGGCCACCTCGACTTCCTCAAGGAGGTCGGCGATCCGGCGACGGGCGAGCCGATCGGCAAGACCGAGATGAACCTCAAGGCCTCGGTGGCCGGCGAGACGTACGAGTACACGCAGATGTACCCCGGCATGGCCAAGACGGCGCGCGACGAGGGATTCGCCGAGCTCGCCGAATGGTTCGAGACGCTCGCCAAGGCCGAGAAGTCGCACGCCGGGCGCTTCAACAAAGGCCTCACGCAGATTGCCGGCAAGGACCCGGCGGAGGCCATCTAGCCTTCACCCCGGGCGCGCGGCGCGGCGGGCGGGCCGGGGGGTCTGGGCGACCACGAGGCTTGTCGACATCAGACCGCCTGAGACTGGGCTCCATCAGGCTGGGCGAGGCTCAGTATCGGGGGACGGGGAACGGGTCCCCAGACCCCTCGGCCCGCCCACCACGCCGCTCGCCCTCGGGGGGGGAGCTCGATGACACAGACCATGTCCATTCCGGCACTCGGAGCCAGTGATGTCTAGCGATCCGGCGCTCGATCTTCGGCAGGCGAAGTTCTGGGACCCTTCGGCGGTCGATGGGGAGCTGCGGAGGGTGTACGACGTCTGTAATGGGTGCCGGCGGTGTCTGCCGCTGTGTCCGTCGTTCAAGGTATTGTTCGATCGGATCGACGTCGAGGCGGTCGACGGGGACGTCGAGAAGTTGCCGGCGACGGACGTGAAGGAAGTCGTCGACCTCTGCTATCAGTGCAAGCTCTGCTACAACCACTGCCCGTACACGCCGCCGCATCGCTGGGCGATCGATTTCCCACGGCTGATGCTGAGGGCGCGGGCGGTGGACGCGCGCCGCAGCGGCGTGAAGCTCCAGGACAGGATGCTCGGGAACACCGACCTGGTGGGGAAGCTCGGCAGCCTCACGGCCCCGCTGTCGAACTGGATGAACGAGCTGGCCGTCCACCGGGCGTTCGTGCAATCGGTCGCCGGCATCCATCGCAAGCGCCGGCTGCCGAAGTTTCATCGCCCCACGTTCTCGTCGTGGTTCAACGCTCGCGCGACGAATGCGGGCGTCGTCGCGGATCGGGCAGGCGCGGCGGGCGTGGCGCCTGCCCGGGGGCCTAAGAAAGTCGCCCTGTTCGCGACGTGCACCGTCGAGTACAACGCCCCCGCCATCGGCCGCGCCGCGGTGGCGGTGCTCGAGCGCAACGGTGTCGACGTGGCGCTGCCGGAGCAGCGCTGCTGCGGCATGCCGTACCTCGACGGCGGTGCGGTGGACCAGTGCCGGGCGCTGGTCAGCGACAACGTCCGCACGCTGGCCGCGGCCGTGCGGGAGGGCCGCGAGATCGTGTCGCCGGGCCCGACCTGCAGCTACATGCTGAAGCAGGAGTACCCGTGGCTCGACGGCTCCGACGACGCGCGCCTCGTCGCCGGCCACACGCGCGACCTGTTCGAGTACCTGGCCGGGCTCCACGCCGAGGGCGCGCTCGACACGCGCTTCAGCCGGCCGGTGGGGGCCGTGACGTACCACGTGCCGTGTCACCTGCGCGCCCAGAACATCGGCACGAAGTCGGCCGACGTGCTGCGCATGATCCCGAACGCCAAGGTCGAGGTGGTGGAGCGCTGCTCCGCGGTCGACGGCACCTGGGGCTTCAAGACCGAGTACTTCGACCTCTCGATGAAGGTCGCCCAGCCGCTGTTCGATGCGGTGCGGGCGGCCGGCGCGCCGACGGTGGCGACCGACTGCCCGCTGGCGGCGCTGCAGATCGCCCAGGGCACCGGCGTCGAGCCGCGCCATCCGATCCAGGTCCTGGCCCAGGCCTACGGCCTCGAGGACGTATGACCCCGATCGCGGTCGACGAGATCCTGAACCTCTACGAGTACGAGAAGGTGCGCGACGAGCGTCGTCGCGCGGTCATCGCGCTGAAGGCCGAGCGGCGGGTGGCCGTCGGCCGCTACCTGTCGTTCGTGTTCGAGAACCGCGAGACCGTGTGGTTCCAGATCCAGGAGATGGTCCGGACCGAGCGCATCGTCGACCTCGACAAGATCGCCGAGGAGGTCGCGGTCTACAATGCGCTGCTGCCACGGCCGGGCGAGCTGGCGGCCACCATGTTCATCGAGATCGAGCAGCCCGACCGGGTCAAGCCCGTGCTCGACGACCTGCTCGGCATCGACACGCGCGACTACGTGCGCCTGGAGGTCGGGCCCCACGTCGTGGTCGGCGCCTTCGAGGCCGGCCACTCCGACGAGGACCTCGGCAAGCTGTCGGCCGTGCACTTCGTTCGCTTCGCGCCGCCGGCGGCGGCGCGCCGCGAGTTCGCCGCGGCCGAGGTCGCGCTGGTCGTCGACCATCCGAACGAGCGCGCGCGCACGGTCCTCGGCCCCGCGACCCGCCGGCGGCTGGCCGAGGACCTGGCGTGAGCCGCGGCCGGGTCGCACTGATCACCGCCGCGCTGGCGCTCGGCCTGTCCGCCTGCGAGCGCGAGACGCTCAGCCCCGAGGCTCAGCGTGGCCGCCAGGTCTACCTGGGCCAGTGCACGGCCTGCCACGCGTCGGATCCGTCGCAGCCGGGGCCGGTGGGCCCGGAG
>Ga0066704_10001515_pt1 | contig 10129 bp, 8 predicted proteins | sample GraSoiAngelo_153_FD_66458 | JGI IMG/M metagenome (GOLD analysis project Ga0066704, IMG submission 66458) | Grasslands soil microbial communities from the Angelo Coastal Reserve, California, USA - 14_1009_12_40cm | ecosystem: Environmental > Terrestrial > Soil > Grasslands | place: USA... | reverse complement strand
TGCCCCGTTTGATCGGCGAACACATTGATTTAATGGTGATTCCCACAGACGATCTTTGGAAAGTCAAAGCTGACCCGGTCCAGATAGAACAAATCCTCATGAACCTGGCCACCAACGCAAGAGATGCGATGCCCGACGGTGGCAATCTTGCAATTGAGACCTCAAATGTTCGGGTGGACGAGGCCTATATTCAGCGGCACGCGATGGTGCCCATAGGAGATTACGTGCTGTTGACGGCCAGCGATTCGGGCCAGGGAATCGATTCCAAAGACTTGTCTCACATTTTTGAGCGCATTCTTTACGACCAAAGAAAAAGGCAAGGGCACGGGTCTGGGTCTGGCGACGGTATACGGCATCGTCAAACAGAATGCCGGCTTTATATGGGTGTATAGCGAGCGCGGGATGGGCACCATCTTCAAGATTTATCTGCCTCGAGTTCACGAAACACAAGTTGCTCCGAAAGTTGCTCTTAGCAATCCGGGGATCCATTTGAATGGAAACGAAACCATACTCCTAGTAGAGGACGAACCAGCACTCAGGCAAGCCACCACAAAATTTCTTAAAGGCGCTGGCTACAGTGTGCTGGAGGCACGAGATGGTCAGGACGCGGTTGAAGTGGCCGAGGGCCATTCCGGTCCAATTCACATCGCGGTGACCGATGTGGTGATGCCGCGCATGAGTGGCGTTCAACTGGCTGAGCACCTCGCAATCATCCGACCTGAGACGAAAGTCTTGTTTGTTTCCGGGTATGCTGAAAGAAACGTTTTGCAACGTGGAACTGCCATTCGACGAGCGCGGTTCCTGCAAAAACCCTTTGGTCTTAAAGTTCTGGCACAAAAATACAGCAAGTGCTGAAAACCAAGCCCGGGCAGTCACGGGCTGAGGCCACCACAGTTCCAGCCATCACCATAGCTCCCGTATAATTGAAATTCTGCGGAATTCCTACATGAATCTGCCTGTAGCGCTACGGGAGCGTAATTCCATTGCCGAGCCGTCCTTCTCAGACCCTGCTGCCGGGTTTCATCTTCGTCCTAGCCTATGTCTGCTGATGATTACAGGTTTTTGGCTGGTTATTTATGTTGCTGGGATGTGCATGCCGGCCCTCCTTGACGACGCCGACACCCAACACGCCGAGGTGGCACGCGAAATGATTGTGCGACACGATTGGGCGACCCTGTATGCCAATGGCATTCGTTATATGGAGAAGGCGCCTTTGATGTATTGGGGAGTCGCCGGCAGCCTTGTTCTCTTTGGAAAGAGCGAATGGGCTGTCCGGCTACCCGTCGTACTGTGGATGCTGGCCTTGTTTTACGCCACCTACTGGGTCGGACGGAAAATCTACGATGAAAGCGCCGGACTCTATTCGGCTCTGATAATGGCGACGGCCTTCGGCCCTTATATCTACACCCGCTTTTTAATCCCGGACACGCTTGTAGGCTTGTGGCTGCTGCTTGGATTTTTCTTCTTCCTGGAGACTTTGGAGGAGACCCCGCCCTCACGTCTGGCTTGTTGGGGACTAGCTGTAAGCTGTGCCCTGAACGTACTTACCAAGGGCTTGATCGGATTAGTCTTCCCGGTGGCGGTGATCGCTTTTTACTTGATCTTGACCGGTAACCTGCGGCACATTCTGCGACTGCGGCTGATCTCGAGCACTGCTATCTTTCTGCTGGTCGCAGCACCTTGGCACATCCTGGCGGCGATGCGCAACCCCGACCAAGGCGGGGTTCGCGGTTTTTTGTGGCTCTATTTCGTGAATGAGCACTTTCTGCGGTATTTGAACAAACGGGTGCCGCGTGACTACGACACTGTTCCTCTTCTAATTTTCTGGGGACTGCTGGTGTTATGGCTCCTGCCATGGAGCGCGTTCTTGCCGCAAGCCCTGAAACAGGTTCCCTTGCGCTGGCGAGAGGTGCGATCAAGACTCGACCCACGTCAAAGAGCCAATCTGCTGTTCGCTCTTTGGATCATGGTCATCGTAGTATTCTTTAGTTTTTCGACTCGCCAGGAGTACTACACAATTCCTGCAATACCGGCCATGGCGCTGCTGGTCGGCGCATGGTTCTCACGGGAGGCTGAGTCGCCGGCTAACAGCGCTGATCGTCGCGCGGGCAGGATTTCTTCCGCCCTTCTGTTCGCGCTGGGGTCTCTGGGATTTGTTGTCAGTATGTTGCTGCTGATTCTATCCAAGCCGCCTTCGCCCGGAACGGATCTCTCGGAACTATTGAAAAGGAATCCGGAAGTTTACACCCTCTCCTTTGGACACTTCCTTGACCTTACGCCCCAGGCCATGGGGGCGTTTCGCGGACCGTTATTAGGCGCCGCCCTTGCCTTGTTGCTCGGAACCGGCTTGAACTGGATGCTTCGCCGGGGCGGACGTCCCGCAGCAGGGAACTTTGCGCTGGCGGTGATGATGATCGGCCTGCTCGCCTGCGTGCACTCGGCATTCGTGACTTTCTCGCCAATCCTATCTTCCAAGCAGCTGGCTATTGCGATCGAGCAGCATTACCGGCCAGGGGACGTAATTGTCGTAGATGGCGAATACGAGAGCGCTTCCAGCTTGAATTTTTACATCGGTATTCCACTGCGCATCTTGCACGAGCCCTCAAGTGGCCTGTGGTACGGCTCGCACTTTCCCGATGCTCCGCATGTCTTCGAAACCCCGGCGTCCTTCGCGTCCCTTTGGGCTGGGCCGGCGCGCATCTTTTTATGGAGTGACCAGGAAACGCCTAAGGAATTAGAGGGCGAAAAGTTCTATGTATTGGCGCGCGATGGAGGGAAGTTTATCTTTACCAATCAGGACCTGAAGCGTTGACTTCTGCTGTTATGCCGATAGCGCGAACCTGATTAAGAAAATGATTCGTGTTTTATTAAGCATTCTTTCTTATCGCGTGTTGTCGTTACTCGTCATCTGGCGTGTTCTGCTGCTGATTGCGATCATTGGCACGCTAAGTTCCACCGTTTTCCTTGGCCTGGTACTGTTCGCGGCGCTTCGTTATCGTCGGCAGGCGCTTGCAGCGACATTAGCGACTGAGGCGCTCCCGCGATCTTCTTTTCCAGCTGTCACTGTGCTGAAGCCGGTCCACGGAGCGGAACCACAGCTCCGAGAAAATCTGGAGAGATTCTTCCAACAGGACTATCCCGATTTCGAAATCATCTTTGGCGCCCGCGCCGCGGAGGATGCAGCACTCAAGATCGCGGAAGAGCTTCAGCGACGCTATCCGAACGTGAAGTCACGCATCGTTGTTTCCGGTGTGCCTACTTGGCCGAATGCGAAGGTCTTCTCGCTCAACAAGATGCTGCAGGCATCGTCGAACCCCTACGTGGTCCTAAGCGACAGTGACGTAGAGGTTCGCCCCGATTTCTTGCGCAACATCGTCGCGCCATTGCTGGATTCGAAGGTAGGCCTCGTAACCTGCTTATACCGGGGTATCCCAGCGCAAGATTTCTGGTCGGTGTTGGAGGCACTGGGAATGTCAGTGGAAATGCCCTCTGGCGTTGTGGTGGCTGACATGATGGAAGGAATGCGGTTCGCACTCGGCTTGGCCATAGCAACGCGCCGGGATGCACTCGCCGCCATCGGCGGTATCGGATCTACCGCAGACTATTATTCCGACGATTTCGTGTTAGGCAACGAGGTTTGGGCAGCGGGATATAAGGTTGTTTTGTCCCACTACATTGTGGGACACGTGCTGCTTCCCCGTTCTGTAAGACAGACGCTAGGCGATCAACTACGATGGATGAAAAGCACCCGCTACTCTCGTCCAAAAGGGCACCTGGGCACCAGCCTCACCTTTGCCGTGCCATTCGGGATGCTGGGATTCGTCGCGGCCACGGCGCTGGGGCATGCATATCTCGGCTTTGGCCTCTTGGTGGCGTCATTCCTTAATCGCATGATTCAGTCGGTGAGCGTGGGATGGGGAGTCGTGGGTGACCCCAGAGCTTTGAGCTTATGCTGGCTTTACCCCTTGCGGGACCTAGCGGGATTTCTTACGTGGGCGGCTAGTTACGCGAGCGGCAGTTTCACGTGGCGAGGGGAAACATATGATTTTACCGAGGGCGGAAGAATCATTCCACAACACCGGCCCGCACAACCCGCTGCTGAGCAGCCGTAACCGGTATCGCCGTGGACGTAATGAGTTCCTCGCGGCGGTTTGCAACGACTCGACTGATAATTTCGCGTAATCTTACCCGTGGCGCGTAACCAATCAGCCGGGAAATTTTATCGATGTTGGGAACTCGACGCTCCATGTCCTCGAACCCCGGCTGGTACGCCTCGTCGTAAGGAATCAGTCGAATCCCTGACTTGCTGTGCGCTAGCTTCTTCACCAGTTCGGCCAGTTCATACATCGAGACTTCTTCAGGATTACCTATGTTGAAGACTTGTCCAATCGCATCTGGATGCTCCATCAGTGCAAGCAGAGCGCGCACCACGTCAGCTACATCGGCGAAACACCGGGTTTGGCGGCCATCTCCAAACACCGTGATTGGCAACCCCTTAAGCGCCTGATCCACAAAGCGCGGCAGCACCATGCCATAGTAACCAGTCTGACGTGGTCCGGTTGTGTTAAACAATCGAGCGATGACTACGGGCAGTGCCTGCGTTCTGTAATAGGAGAGAGCAAGAAATTCGTCGATGGCTTTCGAGCACGCGTAGCTCCAACGGCTCTTGATGGTGGGGCCGTACACCACATCGTCGTCTTCGGTGAACGGGACTTTATTACTCTTACCGTAGACCTCCGAGGTAGATGCGATCAGGCAAAGCTTGCCGTAGCGAGCTGCCTGCGACAGCACGTTATGGCTTCCTAGCACGTTGGTCTCTATTGTCTCCACTGGGGCATTGATGATTTTTTGCACTCCGACGACGGCCGCCAAATGAAAGATCACGTCGGTCTTCCTCACCAGCGGCTCCAGTCTGGCAGCATCCAAAACTGAGCCCACAGTCATGTGAAAATCTTCACGATCCTGGAGATGTGCGATGTTCTCGACGCGACCAGTGGATAGATCGTCGACGACGGATACTTCATCTCCCCGAGCGAGCAATGCCTCGCACAAGTGACTGCCAATAAAACCGGCACCTCCAGTAACCAGAACTCGGCTCATATGTATGACCTTTATCTAAGAAGACGCGGTAGGCCAGTCATCAAGGCCAGTCCGCGAGAAGCACAAACCTCTAATTCTAATGGAACGTAAATCTATGTAAAGACACGAGGCGTTAGGTAGCGTCTTAAAGTATTAAGATACTACCGACGCCTAGTGTTCACAAGTAGCGGACCGTCAGCGGATGCGGTATTGGCCGAAATGCAGTGTTTAAAGACATACCCCAGGCGTCCGACAAACTGTCAACCTACAGGCTCATTCGCACCATTTTGCCGTGCTTCAAAAGGAACGTATCCCCGCGCCAGGCTACCGTGTGACCGGTCAAACTGAGAACCCAGATTGCCGGAGCGATTAAGTCTCGCAGAGGAATTAGCCATGAGTGATCAATAATCTGCCGGTCCCGCAATACTACGCCTCCCACCAACCATGCGACTGAAAGACGTAACCCTAGTGCAATAGCAAGCAGTCCCCACGCCCACCCGGCGCCGCGAGTTACTAACAAATTTACGAAGGCCCAGGGAAATCCGAACGTAACCAGCAATCCCATGTAACCCCAGCGCCGGGAATCGCGAATGCTGCGAGCCCACCGCAATTGATGGCGGACATACTCCCGTAATGAGTAGTCAGGTAAGAACGTTTCCACAATTACCTCCGAAAGACATACGCGGTAGCCGTGCGCGGCCAAGCGACGGCCGATCTCATAGTCATCCGCCAGGTAATCCACAATGCTTTCAAAGCCGCCAATGGCCTCCAGATCACGACGGCGGAACGCTAACGTCGAGCCCAACCCAAAGCGCATACCGCCCTCGATCTGACGCGCCGCCAGCACACCTGCGCAGAAATCCGTGCTGATACCCAGCGATTCCAGGCGCGATCCCAGGGTTGGAGCCGCTACCCCGCGGTAGAGGCAGGTAACCATTCCGACCGTAGGATCGCTCAACGGCTGGAGCACCCTTCGCAAGTAATCCCGTTCCACGCGAATATCGCTATCATTAACGATCAAATTTTCATAACGCGCGACGGGCAGCATTTGCGCCAGGTTGCTCACCTTGATGTTCGCTCCCAGGTTCTGCTCGCAGATAACAAGTTGGATGGCGAGCCGCGGGAATTCCGTCTTCAGGCGCTCAACCGTCTCCACCGCCGCATCATTTTGAACGTTTACGCCGAAGACGATTTCGTATTCCGGATAGTCCTGCACACAATGACTTCGAAGGCTCTGGTAGATTTCAGGGTCAGCACCTCGCAAAGGTTTCAGGATGGAAACAGGTTGTATCGGGCGGGCGCTCCCGGCCGCCGATTTTGACTTTCTCATTCCGCGCAAGAATCCGACGGCACTCCACAAGCAGAGCGTGAAATACGCAATGCTCGCGATCGTGCCCATTGCAGCGATCACTTCGATTGCTTGGCGGGCGTGATGCATCTTTTGAGATTATTCGTAGCGCAGCGACTCGATGGGATCCAGATTGGCTGCCTTCCATGCCGGATAGATTCCGAACAGTAACCCTTCCACGGCCGCGGCAGTGAAGCCGAAGCTCGCCCAAAACACTGACATTCGTGCCGGCAATGAACTCCAGATTGCCGGAATCGTCCAGGTGATGATCGCGCCCAGCAACACACCCAGAATCCCGCCCATGGCGGTGAGTGTGATTGCTTCGAGCGTGAACTGGAGCAGGATGTCGCGCTTGCGCGCGCCAATCGCCTTACGTACGCCAATCTCCCGCGTGCGCTCCGTGACCGATACCAGCATAATGTTCATTACACCCACTCCGCCTACGATAAGTCCAACGCTCGATACGGCAAACATAAAAATGAAGACCGCTCCTGTGATCTGGTTCCACACGTCTGAGAGCGAATCCTGTGTAAATATCGAAAAATTGTCGGGCTTGTCAGGAGCTACCTTACGGCGGCGGCGCAGCAACTCACGCATCTCATCCATGGCCTTGGGCATATCTTCGTGGGATGTGGCTTTGACAACGATCCAGTATTGCTTCAGCTCAGGATGAAGTTTGCGGAATGTACTGAGTGGAAAATAGACAACATTGTCCGCGGGATTTTTGCCGCTCGCAAGAACGTCCTTACGCCGCTCTGCTACTCCGATGACAGTAAACATCTGGCCTTCAATGTTGATTTCTTTCCCCAGCACTTGCTCATTAGGAAATAATTCCTCAGCCGTGTCCCTGCCAAGAACGATCACGGGCGCGTGGTGTTCGTCATCGACTTCAGTGGGCCACCTTCCCATCGACAACTGTATGTCGTACACGTCTTTGAAGGCGCCGCTATTACCTTCGAGAATAGTGTTCTTGGCCCGGCGGTTGCCATACTTCACTACGTAAGTACCCTGACCAAATTCCGGGTGAACGTATTGCAGAATCGAGGTTACCGCCTTCACGTGCGGCAGGTCTTTCATGGCCAGGCCGTCCTCGAAGCTCAGTTCCTTACGCTTGCGCATTTCCTCTGTGGGTCGGCCAAACTTGAAAGGCTGAACATGGAAAGCGAAAACCATGTTCGATCCCAGGCTGCTGATGACTTGCCGCACATTGTCATTCAACCCGCGCACGATCGATGAGATCCCGATCACGACGGCGACTCCGATTACAATGCCAAGCACGGTCAACCCGGACCGCAATTTATTGCTGACAATGGTGTCCAGGGCCATCTGGACAATCTCACCGTAATCGCCTTTACGCATCATGAAAACGCCTGGCAGCCACAGAGTCACTGAGGCGCAGAGAAGAAGTCTATGGCTAAGATCAAAGCCTTTCGTTCCTCTGTGTCTGTGTCTACGTGCCGAATACTGCAGCGATCCCTATAATTCAAATCTCAATGCCGCGATTGGATCCAGCATCGCCGCCCGCCGCGCGGGATAGACCCCGAAGAACACTCCCACGCTGGCGGAAACCAGTAGGCCCGCCGCGACCGCCCAAAGCTTGATTTCCGAGGGCATGCCGATAATCGCCGTAATTCCTTTCGCAACCGCGACTCCAAACAACACCCCCACCACTCCACCGACCAGAGCCATGGTCCCCGATTCAATCAGAAACTGCAGCAGCACGTCGTCCCGCGTGGCCCCCATGGCCTTCCGAATCCCGATCTCACGCGTGCGCTCGGTCACCGAGACCAGCATGATATTCATAATTACGATGCCGCCCACAATCAGCGAAATCGCCGCGATCGCAATCATCGCGATGAAGAACGTCCCGCTCAGATTCGACCATATGCTTAGGAAGCCGGCGTTAGTCTCCGCGGCAAAACTGTCTGGCTTGCCCGGCAAATCGTGACGCCGGGCGCGCAGTATGGCGCGAGCTTCATCAATCGCGGCATCGAGCTGGCTGCCGACTCCGTTGGCCTTTCCCGAGATGCGGATGCTAGTGTGCACTCCGAACTGCTTGAGATAAGTGCTGATCGGGATGCCCACGAAATTGTCTCGGCTCTGTCCCAGGGTCTTGCCTTGCTTTTTGCCTACGCCGATCACGCGGTAAAGCTGGCCCTCCACTCTGATTTCCTTGCCCAAGGGGTCAACGCCTGGAAACAGGGTATCAACCACGTCGGTGCCGATTACTGCCACGTTGGACCGGTTATTCTCATCACTTTGATTGAGCCAGCGTCCTGCGCCCAAATCCAGGTCGAGAATGGTAGCCATTGAAGGCGTCAGACCTCGCACCCATGAGTCGCTGATCGATTGCTCGCCATATTTCACGTGGCCGTTGGCATTCAGGATTGACGCCCCAATCATCCTGCAATGTCGGCAGGCTCCGGCTACTGCCTCATAGTCCTCCATGGTGAGGTCCTTGCGCTTCTGACCTTCCAGCAGTTGATCGATGTTCGTGATCACAGGGCTGACTTTGCTGATGAGGAACACGTCCGCCCCCAGATTGAAAATCTTTTCCGCGACATAGCCATTGATCCCATTCACGAACGTCACCACCGCAATTACCGCAGCCACGCCGATTACTACGCCAAGCAGCGTGAGAACGGAGCGCAGCTTATTCGCCCACAAGGATTGCAGCGAAATACGAATGGCTTCTATGAGGTTCATGAGGTGACAGATGGCAGGAAGCAAGCCCTGCCGCAAGCCTAAGCATCAGTTTAGCAGGCACGATGCAGCCGCCCTTACGAGGTTGTTTAAGTAGGAGTTCGTCGCGCCCTGCGATCGGCGGGCTGTCCCTGTGAACTTGCCACCTGCTTCCTATGACCCCCACCGGCATCGAATATAATAAATAAGTTGGCAGCCGGACCGGACGGTCGCTTCCGCCCCTTCGGGCGGTGGGAGAGGAAAGTCCGAACTCCGCAGAGCAGTGTGCCGGATAACGTCCGGGAGGGCGCCCCGTCCTTGCATTTTTTGCAAGCTCGGGGATGACTCGACGGAAAGTGCCACAGAAAACATACCGCCTCGTGCCGCAAGGCCGCGGTAAGGGTGAAAAGGTGCGGTAAGGGCGCACCGCCGCCGCAGTAATGCGGCGGGCAGGGCAAACCCCACACGGAGCAAGACCAAATAGGGAGGGAGTCCCGGCTTCGGCCGGGACACGTGCTGGCTCGGCGCGTCCCACCTCCGGGTAGGTCGCTAGAGCTTCGCAGTAATGCGTGGCCCAGAGGAATGACCGTCCTGCCGGATCACTCCGGCAGACAGAATTCGGCTTACAGGTCCGGCTGCTAATTTCAATTCACTATCAGACTTCTGGGGACTATCGCTACGTCTACGACGACGGCCCCGCCAGTTGTTCCACATGTGGCGCCTGCCCGCCCAGCCATTCCGGATGATGGGCGGTAGAATCGAAGTGTTCCGAGGTCTTGAACAACTCGTAATGTCCGCTCGCCGCCGCCTGCTCGGTCTTTTTCAGCAGTGCTGCTATCTGATCTTTGCTCATAGGACGAAAGCTACGCGCCGCCTCGAATGCCTGCTCGAGAATCTTCTCGCCGTCGATGCCTGTAATTACCACAGAAGTCGGCAGATTCATCGCATAGTGCAGGCACTCGACCGGCCGCACGGTCTTGCTTTTCAAAATAATTCCGTCGCCCATAGACTTCATTCCCA
>Ga0066704_10001506_pt1 | contig 10155 bp, 9 predicted proteins | sample GraSoiAngelo_153_FD_66458 | JGI IMG/M metagenome (GOLD analysis project Ga0066704, IMG submission 66458) | Grasslands soil microbial communities from the Angelo Coastal Reserve, California, USA - 14_1009_12_40cm | ecosystem: Environmental > Terrestrial > Soil > Grasslands | place: USA... | reverse complement strand
CTTGATCACTGCGTCTACGATCGCGCCGGCGAGCCGTGTCCGGGGTGTCGGACGCCGATCCGGGCCCGCGTCCTGGTCGGCCGCTCCACCTTCTACTGTCCGCGCTGTCAGCGCTGACGTCGCCCTACGCGACGGCGAAGCGCGACGGTGCCAGCCGCGCGGCGTCGAACCGTGCCGTCGTGCCATCGACGATCAGGTCCGCGTCTCGGAGAAGCCCTCCGGAGGGTGGCGGAGGAAGCCGGCGCTCGCGACCTTCAGCGCCTGGAGGGTCGCGATCGGGTCGAGCTCGGACAGCACCGCCGCGCTGCGGCCCGTCGCGTGGAATCCCGGCTGCGGCTCGCGCTCGAGGAGGAGGACGTCGGTCACGCCGCGCTCGGCCAGGAAGTAGGCGAGCGAGGCACCCGCGATGCCGCCGCCGACGACCACGACGTCGAACGCGCGCGTCACGACGGCGTCATGCGGCCGGCGCCGTCGAGCCGCACGTCGAGGAGGTCCCGCAGCCCGTCGCCGAGCAGCTGGAGCGCGAGCACGGCGAGTGCGAGGGCGAGACCGGGAAAGACGACGAGGTGCGGCGCGACGAGCAGGAACGGCCGACCCTCGTCGATCATCGCGCCCCACGACGGCAGCGGCGGCGGGGCACCGACGCCGAGGAAGGAGAGGCTGCCCTCGGCCACCATCGCGCCCGCCATGCCGAACGTCGCCTGGACGAGGAGGACGGGCCCCGCGAGCGGCAGGAGGTGGCGCGACACGATCCGGACGGGGCGGGCCCCGAGGGCACGCGCCGCGGCGACGAACTCCCGCTCGCGGAGGCTCATGACGGCGGCGCGCGCCAGCCGGGCGTAGCCCGTCCAGCCGAGCACGCTGAGTGCCAGGACGACGTTCGGCAGGCTCGGCCCGCGGACGGCGGCGAGGGCGATGGCGAGCAGCAGGCCGGGAAACGCGAGCAGCACGTCGATCACGCGCGTGAGCGCCTCGTCGACCCAGCCGCCGGCGTACCCGGCGACGCAGCCGAGCACCGTGCCGGCAGCGAGCGACAGCCCGACGGCGGCCGTCGCGACGCCGAGGGAGATGCGGGTCCCGTAGAGGACGCGCGCGAGCACGTCGCGGCCGAGCGTGTCCTGCCCGAAGAGGTGGGCGCCGCCCGGTGCTCCGAGCCGCGCGCCCAGGTCCGGCGTGTAGGGACCCGCGGGAGCGAGCCACGGTGCCGCGGCGCCTGCGAGCGCGATCACGATCAGGCCGGCGACGCCCGCCACGACACCGAGGCGGCTCGTCACGCCGGCTCCGCCAGGCGCGGGTCGATCGCCCGCACGAGCACGTCGGCCGCCGTATTGATCGCGACGTAGGTCACCCCGATCACGAGCACGCATCCCTGGACCAGCGGATAGTCCCGCGCCTGGATGGCCTGCACGACGAGCCGGCCGATCCCGGGCCAGGCGAAGATGGTCTCGGTGATGACGGCGCCGGCGAGGAGTGCGCCCGCCTGCAGGCCGAGGACGGTGACGACCGGCACGAGGGCGTTCCGGAGCGCGTGGACGCCGACCGCCCGCCAGCGCGGCGCGCCCTTGGCCCGCGCCGTGCGCACGTAATCCTCGCCGAGCGCCGCGAGCACGCTCGCCCGGGTCAGCCGGACGAGGATGCCGCCCATGCCGAGCGCCAGCGTCGCGGCGGGCAGGACGAGGTGCGCGAGTCCGCCACGGCCCGACACGGGCAGCCAGTCGAGTCGCATGGCGAAGGCGAACATCAGGACGGGACCGAGCCAGAAGCTCGGCAGGCACACGCCCGCGAGGCTCGCCAGGCGGACGATGCGGTCGAGGGCACGGCCGCGCCACACCGCGGCCAGGACGCCGAGCGGCACGGCGCCGCCGACGGCGAGGAGTAGCGCAGCGATCGCGAGCTCGACGGTCGCCGGATAGCGATCGGCGATCACGCGGGCGACGGGAGCGCGAAAGGCGATCGACTGGCCGAAATCGCCGCGTGCAGCATGCCCGACGAAGCGAACGTACTGGGCGGCGAGCGGCCGGTCGAGGCCGAGGTCGCGGCGCAGCGCCACCGCGTCGGCGGGTGCGGCCCAGTCCCCGAGCATGATCTCGACGGGGTCGCCCGGCAGCAGGTGGAGGAAGGCGAAGACCAGCGTCACGACGCCGAGCACGGTGGGCAGGAGGAGGACCAGCCGCCGGCCGGGGAGGGTGCCCATCAATCGAGCCGGGCGGTGGCGAGGCTGCGCAGGTCGCCGCTCGGCGACGGCTCGAATCCGCGCAGCCGTCGCGTATGCACGGCGATCCGATCCTCCCACCACAGGGGCACGATCGGGACGTCGTGCGCGAGCCGCCGCTGCACGCGCGCGTAGATGGTCCGCCGCTCGAGCGGGTCGAAGGTCCGCCGCCCGGCGCTCGTCAGACGATCGGTCACGCGGCTCACGTAGGCGCCGCGGTTGTAGCCCGCGGGCGGCACCATGGTCGAGTGGAATGCCAGGTAGTACAGGTCCGGGTCGGTGACGCCGACCCAGGCGAGCGACGCCATCTCGAAGTTGCCGCTGCGGACGTCGGCATAGAGAGTGCCCCACTCGTAGACCCGCACGTCGACCGCGATGCCGACGTTCGCGAGATCCGCCTGCACGGCTTCCGCCAGCCGTCGCCGCAGCGGCTGGGCGGACGTCTTGTAGACCAGGCGGAAGCGTGGCGTGCCGCGACCCCGCGACGGGTAGCCTGCTCGCGCGAGGAGACGTCGCGCGCGCCGGGGATCGTGGCGACGCGCTGGCGCCGGGGCGTATGCCCAGTGCTCGGGTGCCAGGAGCCCGGTGGCGGGCCGCGCGGCGCCGCCCAGGACGTACCGCACGAGCCCGTCCCGGTCGACGGCGAGGGCGATGGCCTCGCGGACGCGCCGGTCGGCGAGCCGGGGGTCGCGCAGGTTGAGCGCGAGGTACACGAAGCTCGTCCCCGGCGCCCTGCGGACGACCAGGGCGGGTGCGGCGGCGAGCCAGGTCACCATCTCGGGCTCGGGCGCTTCCTCGAGCAGGTGAACGCCGCCGCGCCGGAGCTCGAGCACCCGGACGGTCTCGTCGGGCACGATGCGGATGACCAGGGGGTCGAGCCGCGGCGGCCCGTCGGGGTAGTGGGGGTTCGGCGCGAGGACGAGCCGGTCGCCGCGGACGACCGACACCAGCCGGAACGGTCCGGCGCCGGTCGTGACGTCGTCCGCCTCCCGGGCTCGGGCCGCGGGCAGGATGCCGAGGCCGGTCGCGTCAAGGAACGAGGCCGAGGCGTCGGTGAGGTGCATGACGACGGTCGTCGCGTCGGGCGTGTCTATGGCAGACAGCGCCGCGAGCGCTGTACGCTTTGGCGACGCGAGTGCGGGATCGCGCACGGCATCGTAGGTGGCTTTGACGTCTGCAGCGGTGACCGCGGTGCCGTCCGCGAACCGGAAATCCGGGCGCAGGTGGAAGACGACCGTGCGCCGATCCTCCATGGTCCAGCTGCGCGCGAGCTCCGGAACGCGCCGGCCGGTCGGATCAGCTCGGGTGAGGGCGACGTGGAGCAGGTCGCTCAGCCGGGCGCCGTTGGCGTCGGTCTGGAACCGGGGGTCGAGGCTCCGCGGGTCGCTGTCGAAGGCGACGACCAGCCCGCCGGGAGGGGGCGCCACCTCGCCGCAGCCGGTGGCGAGCGCGCCGAGCAGCGTCAGAACAATGCCGGTCGCAGACGACGGTTTGACTCTGTTCGAAACGCTTTGGTAGCATGCCCGTAGCTTGCTTTCGCGTGCACGACGGCAGGCAAGGGGCCAGTGGAGGCCAATGCGCGTCAAGCTGGGTTTTCTAGTAGCCTTCTTTTTCACCACGTTGCCGGTCGTCGCGGTCCGCGCGGACGACACGCACGCCGACTTTCCGCGTCCGGCGGGCCTGGAGTCACAGGTTCGGTTCTGGCGCCAGATATTCGTCGAGTACTCCGTTCACCAGGTCGTTCTGCACGACGCCGTCCACCTCGACAAGGTCTACAAGGTGCTCGATTTCCGGCCCGAGCTCGACGACGGCATGAGCCCGCTCCGGGTGGAGCGGTTGCAGCGCACGGAGACGGACCTCGAGCTCGAGCGCATCCACAACACGCTGCTCCGGTTGCACTCGCTCGGCGGGGCCGTCGACGGGCTCAGCAGCGACGAGCGGCGCATCTACGACATGTTCGCCGACGACCCGAGCCCCGATCGGTTCCTCGTCGCCGCCGACGACAAGCATCTCCGAGCCCAGCGCGGGCTCCGCGAGCGCTTCGCCGAGGGCATCCGCGTTTCGCGCCGCTACCTTCCCGAGATGGAGCGGATCTTCCGCGAGGACGGCCTGCCTCCGGAGCTCACGCGGCTGCCGCTCGTCGAGTCGTGCTTCAACCTGCACGCCTACTCCAAGGTCGGCGCGGCCGGGATCTGGCAGTTCATGCCCGCGACGGGCCGTCGGTTCCTGCGCGTCGACAACCTCGTCGACGAGCGGCGCGACCCGATCTTCTCGACGCGCGCCGCGGCGCGCTTCCTCGACGAGATGCACGACTCGCTCGGCGCCTGGCCGCTGGCGATCACCGCCTACAATCACGGTCCCGAGGGCGTCGCACGCGCCGTCGGCCAGTGCGGCACCAGGGACATCGCCACGATCGTGCGCGACTACCACGGCAGCGCCTTCGGATTCGCGTCGCGGAACTTCTACGCGGAGTTCCTCGCCGCGCTCGACGTCGAGCGGAACTACCGCGAGTACTTCGGGAACATGCCCGTCGAGGCGGCGCCGAGGACGCGCGAGCATCGCCTGGATCGCGCGCTCGGCATCCAGCAGGCGGCGCACATGGCGCACGCCGACCGCGACGTCCTGGCCACGCTGAACCCGTCGCTCTCCTCCCTCGTCCTCGCCGGCCGCCGTCCGATCCCCCGCGGGGCTCGTCTCCGGCTGCCGGAGGGCGGCGCGAGCGGCTTCGAGACCCGGCTCGCCGAGGCGCCGGTCGAGGAGCGGGTCGTCGAGCACAAGGTGACGCCGGCCGTCGCGCGCCATGCAGCTCACGCCGGACGCGTCCGCCCGGCGGTGCTCACGTATCGCGTGCAGCGCGGCCAGACGCTCTCCCACATCGCCAAGCGGTACCGGGTGAGCGTCGCGAGCCTGTGCACGACGAACGGGATCGGCAAGACGGGCCGCCTGCGGCCCGGTCAGACCCTCCGGATCCCGCGCGGCGTGCGCCGCAGCGCCGCCTGAGCACCGCTCGTTTCGACCTCGATTTGCTTCTGGTACCATCCAGAAGCGGATGCGGACCCATCCGGTCTTCCTGCGCCTGGAGGGCAGGCCGTGCGTGGTGATCGGCGCCGACGCCCCGGCGGCGGCGAAGGCCGCGGCCTGCCTCCGTGCGGGTGCGAGCGTGACGGTGATCGCGCCCGAGCTGCCGGCGGCGCTCGAAACGCACCCGGAGCTCCGACACGTCGCGCGGGAGTATCGTCGGGGCGATCTCGGTGGGGCCTTCCTCGCCTACGCGTCGACCCGCGATCCGGCGTTCATCGCCGAGCTCCGAGACGAGGCCGGGCGCGCCGGCGTGCTGCTCAACGTCATCGACGTCCCGGCTGCGTCCACGTTCTTCTCGCCCGCCGTGCTCGAGCGCGGCGACCTCGCGATCGCGATCGGCACCGGGGGCGCGAGCCCGGCGCTCTCGGCGCGCATCCGGCGCGAGCTCGAGGCGCGCGTCGGACCGGAGTACGGACCGTACGTCGCGATCCTGGGCGCGGTTCGACGGGTGCTGGAGGGCGAGGCCGGACGCGCCGACGTCCTCGCCGCGCTCCTCGACGCTCCGCTCCTCGATCTCGTGCGCCGCGGTGCGCGCGAGGACATCGATCGGGTGCTCGCGGGCGTGGCCGGCGCCGGGGTCACGCTCCAGCGCCTCGGCGTCGTGCTCGACGCGGAAGGGTAGGCATGGAGCTCGGACTGCTGCGCCTCGCCACGCTCCTCTACCTCGGGGCGACGTTCGACGCGCTCGCGGGCATCGCGATGCAGCGCGAGCTGCCACGCTGGCTGCTTCCCCGGCTGCTGCTCGGCGGACTCGCCGTGCATAGCGCCGCGATCATCCTGCGGTCCGTGGCGGCGGGACACATCGCGGTCACGACCTTCGCCGAGGCCCTGTCGTTTCTGGCAGTGGTGCTGGTGGCGATCTTCCTGGCGGTCCAGGCCCGCCGGCCGCTCGTGGCCCTCGGGGCGGTGGTGAGCCCGCTCGCCTTCGGCCTCGTGCTCGCTGCCGACGCCGCGTACAGCGGCGCGCGGCCGCTGCCCCCGGTCCTGCACAGTGCCTGGCTCCCGGTGCACGTCGTGCTCGCGACCCTCGGCGACGCCGTCTTCGCGCTCGCCTTCAGCGCGAGCCTCCTCTACCTGATCCAGGAGCGGCGTCTGAAGACGCACCGGGGCCGCGGCGTCCTGCGCCATCTGCCGTCGCTGGAGACGCTCGACCGGGTGAACTACGCGTGCCTCGTCTGGGGTCTCGTGCTGTTGACGCTCGGCATCATGAGCGGCATCGTCTGGGCGCACGAGGCGTGGGGTCGATCCTGGTCCACCGACCCGAAGCTCGTGTTCTCGCTTCTCACCTGGGCCGTGTACGTCGTCCTCCTGCAGGGCCGGATGACGGCCGGGTGGCGTGGACGCTGGGCGGCGACGCTCACGATCGCGGGCTTCGCCGTGATCGTCCTGTCCCTCGTCAGCGTCAACGTGCTCGCCCTCGGCAATCACGGGAAGGCGTTCTAGCGTGGAGCAGCGGACGATCGTCCTGGTCGGCCTGAACCACCGGACGGCCCCGGTCGAGGTGCGGGAGCGGCTGGCGTTCGGCAACGGCCGCCTCGAGCCCGCGTTGCGCGAGCTGATCGCCGTGCCCGGCATCCTCGAAGGCGCGATCGTCTCGACGTGCAACCGGGTCGAGGTGATCGCGTGCGGGGCCGATGCGGCCGCTGTCGGGAGCGCGCTGCCGGCGTTCCTCGCCCGCGAGCACGGCGTCGCGGACCCCGCCCTTGCGACCCACCTCTACACGCACGCCGATCGCGAGGCGGTCCGCCACCTCTTCCGCGTCGCCGCCAGCCTCGATTCGATGGTCGTCGGCGAGTCGCAGGTCCTCGGGCAGCTGAAGGAGCAATACGGGGTGGCGGCGTCGGTCGGTGCGTCGGGTCGCGTGCTCCATCGCTGCTTTCACAAGTCGTTCTCGGTCGCCAAGCGCGTGCGGAGCGAGACCGGGATCGCGGAGAAAGCCGTCTCCGTCGGCTCGGCGGCCGTCGAGCTGGCGCGCGGCATCTTCGACCGCCTCGAGGACAAGACCGCGATGCTGATCGGCGCAGGCGCGATGGGCGAGCTCACGGCGCGCCAGCTCCTCGCGCACGGCGTCGGCTCGGTGATGGTGGTGAACCGCACCTACGAGCGCGCGATGGACGTGGCTCGTGAGCTCGGCGGGATGCCCGTGCCCTTCGACCGCCTGGCGCGCTACCTGCCGCTCGCGGACCTCGTGATCGGCACCGCGAGCGGCGAGGACTTCCTCCTGGCGCCGCCGCTCGTCGACGAGGCGATGCGCGAGCGGCGCCGGCGGCCGATGTTCTTCATCGACCTCGCGGTGCCCCGCGGCCTGGACCCCGGTATCAACGCGATCGACGACGTCTACCTGTTCGACATCGACGACCTGGAAGGCGTCATCGCGGACAACAAGGGCGCGCGGGCCCGCGAGGCGGTCAAGGCCGAGACGATCATCGACGCCGAGGTCGACGCCTTCTGGCGCTGGTTCACGAGCCTCGACGTCGTGCCCACCATCGTCGCGCTGCGCGACAAGGTGGAGGGCATCCGCCGTCGCGAGCTGGCGCGCGCCCTCGCCGCCGTCGGTGACGCGGACCCGCGCATGGGCGAGGTGCTCGAGCGCGTCACGAGCGCGATCGTCAACAAGATCCTGCACGGTCCGCTGACCGCACTCCGGCGCCACGAGGCGCAGGCCGGCGAGGCCTTCTACGTCGATGCGGCCCGCCGCCTCTTCCGTCTCGGCGCCGATCCCGACGACGAGGAAGACTAGTGGGAGCCGCTCCCAGCCGGCTGCGGCTCGGCACGCGCGCGAGCCCGCTGGCGCGGGTGCAGGCCGAGGGCGTCCGCGCCGCGCTCGCGGCGCGCCATCCGGGCCTCACGGTGGAGCTGGTCTTCGTCCGGACGACCGGCGACCGAGTGACGGGACCGCTCGCTGCGGCGGGCGGCAAGGGGCTCTTCGTGAAGGAGATCGAGGAAGCCCTGCTCGACGGCCGGATCGACGCGGGCGTGCACTCGATGAAGGACGTGCCGGCGCGGCTTGCCGCCGGGCTCGTGATCGGCGCGGTACCCGAGCGTGCTGACGCCCGCGACGTGCTCATCGGCGGCGACGGGGGGCTCGCCGGCCTGCCGGCCGGCGCGCGTATCGGGACGGCCAGCCCGCGGCGGCGTGCGCAGCTCCTCGCGCACCGCCCCGACCTCGTGGTGGTGCTCCTCCGCGGCAACGTCGACACTCGCCTGCGAAAATGGCGGGCCGGCGAGGTCGATGCACTCCTGCTCGCCGCGGCGGGGCTCGCGCGGCTCGGGATCAGCGAGCCCGCAGCTCAGCCGCTCCCGGTCGACGAGTTCCTGCCCGCCGTCGGCCAGGGCGCGCTCGCGCTCGAATGCCGCGCCGACGACGGTGCGACGCGGGCGCTTCTCGCCGCCGTCGACCAGCCGGCGGCCGCAACCGCGGTCGCGGCCGAGCGGGCATTCCTCGCCGCGGTCGGCGGCGACTGCAACAGCGCCATCGCGGCACACGCGACGCTCGCCGGCGGCCGGCTGACGCTGCGCGCGCTGGTCACCGATCCCGACGGCCGCCGCCGTCTCGAGGAGCGCGACACGGCCCCTGCCGCCGACGCGGAGGCTCTCGGCCGCACCGTGGCGACCCGCCTCCTCGCCGCCGGCGCCGCGGCACTGATGGGTCGATGAGCGGGCGCGTCTATTTGGTGGGTGCGGGGCCGGGCGATCCGGGTCTCCTGACCCTTCGCGGCCAGCGCTGCCTCGCCGCCGCCGACGTCGTCGTGCACGACGACCTCGTGAGCCGCCGGCTGCTCGAGCATACGCGACCGGCCGCCGAGATCGTCGCCGTGGGCGGCGCGCACGGCGATCCGGCGCGTCTCGGCCAGGACGCGATCGAAGCGCTGCTCGTGGCCCGCGCGCGGGCGGGCAAGATCGTGGTGCGGCTCAAGAACGGCGATCCGTTCCTCTTCGGCCGGGGTGCGGAGGAGGCCGAGGCGCTCCGTCGCGCGGGGATCCCGTTCGAAGTCGTTCCGGGCGTGACTGCCGCCCTCGCCGTCCCGGCGTACGCCGGCATCCCGGCGACGCATCGCGATCACGCCTCGCTCGTGACGATCGCCACCGGCCATCAGGCGCGGTCCGCATCGGGCGCGGAGCCGACGGTGCCGGCGCTTCCGTGGGCCGCGCTCGCGCGCCAGGGCGGCACGCTCGTCTTCCTGATGGGCATGCGCCAGCTGCCGGGGATCATGGCAGCGCTCATGGAGCACGGGCTCGGCGGCGACACGCCTGCCGCAGCCGTGGCGCACGGCACGACGGGCGGCCAGCGGACCGTCGTCGCCACCGTGGCGACGCTCGCCGAGCGCGTGCACGCCGCCGGCGTCGGCCCGCCCGCCGTCGTCGTGGTCGGCAGCGTCGTGAATGTCCGGGAGCGGATCTGCTGGCTCGAGGATCGGCCGTTGTTCGGCCGCCGCGTCGTCCTGACGCGCCCGCGCGCGCAGGCGGGCGAGCTCGCGCGGCTCATCGAGGACGCCGGCGCGGAGGTCGTCGTCTTCCCCACCATCGCGATCGGCCCGCCGCCGGACGCGGCGGCCCTCGACCGTGCCGTGGCGCACGCGGCGGAGTACGACTGGATCGTGTTCACCAGCGTCAACGGCGTACGCGTCTTCTTCGAGCGCTTCACCGCGCAGAGACGCGACGTCCGGGCGTTCGCCGGGGTGCGGCTCGCGGCGATCGGCCCCGAGACCGCGGCGGAGCTCGCGCGCCGTCACCTGCACCCCGACGTCGTGCCGGCGGAGTACCGGGCCGAGGGCTTGATCGCGGCGCTCGGCGGCGAGGACGTGCGCGGCCGGCGCTTCCTCCTGCCGCGCGCGGCCGGCGCCCGCGCCATCCTTCCCGAA
>Ga0066704_10001503_pt1 | contig 10156 bp, 10 predicted proteins | sample GraSoiAngelo_153_FD_66458 | JGI IMG/M metagenome (GOLD analysis project Ga0066704, IMG submission 66458) | Grasslands soil microbial communities from the Angelo Coastal Reserve, California, USA - 14_1009_12_40cm | ecosystem: Environmental > Terrestrial > Soil > Grasslands | place: USA... | reverse complement strand
CAGCGGGTCCGGCAAGTCTGAGATGGTGGCCGTCCAGTCGCGTCTCGATCGGCTGGTCAGGCCAACCTTCGGTCGTCACCTGCTGTTCGCGCTGGGGGCGGCCGTCGTGCTGCTCTTGCTCAGCTCGCAGATCGGGGCCTACGACGACTACAACCTGACGGCGGTCGCCATCTTCGCGGTCGCGGCGGCGGGGCTCAACCTGCTTACGGGGCTGAACGGGCAGCTGTCGCTCGGCCACGGCGCACTAATGGCTATCGGCGCGTACACCGCCTCACTCTTACTCAAGGACCACCATCAGTTCCCCGTCATCGTCGTGCTGCTCGCCGCGGTGCTGAGCACAGGGGTCATTGGCATCGGCTTCGGGTATGCCGCGGCGCGTCTGCGCGGTCCCTACCTCGCGGGCGCAACCCTCACCCTGGCGGTCGCAATCCCGCAGGTGGCGACCCGGTACAAGAGCATCTTCGGCGGTGAGTCCGGTCTGACCGTGGCGCCATCGTCGCCCCCCGACTGGCTGGGAGCCGACTTTCCCCCGGAGCGCTGGCTCGCCTGGATCGCGTTCGCCGCCGCCATCGTGACGATGGTGCTGCTGGCCAACCTCCTCCGCGGCGCCCCGGGTCGCGCCTTCAAGGCCGTGCGCGATAACGAAGCTGCCGCGGCACTCGCCGGCATCAATGTCGCTCGCACCCAGGTACTGGCTTTCGTGGTCAGCGCGGCGTGCGCGGGCCTGGCGGGCGCGTTGCTCGCCTACTGGACCGGGGTCACGGCGCCGGCCGGATTCACCCTCGCCCTTTCCCTCCAACTGATCACCGCGATCGTCATCGGCGGGTTGGGCAGCCTGGCGGGCGCCGTGTGGGGCTCCCTCGTACTGGTCTTCGTCCCGCTGCTCACCAGCGGAATGGCGAGCAGGTTGAGCCTTCCGAGCTCCGTCGCCGACAACCTGCCGCTCGCGATTTACGGCTGCATCCTCGTGATCGCCATGCTCGTGGCTCCGCACGGCATCCAGGGCGCGCTTCGGAGAATTCTTGCGTACGGCCGGGCTCGCTGGGGAAACACCCCGGGAGGTGGGCAAAAGGGGGTGGTGGATTGGGACGATCCCGCACCAGATACCTAGTCGATGAACTTGGGACCCGCACAAAGGAAGGAGGTTCGATTGAAAAGTGTGATGGGCGGCAATGCCTTAAGGATTAGAGCGATTGCGATCGTCTGTCTTGCCGGGTTGCTCGCGGCCTGCGGCACGAGCGGCGATAGCAGCTCCGGCACCAACACGGCGTCGGCGCCTGGCATCACGGCGACGACGATCACGATTGGGAGTACACAACCGCTGACCGGGCGGGCCGCGCCTGGCTATTCGGAGATCTCTCCCAGCTCGAACGCCTACTTCAACTACGTGAACGACCACGGCGGAATCAACGGGCGCAAGATCACGTACTACTACTACGACGACGGCTACAATCCGACGAACACCGCAAGCCTTACGCGCAAGCTGATCCTGGAGGACAAGGTCTTCGCGATGTTCAGCGCGCTGGGAACGCCGACGCACCTGTCGGTCGTCGATTACATCAACTCTCAAAAGGTGCCCGATCTGTTCGTATCGAGCGGCTGCAACTGCTGGAACGATGTCTCCAATCACCCCTACACCTTCGGCTGGCAGCCGGACTACACCATCGAGGGCAAGATCCTCGGCCAATACATTCAGAAGAGTCTTGGTGGCAAGAAGGTCGGGTATTTCTACCAGAACGACGAGTTCGGCACCGACGGCGTCAAAGGTCTCGATGCTCAGCTCGGCGCGTCGTCCGTCCCGGACGCGAGCCGGCAGAACTATGTCCCGACCAACACGAACATCGGGCCGCAGATCGCCGCCCTGAAAGCATCGGGCGCGGAGGTGGTCGTCTCCTTTTCGATTCCGGCCTTCACCGCGCTAGCGCTCCTGGGCGCGGCCAAGCTCGGCTACCATCCGATCTGGGTGGTGAGCAATGTTGGCTCCGACGTCACCACCTTGACCGGCCTGCTGAAGAACTTCTCGAAGGGCGCGGTCGGAGGAGCGTTGCTCGGCGGCATGGTCACCGACGCCTATCTCCCGCTGACCGGGGATAGCGCGAATCCGTGGATCAGCCTATTCAAGGGGATCCACGACAAGTACGTCTCGAACCTGCCCTGGGATGCCAATGTCCTTTACGGCATGGCGCAGGCCTACACCTTCGTCCAGGCCATGAAGGCCGCGGGCCGCAATCCGACCCGAGCCAGCTTCGTGAAGGCGCTCGAGACGACCAAGCTGAACGGCGGGCCGGGCCTCGCGCCATACGGCTATTCGTCCAGCAACCACCTCGGCTTCCTCGGTGTGCAGATCTACACGATCGCGGCGGACGGGACGCAAACGACGACGGGTCCCGTGTATACGTCCTCCGACTCGGGCCCGATCTCCCAGTACAGCGGATCGGCATCGACGCCTCCGGCAAACGGTATTCCGTAGGGTACGCGTCGCGGGAAAGGGCTGCCGGCGTGATCCGGCGGCCCTTACTGCTCCGCCAGGATTCGGCCGCGCAAACGACGCATGCCCTTAAGCCATCGGTCGTAGTCGGAGGCTTTGCGCAGGAAAAATTCGCCCACGTCCGGATGGGGCAGGATGAGAAACCGCTCGTCGCGCATCGCCTCGACGACGGCATCGGCGACCTGCTCGGGACCCAGCGCGCCCGCTGTCAGAAAGTTGCGCTCGCCCCCCTTCGCCAGCATCGCCGTCCGCACCCCCTGCGGGCAGAGCGCGGAGACCCGGATGCCCTGGTCGTGGTAGGCGATGGCCAGCCATTCGAAGAAGGAGAGTCCGGCTGCCTTCGTCACCGCGTAGGGCGCCGCCAGGATGTGATTGAGGAGCGCGGCGGCCGAGATGGTGCCAACGATGTAGCCTTCAGCGCGCTCCTGCATCCCCGGGAGCAGGGCGCGCGCCGCGTAGACGTGCGCCATGACGTGCACGTCCCAACTCTGTCGCCACCCCGTATCGGATGCCTCGGGCCCACCGCCAAAGGCGATGCCGGCATTGGAGCAATAGATATCGATTCGGCCATGGGCCTTCATGGTTGTCGCAACCAGGCGCTGCACGTCGGACTCCACCGCGACATCGGCGGGAACCGCCGTGCCGCCGATCTCAGCCGCGACCGCCGCTGCGGCCTGAGCGTCGATGTCCGACACCACCACCCGCTCCGCGCCATCGGCCGCGAAGCGCCGGCAGAGCGCAGCGCCGATCCCGCCTGCGCCGCCAGTCACGACCACGACGCGACCGCGCGTCTCCACGCTAGCCCAGCACGGTGGTGCCCTGGTCGATGAATCCCAGGATGGTGTCCGTTCGTTGTTCGTAGCTCGGATCGGGCCGCTTGCCGCGGCGATGCAGCATCAGGTTGTAGCCGAAGATCGCCGCGTACTTGTACAAGGTCAGGGCCAGGTACCAGCGATAGTCGCCGGGGTCGGCGCCATAGATCTCGCGGACGGCATCGGCTGAGACGTGGGAGAGGCTGATACAACAGAGGTCGAGCAGAGGCTGGCCGAGCTGCGCGATCTCCCAGTCGACGACGGCCGCCACGCGCCCGCCGTCGAAGAGCATGTTTCCGAAGTGGTAATCGCCGTGGACGAGAACCGGCGGCCCGGGGCGTGGCTGCCGCTCGAGCAGCCGTTGCGCCAGCTCGGGTGCCCGCCGGGTGAGCTCGGCGGGGGCACGGTCCATCAACCAGGTCCAGCGCGCGACCTCGGCAGCGAGCGACACCGGCTCCTCATCGCCGATGCCGGTTTTCGCCGCGGGCACGGCCTGGAGACGGCGGAGCACCTCCACGGCGGAGGATGCCAGCCGGAGCGGGTTGCTCCCGGCGGCGATGGCCGGCTCGACTCGATCCCCGTGGACCATTTCCATGAGGACGAATGGTCGTCCATCGACGACCGCGTCGTCTGAGCTCGCCACCACGGCGGGTACCGGCAAACCTTCGGCGTGCAGCGCCGCCATGATCCTCGCCTGCCGCGGAATATCGGCCGGGCCGGCGATGCGCGCCCCTGGCGGAGGAAGGCGCAGGACGGCGCGGCGCCCGTCGAGCGCGACCCAGTAGGTGAAGCCGGAATGACCCTCGGGGATTGCGCGGACCTCGCGCACATCCTCTTTGATCTGGGCCCCGAGATCCTTCCGAATCCGCTCCTCCGCTTCGGTCATGGCACCGGTGCCAGGTGGGCGACGTCGCAAAGGGAACCCGCCATGCGGCGATCACCTTTGACCCGGACCACGCTGATGCTGGTGAAATCGGGGAAGAGGCGCAGCGTGCCCGGCGCGAGCTGGAGGACGTCGCAAAGATAGTTCAGGATCGCGATCCCGTGAGTCACCATCACGACACGCCCGCCGGAGTGCGCGGCGACCGCCGCGTCGACGGCCTCCTGCATTCGCTGGATTACGGCGACGGGGCTTTCCTCGATTTCAACCTTGCCGGCCGCGTAGCTGGCACGGGCCTCGGCCAACCTGGGCTCGATCGCGAGCCGGTCGGTGAGGGCCTCCGCGGTCTGCCGCGCGCGCTGGTGTGGGCTGGAGTAAACGGCACGAATCTCGAGCGGTTGCAGGCGTCGCGCCAGGCGCTCAGCTTGATCGACTCCCACCCGGCTCAGCGGAGGATCCGCAACGTCCTCGAGCCCGTCATAGGCGTCCGCGTGTCGAACCAGCCAGATCTCGGTGACGCCCTCAACACCAATCAAATAGGCGCGGCGGAGCGCACGCATCGCGCTGGTGATGTCTTCAGTACTTGCCAAGCTCGAGTCGACCGATCTGGTTGCGGTGAACCTCGTCGGGACCATCGACGATCCGGACCGTACGCGCGTACGCATAGGCCTGCGCCAGCGGAAAATCCTCGGAAACGCCGGCCGCGCCGTGCGCCTGGATCGCCCAGTCGAGAACGGTGCAGAGCATGTTCGGCGCCGCCACTTTGATCATGGCGATCTCGGCTCGTGCCGCCTTGTTGCCCGCGGTGTCCATCCGGTAGGCCGCGTTCAGCGTCAGCAGGCGCGCCTCATCGATCAAGATGCGTGCCTCCGCGATTCGCTCGAGCCACACCGACTGCTGGGCGAGCGGCTTGCCAAAGGCCACCCGGCTGCTAACTCGTTTGCACATCAGTTCGAGGCCTACTTCCGCCAGCCCGATCAGCCGCATACAGTGGTGAATTCGGCCAGGGCCCAGCCGAGCCTGGGCGATCTCGAAGCCGCGGCCTTCGCCCAGCAGGACGTTGGCCGCGGGCACTCGGACATCCACGAAGTCAACCTCAGCATGTCCGTGAGGGGCGTCATCAAACCCGAAGACGGGTAGCCAGCGCAGGATTCGGACCCCCGGCGCACCGCGGGGCACCAAGACCATGGATTGCTGCCGGTGACGGTCCGGATTCTCCGCGTCGGTCTTGCCCATGAAGATGAGGAGTTGGCAGCGTGGGTCCATCGCTCCCGACGTCCACCATTTCCGGCCGTTGATGACCAGGTCGTCGCCATCGCGAACGATGCGGCTCTTGATATTGGTCGCGTCCGAGGACGCGACATCCGGTTCCGTCATCGCGAACCCGGAACGAATCTTTCCATCCAGAAGCGGCCGCAGCCATCGGTCCTTCTGCTCCGGGGTCCCATAGCGGTCGAGGATTTCCATGTTCCCGGTATCCGGGGCCGAGCAGTTGAAGACCTCGGGTGCCCAGGGGACGCGGCCCATGATCTCGCAGAGTGGCGCGTACTCCAGGTTGGTCAGCCCGCCGCCTTGCGGGGAGTCCGGAAGGAAAAGGTTCCAGAGGCCCGCTGCCCGGGCCTTCGGCTTCAGGCCTTCGATGAGGGCGGACGGTCGCCAGCGGTCGTCGCCGGCCGTCTGCTCTCGATACCGTTGCTGGTTTGGGTAGATAAACTCGCCCATGAAGTCGTCCAGTTTTTTCTGTAACGCCTTCACTTTGGGTGAATGGTCGAAGTCCATCGCAGCCGATAGTATCTTGCCATGCCGGATTTCGACCTGACCGGTCGCGTGGCGATCGTGACAGGCGGAAGCCGTGGCATTGGCGAGGCGACCGCCCTTGCCCTGGCCGACCATGGTGCCGGCGTAGTCATTTCCGGCAGGAAGCCGGAGGGGCTAAAGGCGGCGGCGGATCGAATCAATGCGCGTCATGCCGGAGCCGTCACACCGATGGCCGCTCACGTGGGCCGTTCCGAGGATTCCGAGCGCCTCGTCAACGAGGTGATCAAGCGCTTCGGTCGGATCGACATCCTGGTGAACAATGCCGCGACCAATCCGCATTTCGGCCCGATCCTCGAGGTCGAGCTCAGCGCCTGGGACAAGACTTTCGAGGTCAACCTACGAGGGCCATTGGTGCTCACGAAATTTGTCGTCGATGCCTGGATGCGAGCGCACGGAGGCGCCATCGTCAACGTCGCCAGCATCGCGGGGCTGCGACCCGAGTTTGGGCTTGGCCCGTACGGAGTGACCAAGGCGGCACTCATCATGTTGAGCCGGCAGCTGGCTACCGAGCTCGGACCTCACGGCATTCGGGTCAACGCCGTTGCGCCGAGCATCGTGAAGACCGAATTTGCTGCCGCTCTCTGGGGTAACGAGGAGATTTCTCGGCGTGTCCTCGAGCGTAATCCGCTCGGCCGTTTCGCCACCGCCGATGAAGTGGCATCCGCCATCGTTTTCCTTGTCTCGGACGCGGCCTCTTACGTCAATGGCGAAGTGCTTCCGATCGACGGCGGCGAATGACGCGGCCGTGATTCGCGCCGCCGTCCTGAAGTCTACCGACTCGCCGCTGACGATCGAAAATATCGAGCTTCCTCCGCCGGCGGCGGGCGAGGTGCACGTCCGGCTCGCGGCCGCCGGTGTGTGCCACTCGGATCTCTCGCTCGCCAACGGGACTCTCAGTCAACCGGTCCCGGCAGTCCTCGGCCACGAGGCCTCGGGCACCGTGATTGCGGTCGGGGCCGGGGTCATTAACGTCCGTCCGGGCAACCACGTGTTGTTGAACTGGTCGCCTTCATGCGGAACGTGTTGGTTCTGCACCCATGGAGAACCCTATCTGTGTGAGCAGACCGCCAAAGCCTGGCAGCGGCGATACGCACGACTGGCGGACGGAACGGCCCTGTACGCCGGGTTGGGGACGGCGGCCTTTGGCGAGGAGACGATCGTGCCGAGCTCGGCAGTGGTCGCTTTGCCGGCCGACGTTAACCTGGAAGGGGCGGCGCTCCTCGGCTGTGCCATGCTGACCGGTGTCGGCGCTGTCATCAACTCGGCTGACGTCCAACGGGGCGAGTCGGTCGTTGTCTTCGGTACCGGAGGGGTCGGCCTATCGGTCCTCCAGGGCGCGCGCCTTGTTGGTGCGGAGGTGGTGATCGGCGTGGACGTCGCGGCGGACAAGGAAGATCGGGCCCGTGCAAACGGAGCTACGGACTTCATGCTCGCCGGCGATCAGGCCGCGCGAGGCATTCGTGACCGGACCGAGGGCCGAGGGGCCGACCACGCGTTCGACTGTGTCGGCAGCGCGACGACGATCCGCCAGGCGTGGTCTTCCACGCGTCGCGGAGGTCGGACCACGGTGGTCGGCATCGGCGAAAAAGATGAGAAGGTGGAATTTAACCCGCAGGAGATTTTCTACTTCGGCCGGGTCTTGTGCGGATGCGTCTTCGGTTCAACGGACGTTAGTCGCGATCTCCCACGCCTTCTCGAGCACGTGCAGTCCGGTCGGATCCGCCCCCAAGATTTAGTGACCAATCGCATCAGGCTGGAGGACGCTCCTGACGCCTTGGCTAGGATGGCTGTCGGTAAGGGCGCTCGTTCCCTGATCATCTACTGAGGGCTACACCTTGATGACTTTTCTTTCCGCGCTATGGCAGGAGAGACGATGCTTGACTGATCCGAGGTCTTCCTGGAGACGAAGATCTGGATCAGTGACCACGGTTACGACGAAACTCTGCACGGCTTCGAGAAGAGCGCCCGTCTCGACGCCCCGGTCATCGGAGCGATCGCCCGGGCCCACGGCACTGTTGAGGCGTTTGGTCGCGAGATCCCGGATGCTTGAAACTCGAACCGCTCACGACCGAACTGCGTATGATTTGGCCTGCTTCTGCCAGTGCGAGCCATGCTCGAACACGTGAGGAGGGATCCGTATGACGACGACGTATCCGGTTACGTTCAACGTCGACTATCCCGACCGTGACCTCGATCGATTGACCAGCGCCTTTCGCATTGTGGTCGCAATTCCTATCCTGGCTGTCCTGAGTCTGCTGACCGGTGCCTCGCTGCACTATGTCACGACGAACAATACGACGAACGAGACGGCCACCCTGGCTACCGGCGGCGGCGTGCTGTTTCTTCCCCTCGTGTTGATGATCGTGTTTCGGCAAAAGTATCCGCGGTGGTGGTTCGACTGGAACCTCCAGGTGCTCAGGTTGTCGGCGCGTGTCAGCGCCTATCTGGCTTTGCTCGACGACCACTATCCGTCAACGGACGAGGAGCAGGCGGTTCACCTGGATTTCCCCTATCCGGATGCGCGCCAACTCAACCAATGGCTCCCCTTGGTGAAATGGTTGCTGGCCATTCCCCACTACATCGTGCTTTTCTTTCTCGCGATCGGAGCAATCGTGGCGGTGATCATCGCCTGGTTTGCCGTCCTCTTCACCGGACGGTACCCCCGCGGTCTCTTCGACTTTGTGGTGGGGGTCATGCGGTGGAGTAATCGAGTGACCGGCTACGCCTTCACCCTCGTGACCGATCAGTATCCGCCGTTTAGCCTCGCATAAGCACCTCGCGGGCGGGCGCCGATCAATGGATGCGTTCGCCGCCAATCGCAGTCTTCACGCGTGACGTCCAGGCGGTGGCGCGCCTCGCCAGCTCCGTGGGTGTGATTTCGCTCTTGACCAGCCAGTCGAGAATTCCGAGGGAATGGGCTCTCCGGCGCTGAGTCTCGTCGCCGCTGTTGGTCAGCATCGCGATAGGCAGATCGTGAGTCGGCCCGTTCGATCGCAGGAACTCGAGCGTCTTCAACCCGTCGATTCTCGGCAGCTCCACGTCCAGAAGGACGAGGTCGAATCGCTTGCTCCGCGCCCGATCGACCGCATGGCAACCATCGCCGGCGACCTCAACCTCGTGGCCGGCGATTGACAGCCCGAGGCTGAACATCTGCGCGATATCGGGCTCGTCCTCGACGAGGAGGATCGCGGCGTTCAACTCGCCACCTCGATCAACTGGTCGGCGGGATCCGGCAATCGGTCGGAGCCGTCCGAGCCGTCCATCGAGTTGAAGATGCGCGCCTGTATATCGAAGACGACGTCGATCACCGCCGCGGGTTTCGCGCCCGGTCCGATGCGCGCCGTGTATTCGAACGGCAGGTCCGCAACTAGCGCCGCCAAGGCGGCAATTTGGGATGCCGGGGTGCGCCGAACCTCCATCAGGTTCAGGGTCTCGAGCTCGGTGAGCATCGCGTCGGTGCGTTCGAGAAGCGCGGGGAGCCGGCGGCTCCCGAGTCGATTCGCGGCGAACCTATCGATGGCTTCCCTGATCTCCTCGTTGGCCAATTCCATCGGTCCTGCATACTCGCTCATCACGGCTTCCTCCTACGACAATTCGAAGTTCTAGGCGGCGATCCCTGTCCGAGCCGCAGTTGATGCGTGCCGAAGGTCGGCTGATGCCTGGAGCATTTTCACTCCGGACAAAACGGAGACGAAGATCATCGTGAAGATGCTGACCGCCGCCTCTGCTTCAGTGATGCTCCTTGTTTGCCAGACGACCCCGGCGGCATCGGTAACCACCGTGTTGCCGGTAAAGACCAGGTAGGAAAGCACCGCCGCCACGCCGATCACGGCATACGAGGCGACCGCCTGCGCGTAGTAGGACGCGGGCAACGGTAATGAATCCGCACCGGCCCTCCGGAGCCGGAGGAACAGAGCAAACAGCTGAAGGAACACATACACAGTGAAGAACCAGCCGACGTAGTTCGTGAGCGGTACCCCAAAGTAGCCGCCGCCTTGCTCCCAGATCCAGAAGTGCTTGATCGTCGATGCGGTCGGGTCAAAGGTCAGGTCCCACATCACCATGACCGCCGAGCCGATCACCGGGACAGCGACGGTCGGGAACCAGCTGACCTCCCGGCGGACATCGCCGACGAGGACGACGCCGACCATCCACGCG
>Ga0066704_10001493_pt1 | contig 10179 bp, 14 predicted proteins | sample GraSoiAngelo_153_FD_66458 | JGI IMG/M metagenome (GOLD analysis project Ga0066704, IMG submission 66458) | Grasslands soil microbial communities from the Angelo Coastal Reserve, California, USA - 14_1009_12_40cm | ecosystem: Environmental > Terrestrial > Soil > Grasslands | place: USA... | reverse complement strand
AGGAAAGTCTTAGGGACCACTTTCTCCTTTTTTGGAGTAAATCAATATAGGTAGCGTTGCTCAGACTAGTTGAGTTGGCAAAAAGCGAATACGAAAAATTGCTTAAAAAAATACAAGATAAGGTATCTGAAACAAGAAAAGTCTCCACTTCTAGGTTTGAACTTCCTAAGGTGGACATTATGTGGCAGGGAAACAGGACATTCTTTAGAAACTTTGCTGAGTTTCCCAAGATTCTGCGAAGAGATCCTGAAAAGGTTCTTCAATACTTATCAAAAGAATTTGCTACTCCTGCACAATATACAGGTGATAAGGCTGTCTTTGTAGGTAAGAAAGAACCACATGAATTCACTTCACTATTGGCAATATATCTAAAGGAATATGTGGAATGCCCAACCTGCAAAAGCCCTGATACAAGGATTGAGAAGTTAAACAGGGTGACTTTTCTTATCTGTGAAGCATGCGGAGCCAAATCATCTCTGAAGGGTCAATATGCATAAATGCCATTTGCCGTAAGAATCGTCAACTATCAGCATAGTAGAATGCTTAACATATGTGACTCTAACTTGGTTGGAAAAATACTTAAAGAATCTGAATTAACTTTGAATATCAATAGGAGTTATTTTGCCGAACGTGTCGTTGAAGAAAACGAAGCAGAGGATCTACTACGAAAATCTTCAGTAATTAACATGGTAGGGAAAGAGACAATTGCTCTTTCGCTAAAAATTGGGATAGGATCTTCAAAAGGAGTAAAAAAAATTGATGGGATTCCGTTTCTTTTAGTTTTCAAGTTTTGAAAATACAACAGTTATATACGTATTGGACTGATGGTTCACTGAGAATTTTGGGCAAGCGAAAAGTACTAAGTGAAAGTGAATTAAAAGAAATGAAGTTGCCTGAGGAAGGTGAGTTACTTGGAAGAGTAATCAAACTTTTGGGTAGCGATCACGTTCTGGTAAAATGCACTGATGATAAAACAAGAATGGGTCGAATCCGTGGAAAACTAAAACGAAAAATCTGGATTCGTGACAACGATGTTGTAACCATTGCTCCCTGGGATTTTCGAACAGAAGACCGGGGTGATATCACGTGGAGATACACACTTTCCCAAGTAGACTGGCTAAAGGATAACGGATATCTTCCAAAGGACTTCTAACGTAGTAACCGATTTTACCAAGTCGGTTTAATTGATAATGTTGTCTGATGACATTCAAAAAAGATTAGAAAAGAAGATTGAAGACAGGCTTGTTCAAAAAGATCGAGAAAAAAGATCTGAGAAAGATGTCTTTAATAAAAACAAGGTAGTGGACGAGGTCCTTGACAAGTCTACCATCATGACCCTTTCCAAAATGATAAGTGATGGAACCATCTCATACGTAAATGGAGCTATAGGTTCTGGGAAGGAATCTAAAATATATTGGGCAGTGGATCCATCAGGTAAGAACCTTGGCATAAAAATATACCTGGTTACAACATCGAATTTTAAAAAAAGAATGCCATATTTGATAGGAGACCCAAGATTTGCTCGAATGAAGAAGGGTACTAGGTATATGGTTGAACTCTGGGCACAAAGGGAGTTTGAGAACTTGAATCAGTGTTTTAAAGCAGGAATTCCTTGTGTAAGACCAATAACTGTTCAAAAAAATGTCCTCGTAATGGAGTTTGCAGGGGAGGACGGTGTTCCTTCACCAAGATTGGTTGAGACTGAAATTGATTACATGGATTATCAAAACACGGTAAAGATTATTTCAGATCTGTATCAAAAAGCAAAAATAGTTCATGCTGACCTGTCAGAGTATAATATCTTTAAAATGGAGAAAGGACTCATAGTTTTTGATTTTGGTTCTGCGGTAGATATAAGATATCCTAATGCAAAAGAATTTCTTGAAAGAGATATTAGGAATATAACTAAATTCTTCGTCAAGAGGGGTCTTACCGTGGAAAATCCTATTGATGTATTTGGGAGGGTAATTGGATGATTTTTGAAAAAACCATTATGATCCCACTTGACAGGGTTGGAGTTTTAATAGGCAAGTCGGGAAAAGTCAAGATCAAAATAGGAAAAATATGTTCAGTCTCTTTATTGATTGATAGTCAGACAGGTGAGATTATCATAAGAGGTACAAGTGATGTTGAAAGTATGATGCCGTTTAAGGCAGAAGAAATCGTAATGGCTATAGGACGTGGATTTTCAGCAGAAAAAGCGATGCGTCTACTGGAAGGCGAAAACTCTTTACATATAATTGATTTACGCGAATTTGCTGGCAAATCATCATCACAAATTGAAAGAATAAGGGGTAGAATAATAGGAGAAAGTGGCCGAGTTCGGAAAAATGTTGAAGAACTTAGTGGCGCAAGTATATCTGTATACGGACGTACAGTCGCAATAATTGGAGAAGGAAGACAATTACGATCTGCTGTCCATGCAATAACATCGCTTTCAGACGGTAGTACCCATGGTAAAGTTTACAATGAGCTTCAAGACTCAAGAAGGAGACAGAAAATAGAAAAGTTGCAGCTTTGGGAGGGTGAAAATGTCTTCGAGTAAGGAAGTCTTCAGTCAAATTTCTCCAAGTGAGTTCTTTTACAGAAACCGAGACCTAGCTGGCTTCAGTAATCCAACAAGATCCTTGTATACGTCAGTAAGAGAATTCGTCGAAAATGCATTAGACGCATGTGACCAGAAGAGAATCTTACCTGATATTCATCTTTCAATAAAAGCAGTAGATTTCGAACAACCTGATCCTAAACACTATATTTTAACCGTCAAAGACAACGGTCCTGGAATCGATCCTAAGCATATCCCACTCGCATTTGGCACAGTGCTATATGGTTCTAAATTTGGTTTGAAACAAGCTAGAGGAATGTTTGGTCTTGGGGCAACCATGGCTATACTATATGGTCAAATCACGACCAATAAACCTGTGACTGTAAGAAGTTCTGCAGATGGAAAAACTCTTGATGAATTTGTAATGTTGCTTGATATTCAGAAAAATAAACCTGTAATATCGAAACATTCAACAAAGGAAGTCTCTAAAACCGGTCTTTCAGTGAGCATAGTGCTTGAGGGAGATTATTCTAAGGCCGGAACAAAAATCCGAGATTATGTGTCGCAAACTTCGCTCATTACTCCGTATGCTTCCATAACATTTGAAGATCCTACTGGAGAAAAATTCCATTATCCACGAATCGTAAAGGAAATGCCTCCACCTCCCACAGTTATTAAACCTCATCCGCACGGCGTTGATGTTGAGACACTTAGAAGAATGATCGTTGATACTCATTATCAGATTCCTGTCATAGACAATAAAATGATAGAGAAAGTTAGAAAAGAATTAGGCATGCAACGGAAAAACCCTTCTCCTAAGGATATACTTGATAGAGCAGACAAGCGGTGGTCTGACCTATCGCGGCCAGTAAGAACAGTAATAGCAGTAATGTCGTTCCTAAATATTGATTTTGAAGGATTGAGAAAGATTAGGATTGATGACCTAGACGTAGCAAACAAGAAAATCACCTATTGGGATTTTGGCGAGTCGCAGTCTCACATTATAGAACTGAACCCTGAAAGTCCCTACTACAAGCAGCTTGCAAATACAATACAAGGAGAGACACTGCTTACGTTCTTAACAAAAAGATTTCAAAGGGTGGGTCCTACAACGACAGAAAAATTCTGTGAATTCGCTAAATTCAAACCAGAAAAGAGAATAGGTAGCATGACAAATGAGGAATTGGTTAGATTAGCTGACGCATTACAGAAGTTTGATGAATTTCTGGCACCAGACCCTAGCTGTTTGGCACCCTTGGGAGAAGAACCCTTGTCTAAAGGGATAATGAAATTTTTTAATCCTGAATTTGCGACTGTAATACAACGTAGTGCATCAGCCTATTCTGGATTTCCCTTCATTGTTGAGATGGGAATTGCTTATGGAGGAGACATACCACCATCCGGCCTCAAGGTTTATCGATTTGCTAATCGTATCCCACTTCTTTACGACGAAGGAAGTGATGTGGTGTTAAAAGTGGTTAATGAAACCGATTGGAGTAGGTATAAGGTAAAAGGTGACCCCCCTCTAGTAATTGTATCCCATATTTGTTCAACCAGAGTTCCGTATAAAACAGTAGGAAAGGAAAATGTAGCCGACAGACCAGAACTTGAACGCGAATTAAAAAACGCATTACAATATCTGGCAAGAAAACTTGCTGCTCACATGTCAAGGCAGGGCATGGCTGATATGGCCAAAAAGAGATCTAATCTTTATACCAAGTATGTGCCTCTGATTGCACAGTTTTCCATGGAATTAGCTGGAAAGAAAAAAGAACCAAATTATAAGCAGCTCATAAGGATGGGAAGTGAGATTGAAGAACAAATCTAGAACTAAAACAGCCGAGGCAAGGAAACAGAGATTACTCTCGCTCTTGCAAAAACATGGCCTTGGAATATATGAAGATCTAGATCAGGGAAAATTTCCGCAATTTGTGATACCGAGCAGATCTGTGAACAATATTGTTTATGACAAAAAACTCAGACAGTATATTCTTGGTAGTGCAAGTTCAGTAAGAAGTGCTAGAAACATGTCACAGCTACGTTCTTACACCCAGCTGGCATGGCTTGCCTTTTTCGTGAATAGATTAGTAAGGGAAGGCAAGTCATCTACGTTAAGAGATATCTATTATTCGTCTCAAGCATTTAGCATCGATTTTGAAGATCAACCAGAATCAGACAACATTATAGTAGATTTAGAAGCCGTTCTTTCAAGCCCACGCGAAGAATTTCATATCTTTCCTGAGGAAAGAAGCAGCGTTTTCGGAGATTTGACAATAGAATACACAGTACCAGGCTACGAAGGAAAGAGAATGAATCTCTCAGATCATCCAGATGGTTACCTGATAGGACCAAGTCTGAGTAGTGCAGAATTGGTGGATACAAGCGCTGAATTAGTTATCGCAATTGAGAAGGGAGGTCTCTTCACTAGATTCGTAGAAGAAAACGTTCACAAAAAATTCAAAGCCATTATAGTAGACACCGCGGGTCAAGCACCACGTTCGACTAGAAACCTTCTCCGAAGACTAAACACTGAGCTAGGTCTGCCTGTAGTGATTCTGGCTGACGGGGATGTATATGGAGAACACATTGCTATGGTTATCAAATCAGGTTCAGCAAACGCTGCACATTTAAGAGAACTGACCGTACCTGATGCAAAGTGGTTAGGGGTTTGGGCAACCGATATTGAAAAGTATAAGCTTCCCACCATTCCTATGACTGAGGCTGATATTAAAAGAATTTATGATTTACAAAAAGACCCGCGGTATCAGGAAGGAATTTGGAAAAAACAGCTAGAGGTCTTCCTTAAAATCAAAAGAAAAGCAGAACTTGAGGCATTCTCAAAGTATGGTCTGACAAATATTACTGACAAGTATTTGCCTGCAAAACTTGAGGAATCAAAGAGTCTCTAATTTCTTTATTCTTAAGGTTAACACCCCATTTCTGTACTTGAAATCGTGGATTCCCATGTCGGGGGTAGCCTCAATCGGAATTTCTTTTGAAAAGTGTCCCGACCCTCGTATGTAAAGAATACCATCTATTAATCTGACCGTGACTTGATCCTCTGGTCCTGGCACCTCTGCTACAAATACTATCTCCTTATCACCTTTTATGAGATCATAAACCCAGTTCTTTGTATCGACTTCTTTGGCTGTGTATTGCGGCTGGCTTTCTTTTGTCATTTTCTTGATAACACTTACCCAGTAAATCATGATAGCGGCAGTTATTCCTATGAGGATAAAACTAACAAATCCTTGTGATGACCGTAATGACAAAATGTAGACTACTCCCAAAAATAACAATACCATTAAAGGTATTATGAAATCGAATGACTTGTCATTAGAGTATCTACTTTTGTAGCTCGTCAACCTGTTCTGTATACACAACTATTTCTCCAAATATAAACACTCGTAGTAACTTATGAGAATTCAGCAAGTGCTACTATCAATTTAGTTCAGATCTTATTTTATCTAACACATCACAGAACTAGGTGGTTTCCCATCTCTTGAATAGGTCGTGGTCTATACCGAACTGGTCAAGACATTTCCCTATGACATGATCCAGCATATCGTCTACACTTTTCGGCTTGTTATAGAATCCTGGCATGGCAGGAAGAATCACAACTCCTATTCGGGCAAGTTTTAACATATTCTCCAAGTGAATACTTGTTAACGGCGTTTCTCTTGGAACCATCACCAACCTGCGTGATTCTTTTATCGTTACACCTGCGGCACGTGCTACAAGAGTCTCCTCATAACCATTAGCCACGCTTGAAAGAGTTTTCATGCTACAAGGGATTATTATCATGCCATCTGTTTTGTAGGTGCCACTTGAAACACTTGCAGCCATATTGGAATCGTCTGAATAATGAGCTGCTAATGATCTTACATGTTTGAAATCGTAATCAGTTTCTAGGGAAAGGCACTTTTTTGCCCATTCCGTCATGATCAGATGAATATCAACTTTGTAGCGCTTTAATACCTCCAGCATTCTTACACCATAAACAATTCCAGAGCTTCCAGTTAGTCCTACTACTAGCCTCATGGTAAAACTCCTTGTACACTATATTTAATTTCAGCTATAATTTTAGCATCTTTAATTATAACAAATTTTGTCTAAATAATTATGAGTGTGAATATAGATAATGTTGAGGAAAAACTTGTTTCAGAACTTAGACTGTCTCCTTTGCAAGCAAAGATCTTTATTCTTGTGATAGAAAAAGGGAAGATGGCTGCTGGAGAGATTTCGCAATACCTTAGCATAACCGAAGCAGAGGCACAACAAGTGGCAAAAAGTCTGATTGACTTGGGTGGCTTTATCGACATAACAAAGACTGAATACGAATCGACACATCCACGGTTTGCTGTAGTTAATATGTATAGAAGAATGTGCGAAAGAGAAAAAATACCGTTTAAGAAGAATCTTCTGGTAGACAACATTTCGATTATTCTTGAGAAACCGTATGATGATGTAAGAACTAAATAGACCTAAATATTGACTAGGAACGATGTCATCTGATCATGATTCTTGTAAACATGAAATAGTTTATTTTGGAGTAACAAATCTAAATTATGAAAAGAGAACTATAGGTTCTGTTGATATATGGAGATGTGCACTGTGCAAGAAGATCTTTTGTGAAGAAAAACAATTGGGAATAGAAAGTATAGTTGATTATGTTGGCATGCCAAAAATATCTTCGGATCAAAAATGGTCTGTCCTTTTATGCAACCTAAAAAAACATAAAGAAAAATGGAAGCTTATCAAGATCAAGGAGAATGATGAAATCCAGCATGAGTGTCTAGACGAAAAAATCATGATGTTAAAGGTACAAGATTTCAAAATTCAGGATGACAAACACTGGAATTTCTTGATAGAAAACTCTGTTAACAAGGCTATAGAGATCTAATTCTAGCATGAATCTACAAGTTCATATTAATAATGTTCATGGAAGCCAGATTGCGGCTAAAATAACTGGAATCTTTACTATTGATAGTCATTCATTCAAGTTTAGTGCTATAGCCTTTGGAAGGATAGGTGGGCATAACATAGGAGCAAAAATCTCAAAATCTACCCAAAAAGAGCTTGTCAAGCTTGGCTATGACATTGATGAGGTCATAGATGAGTTACAACAGAAACTTGTCAAGGGTGACATCACTCTACCTGAAGGAATCAAAAAGGAATCTTTTGCAGATAGCTAGAACTGTGCTTCTTCCAACCCCTTATGACAAAAGCACCTTCGTTGTTCAGGAATAAGGTCTAATAGAACTCCAAGTAACCTCTTGGTAGTTTGGACATTTTTTGATAATGTATCTAAGACCTCTTTTGCAGTCACCGGCTTCTCTGCCCATACATCATAATCAGTCACGGTCGAAATTGACACATAGCACATCTGGGCCTCCCTAGCTAATTGACATTCAGGAACAAGCGTCATTCCTATTATGTCTGCCCCTATGACATCTTTATAGAATTTTGATTCGGCCCTTGTCGAAAATCTTGGTCCTTCGATGCAAACGTATGTTGCATCATTATTTAGGTGAAGATCAATTTTTTTGGCAGCGCTACTCACTGCATTTTGGAGCTCTGGACAAAAGGGATCAGCTACTGATATGTGAATTACCTTTTCCTCCTCGAAAAATGTGTATTTTCTTGATTTTGTAAAATCGATGAACTGTGACGGAAGAACAAAATCTCCTGGTTTTAGCTTTTGCTTTAGACTTCCGACAGCTGAAGGGGCAATAATTCTTTTGATACCCATATCTTTGAATGCCCAAATATTTGCTCTAAAATTGATGAGGTGCGGAGCAATCGTATGTTTCCTACCATGCCTTGGCATGAAGGCCACTTTTCTCCCTTTGTACATGCCTACTGTTATAGAGTCAGAAGTTTTGCCAAACGGTGTCTCGAAAGTGATCTCTTTAGTTTCACTTAATAATCCTGGATCGTAGATCCCAGTTCCACCAAATATTCCAATTTCGGCCTGTTCTGTCAATATTTCACCAACGACTTGTATCTGTAATTCTTAATTGCCTTAGATCCTTTGAGATCGGTTAGTTCAATAATAAAAGCAAAACCAGCTACTATCCCACCTATCTTCTCGACTAGTTTTGCGGCTGCTTTCGCTGTTCCTCCAGTTGCAAGTAAATCATCACATATGAAAACTCTCTGACCCTTCTTGACTGCATCATTCTGAATCTCCATTGTTGCAGTTCCATACTCTATGCTATATGTTATCTTACGAGTAGCTCCAGGCAATTTTCCCTGTTTTCTAATCATTATCATTCCTTTGTTATACCTCAGGGCCAAAGCACATGCTAATGGAAATCCACGAGATTCTATTCCTGCAAATAGGTCCACATCATTTGGGTGAATAACCCTGGCAAATTCGTCAACTACAAGAGAGAGTGCTGCGGGATCTTTTAGAATCGGACTTATATCTCTGAAGAGAATTCCTTTTTTCGGAAAATTAGGTATCTCTGCGATTTTTTCTTTTAGATTCACAGATGGTTCACAAAGAGTGGATATAAAAAATATTTCTTAATGTGAAAATTCTATTGAACAGTCATATCAATCTTGGCTATTCCAGTAACGGAAGAAGCTTGTATAGTGTACCTTCCCACGTCAAGAGTTAAGGGAATCTTCCACACTGTGCTGTATTCACCTCTATTTGTAGAACTGATTTGAAGATTTGCAATCTGAGTGCTATTTGTTCCAAGGATCTTAATGTTTAGATCAGATGAAATACCAGCATCTGTTCCAGAAATGCCAACAATGCCTCCTCTTGAATATGTTGTAGGATTCTTGTCCAAATGGATGGTTATTCCTTGGGTGCTTGACTTGACGCTTAAGGACAAACTCTTGTGGTTTACACCGCACGATGCATCAATTGTCCAATCTCCGGGATGAGCATCCCCGGGTATTCTGAAATCAAACGATGAAAAATGACCGGTTTTATCACTGAATGTTTGAACCGATTTTGTAATTACTCCATTTGGATCAGTCAGGCTTAGGCGAATAATCGTGTTTGCATTGTCGGTTCCGATTAAGATGAGGCTATCACCAGGTACATATACAGACTTTACACTTTGCAGCGATATTTGACCACAACCCGGGTTAATGCCTACAGCAAACTGTGTCTCTCTCTTGTCGTTTCCTCTTGTTACGACTGCAGAGTAAACACCAGGAGTATAAGCCGTCAAATTAAAAGAGTAAGTGGCCAATCCATCCCCGCCAAGTAAAATTGTGTCAGCAAATTTTTGTTTATCTGAAGGATCTATTATTACAAGATTAAGTGTTGAAGATGCTGGCCCAGAGATATTGATAACCGGTTTGTCAATATTCAAATAATTCAATTTATCCATGTCTGCAGTTAGCTGTGGTACTGGATCCTCAGCCACTCCAAAATAAACTGACAGCTGATCGATTCCTTGAGAAGCGGTTATTACGTAAGTGCCTTTCATTGCAGAGTAATCTAATTGATAAGTAAGCGATATCTTACCATCCGACGTTACGTTCATATCTTTTGCAAAGATCAGACGTCCGGCAGCATCTTTTATTGTAAAGGATACAAGCTGGTTAGAAATTGCAGTACCGTTTATGACAACTATTTCTCCCAGCTCATATCTCTGCTTAGATGTTGA
>Ga0066704_10001492_pt1 | contig 10180 bp, 13 predicted proteins | sample GraSoiAngelo_153_FD_66458 | JGI IMG/M metagenome (GOLD analysis project Ga0066704, IMG submission 66458) | Grasslands soil microbial communities from the Angelo Coastal Reserve, California, USA - 14_1009_12_40cm | ecosystem: Environmental > Terrestrial > Soil > Grasslands | place: USA... | reverse complement strand
CGAGAGTGACGGTTCCCCTCGTCCTCGATGCCGACGCCCTCAACTTGCTCTCCGAACACCGCAGCATCCTGCCCAAGCTGTCGCCGGACATCGTGCTGACGCCGCATCCCGCGGAATTCGGGCGGCTGGCCAACCTGGAAACCAGCGCGGTTCAGAAGGACCGTCGCGGTATCGCCTCGCGCTTCGCCAAGACCTGGAACAAAGTAGTCGTCCTCAAGGGTGCCGGCACGGTCATAGCCGCGCCGGACGGCCGCATCACCCTGAACCCGATCGCGACCCCGGCGCTGGCCTCGGGAGGAACCGGCGACGTCCTTGCCGGCCTGATCGGAGGCTTGATGGCGCAGAAACTGCCGCCCTTCGAGGCGGCGGTCACCGGCGTGCACATTCACAGCCTCGCCGGCACCGACCTCGAGGCGTCGATTGGGCAGGCGGGCGTGCTCGCCTCCGACCTGCTGCCGCAGATTCCGCGCGTGATGGAGCGCTTAAGACAGGCTCTCGCCCCGGGATCTGCTTGATGTTTCGTCGGCCCATTTCCGCCGAATGCCTTTTCGAGGTCACTTCAACTCGCCTCAAACGCTCGCATCGCACGAATCGCGCGGCTCGCGTGGGCCGGCGGGCCCGGGCCTCGGCGGCCTGGGCCGCGAACCATCGGCGCCGACCCGAGGCGAGAGCCTGTTGACGGAGCAAGGCGCGACGAAATGGGCCGACGTCGATCCATCGGCCATCGCTCACAACACCGCCCTCGTCAAACAGCTCGTCGGTGCGAAGACGGCGGTGATGGCCGTCGTCAAGGCCAATGGCTACGGGCACGGCGCCGTGCCCGCGGCGCGAGCCGCGGTCGAGGGTGGTGCGTCCTGGCTGGCGGTGTCGTCGATTCCCGAAGGTCTCGAGTTGCGCAAGGCCGGCATCCGCGAGCCCATTCTGAATCTCGGATACACCCCGCCGAACGCGCTCTCCGCGGCGGTCGCGGCGAAGCTGGCGCTCACTCTCTACGACCGCCCCGGCCTTGCATTGCTGAAGACGGCGGCCACTGAGATCCCCGTCCACGTCAAGGTCGATAGCGGCATGCACCGTCTCGGCGCCGCTCCGGAGGAGGCGATTCGGCTGGCGACGGAGGTCCACGCCGACCCCCACCTGCGCCTGGAGGGGTTCTGGACGCATTTCGCCGACGCCGATCGCGACCTCGTCTTCACAGCGCAGCAACTTCGAGTCTTTCTCGATGCTCGCGCGGCGCTGATTCGCGCCGGTGTCACCGGTTTCATCACCCATGCGGCCAACTCGCCAGCGACCCTTCGCCTCCCCGAGGCGCGGCTCGACCTCGTTCGCGTCGGGTTGATTCTCTATGGCGTTCGGCCCGCACGGGACTGGCATGACCTGCCCACGCTTCGGCCGGCCCTGACCTGGCAGACGATCGTTACGAATGTTGTCTCCATTCCCGCTGGGCAGAGCGTCGGATACGGTCGCCGGTTTACAGCAGAGCAACCGGCGCGGGTGGCGACAATCGCGGCTGGCTACGCCGATGGCCTGCACTGGCAGAGCGCCGAACGTGGCTGCGTGATCGTCCGTGGCACGCGGGTCCCGTTCGCTGGATCGATCAGCATGGACCAGGCCGCGCTCGATGTCGCCGCCGTGCCCAACATTCAGGTTGGGGATGTCGTCACCTTGATCGGGCGCGACGGAGATGCCGTACTGACGGCCGACGATCTGGCCGAGGCGGCGGGCACCATCTCCTACGAGGTGCTGTGCGCGATCTCGAACCGGGTCCCGCGCCGATACAACATATAATTAGTAGCGCCCTAGGGGAGCGGAATGCTGAGAAAGTCGGGTCCGCCGGCTGACCCTAGAACCTGATCAGGTGATACCTGCGGAGGAAACGGGCTCGAGCATTCCGCGACTGTTGGGCAGCACTTATGGGAGCCGCCGAGCAACGTCATGAGCGTCTCGCTCGCATGCGCCTCTACCTGATCACCGGCGATCAGGGGGACGAGGTCGAGACCGCGCGCATCGTAGAAGCTGCGCTCGAGGGTGGCGCGAGCGTCATCCAGCTTCGCAAGAAGACCATGCCCAAGGGCGAGCAATATGCCATCGCGCTCGCGCTGCGGCGGCTGACGTTGCTGCACGACGCGCTCTTGATCATCAACGACCACGCGGACATCGCGATCGCCGCCGACGCCGACGGCGTCCACCTGGGCCAGGATGACCTGCCGCCTTCTGTCGTCCGCCAGCTTCCAGGCTTCCATGGCCGGCTGATCGGACGGTCGACCCACAGCCTCGAGCAGGCACGCGCTGCCATCGATGAGGAGGCTGACTACATCGCGGTGGGACCGGTGTTTCCCACCCCGACCAAGGCGGGCCGGCCCGCGGTCGGCACCGACCTCGTCTCGGAGGTCGCGGCCATTGCGGATCGCCCATTCGTGGCGGTGGGCGGGATCGACCACGATAATGCGCCAGCCGTCGTCGAGGCCGGCGCACGCGCGCTCGCGGTGGTGCGCGCCGTCTACGACGCCGTGGATCCGGCCGAGGCTGCCCGCCGGCTGCACGAGCTGATCGTCACCAGGCTCGAGGTGTCTCGCCGATGAGCGACGTCACGGTCACCCTCAACGGCAAGCCGCGCCAGGTCGAGGACGGGGTCAGCCTGCTCGAGCTGCTCAAGGCGTTGGATGTGGCGCCCTCTCGGGTCGTGATCGAGCACAACCGCGAGATCCGGCGGAAAGATGACTTCGCGAAGACCGTGGTGCACGACGGGGACGAGCTGGAGCTCGTTTACTTCGTCGGTGGCGGCTCGACCGCGGACGACGCCTTTGTCGTCGGCGGGCGGACGCTGCGGTCGCGCCTGATCCACGGCACCGGAAAATACCCTTCGAACGAGGTCCTGGCGCGCTGCCTCGAGGCGGCCCAACCCGACATGATCACGGTTGCGATCCGGCGCCTGAACCTCGACGGGGGCCGTTCCGAGCTGGAAGGCATCGACCTGCGCCGCCACACGCTGCTGCCCAACACCGCGGGCGCGACCAGCGCCGACGCGGCGATTCGCCTGGCGCGGATGGCCCGGGCGGCCGGGATGTCCGACTTCATCAAAGTCGAAGTCGTGGGCGACGAGGATACGTTGCTGCCCGATCCGCAGGGCACGCTTGAGGCCACCCGCCAGCTGGTCAAAGAAGGCTTCATCGTGATGGCCTACACCAGCGATGACGTGGTGCAAGCGATCCGGCTCTATGAAGCCGGCGCGGCCGCGGTCATGCCGGGCGCCGCGCCCATCGGCACGACCCTCGGGCTGCAGAACGTCATGAACCTGCAGCTCATCATCAGCAAGGTCAACGTCCCGGTCATCGTCGACGCCGGCCTCGGCGTGCCCTCGGAAGCGGCGCGATGCCTCGAGCTTGGCGCCGCCGCCGTCCTCGTCAACACGGCGATCGCGCGAGCTCAAGATCCGCCGGAGATGGCGCGGGCCTTTGCCGAGGCGGTCGTCGCCGGGCGCCGCGCCTTCCTGGCCGGTCGGGCGAACATCGGCCTCAAGGCCGTCGCCAGCAGTCCGGTCGAGGGCATTCCGGTTTAGCACATCGCTAGTGCGCCGGCCGCGGACGCTCGCCGAGCTCGGCGAACGCGGGATCCTGCGCTCGATCAGTCGCTACCTGGATGCGCCGTCAGCGGGCCTGCTGGTCGCGGCGCCCGGCGATGACGCCGCCGTCTGGCGGGGCGATTCGATCGTGGTGGCGACCACCGACACGATGGTGGAGGAGATCGATTTTCGACTCGAATGGCCCGGTTTTGATTTCAGGAAACTTGGCCGGCGGCTGATGGCGATCAACCTCAGCGACCTGGCGGCGATGGGCGCCGAGCCGCGGCACGCCCTCGTCTCGCTCTCGCTGCGCGGGACGCTTCCCGTGGCCGACGTGGGTCGCCTCTACCGCGGCATCGCCGAGCAAGCCCATCGATACCGCTGCACGGTGGCCGGCGGGGACTTGAGCGGCACGCTCGGGCCGCTGACCCTGACCGCGACCCTGGTCGGCCGGCTCGGCTCGGCCCGCGCCATGCTCCGGCGGGCGGGCGCCCGGCCAGGGTGGGTGATCGCGGTTACCGGCCGGCTGGGAGCGGCGGCCGCCGGATTGCGTCTGCTTGAGTCCGGCGCCCGGCCCGCGTCTCGCGATGAGCAGGCATGGGTGGCGGCGCAACTCGACCCGACGCCGCGGATCGCCGCTGGTCGCGCCCTCGTCGAATCGGGGATCCGGGTTGGCGGTGACATCAGTGATGGCCTCTCCCGTGAGGTCGAGCGGTTGGTCGAGGGCACGCGATTGGGCGCGATCATCGACGTCGAACGCCTGCCCCTGGCGCGCGGCCTGCACTCGAAGCAATGGCTGCTCGCGGTGACCGACTCCGAGGACTTCGAGCTGATCTGCGCGGCGCCCCGTGCGCGCATGCGGATCGCACAGCGCGCCCTGGAGCGGATCAAGGTTCCACTCACCGTCGTGGGGACGATCGACGAACGATCAGGGATTCGCTTTCGCAACGGCCCCCGGATGGAGCGCCTGAACAAGGCCGGCTATGAGCACTTCCGTTAAGACCGAATCCGTCGAGGAAACCAGGGCGCTCGGGCGCCGGCTCGGCGCGGCACTCGAAGCGGGAGACGTCATCGGCCTGGAGGGCGACCTCGGGACGGGAAAGACGGAACTGGTCAAAGGCATCGCCGAGGCTCTGGGCGTCACGGTCGGCGTGCATAGCCCTACGTTCGTTTTGCATCACCAGTACCAGGGACGGCTGCCCGTCGAGCATTACGATCTTTATCGACTCGAAGGGATGGCCTGGGTCGACACCGGTCTCGATGAGCCGGCCCCCGATGCGGTCACCCTGATCGAATGGCCGGAGCGTGCCGGCGTGCTGGAGCATTGGGCGACCATCCTGATCCATCTCGCCGGTGGGCGCGACAACCGGCGGCGACTGACCCTGATGCGCGGACCCGATCGCGTTCGCGCGGTGTTTGAACGTGCGCCTGGCGATTGACACCTCGGGCGTCGACCAGGCGATGGTCGTCCTGGACGGACGGCGGGTGCTGGCGGCGGAGGATTGGGTCCGGCGCCGGGACGACCAGCCGGTGCTGGCGCGGCTCGAGGCGCTCGTCCGGCGCGCCGGTGGCGGACCGGATGACCTCGAGGCGGTAGCGGCCGCGCGTGGTCCGGGCTCCTTCACGGGCTTGCGCGTCGGCCTCTCGCTGGCGGCCGGGCTGGCCTACGCGCGGCATATTCCGCTCCATCTGGTTGACAGCCTGCCGATCCTGGCCCGCCGGGCGAACGGCGACCCCGCCACAGTCGCCCTGCGCGACGCCGGCCGGGCCGAGGTGTTCGCCTGGCGCGAGGGCGAGCCGGTGCGGCGGATGCCGGCGGCTGAGCTCGCTGGTTGGCTCCCCAACTCGGCCCGGGTCATCGCCGAGCCGGCCGGAATGCTAGCGACGTGGTCGCCTGCCCAGGCCCACCTGGAGATCCCGGAGGCCGAGCGACGGCGCTTGAGCGCCGCGCTGGCCGATTCCGCCAATTGGACCTTCGATTCGCAAAAACCACTGCGATATGATGAAGTCCAGGCGCTCTACGTCCAGCCCGCGGCCGCGGAGGAGCGCGCCAGGAAGGCCACATGATGCAGCTGAAGTCCCGAGTGCTCGTCGACGCCATGCGCGAGGATGACATCCCGCAAGTGCAGGCGATCGAGCGTGAGATTTTCCCGACGCCCTGGCCGCGCAATGCCTATTACCGTGAGCTCCATCACAACCGGTCCGCGTATTACCTCGTGCTCAGGCGCGACGAAGACATCGTCGGGTACGCCGGGCTGTGGAAGATGAGCGACGAAGCCCACATCACGACTGTCGGCGTGCGCGCCAACCAGCAGGGCAAGGGCTACGGCCATGCCCTGATGGCCGCGCTGATCCAGCGCGCCTATCAACTGGGCTCGCGCTGGCTGACCCTCGAGGTGCGGCCGTCCAACGAGGTTGCGGTCCGCCTCTACGAGAAGTTCGGCTTCAAGGTCATCGGCCGGCGTCGCGGCTACTACACCGATAACAACGAGGACGCCATCGTGATGTGGTCGGATTCGATCCAGTCGCCGACCTTCAAGAAGCGCTTCAAGGACATCATGCAAACCCTCGAAATCGAAGGGCTCGACAGCAGCACGCCGGAGTAGTCACCAACACTCGGCGCGTCCTGGCGATCGAGACCTCCTGTGATGAAACCGCCGCGGCGGTGGTTACCGATGGCCCGCGCCTGCTCTCCAACGTGATCCGCTCGCAGGATGCGCTGCACGCACCCTACGGCGGGGTGGTTCCCGAGCTGGCCGCCCGCGCCCATCTGCAAACGCTGGTCCCGGTGATCGAGCGCGCGCTCGAGGACGCCGGCACGCGCTGGGAGCAGATCGACGCCGTGGGGGTAACGCGCGGGCCGGGGCTGATCGGGTGCCTGCTGGTCGGCGTCAACCTGGCGCAGGCGATCGCGTATGCGCGAAGTCTCCCGGTCATCGGCGTCAGCCACCTGGCCGCCCACGTCTACGCGGGGCTGCTCGAGGACGAGCAGCTTCGTCCGCCTGTGCTGGGGCTGGTTGTCTCCGGCGGCCACAGCGACCTTATCCGATGGCAGCCGGACGGCGAGATCGCGGTGATCGGCCGGACGCGCGACGATGCCGCGGGGGAGGCGTTCGACAAAGGCGCGCGGATCCTGGGCCTGCCCTTCCCTGGGGGTCCGGCGATCGACAAGTTGGCGGCCAGCGGCGACCCGCGCGCGGTGGCCTTCCCGCGGCCTCGGGCGCCGGGGTTGGACTTCAGCTTCAGCGGTGTCAAGACGGCTCTGCTCTATGAGGTCCGCAAGCGCAAAACGCTCAGCGAGCAGGAGCGCGCCGATCTGGCGGCGAGCTATCAGGAAGCGATCGTCGACGCCCTCCTCCAGCGAGTTGAGGCAGCCCAAGCGATAGACCGCGCCCCGACGATCGTGCTCGGCGGTGGAGTCGCACGGAACCGCCGGCTCCGCGAGGCGGCCCAGGCTCGGCTAGGCCATCTTGCCCGCCTGATCATCCCGGCGCCGGAGCTGTGCACCGACAACGCCGCCATGATCGGTGTTGCCGCGCTCATCGAATGGGACCGGCGAGGCCCGGATCCAGCGCCCTTCGACGCGGACCCGAGCCTCGGCTTCAGCTAGTTGCTAGAGTGCCGCCTGGACCGCCTGTGCCAGGACGTTTGCACCGAATGCCGACGGATGGATATTGCAAGTGCCGTCCGCCAGCTTGATCAGTAAGCCCGCTGCGCAACTGTCGCCGCCAGCCGCCGAAAGCGCGATCGCCCCGAAGGCAGCGAATCCGTCCCCGACCCGACCTCCGAAGCCCTGCGTAACACCTGCCACCACGGCGTTGAGGGATGAAATGACAAAGACCTGGACCGGGTCTTTGTAATTGAGCGCGTAGTAGGTCAGCGCGACAATCCTCCCCTGGTAGCCGGTGGCGCGGATCGCCTGATAGATCGTCGTCAGGTTTGCCTGGACGCTAGTGAAGAGCGCGGGGAGGCCGCCGACGATGCACGCCGGAGCATTGAGGCAGGCCTTCTGCAGCAGGAAGAGATCGTTGGCACCGATCGTCATCGTCACGAGCGATGTGTGCCGATGCGCCCGTAGGAACGCCAGAGCGTAGGCGAGCTGCGATCCCTTGTAGTTGACATGCAGGTCGCCGACCGAACGGAAAGCCTGGCAGCCATTGTCCGCAGCCGTGGTCGAGATCAAGCTGCCGCTCGTTTCACCAGGACATGCCGCGTTGCGGACGCCTACGTCCCGCACGACCGCGAGGTCTTCTGGATAGCCCACGAACCCATCGGCATCACTAAAGGAGACGAACGGGCTGAAACCGAAGGGCACCGAATCGCCAAGCGCAAGGTAGGTGGGTGACTCCGCTGCCAGGGCGGGGGTCGCCATAAGGGCGACGGCGGCGGCCGCGGCGAGCGCCAGAACGCGAAAACCCCTCTTCATCGAATTCCTCCCAAGTCCCGAAAGATCTTTACCGGAGCCTAGCGCGTTCGCCGCGCCCTGACAAGACCCCGGAGCGGACCTGCTCGCCGACCTTCTCCCCAGGTTGAAACTGACCTTCACATCAGCTATCATTAGCACTCGGGCTAATTGAGTGCTAAACCGTATTGTCACCACTAAGGAGGGTTCCATGAAGCTACGTCCACTGGGCGACCGCGTTGTGATCAAGCCCGTCGAGCGTGAGGAGAAGACCAAGAGCGGCATCGTGCTGCCCGACACCGCCAAGGAGAAGCCACAGGAAGGCATGGTCGAGGCCGTCGGCAACGGCCGGTTCATCGAGACCACCGGGAAGCGGGAGCCGCTTGACGTCAAGGTCGGCGACCGTGTCGTCTACGCGAAGTACTCCGGGAGTGAGATCAAGCTCGACGAGATCGAGTACCTGATCCTGTCTGAGAAGGACATCCTGGCCGTCGTCGCCAACGGCAAGAGCTAACCACAGCCAACCAAAAACGAGCCAGCCTTCGGGCTGGCTTTTTCTTTACTTGGCGGGCTTTGGCCGCGGGATCATGGGCAGCCCCAGCATCGCCTCGGTCATCTCGGCGTATTGTTCCTGGCTCCGCCAGTCATAGTGCGGATTGCGCCAGCGGACATACCCGCGGTAGTCGACCAGGAACAGCGAGCGGTGCGCCACGCCCCGCTCCTCGTTCAGGACGCCGTATTTGCGCGTCACCGCCTTGTCCCAGTCGGCGAGCAGCGGATAAGGAAGATCGCCGAGACTCTTGGCATACGCCTTGTGCGCCCAGATATGGTCGACGCTGATCGCGAGCACCTGCGTCTCACCTTTGACGAACTGCTCGTGATCACCTCGCAAGGAGGTGAGCTCGTTGGTTCAACCGGGGCTGAAGTCGAAGACATAGAAGGCGAGCAGCACGTGCTTGCTGCCGCGGAAGGACGCGAGACTGACCGGGTCGCCGTCAGGGGTCCCGGGAAGCGTAAAGTCCGGCGCCTGATCACCCACGCCGGGCATCGACGGCATGGCGCTGGACATCGCCCTATTGTAGTGCCGTGATTTTCCGCGACCGGCTCGACGCCGGTGAACGCCTGGCGGCAGCGCTCCAGCGTTACCGTGACGCGCCGGGCACGGTTGTCCTGGGCATCCCGCGCGGCGGTGTGGTCGTGGCGCGGGCGATCGCGGTCGCGCTGCATCTGCCGCTCGGCATCTGTCCGGTGCGCAAGCTCGGCGCCCCGGAGAACCCGGAGCTGGCGATCGGCGGGGTCGATGATCAGGGCGTCGTCGTCCTTGATCACAAATTGAGCCGGCACCTGGGACTCGCGGACGACGATCTGCTGGACGCCGCCACGCGGCAACGCGAGGAGTTACAGCAATGGTTGGCCGCGCTGGGTTCGAATGTCGTGCCACCGTTGGAGGGGCGCACCGTCATCCTGACCGACGACGGCGTCGCGACCGGGTACACCGCCCAGGCGGGTCTCGAGTCGGTGCGCCGGCGCGGGGCACAGCGGGTGGTGCTGGCGGTGCCGGTTGCGCCGCCGGATACGGCGGCGGGGCTGGCCTCGCAGGTCGATGAGTTGGTCTGCCTCGTGACCCCCGAGCCGTTCTACGCCGTCGGCAACTTCTTCGAGGAGTGGCCACAGGTCACCGACGACGAGGTGCAAGCGCTGTTGCTGACCGGTAACACGTTGTAGCGGAGGTTTTACACGGGCAAGGACCGCCTCCCACCGCCGGTTACAGCGGTGTGAAGCTCTTCGCCAAGGGCAAGGTGGAGAAGGGCGCCCAGCAGTCCGCTGCGCCCGCGTTCAGCCCCATCGATCGCGCCGGCATGCTTGGCATCCTCGACCAGGTGGTCAATGGTTCCCAGACGGGTGTGCTCGAGTTGCGCGAACCGCGTGGGAACTGGGTGTATGCCTTCCAGGCCGGCGCCCTGATCCACGCCAGCGGCGGCCGGGTCCGGGGCGCGCGGCAGGCCTTCGATCTGCTCTGGGAATTCCAGAGCGGCGAGTGCCTGTTCAGGCCGGGAGCGGATCCCAACCTGGCGGGCAACCTCTATATCGACAAGGGTCGCCTGACCGACCTGCTGCAGCGCAGCCAGGCCGCGTTGCAGGGGCCCTCGGCGCCGTATATCCCACCCGGTCAACAGCGCCCCATCGCACCGGCCACCTGGCAGCCACCGGCGGCCCCT
>Ga0066704_10001482_pt1 | contig 10210 bp, 8 predicted proteins | sample GraSoiAngelo_153_FD_66458 | JGI IMG/M metagenome (GOLD analysis project Ga0066704, IMG submission 66458) | Grasslands soil microbial communities from the Angelo Coastal Reserve, California, USA - 14_1009_12_40cm | ecosystem: Environmental > Terrestrial > Soil > Grasslands | place: USA... | reverse complement strand
AAGAGCCAGGTCGGTGCGCCCGGATCGATCATCCCATGGGGCGGTTCGCTCGGCGGCCTCGTCGCGCTCAAGCTCGCCGAGGATGTGCGCTTCGCGCCGGTGCCGGGCGTGTTATCGATCTGCCCGCCTGCGGCCGGATCGCGCGTGTGGGATTCGGGCATCGACAACCGCCTTGCCTACGATGTCGTGTGCAAGGACGTGAACGGCGGCGATCTGCCGACCGGCGCGCCACCGCTGACCTGGGCGTTCAATCTCTCCGACATACCCGACAATCTTTCCGACCTTCAGGACGAGGCGCAGCTGCTGCAGACTCTGTTCCCGGTCAATGTCTGCACCGGCGTCAATCTGCCTATCACCAATGGCGCAATGGACCGGCGCTTTGCGCAACTCGAAAGTCTTGCGCATGTCACGACCGACCATTTCTTCCTGACCGATCTCGGCTACGCAACCTATGGCCTGTCCGATCTCGTGCGTGGGCCGGACAAATTGAACGGGCTCAATCCGTTCACGACGACGGGCGTGGTTTATCCTGATCCGGTGATCGACGCGGGTATTGCGCGCATCAGCGCCAATCCATTCGCCTCGTTGTACTTCCGCTGGGCCTCGGATTTTCGCGGGCGCGTCAATCCTGCTACGAAAATCGTGTCGCTGCATACGAGTCGCGATGAGCTGGTGATTCCTGCCAATCAATCCGTGCTGCGCTCGATCCTGCCGGCGACGCAGCTGAGCAGCGCGCTGGTCAACGAATCGTCGCCGACGCATTGCGGCTTCAACGTTGCCGAAGGCGTCGCCGGTTGGGAAGCGCTGCGTGTATGGATGGCCGGCGGAAAGCAGCCAGCGGTCGCCGATCTGCAGGCGGGCTGCCAAGGTGCGGTCGCGCAGGGCGCTGCCGGGCCGTGCCGCTACGACGCCTCGATCGTGCCGCCGAGCTTCGATGCGCAGGTGGCGCCGCGGCCGGCCTCGACCGCGCCGCCGGTGGACGCGCGCTATAGCGGGGCGTGGTACGACCCGACGCGTTCGGGTGAGGGCATCGAGCTCGAAATCCTGCCGGGCAATAAAGCAGGAGTATACTTTTTCACCTACCCGCCCGCCGGCGTCGGCGGTACGCAGGCCTGGGTCTACGGCATCGGCGACATCGTCGGCAACGGTATCGAATTCCCCAACGTGCTGCGTCCCGCGCGCGACGCGACCGGCAAGATGACGCAGGTGCCATGGGGGCGCCTCGCGCTGACCTTCGACGATTGCAACTCGGGCGGTATGCGCTGGGACGGCCCCGCCGATTGGGGTGCGATGGAGGTGAAGCTGCGTCGACTGACCGCGCTCAATGGACTCGACTGCGCGTCAGGTGGATCGGCATCGGCGCAGCCGAGCGGCGCATGGTACGACCCGGCCGCGAGCGGCGATGGTTTCCTCGTCGAGCAATTCGATGCGACGCATCTGGGCGTGTTCTACTTCATCTCCAATGCGGACGGCGCCCAGACCTGGGCGCAGGGTGTCGGCACCTGGAATGGTTCGGCCTATCACGCAGACATGCTTACGCCGGTGGGCACCCACTTCGGCGCGGCATTCGATGCGAGCCAGATCACCAAGCCGCCGTATTTCTATCTGCTCGACATCAATTTCGGCTGCGCGACGGGACAAGCCGTGCTGTCGCCGCGCGTCGGATTGGGACCTTCGCGGTTGCTGAACCTGCGTCGATTGACCACGCCAGCGGGCGTCGCCGCATGCTCGCCATGACCGGTTGCGTCTAGGCCGCTGCGAGGAAGATGGCTCCCGCAACAGCTGTCGCGGCGCCAGTGATGCGCGCCAGCGCAGGCGCGCGCCGTTGCATCAAGACGCCGATCGCCACACCGAACACATGCAACATCGCAGTAGCAGCGAGAAAACCGCCGGTGTAGCCAAACGGATCGGCGAGCCCGGGCAATTCGCTGCCATGCGCGGCGCCATGGAACAGCGCAAACAGGCCGGTCAACGTTGCCGCTGACGCGACCGGCAGGCGCCGCGCGCTGATAACGAGCAGTCCGAGCGCGAGCAGCGACGCGGCGATGCCGGCTTCGATCTCGAACGGGGCGACGCCGTTGAGTGCGAATGTGGCCCCGAGTGCCATCACGCACAGGAACGACAGCGGCACGGCCCAAACGGCACGGCCGCCAAGCTGTGCAGCCCAGATACCGATGACGACCATTGCGAGCAGATGGTCGAGGCCGCTCAACGGGTGTGCGAAGCCGGCACCGAATCCACCGGGCGGGTCCGCGTGGCCAGGATGCGCAAGGGTGGTCGTGGCGACGCAGGAAATTGCGACTGTGCTGATGGCAAAAAGTACTTTTTTGTGCATTTTACACACTCCCTGGCAGCGGGCGGCCCGGCAGGCCACCGGTGGTTACAATAAAGCGGGCGATCTCGTCGAGCCCTTGATTGATCTTGAGGTTGCTGAACACGAACGGCCGCGCGCCGCGCATCTTCCTTGCGTCGCGATCCATCACCTCGAGCGAGGCGCCGACCAGCGGGGCGAGGTCGATCTTGTTGATCACCAGCAGGTCCGAGCGCGTGATGCCCGGGCCGCCCTTGCGCGGTATCTTGTCGCCGGCGCTGACGTCGATCACATAGATCGTAAGGTCGGCAAGTTCGGGCGAGAAGGTCGCGGCGAGATTGTCGCCGCCGGACTCGATGAAGATCAGTTCCAGATCGGGAAATTTCTTGTTCATCTCGGCCACGGCGGCGAGGTTGATGCTCGCGTCCTCGCGGATCGCCGTGTGCGGGCAACCGCCGGTCTCGACGCCTGCGATGCGCTCGGGCGCGAGCGCGCCGGCGCGGGTGAGGAACTCGGCATCTTCCTTGGTGTAGATGTCGTTGGTCACTGCGGCGACCTCGTATACATCGCGCAAAAGCTTGCACAGGCGCTCGGTCAGCGCGGTCTTGCCCGAGCCTACCGGGCCGCCGATGCCGACGCGCAACGGGCCGGTGTTGGATGAAGTCTGCATGATCATAAGGTTCTCAGAAAAACTTCGCCTTGGATCAACAAGGACGAGAGCGGGATTTTTTTGCCACGGATTCCACGGATCGAGAATCGCCGACCTGTTCTTTCTCTACTCTGCTCTATCCGTGCCATCCGTGTAATCCGTGGCAAAAAAATCCCGCTTGCGTATCGAGCATCACGACCGGAACAACCTCGTGTATTGGGTTTCGTGCCGGATCGAACACAGTTCGAGCAGCGGCGCGGCAGTGCCCAGATCGTCCAGCGACGCGGCCAGCGCATCGGCGACGACGCCGGCGATGATCGACGCGAGCCGTGCGGTGGCGATCTGGCCGTCGGTCTGACCGAGTGGCACGAGACGCACGCCGGCCGAAACGAGGTTCGCGCACGTTCCGTGCAGCCAGGCCGACAGTGCCGGTTCGCAGGGAACATCGTGCGCGGCGCAAGCGAGCGCCATCGCGATGCTGTGTGCGACCGGCAAATCTGCGTGGCGTGCGGCGAACGCATCGAGCAGCGCATGCGGCCACGCTTTGCGTGTGACACCGAGAAACGCCGCGCCCTGCTGACAACTTTCCAACGCGGTCTCGGCGCTGCCGCGAAATGCTACTGCGAGTTCGGCAATCGCGTCTAATGCGGCTGCGTTGTGCGCGCATTCGTAGGCGCGTGCGAACAGCACCGCATCGACCCAGCCGCCGCCGCGCGTCAGCACCGCGCCGGTGTAGTCGACCAGCGTCGCGACGTCGCGCACCGACCCTTCCTCGACCGCCCATTCGAGGCCGTGGCTGTAGCAGAACGCGCCGGTCGGATAGGACGGCGAGGTCCAGGCCAACAATTTCGCGAGCGCGTCGCCTTTGTTGCTCCCTCTCCCCCAAACGGCTTCATCGTTTGGGGGAGAGGGTTGGGGTGAGGGGGGCTTTTGAGCTTGCGTTGCGTCGTGCAAGGCCGAAGAGCCCCCCTCACCCAACCCTCTTCCCCGCGCGAGCGCAGGGGAGAGGGCTTCAAACCGGCTCTGCTCAGTGGCCATGGGTGGCTCCTGACGCCAACACGAATGGATGGGTATTCGAATCGTGCGCATACGCGCCGCGCTCGGGCGTGAACGGTGCGGTGATTTTTTCGACGTGTGCGCCGAGGCCGCGCAGCATGTCGACGATTACCGCATCGTCGCGTATCAAAATTCTGTCCGCCGAAATCTGCGCCGGCAGATGGCGGTTGCCGATATGCCAGGCGAGTTTCAACAACGCTTCCGCGCTGCATGCCGTCACTGCGACCAACGACTCGGGCGCCGCCTTGATCAGCACTATGCGGCCGTCGTCGAGCTTAACCCCGTCGCCGTCATGCAGCAGCGTCGTTTGCGCCAGATCGAGCACGAAAGCGGTGCCGCCATCGGCGACGTAGCGAAAGCGGCGGCGATGGCGGCCTTCGTAGTCGAGCGTGATGCGCTCGGCTGCGTCCGTTGCGGGCCACGATCCGGCTGGCAATACTTTGCGGGCAAGCGGTTCGGTCATAGTCAGAACAGGAAATACCGCTGCGTCATCGGCAACACCGTGGCGGGTTCGCAAGTAAGCAAATCGCCGTCGGCACGCACTTCGTAGGTCTCCGGATCGACATCGATCTGCGGCATGGCATCGTTGAGGATCATGCTGCGCTTGCCGATGCCGCCGCGCGTGTTCTTCACCGCCGCGAGCGGGCGCGACAGACCCAGCTTGCGCGCCTGATCGCTGACAGCAAATGCGCTACTGACGAACAGCAGCGAGGACTCGATGCCGGCGCGCCCGAATGCGCCGAACATCGGCCGGTAGTGCACCGGCTGTGGCGTCGGGATGCTTGCATTCGGATCACCCATCGGCGCGGCCGCGATGCTGCCGGCCTTGAGCACGTAATCGGGTTTCACGCCAAAGAACGCCGGCGACCAGATCACGAGGTCCGCGAGCTTGCCGATTTCGACCGAGCCGACGTGCTCGGCAATGCCATGCGCAATCGCCGGATTGATCGTGTACTTGGCAATGTAGCGGCGTGCGCGGAAATTGTCGCTGCGCGCGTCGTCGCCGCCGAGTGCACCGCGTTGGCGCTTCATCTTGTCGGCGGTCTGCCAGCAGCGGATGATTGTCTCGCCGACGCGGCCCATCGCCTGGGAGTCCGAGCTCATCATCGAGAACGCACCGAGATCGTGCAGAATGTCCTCTGCTGCGATCGTCTCCTTGCGGATGCGGCTCTCGGCAAAGGCCACGTCTTCGGCGATCTTCGGATCGAGATGATGGCAGACCATCAGCATGTCGAGATGTTCGTCGAGCGTGTTGACGGTGTAAGGCCGCGTTGGATTCGTACTCGACGGCAGCACGTTCGGCAAGCCTGCGACCTTGATGATGTCCGGCGCATGGCCGCCACCCGCGCCTTCGGTGTGGAAGGCGTGGATCGTGCGGCCCCTGAACGCGGCAATGGTCGATTCAACGAAACCAGATTCGTTGAGCGTGTCGGTGTGCAGCGTCGCCTGCACATCGAGCGCATCGCACACCGCAAGGCAGCAGTCTATCGCCGCTGGCGTCGTGCCCCAATCCTCGTGCAATTTCAAACCACATGCGCCGGCCAGCACCATTTCTTCGAGCGCAGCCGGTCGGCTCGCATTGCCCTTGCCGAAAAAGCCCAGATTCATCGGAAACGCTTCGGCCGCCTGCAACATGCGCGCGAGATGCCACGGCCCCGGCGTGCAGGTGGTCGCGAGGGTGCCGTGCGCCGGACCGGTGCCGCCCCCAAGCATCGTCGTGATGCCGGCGTACAGCGCCTCGTCGATCTGCTGCGGACAGATGAAATGGATATGCGCGTCGATGCCGCCCGCGGTGACGATCTTGCCTTCGCCCGCGATGATCTCGGTGCCGGGGCCGATTACGATATCGACGCCTGGCTGTACGTCGGGGTTGCCGGCCTTGCCGATCTTCGCGATGCGCCCGCCGCGCAGGCCGATATCAGCCTTGACGATGCCGCTGTGATCGAGAATCACCGCGTTGGTGATCACCGTATCCATTGCGCCGTCGGCGCGAGCGGCTTGCGACTGGCCCATGCCGTCGCGGATCACCTTGCCGCCGCCGAATTTCACTTCCTCGCCGTAGACGGTGCAGTCCTTTTCGACGCGGATGAACAACTCCGTGTCGGCGAGGCGGATGCGGTCGCCCGTGGTCGGGCCGTACATGCCGGCGTAGGCGCGGCGACTGATCGTCGTCGCCATTTATTCCACTCCATCGAGCGCGCCCATCACTTCGCCACGAAAGCCCTCGACTTTGCGCGCACCGGCGTAAGCGACGAGGCGAACCTCGCGGCTCTGGCCCGGCTCGAAGCGCATCGCGGTGCCGGCAGGGATATCGAGACGCATGCCACGCGCGGCGGCACGATCGAATTGCAGCGCGGGGTTCGTTTCAAAAAAATGGTAGTGGCTGCCGACCTGGATCGGCCGATCGCCGCTGTTGGCGACGTTCAACGATATCGCTGCGCGATCCGCGTTGAGCGCGATATCTCCGTCGAGCGTGAGGATTTCACCGGGGATCATATCGTCATCTCAACGGATGGGCTGGTGCACGGTCACGAGTTTGGTGCCATCGGGAAACGTCGCCTCGACCTGAATCTCGTGGATCATCTCCGCCACACCTTCCATCACCTGCGCGCGCGTGAGCACCTTGGCGCCGGCCTGCATCAATTCGGCGACACCGCGACCGTCGCGCGCACCTTCAACCACGGCATCGGTGATCAGCGCGATGGCTTCGGGGTGATTGAGTTTCACGCCGCGTTCGAGGCGCTTGCGCGCCACGATGGCGGCCATTGCGACGAGCAGTTTGTCTTTTTCGCGCTGGGTCAGATTCATGGTCATCCTTTGCACGCTTGCTTGCGTGCGAAGAGCACAACGCAGGCATCGTGCCTGCACTTTTTACAAGAGCTAGCAATACCAGACTTGCGGCAAACGTACCGAATAGCCGGCGGCCAGCGCGCGCAGCGCACCGGCGGCATGGATCAGCGCGTGACGCAGTATCGCCGCATCGTCGGCGAGCAGGCGCACGATCAGCAGGCCCTCGCGCGCAGTAGCGTGCGCGACCGCGGCGTCATCGCGCGCATGTTCACGCAGCCGCGCGCGCAGCGCCGCGAGCAATTCACGCGCATCATCGGCCGCATAGATCAGCGTCGCACAGGCGGTCGCCGCACCGAAACCGAAGGGCGCAGCGCGCAACGCGGCGGTATCGCCGTCCAGATGCAGCGCGTCGGCAAACAACAAGCGGCCGTTGCGGCGGATGCGCCATGCATCGTGGACGAAACCGTGACGCAGCGTCTCGCCCATCGCACCGCGGCCGAACACGATGCTTTCGACCGCGAGCAGGCGCGCATTGCGCGCGAGGTCGGCACAAAACCGACGGCGTAGCCGCGCGCCGTCGAACAGAATGGTTTCCTGCGCGAGATATTCGACGTAGGCATCCTCGCCCGCGTCGACGCGCACGTCGATTTGCGTCGGTTCGCCGTGTGGCAGCGCGCGATAGAGCTTTTCCGCAGCTTGCGAGGTCATCGTCGCCCGCGTGTGCGGCCCCGCGACAATATCCACTTGTATACGGTCGCCGCAGGTGAGACCGCCGCTCGTGTTCAGCAGCACCGCTTGTATAGGCTCGCGCGCATCGGTGTCGGGAAACAGCACACGGCAGGGGGCTCGTTGGTAGAGATCGGCAAGCCGTGTCGAGCTGCGCGCAGCGGCGAATTCGATCCGCACCGCACCGTCCACGCGCTGGTGCGCAATAGCGGGACTTTGCAATGCGGGCTCGGCGAGCAGCATGCGGCGCGGCGGTTCCTCAGAAGCGGGTGCAGCGAATTTCGCTGCACTGCAGCATTACGGAAACGCATGCGGGCGTCAATGCCCGCCCGCCGGCGCTACACCCTGTCTTCGTGCGCCGAGGTGCGGCCAATATGCCGGATTGCGGCTCCGCGCCGCGCTAATGCACGACGTTGCCGTCGGCGTCGAGCACCTGAATCTCGCTGATCTTGAGGTCGCGGATCGACTTTTCGATCTGCTTGCGATCGCCGACCACGACCCAGGTCAGCGCATGGGGTTTGACCACTTCCTTCGCGGCGGCATTGACCGCGCTGTCCTGCTGCGCCTCGATGCGCGCCTTGAGCGTCTGCACATAATCGTCGGGACGCTGATAGACGACGATGTTCTGCAGCGAGCTGAGCACGGCGCGCGCGCTCTCGAACTCGCCCGGCAACGCGCGCACATCACTGGCCTTGACCTTGCCGATCTCCGCGGCCGTGAGCGGCTGATCGCCGACCAGGCCTTGCGACTCACGCAGCATCTCGGCCATCGATTCGGCAGTCTTGTCGGTCTGCACCGGCGCATAGAGCATGAACGGGCGCTGCCCGCGCGCGTTCTGCGAGAAGGTGAATGCACCGTAGGCCCAATGCTTGTCTTCGCGCAGATTCATATTGAGGCGCGAAGTGAACAGGCCGCCGAAGGCATTGTCCATCGTGTTGATCTGCATATTGTTCGGCGCCATCGTCGACGGCGCCACGATGCCGGCGATGATGACCGACTGCTGCGAGCCCGGCCGATCCATCACGTACACGCGCGGCTTTGCCGGCGCGAGCACAATCGGCAGATCGTTTTTCTTCAATGCAGATTTCGGTGCGGTCCAATCGCCGAACACGCGGTCGAGCGCGGGGATGATATCCGCCAGCGTGGTATCGCCGGCCACGACGATGCGCGCGTTGTCCGGGCGGATATTGTCTGCCGCGAACGCGCGCAGATCGGCATCACTCAGTGCCTTGATCGACGCTTCGGTGCCGCTACCGGTAAACGGAATACCGTAGGCGTGGTCCTTGCCGTACAAGAGCGGCGGCAGCGTGCGCAGCGCGAGCTGGGTCGGGTCGGTCTTCTCCTGCGCGATGCCGGCGAGCCACAGCCCGCGCAGGCGCGCGATGTCCTCGTTGCGGAACGCGGGATGCCGCACGACGTCGGCCCAGAGCGCAAGCGACGGGGCGAGTTGCGACTTCAGTGCATTGAGCGAGGCGGCGCAGTTGTCGAGATCGCAGCCCGAACTCCAATTCATGCCGATGCGGTCGGTGCGGCGCTCGAGTTCGAGCGCGTTCATGTCCTTGGTGCCTTCCGCGATCATTGCAGCGGTGAAACTCGCGCTGCCGAGTTTGCGTCCGCGGTCGGCCGCGTAACCGCCGGCGAACAGCAGCTTGGCCTGCACGACCGGAATCTCATGGCGTTCGGCCAGCACGACTTCGATGCCGTTCTTGAGCTTGCCGCGCTGCAGGGCGGGAAACTTCAGTTCAGGGAACTGTGCGACCTGCGGCGTGCCGTGGCCGCGGTCAATGGCACTTTTTACCGTTTTATACTCGTATGTCGGAGGCAGTACCGGCATGGGTTTGCCCGGCGCCGCAGCGAGGCCCGCTGCTTCGGCTTCATCCTTGGCGGGATCGGGCGTGCCCGGCTTCACCGTCAGCGTGTAGTCGCCCTTGCCGATCCATTTTTTCGCGGCCGCGAGCACCGTGGCCCGTGTTGCGGCATCGAGCATGGCAAGGTCTTGCTTATAGGCCAGCGGATCGTTGCGATAGACCTGCCCCTCGGCAAGCATGCGCGCCTGGTTCGACACTTTTTCAACGCCACGAACGAAGGCCGCATGCGCGCGCGTGCGCGCGCGATCAATCTCGTCCTGCGTCGGACCGTCCTTGAGGAAGCGCTGCCATTCTGCGTCGACGATCTTTTCTACGCGCGCGGGATCGATGCCGTCCTTCACGTCGACCTGCAACTGGAACATGCTCGCCAGCGCAAATCCTTCGATATCGACCGACACCGCGTCGGCGATTCTGTCCTTGTAGACCAGGCGTTCGTAAAGACGCGAAGTCTTGCCGCTGCCGAGCACGCTAGCGGCAAGATCGAGCAACGGCAGTTCCGCATCGCCGTTTTGCGGCACGTTCCATTCGCGATAGATGCGTACCTGCGCGACTTGATCGACCATCTCGCCGCGTGTCGATTTGTCGCGCGCGGCGACCCACGGCTGCTGGCGCGCGACCGGCGGCCCGGCCGGAATATCGCCGAAGTAGGCTCGGGCCTTTTCTTTCGCCAGCGCCGGCGCGATATCGCCCGCGATCACGAGCGTGGTGTTCGCCGCGCCGTAATGATCGGCGAACCACCGCTTCACGTCGGCGAGCGACGCGGCGTTGAGATCCTTCATCGAGCCGATCGTGTCGTGGTGATACGGATGA
>Ga0066704_10001476_pt1 | contig 10218 bp, 13 predicted proteins | sample GraSoiAngelo_153_FD_66458 | JGI IMG/M metagenome (GOLD analysis project Ga0066704, IMG submission 66458) | Grasslands soil microbial communities from the Angelo Coastal Reserve, California, USA - 14_1009_12_40cm | ecosystem: Environmental > Terrestrial > Soil > Grasslands | place: USA... | reverse complement strand
ACGACATCGAGGCCGCGCGCGGTTCAAGTGCGCCGTCAACCACTGTGAAGCTTAATGAGATTCTTGTCTGTGATGCCGGCACGGAGAAGAAGGCAATCACGCCGACGAGTGCGACTTACTAAATGGCCCCACTTTACAGGCGGTATGGCTGTTGCAAGGGCTTGAACCGGGCGGCGCTTGGTTCTCATCCGCGAATCGGTTATGCGAACTGGAATCTTCCGGCTACCAGTAGCTCAAACTTCTACAGCAACGCCTACCTATCGGCCAATCATGCGATTTACATTTCGGAGCTTTCATACCAGAGACATCGCGCTTATGCCGGGTATGATCCGACTGGCCATTTCAACGGCACTTGGACAAAGAGCTTTGCGCGGTTGACGCAGGTTGAATCAGGCAGCATTCCGGCGGACGTAGTTTATACCGGAGATGAAACGTCCGCGTTCCCGGCCTGGACATTGAATAGCACTACGATTTCCGGCGCTGGTAAAATTCGCACACGAGTCTATGACGACGGCGCTGCAATCCTACTGACTGAAGTTGATACGCTGAGTTCGGACTACACCGACTCGCAGATGGCGACTGACCTTACGGCGCTTCTCACTTCTCTAAATTGGGCGACGGTTCCATCAAATACGTTTGTCAGTTTGGGTTATGAATATGGCACCGGGAACATCGTCAGGGCAGATTCAACAATCAGTCCGTCCGATGTTTTGACGGCGGATAGATCGTTTCTCGACCTTGGTTTTTCTCCTGAACTTTTCCAGAGCAAGGTAGATGTCGCGAACATCTGGTCAATTCAGGAGAACAACTACGTCAATACCGGAGTCAATTCCGGATGGGAAGACTCCGGCTCAATCGGAGGCGTCGTATCCTGCACGAATTACGCTTCCACAAACTGCCGCCTGCACGAAATCACTTTGAACACATACGCGCTCGCTGACCTCGCGGCGAATACCTACATCCTCAAGAGAGTGATTCACAAAAACGCACTTTGCCCGCCATGACACAAAATCTTTACATCGTTACGAACGCGCAAAACCTTGCGCTGGCCAACGTCAAGAGCCATACGTCCTATACAATCCCTCAACGGATGCAGGACATCACGCTCGGAGACATTCTGCTTCTCAACGTCTATCTCGCGGACGGCGCTGGCGGGTATGACTCGTCGAGTGGCGCGGCGGGCTACGTCCTTAAAATCGGAGTTGGACTTCCCGGCGTTCATCCGGCTGCTGCGCTTCAAACCACCTGGACGCCGATTGCGAACGGATGGACCGGATCGCTGGCACTGAATACAACCGGACTCAGCACGCTTCTCGGAACGGCTCAGAGCATGGCCGCAATATTCGAGGTGTTATTCATAGACCCATCTGGAAATCAGAGGACCATCGCGCAACTTCCTGTCACGCTTCGGAATGATGTCGTTGACATTGGCAGCCTTGTTCCTCCGCCGACAGTTTCCGATGCCAACATTCAATCTACAGGCTCGACAACGCCGCGTTCATTGTCCGCAAGATTCGCGGAGACAATCAACGTCAAGGATTACGGCGCTAAGGGTAATGCTAGGTATGTTACGGACGCGTCCATTTCGGCAGGGTTCAATGTGCTGTCCAGCGCACAGGCCGGTTTCGTGTCAGGCGATGTAGGAAAAAGTATCGCAGTGGCCGGCGCCGGTCCGTCCGGTGGACCACTGCTATCCACGATTATTGCAGTCGGAGTCAATCAATGCACGCTGGCAGTGAACGCCACCGGCTCTGTTGCCTCCGCGAATTGCGAGTTTGGGAGTGACGACACGACTTTGATTCAGGCAGCGATTAACGCCGCGCCGGTCGGGGCCGGTGGAGTCGTGATATATTTCCCGCCGGGAGTTTACAGGATAACTGCCGCGCTTCATTTGGCATCAGCATCTCAAAGGCTGATTTTTCGAGGCAGCGGAAAAGAAGGTTCAAACTGCACCAAGATAGTCAACACGATTTACCCCAATGCGAATTTGCTCGACCTGTCCACGCCGTATGTGAGTGACACGGCCAGCGTTTATGACATGCAGTTTCAGGGCGCTGGGAAAGGCACAGGAACCGGTAAGGCAATCGTGTTAGGTTCATCTGGGACAACGATGTATGATTCTCAGATTGCCCGCTGCTGGTTTGTCAATATCCCAAACACTTGCATCTATGGAATACGAGTTGCGGATTACCAAATTACGGAGTGCGGCATAGAGGGGGCGGCGCTTGGGATTTGGATTGATGGAACCGGCGTCGGCGGTAGCTACGTGAACTACATCGGCCTGAATTCAATCACTCAGAACACCTTTTACTCACTGGATACCGCCGTCAAGATTCAGTTCGATTATGCAACCAAGATCAGTGATAACATTTTCCAGATTTGCGGGACTGATGTTGCCACCAATGGCGCGATTTATCTAACGCGAGGATCGGGTGTAACGGAGAGCAGGAACCATCTCATTGCAACCAACGTTTTTGACCGCAATTGGAACGACATTTACCTTGAGGGAGGCGGAACACTCGCCGCGCATGAAGGATTAAACGGGGTTCTGGTAGTCGGAAACATCAGTGATTTCGCCAACCGTTCTTTTGCCGAGGTAAATGGAGCCAATGAAGTCTCATTTGTCGGAAACAAAATCAACGACTGTTCCGCAGCCGCCACAAGTTATCCTGCAATTCACGTCAAGGGGACAGTTAGCAAAGTCTGTCTGCATGGGAATTTCGTTACAAAGAGCGGATCGTTCGGGCCAACCTACGGACTCTATTGCGAGGTCAACGTTTCCGGAATTGTGCTGGGTCATAACCGCTGGCTTGGAGCTACCGCCGATGTTCGGTTAGACGGAACAGCCGCAGGCACAGTCGATGCAAAGGGGGACGTTCAGACAACGGCCATCGCGATTCAGGAAACGTCCGCCTTCGGGAGTGTGACTCTGCCCCTTGGTTACAGTTTCGGATTATACGGTGCAAGCGGTTCAGTTCTTGGCGCGGTCGGAAACATAAAAAGTTCAACTACCGGCAAGCAGTTCGTCTTTGGTTATGATTTCACCAACGACCGTGGAATTTTGAACGCCGCAGATCAGGGAGTCGGATACAAGAGCATTTGGATTAACAACGGCTTCGTCACGATTGACCAGACAAATCTGAGAGTTGGAATTGGAACAACGCAGCCCGGCTACGCGCTATCGTTCGGCAGTAACAATGACCTGACGTTCGCGCTGTTTGAAAACGCGGCTGGAGCAAACCTGTATGGCATCGGCTACCGCTCCACTGGCAGCAAGCTGGCGATTTTCACAAACGGGGTGGAGGTTGCCGACTTCGATACCAACGCAACCGCAGGCAATACACGTTTCCTTTTGTGGGACGTAACTGCCGCAGCCCTAAAAAGAGTCTCCGTAGGGGCGACAGATAGCGGTGGAACAGGCTTCAAACTTCTCAGAGTCCCGAATTAAACACATGAATCCAGAACAAGCACTCAACAACCTTATCTCAGCCTCACGAGAGGCGAGACTCACTTACGCGGAACACGCGGTATGCGAACAATCCGCCAAGCTGATGCGGTCAATCCTGGCGGAACATGCCGCACTCAAGACCGGGCTGAACCACCGAGAATCAACTCCGCCACACGACGTTCAATGAAAAACTTTTTACTTATCGCCGCGCTCGCCGTCACGCTCTCCGGCTGCTCACTCATCCCGCACAAGGTTGAATACTTCCAAAAGAAGGTTAAGGCTGTCCCAGAACTTTCCGACTCAGCCAAGGAGCACCAGAAGGAAGCCGCCGATTATGTCGCAAAGGAAACACTCGAAGTCGAGCACGCCGCAGTTGCTACACACGCCGACCCGGACCTTACCGCCAAGGCAACTGACGCGCGGATCGTCGCAGGCTCTCTGAGCGATTCCATCGGCAAGCCTGTCTCGCCAACGACGCAGACTGCAACGAACTTCGCGCGAACATTGGACCGCGACTCCGCCAAGCTTGACAAGGCGATTGACTCTTACCGTGAGAAAGTCGAACCGCTCGTTGGAAAGAAAATCGAAGGCACTGGCTTTATCCAAATCGGATATTTTACTCAGATCGGCATCATTCTAGGAGTTGGTTTCCTGATTTTGTCGGGACTTAAGATTTACGGAATGTTCAACCCGGTTGTCGGGTTGGGCATGAACGTCGCTGGCAGAGTAGCCTCGAATGTCCTGCACACCGGTTTTGGACAACTAATCAAAGGCGGCGAGAAGTTCAAGGCGTATCTGGACAAGAATCCCGCACCTTCGCTTACTAAGGATCAGATTCTCGACCTGTTCCAGCGTGCCCATTTGGAATCTCAGGACGAATCGGTTCAAAATCTCGTTCAATCTCTCACGCTTAAGCCCGTCGCCTAACAAGACACTCACGAAATGACGAAAGCAATCACAGCCGCCCTAACCCACCCGGAGACGATCAAAACGAACGCCATCGCGTTCGGCGGCATCACCCTGTCCTCACTAGTAGGTGGAGTTACAGACGCCCCTTACGATTCGGTCATGCGCAGTCTAATCTTGGCCACGTCGCTCCTTTACACCGTGTTCAAATCTGTCTCCGCCGTGACTGAGGCGAAACGCGCAATCGCCAAACGCAAGAAAGGCCGCAAGCGCCGTTCGTTCCTTCAAAAAATCCTTCTCGCGCTCAAGGTATTCTTGAAATCAATCCAAAAGTAATCTGATGAAGACGCCAAAGAAAAAAACGTTCAAAGATCAATTCTGCCGTGCCATCACTGCGGCAACAATTTTCATGCTCATCATTCAGGGCGCGGCTCAATACCGCTATGCCACAAAGCAGAGTGAGCTTGCGGCAACAGTTGTGTTCGCGGAAATGCAACTTCACTTGCAGCAGGCGCAGTTACAGGAAGCGGCGCGAATCATTCAGCAGTTGCAATCTAAGAATTCCCAGCGTGAGTCGCTGAGTCTGCGATGAAAGTCATTTACGTAGCCGGTCCTTTTCGCGGGCCGGATCATTGGGCCATAGAAAACAACATTCGTCGCGCGGAGGCTTTGGCGCTGGAAGTTTGGAAACTTGGCGCTGCTGCGATTTGCCCGCACGCCAATACGCGCTTTTACCAGGGAGCTTGCCCGGACGAAGTTTGGTTGGCGGGAGACCTGGAAATACTTCTACGTTGCGACGCCATTCTCCTAACTGAAGATTGGAGCAAATCGGTCGGAGCAAAGGAGGAATATCTGTTCGCCATGAAGCAGAGAATGCCAGTTCTGTTGGATATAGCAGAACTTAAAAGGTTCCTCAGATGCAATTAAAGGATAGCGGAGCGAGAGAGAATTTCAATACCGGAAGCCAGAGGGACACGCGCTCCGGCAAGGGCCGATACGACTTGCTACCGGCCAGGGCGCTGCGCCGACTCGCGAAACACTTCGAGGCCGGGGCCATCAAATACAATGCCCGTAATTGGGAGAAAGGCCAGCCGTTATCTCGCTTCATGGATTCCGCACTCCGCCACGCTTTCAATCATCTGGAAGGCCAGCGCGACGAGGATCATTTGATTGCAGCCGTGTGGAACCTGCTCTGCGCGGCTGATACTGAGGAACGAATAAAGGACTGCAAACTTTCGGCTGAACTTGATGACCTGCCGAAATGAGGCCAGTGCTTCCGACGTTTGACGAACTTCTGCGGCGCTATGCGCTCTGGCGCGAGGCCGCTACACCTAAAAACAAAAATGGCTTGGCAAAAATTCATCGCCGCATTCGACGTTCACGGAGACAAGCAGCACAAGACTTCAGTTAATGTTTTGCTTCGATTTTGCGAGATTTGGAAACCTAAGCTTCGGGTCATGGGCGGAGACCTTTGGGACTTCAGACCGCTCCGCAGGAAGGCAAGTGAGGCCGAACGCCGGGAGAGCATGGCCGCAGACTTTAACGCCGGCTGTGAATTTCTGGAAAAGTTCAAGCCGACGCATTTTGTCAGGGGAAACCATGACGAGCGACTTTGGGAGCTTGCCGCCGAAGATAGAGGCGTAGAGAGCGATTATGCGCGCAAGGGCGTGTCTGAGATTTCAGACCGGCTCGCGGCACTGCGTTGCGCGATGCTTCCGTATCACAAACGGGACGGCATCCTGAAGATCGGCCATCTTAAAATCCTGCACGGCTTTCATTCGGGCGTATTATCCTCGCGTCAGACAGCTCTCATCTACGGCTCCTGCCTGTTCGGTCATATCCACTGTATTGACGAGCACGCCATACCGCGCCTGGACCGGACCGTAGCGCGTTGTTGTGGCTGCCTGTGTGACCTGGACATGGATTACAGCGCACGTCATACGCTCACGCTGAGGCAGGCGCATGGATTCGCTTACGGAGTCGTTGACGACAAGTCCGGTGACTTCCACGTTTGGCAGGGTGAGGAAATCAACGGCAAGTGGATTTTGCCGACCGACACGGTAACCCTATGAGTGACTGGATTAAAGCCCTTCGTAAATGCTCCGCCGGAGATCCCGTACCGGCCGGGTTTAAGACTCGCGAACAGATCGGGGCGGAGCTTGGACTTTCAACTCCACGGACCGGAGCAATCCTACGCAAGCTTATAACCTCCGGCCTTGCCGAGAAGCGAATGCTGCGAGTCGAAACGCCATGCGGAGTCAGGCCGGTTCCGCACTACAGAATCAAACCATGAAACGTTTCCTCTCGCGCTGGCGTTGGAACATTGCCAATTCTCTTTCCAAACTGGCGTGTCTTCTTCGCGGGCACAGAATCTACCGTTCCGATACGTGGGCCGGAACAACCGGAAACAGGGCCGCGCACTTGAAGCAGAGCATTTGGGAGCGGGTATGTATTCTGGACATTACAGGCACCGACGGTCTTGGCGAAATCGACAGCGAGCTAACTGAGCTTGCTAAACTGGCGGGGGAGAACTGGTGGCATGAATAACGCACTCACCTACGAACAGGCGCAAGCGGAGACCGGAATCCCGCACAAATGGTTTCGGCGCATGGCTGCCGCAGGCCTGCTCCGCGTCATGCGGCTTGGGCATCGCACTGTGTTGATGCGCCGCTCAGAGGTTGAACGCGTCGTGAAGCTTTTCGAGGACAAGCCGACGATTGCGAAGGCACAGCTTTTACCGCATCGGGACTGACTGTATCCGGCGTCAAAGACCAGAATCGCTTGCAGTCTGCGTCGGACACAAGCGCCCGGTAGTTCGTTAGTAGCACGCGCGGTGAGTTGCCAAGCTGGTCCGCTACGAATGCCGCGTTTCCGCCGGTCTTGGCCATCCAATGCGAGGCCGCAGTATGGCGCATGATGTCTTGGCACCAGTTCACGCCGGACAGTTCGCGAAGTCTGCGGATTATCTTCACTCTCCTATCACGCTTCCAAGGAGCAACCATTCCATTTCGGTCACATAGTTTAAGCCAGGTGACGGCGTTCTCGCTCAGTTCGGTTACGCGACGGCGGTGCACCTTGGAAGCGGCAGCGTCAACCACAACCCGCCGGCCAGTCAGGTCAACCTTCGACCATGACAGCTTTTCGGCTTCCTCCGGTCGGACGCCGGCGAACAGGCAAAGAGTGACGTATCCAAGCAGCTTCGGCCTGCGCTCGCGGCATACTGCCAGAATCTTCTCGCATTCTTCCACTGTCAGAATCATCGGGGCGGAATGCTCTACGCGCACGCGCTCGATCATGTCGCACGGGTTGACAGTGATGTAACCGCGCCGGACGCACATCGAGAACAGGGCAGACAGCCGGCCAAGGTTACTTGCCAATGTCCCGCCGCGCTCGCCGCGCGCAACGAACCAGCCTTCAATTTCGGCGCTGGAAATCTCATGCACACCGCGAGTCGCGCGCCCGGCCATGAACGCCTTCAGATAGCTCTCAAGGCCATCCACGTAACGCGCCCGGCGATTCGCGCTGCGCTTTGCCACGATGCACTCGGCCACGGCTTCCGACATCACCTTGACCCGTTTAGGCTGGTTCTTGAGGAAGAAATCAACGGCCTGAGATAGCGTCGCGCCCGCCGGAGACAGCCTACCGCGCAGTGTGACGAATTCCAGCCGTTCGTCATGCGTCAACGCCAGGGCGTCAGTCCCGCCGCGCTCGCGCTCGCCGCGCTTTGAACTCAGGAACGCTTCAGCGGCAGCGCGCGTCTCAAACTGCTTCTGGACGCGCTTGCCGTTCACCATGCCGAGATCGGCGCGCCAGTATTCCCTGCCGTGGCTTTCGTAACATCTGATTTTCATGGCGCAAGAATACACCCCGGTAACACCATGTCAAGCGTTTCCTACCGTTTTCCTACCGTCCAAAGACTCTTTTTCTGTCAGAATGGGGTAATACCGGGGAGTATGGTTAAAGTTACAGGAACGTGATTCGGACCTTATTTGACGGGCAAATCCTTGCATTTGAACTGGTGGAGCCGGCGAGGCTCGAACTCGCGACCCCCACAATGCCATTGTGGGGGACATTGTTGGTGTGCAACGGCTTTGAAATCTTCCTACCGTTTTCCTACCGTCCTTTGGTTATTTCCTACCGCCGACGGCAATTTCCTGCCAGCCGGCGGTAGGGTTGTTACCCGCGATCACGAGGCTGTCGCGAGTCCAATCTTGGGAACCTCACCATTGGCAAACCACGCCCTCAACCAGTGGTCTTGCTGCTCTGGAGGTAGATCGGCGAAGGCGTAAACGTCGCGCCTTCCGTTGATTTGCGTTTTGACGAATATGCTGTTTTCGTGCCTCCGGCAGTATGCCTCAAGGTCATGCAATGTTTCGATGCGTGCCATACGAGCGGAAAGCCTACCAGGTGGCGTCAGAAGCCGCCAATGGGGATTTCACCCACCGTGCGTCGCCGTGCGTTGTAGGACGTTGCCTTGCGCGTTTTACGGCTGTTTCGGCGAGGTTGATTCGGCCACCCTTCCGCAGTCCCAAAGCTCCTTTTGAAGGATCACCCGGCCAGTGAACATGGAGAATTCTCGCTTCGCTGCCATGGCGGACCTTTCTGATTTGATTTTTCCGTCAATCTCGTCCTTTTGAGCCTGCGTCATCATTGCGAAAGCTTTTGCATTGGCCGCATTCTGCTTTAGCTGGTTCTCCTGCGCTGCCACGGCATTGACGAATTCCGGTGAACCGCTTGCAAAATACCCGCCGGACTCGCGAGATTCATGGAATGTCTTCTGAGCCTGCGCCTGGTGATTTACAAAGGTTGCCCGGCCTGCCTGCGTTTCAAGTTCGCGCAGGCGTTTTGCCATTCGTATCACGTCAGACGGAGGATTCTGTAGCAGTATGGTTTTGCGTTGCCCATCAATCACGCTGTCAAAGCAATGGCCACCGTTCACAAGTCCAAGATAATTCTCAAAGGAAATCTCTTTCCAATGCTTCATTGGTCGTTCGCCTTTGTGATTCTGGAACCATTCAACAACGGGCGTGATATTCACTTCCCTGCCGCCGACAACTCGAAGCTCAGATGCCGAGCAGGTGGCGGAAAGGCTGAGAATCAATAAGGTGTGTTTCATTCGTTCATCTCTTTTTCTAATTCTGGCAGATGCGCCGCGACGCAAGCATGAATAACCCAAGTTTCAGTTTGTTCGGATTCATTTTTTCTGTTGTCGGCAACCTTTTTGATACGCGCTCTCAGTGAGTCGGTGAATCGTATTGTCAGGTTGTTCTGTTTCTTGTCCGGGCGTTTATTACGTCTTTTCGGGTTCACGCCCGCCAATAGTTTCGCATCTTTCCATCGAAAGCAAAGCCCAAAATGCGCGGGACTGTCTTGCGTTGCCGTGCAACTGGACACTGGCCGCCAGTACTCTGGACAGAGGATGCAGTCCATAGCCTGCATCCGCGCGTGGTGGAAAAACATTTTCTGAGGCTTCAAGGCGAAATTCATGATACCGGCCAACGGCTGCATAGTACGGGCACAAAATTAGCTTAGTGGCCGGCATGTTGTTTAACAAATCATCGTGGAGCAGTGAGACGGAAATGCTGGCCAAGGAAATTATTAACAATAACGAGCTTTCGCCATCTGAGAAGATTGAGGCGGCGCAAAGGCTTGAGAGCATTGCAGCTAGAATTAGACGGGATGCGCAGGCTTCTTTACAACAGTCAGCCGCGCTGTTTTTTTCACCACCTTTCCCAGCGAGGAATTGACTTTGGACCGCATTTCCGAATGGTGAGACGCGCGGGCCGCGATCTCGCCCAGAACATTCGGTGGCACTCTGCCAATGGACGCCATATGCAGTAAAACGTCTTTCTGCCCAAGCACGG
>Ga0066704_10001475_pt1 | contig 10219 bp, 10 predicted proteins | sample GraSoiAngelo_153_FD_66458 | JGI IMG/M metagenome (GOLD analysis project Ga0066704, IMG submission 66458) | Grasslands soil microbial communities from the Angelo Coastal Reserve, California, USA - 14_1009_12_40cm | ecosystem: Environmental > Terrestrial > Soil > Grasslands | place: USA... | reverse complement strand
AAGCAGCCGTGGCCCGACTTCATGACGTTCTACGCGACGCCGGCCACCAGCGCCGCCTGGATCGTGCCGAAGAAGTACCTCGAGCGCGTGGGCGACGACGGCTTCAAGAAGCTTCCGGTCGGCGCCGGGCCCTACCGCTTCGTGTCGTTCAATCCCGGCGTCGAGCTGGTCGTCGAGGCCTACGACGGCTACTGGCGCAAGGCGCCGGCGGTCAAGCGGCTCGTCTTCAAGTCGGTGCCGGACGAGTCGACGCGCGTCGTGATGCTCAGGCGCGGCGAGACGGACATCGCCTACGGCCTCCGCGGTCCGGACGCCGAGCAGGTGAAGCGGACGCCCGGCCTCACGCTCAAGGTCCTGCTGCCGACGGTCAGCCAGTGGCTCGTTTTCACCGAGCAATGGGACCCGAAGTCGCCGTGGGCGGACCGCCGCGTGCGCCTCGCCGTCAATCTCGCGCTCGATCGTCAGGGGTTCAGCGACGCCGAGTACCTCGGCTACGGCCGGCCCGCCTCCAGCATCATCCCGCGCGACTTCGAGTTCTACTGGATGCCGCCCGCCTATCCGCACGATCCGGCGTGGGCCCGGCGCCTCCTGGCCGAGGCCGGCTACCCGAGAGGCTTCGACGCCGTCGAGGTCGCGACCGACGTCGTGTTCGCGCCCGAAGCCGAAGCCGTCATCAACGGGCTCCAGGCCATCGGCATCCGCGCGCGCTTGCGGCCGATGGAGCGCGCGGCCTTCTACAAGGCGGACCAGGACAAGCAGTTCAAGTACCTGGTGCGCGTCGGCAGCGGCGCCGCCGGCAATGCGGCGACGCGAATCGAGGCCTTCGTGATCTCGGGCGGGATTCGCTCCTACGGCGGCTATCCGGACATCGACGCGCTCTTCCGCGATCAGGCTGGCGAGCTCGACGCCCGGCGACGCGAGGCGCTGCTCCACCGCATCCAGCAGCTGATGCACGAGCGCGTGATGTTCGCGCCGATCGTGGAGCAGGCCGCGCTGACCGGCGTGGGCCCGCGGCTGACGGACGTGCCCACCATCACGGGCCACCCCTTCGTCTCGCCCTACGAGGATCTCCGGCTCAGGTAATCGACGGCGTCAGACGACGCCGTCGCGGCGCAGCCGCTCGATCTCCGCCGGGGTGTAGCCGGCTTCGGCGAGGATCTCGTCGGTGTGCTCGCCGAGCGTGGGCGGCTCGCGCTCGATGCCCGGACTGCCGTGGGCGAGGCGGAAGCCGGCGCCGACGAGCCGCATCGGTCCGTAGCGCGAGTCGACCGTCTGCAGGACGTCGCGGTGCTCGAGCTGCGGGTGCCGCACGATCTCGTCGATCGTCCAGATGCTGGCGCAGGGGACGTCGGCCGCCGTCAGCCGCGCCTCCCAGGCCTTGGGGTCGTCGGTGGCCAGCGCCGTCTCGATCACCTCGCGCAGCGCCGCCACGTTGGCGGTGCGCGCGGGCCAGTCCTTGAAGCGCGGATCGTCGAGCGCGTCGGGGCGCCCGAGCGTGCGCATGAGGCTCGCGAACTGCCGGTCCGTCAGCACGGCGAGGACGATGAAGCCGCCCTTGGCCCGGAAGCGGTTCGCCGTGGGCTTGCGGCTCACCGAGCCGTTGCCGATCTGTCGCTGCTCGATGCCGGCCACCGTGTACTCGGACACCGGCCCCGGGATGAAGGCGAGCGCGGCGTCGAGCATGGCGACGTCCACGAACTGCCCGCGCCCGGTGTGCGTACGCTGGTAGAGCGCGCTGGCCACCGCCAGCGCCGCCGTCATGCCGCCGATCGTGTCGCAGATCGCGAAGCCGGCGCGCATCGGTCCCCCGGCCGGCTCGCCGGTGATCGACATGATGCCGGACATCGCCTGCAGCTTGCCGTCGAAGGCGGCCGTCGTCCGCTCCGGCCCGGTGTGGCCGAAGCCGGACACCGCGCAGTAGATCAGGCGCGGATTGAGCGCGGCGAGCGCGTCGTACCCGACCCCGAGCTTGTCCATGACGCCGGGCCGGAAGTTCTCCCACACCACGTCGGCCTGGACGACGAGCCGCTGGACGATCGCGACCGCCTCGGGGCGCCGCAGGTCGAGGGTGAGACTGCGCTTGTTGGCGTTCACCGCCAGGAAGCCCGGGGGCATCTTGCGCGCCGCCCACTCGCTGCTGATCAGCTGGCTGCGCGTCTCGTCGCCCTCGCGCGACTCGATCTTCACCACGTCGGCGCCGAGGAGCGCGAGCTGATACGTCCCGTAGGGGCCGGCGAGGTAGCGGGTGAAGTCGAGGATGCGGACGCCGGCGAACGGCTTGCTCATGCCTCGTCGCGCTTGCTCCTGGCGACGGCCTTCCCGGCGTCGAACTCCTTGCGCCGTTCGGCGATCTCCTCGGGCGTCAGCTTGTCGAGGTTCGAGAAGTCGAGCTTCCAGGCGGGATCGTCACGCCAGCGGAGCGGCGACTGGACCGTGGTCCTGGCCGCCGGCGCGGTCTCCAGCACGCGCAGGGCCAGCTCGAGCGTGAACGCCTGCGACTCGACGTCGAACGGCCGCCCGGCGGAGTTGCCGAGCGGGAAGTCGCTGAACAGGAAGCGCGGAACGCCGCAGTGCTCCACGATGTCCTTGGCGCAGCCCATGACGACGGTCGGGATGCCGCCGGCCTCGAGATGCCTGGCCACCAGACTCACGGTCTGGTGACACACCGGTCAGCTGGGCACGAGCAGCGCGACGTCGGCGCCGTCCTCGCGGCACCGCCGGAGCAGCTCCGGCGCGTCGGTCTCCAGCGTCACCTTCTGGCTCCGGTTCGTCGGGGCGCCGTGAAACCGGGGCGTGAGCGCGCCGATCCGGCCGGCCTTCACCGCCTCCTGCAACCGCGCCAGCGGAAACCACGTGTTCGGGTCCTCGGCGGTGGTGTGGACCCGGTCGTAGCCGACGTGGGAGATGCGCACGTCGGGCACCGTGTCGGTCGCGTCCGAGTAGACCTTGTAGAACTTCGCGGCCGCGTTGTACTTCGCCCCCGGCCCCTGCTCACCGGCGCCAGGCTGGTAGGGCGCCGCCGTCGTGATCAGCGTCACCCGCGCCTGGGCCAGCGGCGCCGTCAGCGGGGTGAACGGCACATCGGCGAAGTGCGCCCAGTGATACGGGGTGCCGTAGCCGAGCGCCAGGTAGTAGTCGCGCGTGCGCTGCATGTACGGGATCGGCACATCGTGCTCCGGCGCCAACGTCATCGCTCCCTCCCTCGGCGCGACCGCCGGGCGACCGCTCGCCGCCCAGTGTCCCACGACTCCGGCGATCGCGTCGAGGGCGTTACCCCGTCGTGAGGACGGCGCGAAACCGTGCCTTGCCGCTCAGCATCCGTTCGTAGGCCTCGTCGGCGCGCTCCAGCGGAAAGACTTCGGTCATCGGGCGCACGCCGGTCAGCACGCTGAAGGCCAGCGTGTCCTGCGAATCGATCGACGTGCCGGAGGGCCAGCCCACGATCGAGCGGCGCCCGAAGATGAGCGGCAGGACGGGCACCTCGAGCGGCTCGGACGAGGCGCCGACGATGACGAGCTTGCCATTGACGCCGAGCCCGCCCACCACGGCGGCCATCGCCTTGCTGCTGGTCACGGTGGCGAGGATGACCCTGGCGCCGCCCAGCTTGACCAGCTCCGCCGCGGCATCCGTCGCCTGACTGTCGATGTAATGCTGCGCGCCGAGCTTGCGGGCCAGCGATGCCTTGTCCCCGCCCCGTGCGATGGCCACGGTCTTGAAGCCCATCTTCGCGGCGAACTGGACGCCCAGATGGCCGAGGCCGCCCACGCCCAGCACGGCGACGATGTCCCCGGCGCGGGCGCCGCTGTTCCGAAGGGAGTTGAACGTGGTGATCCCCGCGCACATCAGCGGCGCCGCCTCGACCGCCGACAGCCCGTCCGGGATCAGCGCCAGCGCGGCGGCGGGGACGACCGCGTAATCGGCGTAGCCGCCGTCGTAGGTGACGCCCGGCACCTGCGGCGCGACCTGGCAGGTCACGAAGTCGCCGCGCCGGCAAGAATCGCAGGATCCGCAGTGTCCGCCGTGCCAGCCGACACCGGCCCGCTGGCCCGTCGTCCATCCGGCGACGCCGGAACCCACCGCGTCGACGATTCCGGCGATCTCGTGGCCGGGGACCCGCGGGTACTGGATGCCCGGCCAGATCCCCTCCTTCGTCACCGAGTCGCTGTGGCAGATGCCGCACGCCTCGACCTTGAGGCGCACGGATCCCGCGCCGGGCTCGGGGATCGGGCGTTCGACGAGCTCCAGTGGACCCCTCGCTCGCGTGACTTGCACGACTCGCATGGTCGCCCTCATTTCTCGAGAAAGGCTCGACGTGGTGAAGCGGTCATGGCGTTCGGCTCTCGACGGCGTTCACGCCCGCTGAGACCGGCGGAGCGCGAGGCGGACGATCCACATGAGGGCCGACGACGGTCAGCGCAAGCCGCCGCCGACGAGCAGCGTCTCGCCGGTGATCCACCCGGCGTCGGCGGAGGCCAGGAACACCGCCGTCGGGGCGATGTCCCGGGGCTGGCCGATCCGCCCGAGCGGCGTCTGCGCCTCGATCTGCTTGCGAAAGTCGCTCTCGGCGAAGCCGCCGGCGCGGAAGCCCTCGGTCTCCACCATGCCGGGGTTGATCGCGTTGACGCGGATGTTCCGGGGGCCCAGCTCCTTGGCCAGCACCCGGGTGATCGCGTCGACGGCGGCCTTGGTGGCGGTGTAGACGGACGTGTTGGCCGGGGTGAGGGTGCTGGCGCCGGAGCCGATGTTGATGATGCTGCCGCCGGCAGCGTCGAAGTGCTTGACGGCTTCCTTGGTGGCCAGCAGCAGGCCGAGAACGTTCAGGTCGAAGTGCTTGTGGAAGTGTTCCTCGGTGACGTCTTCGAGCGGCAGGAACTCGTAGACGCCGGCGTTGTTTACGAGGATGTCGAGGCGGCCGAACGCCCGCTTCGTCTCGGCGAAGAGGCGCTCGATGTCCGCCGGGTCGGCGACGTTCGCCGGCACCGCGATCGCGGTCCCGCCGTGGCGGGTGATGTCGGCGACCACGCGATCCGCGCCAGCCTTGCTCGACGCGTAGTTGACGACCACCGCGGCGCCGGCGTCCGCCAGATGGCGGGCGATCGAGGCGCCGATGCCCTTGGACGCACCGGTGACGATCGCGACCTTGTCCTGGAGCCTGGCCATGTCCACTCGCCTCCTGTCTCTGTTGATGCCGGTGCGCCCCCACGCGATTCGTCGCGTCGGCTAGAATCACGGTCTGGGCGCTGAGGGCACGGCTGGTCGAGCGAGCGTACCGGCAGGTGGCGCCCCCGCCGCGAGAGGCAAGGAGACGCCGATGCGAGTGATCGACATGGAGTGCAATGTCCCCAGGCACGCGAGCGCCGACGCCGACGCGCCGGCCGCCCCCGCGACCGCGGAGCGCCCGGCCGGCTACGGCATGGCCAACTACGGCCGCATCTTTCGCTCGCGCCGGGAAGGCGCCGATCCGCGTCCGGACACCGAGATCTCGGCCTACGTGAAGTTCCTCGAGCGCGTCGGCATCGTGCGGGCGGTGCCGTTCGGCGCCTCGAACGACCAGGTGGCCGAGCTCGTGCGCGACTACCCCGAGCGCTTCCTGGGTCTCGCGCGCGTCAGTGGCCTGCACGGGATGCGCGGCGTCCGCGAGCTGGAGCAGCGCGTGCGTGAGCAGCACTTCCGCGCCCTCGGGATCTCCGCCCTCGTGGACGGCATTCCCGCCAGCGACCGGCGCTACTATCCGCTCTACGCCAAGGCGGTCGAGCTCGACATCCCCGTCCGCATCTACTCCTCCATGAACTACGCGACCGACCGGCCGTACGACCTCGGCCATCCGCGCCACCTCGACCAGGTCGCCATCGACTTCCCGGAGCTGACGATCATCGGTGGCCTCGGCGGCTGGCCGTGGGTGAACGAGATGGTCGCGCTGGTGCGGCGCCATCCGAAGCTCCACCTCGACACCTCCGCCCACCGCGCCAAGTACCTGGGCCAGCGCGGGTCCGGCTGGGAGATGCTCATGCAATTCGGCAACACGCTGATCCAGGACAAGGTCCTGGTGGGGCTCTCGGCGGGTCTCGTCGGGCAGCCGCACGAGACGCTGATCGAGGAATACCTGGCGCTGCCCCTCAAGGACACCGTGAAAGAGAAATGGCTGTACCGGAACGCCGCGCGCGTATTCGGAATCGACTAGACTTGCCGGCGCCGATGCTGACACCGGAGATCGTCGACGCCACCGCCCGCGCGTGCTTCGAGATGCACCGCACGCGCGCCCGCTATCGCCCGCTCGACGCCACCATCCGGAGCGCGCCGCTCGACGACGCCTATCGTGTCCAGGACGCGCTGCATCGGCTCACGACCGAGGCGGGACGGGGCGACATCGCCGGCTGGAAGATCGCGCTCACCTCGAAGGCGATGCAGCAGATGACCGGCGTGGACCAGCCCGCCGCCGGCGCCATCTTCTCGAAGGTCGTGCATCCCTCGCCGGCCCGCCTCGACCTCGCCGCCTATCATCACCTGGGGGTCGAGTTCGAGGTGGCGGTCCGCCTCGCCGACGCGCTGCCGGCGAGCGGCGGGCCCTGGACGCGCGCGTCGGTGGCGGGGCGAGTCGCCGCGTGCATGCCGGCCTTCGAGCTGGTCGAGGACGGCGAGGCCGACTACAAGACGCTCGACGCCTTCACCCTCGTGGCCCAGAACACGTGGAACGGCGGCGTGGTGGTCGGCACGCCGGTCACGGAGTGGCGCGGGGTCGACCTCGAAGCCGCGGTGACGCGGTGCTGGATCAACGATCAGCCCGGCGGCCAGGGCAAGACGGGGGACGCGCTCGGCCACCCGTTCGAGGCGGTGGCGTGGCTGGCGAATCTGCTCAATCGACGCGGACGGAGGCTCGAGGAGAGCATGATCGTCATGACGGGCAGCAGCATCACCACGAAGTTTCCCGCGCCCGGCGACCGCGTGCGCTTCGCGATCGACGGGCTCGGCGAGGTCTCGCTCGAAGCCAGACGGTAGCGCTCACCGGCGAGCGTTCGGGCCGAGCAGGATCAGGGCGGCCGCCACCGCCTGCAACACCGCGCAGGCGCCGAGCGCCGGCCCGTAGGTGCCGGCCCGGTCGCGCAGGACGCCGACGAGCGAGGGCCCGAACGCGAACGTGAACTGATTGATCCCGACGACGAGCCCGACGAGCGCGCTGAAGCGCTCGCGCGGCCACTCGACGGCGAGGATGAGGCCGGGCAGCGTCGTGAGATTCCCGACGCCGAGGCCGAAGAGCGCGCACCCCGCGTAGACGCCCGCCGCCGAGGGCGCCCGCGCCAGCAGCGCGACTCCGACGATCTGCACGGCGAGGGTCGCGCTCGCCACGATTCGCCGGTTCAGGCGGTCGACGACCACGCCCGTCATCAGTCGGCCGATCACCGCCGCCGCCGTCGTCGTGCTCACGGCCCGCGCGGCGCCGCCTGTCCCGAGCGCCGGCGTCACGAGCGCCACCAGGTGGGTGAGCACGCCGACCTGGGCGGCCAGACCGAGGGCGAAGGGCGCCGATACGCTCCAGAAGCGCCACGTCCGCAGCGCGTCTCTGCGCCCGGCGGACGCGCCGTCGGCGGGACGGGGGCCGGCGGCGGCCACGGCCGGATCGCCGTCGGGGCCGAGGCCGAGCTCGGCGGGGCCGCGCCGCAGCACCCCCACCGCGAGCGCGAGCAGCACCACGAGGAGGACGAGGGCGGCGAGGGCGAGCGCTCGCGCAAAGCCGAGGCGGGCGATGAGCAGGATGAGCGCGGGCGTGACGACCACCCCGCCCAGCGTCGCTCCGTTGAACGCGAGGCTGACGACGAGGCCGCGCCGGCGCACCCACCACGGCGCCAGGATGATGTTGATCGCCGCGCCGCTCATCGCTCCCCAGCCGACCGACATCACGAGGAAGACCGGGTAGAGCTGCCACGGCTGCGCGACGACGCCGAGCGCCGCGACGCCGGCCGCCATCGCCACGCTCCCGCCGGCCACGATGACGCGGGGGCCGAAGCGGTCGTAGAGGTCGGCGATCGCCATCGTCAGCAGCGCGCCGGCGACGTAGTACACCGTCACCGGCGCCGACACGGCGGACGCCGACCATCCGTGCATCCGCTGGAGCGCCGCCACGTACACGGCGAGTCCATAGAAGCCCAGGCCGAAGCTGAAGAGCGCCATGACGAAGGTGGCGCCCACGACGTTCCAGCCGTGGAAGTAGCGCGCGCTCATGCGTGGGCTCGAGGCTAACGGCGGCGCCGGTCGCCGTCTCGCCGTTTTCGGACGTGATCGTCCCCGGGCGGCCGCGCCGGTGCCGGGGCGCGTGCTAGGCTCGCCGCATCGTGAGCGCAGGTGTCGCCCTCGACCGGAGCACGTGCGATCGCGCCCGGCTGGCGCGCGATCGGCGATTCGACGGCCGGTTCTTCACGGGCGTGCTGACCACGCGGATCTATTGCCGGCCGACGTGTCCGGTAAAGCCCGCCCGGTCACGCAACGTCGTCTTCTTCCCCACCGCGGCCGCCGCCGAGCGCGCCGGGTTTCGCCCCTGCCTGCGGTGCCGGCCGGAGGCGGCGCCGGGGACGCCGGCGTGGCAGGGCGCGGCGGCGACGGTCTCGCGCGCCCGGCGGCTCATCGAGCGCGGATTCCTCGACGACGGCGCGACGGTCGAGCATCTCGCGGACACACTCGGGATGACCGGCCGACACCTGCGCCGGCTGTTCCTGCGTCACGCCGGCGCCTCCCCGACCGCCGTCGCCACGACCCGTCGCGTCCAGCGCGCCAAGGCGCTGGTCGACGACAGCGCCCTGCCGATGTCGGCGATCGCGTTCGCCGCCGGGTTCACCAGCATCCGGCGGTTCAACGCCGCGTTTCGCGCGGTGTACGGGCGGCCGCCGAGCGCGATGCGCCGAACGCGGCGATGACGCTCCCGGCCGCCTGCGATAGAATTGCGTCCGCGACGCTGAGTCTTCGCAACACCCGCCGGAGGTTGGGCCATGGACCTGGGACTTCGAGGCAAACACGCGATCGTCACCGGCGGCAGCCTCGGCATCGGCAAGGCCATCGCCTGGGAGCTGGCCCGCGAGGGTGCGAACGTCGCCATCGTCGCGCGCACGAAGGCGCCGCTCGAAGCGACGGCGCGGGAGCTGGCGGCCGACACCGGCCAGCGCATCCTGCCCCTCGTCGCCGATGTGACGAGCAAGGTGCAGGTCGATGCGGTGGTGGACCAGGCCGCGGCCCAGTTCGGCGGGTTGCACATCCTCGTCAACAGCGGCTCGCCGCCGGGGGGCTCGGCCACCGCGACCGGTCCCATCGAGACCGTGGTCGACGAGGATCTGCTCCACGACTTCAACGTGAAGTATGTGGGCGCGTTGCGCTGCGCCCGCGCCGCCCTTCCCCACATGAAGGTCCAGCGCTGGGGCCGCATCATCAACATCAGCGGCACCAACGCGCGCAACGCCGGAAACCTCAGCGGCGGCGCGCGCAACACGTCCCTCGTGCACCTGACCAAGACCCTGGCCCTTCAGGCCGGCCCCTTCGGCATCACCGTCAACTGCATCCACCCCGGCATCACGCGCACGGAACGCACGCCACGCCTGCTGGCCGCCCGCGCCGCCGAGCTGCGGATCGCGCCCGAGGAAGTCGAGCGACGCGACTACGCCGAGGACTCGCCGCGCGGCAACGCCATCGGCCGGATGGTCGACGCGGCGGAGATCGCCTACCTCGCGGTGTTCCTGGCGTCCGACAAGGCGTGGGCCGTGACCGGCGAGCTGGTGGTGGCGACGGGCGGGGCCGGCCGGGCGGTATATTACTAGCGCGGGCCGGGCCCAAGGAGAGCGCGATGGCGGACAGGTCGGTTGACCGGTTGACGGAAGCGATCCTGGACCGCGATCAGCCCCGCACCGCTGATCTCTTTCATCGGATGCTGACGCGGGAGGGCCGCTCGCTGCGCGACGCCCTCGACGCGGTGACGACGGCCGAGGCGCCATTCGTGCAGGTGCCGAGCCACATCGACGTGCGCGACGGCCAGATCACGCTGATCAACAACGACCACACGATTCTCGGCCTGCGGGCCGCCCTCCAGCTGGCCCCGTTCCTCCCCGAGAGCCATCGGCTGCTGCCGCTCCTGCAGGGCGTCTGGTACATCCCGGCCGGCCTCGACATCTGGAACCAGCTGCTCGGCCGGTACCCGGGCCGCTACGCCACGATGAAAGGCATGAACGTGCCGCCGCCGAGC
>Ga0066704_10001472_pt1 | contig 10224 bp, 7 predicted proteins | sample GraSoiAngelo_153_FD_66458 | JGI IMG/M metagenome (GOLD analysis project Ga0066704, IMG submission 66458) | Grasslands soil microbial communities from the Angelo Coastal Reserve, California, USA - 14_1009_12_40cm | ecosystem: Environmental > Terrestrial > Soil > Grasslands | place: USA... | reverse complement strand
GGATCGAGCTTGGCGGCCTTCGATGCCGGATAGGTGCCGAAGAATAATCCAACGCTAAGCGCAACCGCCAGCCCGCCTATCACCGACCAAAGTTGCACGGCGCTGGGGAGCGGCGAAACCCAGGAAACGAGCTTGGCTGCCAGCACGCCCAATATGACGCCGAGGGCTCCGCCAATCACGGAAATGGTCGAGGACTCGATGAGAAACTGGCGCAGGATGTCCCCGCTGCGGGCGCCCAGCGCTTTGCGTACACCGATTTCGCGGGTTCTTTCCGTGACGGACACGAGCATGATGTTCATGATGACGATTCCGCCGACAAGCAGCGAGATGGAGGCGATGGCGATGGTCACCACAAAGAACGAGCCGCTGATGTTCTTCCACAACGAGAGAAAGGAATCGCTGGTCTCGATTGCGAAATCGTCCTTCGTTTCGTAGGACAAGTGATGACGGCCGCGCATGATTTGGCGTACTTCGTCAACGGTGAGCTGAATGTTCGCAGCCGAGCCGGCGCGGGCGGTGATGCGCAAGGAAGTCTGCTGATTGCCGTATTCCTTGTTGTAAGTGCTGAGCGGCAGGATGATCCAGTTGTCGAGCGAAGTTCCCAGGGAAGAACCTTCCTTTTTTCCGACGCCGATCACTTCGCAGGGAATGTTGTTCCAGCGAACCTCTTTGCCAACGGGATCCAAGCCGGGCATGAGGTTTTCCACGATGTCCATGCCAATCACGCAGACCGGCGCGGCGCTATTCAAATCCGAATCGGTGATGTGGCGGCCCGCGACGAGATCCACGTCGTACAATTCGGGCATCTGTGGTGTCCAGGCGCGCAGGTTGGTATCTTTCAGCGAATTCAGGCCGCTCTTGACCTCCACGCGGCCGCCGAGCGAGGCGCCGATCTCCTTGCAAGACTTGCAGAGGTCGCGCACAGCCTCGAAGTCGTCGTAAGTAAGGCGCTTGCGTTTTTGGAATTCGAGCCAGTCGTCCACGTTGGTGATGATGGAAGGCTGCTTGGAAAGCCCGAAGACGTCGGCGCCCAGGCGGAAGACGCGCGTGGCGACGTATTGGTTTGCGCCGTTGATGAGGCTGACTACGGCAATGACCGCGGCGACACCGATAACCACGCCGACCAGCGTCAGGACACTGCGCAACTTGTGTGCCCAGAGACTGGAGGCGGAGATCGCCACAGCCTCGGACAAATTCATGGTGGTCGGACGCGGCATAGAGCCTGAGGACACAAATACACCTCATCCTAACATACGCGTGAACAGGTCCCGGTATTTCAGCTCTCGAGCGATCCAATTGTTGTGGTGTTGGGAAATAACCCTAACGCATAATTTCGGACCGCAGTTGCTTGGCAAGCTTCTCGATACGCTTTAGATGGTCGCTTAAATCCTTCGGTATCTGTCCTAGATTCACCTTCTCAATCTCCGCAGGGATCGCTGCCGACAGTTCGGCGAGCTCGCTGGCCTCGGACTTTAGTTGCGCAGGGTTCGCCACTCTCCGCTTCGGCAAGGCCGGTGGTTCCAATGGCGCATTCGACTGTTTATCAGCCTCTCGGACACCTGGGGGTATGGGCCTCCCTTGCGGATGAATAGCAACGTCTGCCACATAGCAGAAAACGGTGATGAAGAGTAAAAAAATGGCCTTCCGCATGAGCACCTCCCGCGGAAAATTCTGGCGTGAAGAAAATCATGCACCCGGATGGCTGGAATCGTTCTTGGATCGTCGAAATCCAAAAAGAAAACGGCGGGAAGGTTCGTACTTCCCGCCGTCCTAGCCAGAAGTTTCTTGTCAGAACGTTAGTTTTACGCCGAATTCCGCTTGGCGCGGAACAGCATACCAGTTCACACCTGATGAAGATCCTGGCGTGACCAGGCTGGTGCGGCCGGTGCATAGCTGGGGTGCCGTCGTGGGGTTGCAGCCCGGCTGATCGTGTCTCGTGGTACCGTTCACGCTACCTGGAGCACCGTTCAGCACGCCGCTGATCTGGTTCCCAGCCGGGTACCAGTTCTGGAAATTGAACACGTTGAATAAAGCTACCTGAGGCTCGAGTACGACGGCCTCAGGGAGCGCGTGGAACAGTTTGTTTAGCCTCAGTTGCCATGAAACATGGGCATCGAATGTGAAGACCGGCGCGTTGCCAACCTGTCCGGTCGGTGCCGCTGCAAGCGTTGGTGTAACCGCACCGAGCGCCACCAATTGAGCCTGCGTGAAGAGGCTGGCAGAGACTAGCGCCTGACCTGCGGGCGTCAATCGCCCCGCGAATTTGCTGTTATACGTACTGATGTAATTGTTCATGCTGGATGCGGTAATGTTGCGCCCGAAAGCCCCGACATTCGTGCCGGGAGCAACGTCGCCAATTGTGCCGTCGCCCGTGATGTCTGTGAGGAAGATTTCACCTGGTGCCCCAGACTGCGGCAGGGTCAGAGTGACGGGAGCCGCAGTCGACCAATGCGTCGTCAGGCCAACTCGGGTGGCCCAAGGGAAGTCGATCACTGCACCCGTTGCGAACTGGTGCGTTCGATCCAGCCCATTTGGTCCATAGAACTTGAGCGGGTTATTGAAGTCGAGCGCGTTGTTCACGAAATCCGTATCCAAAGCCGTAGCTTTGTAGCGGGACAGCGTGTAGGAGGTGATCAGGTAAAGCCGTCGCACACCGGGAAGTGGGTGATCGAGGTTGGATTTCAGCGAGGTAAGTAATCCTTGGTACGCGGCTCGCCCAATCGGGAACAACATCTCGTTCTGCCCCAAGCTCGGATTGATACCGGGGAACGCACAGAAACCGCACGGCGCGCCGGCCGTTGCATCGAACCCGGAATCAAGGCCGTTGCCCGCGTAGTCTGCGATCGTTGCGCCGGCTAAGATTGCACAGTTGATGGAAGCTGTACCTGTTCCAGTTCCGCAGCCCTTTGCGTTATTGGTGGCCGAGATCGCAGCCAGCGCGTTGGCCGTGTTCAGGAACCTCGCGTCCCCAACCTTGTTCGTATCCAAACCGAGAGGACTATGTGTGTTCACGTTGCGAACGTAGTCCACGCTCAGGACGGTACCTTTCGCGAGCTGCCGCTGGATGCCGACGTTCATCTGGAGGGAACGGGGAGAGCGGTAGTCGGGAGAGAACATCTGGATGCCATTGAGGTTGTTCGCATGTTCCGTTGTCCCGATGAAGTTGGGGTTGGCCCCCGCGCCGCCTGCTACAATCGCAGCCTGATATGCCTTCTGGTCAGCAACGATCTGAGCAGCCGCAGTCCCGACGGCCTCACCGCAGTACGCAACGGGGTTGCCGTTGTTTACGCCGGGAACAGGTCCGGTCGCGCTGCCGCCGAAGCACGGCGCCGCCTGAGCCGCGAACAATCCTGTCGTTAGGCGCCCTGGGCGGTCGAACAGAACGTTGTTGAAGATGGCGTCATCGTAGTAAAGGCCGCCACCCACACGAATTACGGTCTTTCCGGTCTTAAAGGGATCCCAGGCGATACCAAGTTGCGGAGAAAAATTCTCGTTCGGCTGATTCACTCGCCTTTCTAGTCCCTTGAAAAACTGGTTGTCGAACGCTGCGAGGGCAGCCACGCTGGGGAGGTCGCTGTCCGTCCGGCCCGTATCACGTCCATAGTGGACGCCAATGCTCACGGAAAGGTTGGTCTTCACCTTCCACTGATCACCAACGTACCATTCGAAGCGGTTGTCAAACTGTCCTCCGGCAGGCAGACCGAACCCGGGAGCTTCCGTGAAGAAACCTTGGCCGTTGCCCATGAGGATCGTGTCGATGGGCCAGTTTCCCGGATTACTCGCTCCTCCGGGACCAAATGGATTTGTACTAGCAAAAGCCTCATCCGTAGAGTTAACCAGGGACCTGACCATAGGAGCGATTCCGAAGAACTTTGCAAAGCCGCCACCGAGAATCTTGTTAAAGCCTACTCCGTAGCGGATGGTATGACGACCAAAGGTATAGCTGCCGTCATACTTGGTCTGCTTGTCCGACTGAAACGTAGCTTGGGGCGCCAGGATATTCGTGCCGGAGCAGAAACTCTCGCCGCCAGCGAGGCAAGTGAAGTCGCTACCGCTCGGAGTGATATTCAAAGAAATTCCGGGCAGCGGATTGAGAGCACCACTAAGTGCCACGCCGTCCACGATTGCATTCCGGAACTTCAAATACTCAAAACGGATGCTATTGGTGGATCGTCCGATCGAGAAATCCGTGCCAATCACATGCGTCGGGGTATGGTCGACATTCTGGAACGGCTGGTAAACGCCGGGATTGAACCCCCGCACACTGGAGTTCTGGTCGTAGCTGAAGCGGTAAAATAACGTCCAGTTCCGCTTGAGATTCCAGTCCAAGCGACCGAGATAGTTCCTTGCGGTGAATGGAGAGTTGAAGCTCCCCGACAGTAAATGGAAATCGCCACCTAGCGCGACGGGGTTTTGCAGGCTTTGATCGGTACGCTCAACGTCCCCGAAGAAGAAGACTTTGTCCTTCCAAATCGGTCCGCCAAGGTTTCCGCCAAACTGCTTTCGGCCAAAGGGCAGAGGCGTCGGAGCGATCCGCGCAGAAAGTTGGTCGCTACGGCCGTAGTAGAATCCTTGTCCGTGGAATTGGTTCGTTCCCGATTTCGTCACCACGTTTACCGTACCCGTTGAAGTCACTTCTGTGGAGACATCAAGGGAGGACTGAGCGACCTGAAACTCTGCAATGGCGCTTTCCGGAATGTTCTGCGTGGTTGTGCCCACGGTCTCATCGCTGATGTCTACTCCGTCCACCATGATTCGCGCCGCGCGGCCGTATCGCCCCCCGAACGACAACGAGGAATAGCCGTTCTTCGTCGGGTCGAATGTCGAGCCGTCTTGGATTTGCACACCTGGTTCGAGCGTGGCAAGATCAAGGAAGTTGCGGCCGTTAACTGGTAACTGGTCAATGTCCTTTGCGGTGAGCACATCTTGAACCGTCGCCTGTTCAGAATTGAGTTGTACGGCTGAGGCAGTTACCTCAACCACGGTTGACGACGTACCGACCTCAAGCTTCGCATTTACCGCTGTAATTTGTCCCACTTGGACGGCCACGATCGTCAGAAAAGTCTTGAAATTAGGTACCTCAATACGCACCGTATAATTTCCCGGAGCGAGACCGCCGGTCGTGAACAGGCCCGTGTCCGTAGTGGTGCTCGCCTGGCTAGTTCCCGTGTCTTTATTTGCGATCGTTACTCTTGCGTTCGCAACGGCTGCCCCCTGCGGGTCCATAACGGTTCCCGAGATACTACCTGTGGAAACCGATACCTGCGCATGAGCAGGCGGTGTCGCCAACAAGCTCATCCCGGCCAAAATACCGAAGACGATTCCGAGCACTAACACCCATGCCGTTTTGCTCTGGCTCATTGCTCCTCCATTTCCTCAGTTGTTCACAATTCAGGTTTTATTGGTTTGGCCTTCGATACTGCGAACTTCCCCCAGCTTTGGCAATTTGTTCGCTGGCCCTAACATCATCCGGACCTGGTCGCCACGGTAGGCACATCGGAACTTCTTAAAATCAATCAGAAAATGCTCAGGCACGGGAAGATTGAGCAATAAATTGACCAAGCTACTAGCATAAATAAAGTCTGTATTTAGAATCATTTATATAAACTGACTGACACAAAGGGCATCCATCTAGTATTAGATTTCGAATCGTTCTACATATTTTTGTATCTTGATATTGGATTTCCTCGCCACGCCTTACCCTCAGCCCATGTGGGCAGCATAAAGTAATCGAAAGCCTCCCGTGACATTTGGCGGGTTCTAGCGAAGGTACTCGGTCCTAGCCCTGATGGCGGATGCGTTCGGCGAGGGAGCGGGCGCGCTGCCGGGCGATGTCGACAAACCGCGAATCGCCGGCGATCTGATCGAGCATAGGCAGAACGCGCTGCGGTTCCGGCATAAGGCTGCGGTTAAGGTCGGATTCAAACTGCAGCAAGGCGTCATTGATTCCCAGCCGGTCGTACTTCATGCGGCGTGTAATCAAGTCCACGTGCTCCTGCTGGCGCGCCAGCCCTTCAAAAATCTGCAGGAGCTGAGCCGCCGCCGAATTCAGCGTGTAATTGAATTTCGCCTCATGGACTTCGGTGCCGGATTCCCACCGAAATGTCTTTTCGCCGAGATTGGCGATCTTGCGATGCACATCCAGATCCAGTCCTTGGAAGTGCTTGAGTTGCGCCGCCAGGTCGAACATCTTGGTGCGCCAAGCCGCGCTCACCTGAAAGGGCAACGAGCCGGGATCCTCGTCCAACTGCCGGATTTCATACGCCGCGGCATCGGAATCTTCCCGTACCGTAATTTCGATTAATTCCGGTGAGCTGCCTTTGAAGACGCGCCGAAACGTCAGTTTGGCGCCGGTGGGAGCGGGGACGGAAAGCACGGCCGGTGCCGCCAAGCAGGCCGCGGCAATCAACAGGAAGAAATGCAGGAGGGAAATCTTCATCGCATCGATACGATGCGTGGCAACTCGCCACGCGTTGCGCCGCGGCGCCGATTTTCTTTGGACAATACAGTGGAACCTACCGCGGCGCGGAAGGCGCGTGCTTTCGTTGATCGATCCACATCCGGCAACCCGAACCGCCGCCGGGTCTGCTCCGCCTGCAAATGGCACAGCGCCACCGCCAAGGCATCCGCGGCGTGCGACGGTTCCGGTGTTTCCTCCATCGAGAGCAGGGCACGTACCATCATCTGCATCTGTTTTTTGTCCGCGTGGCCGTTGCCCGCGATGATGGCCTTCACTTCGCGAGGCGCATAGCTATGCACGTCCAGGCTATGCTGCGCCGCCGCCAGCAGAACCACGCCGCGCACTTCCGCCAGCCGCAGCGCCGTACGCATGTTTAGCGCCGTGAAGACGCTCTCCACCGCCACCGCGTCGGGCGAAAACTCTTTGATGAGTCTGCACAGCAAGGCATGCACATCCTGCAGCGCGGCCCCCGCGTATTTCTTCTGGCGCTTGGCGGCCACTTTCAGGGACCCATAATGAAGCATACGGCAGCGCCGTCCGTCGCTTTCGACGATCCCATACCCGGTCGGCCCAGCTGCCGCAGGGTCCACCCCCAGAACGCACGTCCATCCGTTCTTTTCGCTCCGCCGGCCTGATGAATTCGTCCCTGCCATCGCCCCAAGTCTACGGCCTTCCGCGCATCCCTGCCAGCGCTTTGTAGCGTGCAGTAGTCAAAAAAAAAGGCCAGCCCGGATTAGGGACTGGCCGCCAAACGAACTGCCGAGTGAATCAGTTGGCGCCGACCGCGGCCTGAATTTCGGATTCGTCGATGTCAAAGTTCGCGTAGACGTGCTGTACGTCGTCGTGTTCTTCGAGGGCTTCGACCAGGCGCACCATCTGGGTGGCCTGCGGGCCGGTCAGCTTGATGTAGTTCTGCGGGACCATGCCGATCTCCGCGGACGCGGGAGTAATTCCCGCCTTGGTCAGCGCTTCCTTCACCTTCTCGAGGGCGTCCGGCGGCGTCACGATGTACCATGCGGAGCCGTCGTCCTTCAGATCTTCGGCGCCCGCTTCCAGCACGAGGTCCAGCAGCTGGTCTTCGCTGGCCGCCTCCTTGGGAACAGAAATTTCACCCTTGCGGTGGAACATCCACCCGACGGCTCCAGCTTCTGCCATGTTACCGCCGTTCTTACTCATGAGATGGCGAAACTCACCGACGACGCGGTTGCGGTTCGTGGTGACAACCTGAATCAGCATGCCCACTCCGCCCGGGCCGTAGCCTTCGAAGGTGGCTTCCTCATACTGCTCGCCTTCCAGCTGGCCGGTGCCGCGAAGAATGGCGCGCTCGATGTTCTCGTTGGGCATGTTCTCGTTCTTGCCCGCCAAAATCGCAGTTCGCAAGCGCGGATTGGAGTTTGCATCGCCGCCGCCGATGCGCGCAGCAATGGTGATTTCACGAATGATTCGCGTAAAGGCTTGGCCGCGTTTGGCGTCGGTGGCCGCTTTTTTGTGCTTGATGGTGGCCCATTTTGAATGCCCGGACATGACACACCCTCGTTTGTTTCACGTGACCGCGGCCTAGCCGGGTCATCGATGGAAGAAATTTTTTGCCCCGCAGAGCGGATTCGGAGAAGGCCGGCCGCAACATTCCCGTACACCAGCTGAGCCGATGTACGGTCGCCAAGAAAAACGACACCAGTGCGGAGACTTACGGTGAACCGCAAACCCCTGCGGAACGACGTTAGTTTAGCACAGCCCCTCATCGAGCGAAACGAGTTATACTCCGCTGCGGGGCATCTCGGTGAATCCGAAAGACTTGCGCATCTCTTGCAATTTCTCGCCGGGTTTTTCCGTATTTTCGATCTGCACTCGCCGAAGAGATACCGGGGCCTCGCCCGAAGGGAGTTCGCCGCGGCTACGCGCTCTTCTGGGTAGAGGGGATCAGCGGTCCGCGTGGTGCGCTTCGACCGCTTTGCGTGTCGCTTCCAGCGTGAAGGTGAGCGACTCCTTGGGGATGTCGGTCACAAACGGTCGGATCATCCAGCCAAGCCCCTTGGGAATGTCCCGGGTCAGCGAAGCCACTTCACTTTGGACGTAAACGCCGCCGTCCTTTTCTTCCATGCGCCACCACGTTTCCATCCGCCACAGGAATCCGTCGTCGTCGCCAGGTGTTTTTTCGCGTTCATCTCTCTTTCCGGCGTTTTCGACCTCCGCTATGCGCACTGCCGAGCTGCGGCTGTGAGCTTTTCTCGGCGCATCGTGGAAGTACTGCACTTCATGCTCGGTGTTCAGCACCACGGTGATCACTTTGTGCCGCCGAAACCGAAGGAAGACGCGGAAATGATCACCCTCTCGCGATTCGATTTTCGATCGTTCAACGTCCGGCGAGTAGTACGCGGAGTGCCGGTCATAGTTCTCAAGCACGCCCAGCACGTCCGCGAGTTTCGCTCCGGGAAGGAACACCACGCCCGTCCAGTGATGAATCATCCCGCCGGGGCACCGGACGGGCTTGGCGTTTTCGAGAATCTCCAGCTTCCGCATCCTTACTTCACCGCGTTTCAGCGCAGCGTAGGCCTCCGCACGTTGCTCCTCGGGCAGTCCATCGACCCACAGCAGGTCCGTACCGCGCTTCAGCTCACCTTCATTTCGCGCTTCCGCCAATTCAACGTAATGTTCAAACACTGCTTGGGTCTCCGCTTTCAATTTTGGGAGCGCCGGTTCCCCGGCGCGCGCGACGCACCGAGACACCTGATTCAGCGCCAACGCGACGAGCAGGAACACCATGACTCTCCAGGCCATGCTGTTTGTGGCTTTCACCTGTCGCGCGAATCCTCGAGGTTTCACCAACCCGGCCATTCTTAACGCATTCATTTCAGAGCAGCTTATGAAAATATCACCGCACACGGCTGATTTTAGGATGCAAGGCGGATGCCCATGGAGATAAAAGCAGGGCCCGGTCGAGGCCCTCCACCCCTGCGTAGTTGCCTGTAATATAGCGGGAAGCGAAAAAAAAAGGCGGGTTGGGTAGCTCGCACACGACCCCTTGCGGAGCCGCTGTCCCCGCGCGGCCCCCAACCCGTCACTGAAAAGAGTACGCATCTCGATGGAGCGCCTCAATGGGTCTGCGGAGCCACTAGACGGAGTACTCTGGTTGTAGTACAACGTGGCCATCCCGAAACCGAAAAGTAAACTTCGGCCATGGCATAAGCATATTATTGTCAGTAAGATAACAAGAAGCCTGTAGCTGCTGAGGTGTTCCGCGCTCCGAATAGTACTACCCCAATTTAGAGCCATCCAGCGCCAATCGAGGGGCCATCCGTAAAATCACTCGCTCACCACCGGGTCACCGAGCAACGGGCCTAGCTGGCCATTCCCAGGAAAAGAACCACCCAGCAGCGAAGAGAACGGTGCGCATCCAGAGTTTGTAGCGCTTGATGCGGAACTTTTCCGGAAGAAGATTTGTGCCGGCCGCCAGCAGGAGCAAACACGGCAACGCCGCCCAGCGCCGCATGCGTTCGGGCGAGCGCATAGTACGACTTTCCAATCCTGCCGGGGAGAGTGGGGAGTACCTGACGATGAAAAAGAGGAACATGGTCAGGACGATCAGGGCTAGATGGAGGTCGCTTCTTCCCGCCAATTTTTTCGGGAGGGCGGCGCGGGCTAGAGAGTCCAGGGGGCCCGCGCCGCATATGGGACGTGTTTCGTTTGTCCAGACCATCCTGGACCGCCAGTTATTCCCGGTTGCACCGCTCACCAACCATTTTGCTTATTCGTCACATCCAAGA
>Ga0066704_10001470_pt1 | contig 10226 bp, 10 predicted proteins | sample GraSoiAngelo_153_FD_66458 | JGI IMG/M metagenome (GOLD analysis project Ga0066704, IMG submission 66458) | Grasslands soil microbial communities from the Angelo Coastal Reserve, California, USA - 14_1009_12_40cm | ecosystem: Environmental > Terrestrial > Soil > Grasslands | place: USA... | reverse complement strand
ATTGGCAAAAGCGAGCGCATCGTTTCCCTGCTCGATTTGGTGGCCCAGGTGGCCCCTTCACGATCAACCGTTCTGATTGTCGGTGAGAGCGGAACAGGAAAGGAACTCATTGCCAAGGCCATCCATTCCGCGTCTCCTCGCGCAGACAAACCGTTCGTGCCAGTCAATAGCGGCTCGATGCCCGCCGATCTCCTCGATTCGCTGCTGTTTGGCCATGTGAAGGGCGCATTTACCGGCGCCGTCGCCTCCAAGAAAGGCCTTTTCGAGGTGGCTGACCAGGGCACCATTTTCTTCGACGAGATTACCGTCATCGGTCCGGAAACACAGGCCAAGTTGCTGCGCGTCATCCAGGAACGCGAATTCATGCGCCTGGGCGGCACAGAAACCATTAAAGTCGACGTGCGCATGGTGGCTGCCAGCAATTCCGATTTGATTACCCTAGTCCGCGACGGCCGCTTTCGGGAGGATCTTTATCATCGGCTCAACGTAATCTCTATCGAACTTCCGCCGTTGCGAGAACGCAAGGAAGATATTCCCCTGCTCCTCGAACATTTCGTGAAGCGTTATTGCGTCGAGAACACCAAGCCGCCACGGCGCTTCAGCCAGGGCGCGGTCAAACTGCTCATGGACTATGACTGGCCGGGAAACGTGCGCGAAGTGGAAAACGTGATCGAGCGCGCTGTGGTGCTTTCCACTCAGGACTTGATGGATGTGGACCTGCTGCCCAAAACCGTCCGCACCAAGGAGATCGTTAAGGGCGTCCGCCTAAAACTGGATGAGTTCATACCGCCCCTGCCGGGCGAAGCCGGCGCTCGCACCGGCGCGGACAGCTCCACGCCCTCCCTTTTCCAGATCATGGAGGAGGCCGAACGCCGAGTGATCATAGATATGCTGGAACGCACCAACTGGAACCAGACCGAAGCGGCCGAGCGCTTTCAGGTTCCCCTATCGACCTTGAACCAGAAAATCAAGCGCTTGGGAATCGAGATTCGCCGCCGCAGCGTTGGCGCAGTCCAGGGGACTCTCTGAGTCAGCCGCAGAGAGCGGCCGATAATTCCGCAAGCTCCGCCTTACGATCCTTGGGGCTGGCGCGTCGCGGCAGGCCCAACAGGGGGAGTGTATCCCTTCGGAAGAAGGGTCGTCGTGAGATCCACCCCGGATAGATCCACCCCTTCCAGGTTCGTTTCGCGCAGAATCGTCACCCCCATATCCGCACCGGCAAATTGCGCACCTTTGATGTCAGCGGAACGAAAATTCGCATTGCGCAGATTCGCGCGGCGGAAGTCCGTATTGCTCAGATCGCATCGGAAAAACTCCACGCCGCTGGCCTGCGCTTCGCTCAGATCGGCGCCGCGCAGGTCGGCTTCGGTCATGTCCGTATTGCGAAGATCAGCCCCGTGCAATTGAGCGCCTGCCATGCTGGCATGGGTGAGCTTGGCTTGCTGCAGATTCGCGCCTTCCAACCTGGCCCCTTCCAGAATCGCGCCGGTCAGATTTGCGTGTCGCAGATCTGCCAGTCTCAAATCCGCCTCTCTCAGATCGGCGCGCTTACCTCCCGCTTTGCCGAGAAAATGATTCTTATGCGCTTCGAGGATATCCCAAAGCGTCTTGCTTTGGTGCCGAATCTGCTTCGGCTTGCGCAAGCCTTTGCTGCCACTGATTAAGTCCAAAAGTCCCATGGCTCGTCCTCTGGGCGGAAAAGGTCGCTTCCTGCGTTTATTCTACTGGAATTGTCATCAGAGCAGCCACAAGTCGATCGTGTTTCGGTTTTTCTGACGTGGCGGCCGGCTCTTTCTCCCGCCATCCAGCCCTTCAATTTGAATTATGATAACGTACAGAGGGATCTCGTTTGGCCGTGCGAGTTGTGAAGAAAATCCAACCTACAAGAGCTATGCGATTCACTCCGTTCGCAAAATCGAGCGGCTTTACCCGGCGCATGCGCCTGCTCCTGCTGGCGTTTGCATTTCTCCAGGTGCTTATTCTTCCACTCGCGTCACCTGCGCAAGAGAATCGAGGCGGCGAAATCGTAGCCAATCTGGCCACGGGTCGCGTTGTTTTCTGTGTCACCCGCGATGCCATCATCGTAGCCGCAACCGCCGGTGGAGGGGAAATTGGCTCGCGCCCTCCCGCCGTTCTACCCGTCAGCTCTGGGCGCATCGGTGTCCTCCTGGGCGCCATTGACTGGACTGCTCCGGACACGGCTAAGGCCACACGCTTTGATGCCGAACTGCCTCCTGTCGCAGCGAATGCTCTTCGTCGTCCCTCGCAGAAGCCCGCTCAGGAGCCCAGCGAGATCGAAGACATTGGCGTGGGAATGCTCGAGCTGATCCGTCCCTTGGTAGATCAGATCCACCATAAGCTCGACCTAGCCCCGGATGAGCCACTCGTTGAACTGATTCTCGCGGATTACGTCCAGGATTACGGGCCCGAAATCTGGAATCTGCAGTATCGCGTGCGGCAGGAAAATCTCGCCAATGATTATTGGCAGACGCGCATCCTCCGCCCCGCTTATGTCCAGCTCTATCCCCCGGAAAAGGGACAGCCGCATACGTTTGTAGAGGCGGACTATCCAGCAAATATTCGGCAGCTTCGTTTGACGGAGCGATTGGCGCAACCCGATCCGCAGTTCGACCGTATTGGACATTCCTCGCCCGACGTGGCCGAGGCGGTCGCCTACCTTGCCTCGGGAAATAGTATCAAGGCGCGTTCCTCACCTACTTCTGACTTCCTGCGCGCGGCAATCCCAATGGCCGGCGGAAATGAGCAAACCCTCGTGATGGCCGTGTTGGATATGAATCGTGGCTTCCAATGGCTGCTCGCACCCCAGGAGCCTATTCCCCCGGGCAAGACCCAGACGCAACCCACCGAACCCGACGCTCCTTCACTGCGCAAGCGCGGACCGCGTCCGCAATAGCTCACCTTTGAGTGCAGCGCTACTTCGCAGCCGATTTCTCTGCGAACTGCTGCTTGACGCGCGCACTTTTTTCGGCCACCGAGCGCGCTAGTTCCTGCTTGTAGGCAACGAGTTGTTCGGCAACTCGCGGATCGAACGTCGCGATGATCTCCGCCGCGTAAATAGCCGCATTGATGGCACCCGGCTTATCGATGGCCATGGCGGCTACGGGTACGCCGGCCGGCATCTGCACGCTTGAGAGCAACGCGTCAATACCCGACAGCACCGTGGTGGCCATTGGCACCGCAATGACCGGTAAAGTGGTAAGCGCCGCCACGACGCCGGCCAGATGCGCGGCGCCTCCTGCCGCGACGATGACTACCTTTAATCCTCTCCCGATGGCCGTGCTGGCATACTCATGTGTGCGCGCCGGCGAACGGTGTGCCGAAACAACTTCAATCTCGAACGGAATAGAAAACTTTGCCAGCATTTGCGCCGATTCGTTCATGATCTGAAGATCCGTGTCCGAACCCATGATGATGCCAACCACGGGTTTTTCCCTCGATGCCTCGGCTTTGCTCAACACGCTCCTCCAGCACCCGGAATGGCTGCAGCAGCCTCCCGAATCTCAATCGCGTCTCCGCGCGAAATTCGCCCGCCCTCGACTACGCGACACAGCACACCTCTGCGATTCTTCAACGCCTCCTGCAAACCCATGCGAATCTCTTCCATCCGAAAGCAGGGCTCGCAAGGGATAGTCACCTCGAGCACAGCACTGCCAATCACAAGCCACTGTCCCGGTCTGAGATCGGCCGTATTCAGACCCATCGTCGTTATGTTCTCTCGCACGATACCCGGTACGAGATTAAATTCCGCCAGCGTCTCGCCATCCACGATCAGAAGCTGCCGCTTGCTACCTGCCCGTCCATGTACGCAGCCCTCAAACCCTCGATCTGCCACCGCGATGGCTTGATGGACAGCCTGCATCGGCTTGCGCCGTTCCAGCGCAACGAAGAGGTTGGAGACGTGGGCCATCTCAGTTAATCCTCCCCTTCTAATCCTCCCCGATGTTTGCCACTAGACACCCTCTCAACGCGATGTCCCGTCGGTAGTGGCGGTCCGAAAACTCAATTCGCTGAACTGCATCATAGGCCGTTCGCCGGGCCGCGTCTAACGTGTCGCCCGTGGCAGTAACCCCAAGGATTCTACCGCTACTTGTGTAGTATGCATCCCGCTCTCGCCTCGTACCGGCGTGAAATACACTGACGTTAGGCAAAGCCGCAGCCTTTTCCAGCCCAAGTATTTCTTTGCCGATCTCGTACCCACCAGGATACCCACCAGAGGCCATGACCACGCAAACACTTGCTCGGGGACTCCAGCTTAGTTTCTGGACTTTCAGGTTTTCGTCGGCCACGGCAGCCAACACCTCGCCCAAATCGAAATCCATTCGCGCGACGATTGCTTGTGTCTCTGGATCTCCCAGCCTGCAATTGAATTCAAGTACCTTGGGCCCGGCTGACGTCAACATGAGACCGAAATAAAGAAAGCCGCGGTATGCGCAGTTATTACCTCCTAAGGCAGTAAGCGTAGGCTCGACGATTCGTTCGCGAATCTCGGCGTCTATTGCCGGTGAAACGATTCCCTCACACGAGTACGCACCCATCCCTCCCGTGTTTGCACCGAGATCTCCGTCGAATGCCCTCTTGTGATCACGAGTGGGAACCAATGGCAGGAAACCGTGCCCGTCGCTGAGAACGATGAAGGACAGCTCCTTGCCCTCTAACGCCTCTTCGATCAATAACCTGCCCCCACCGCTGCCAAATTCTCTTTTTCCGAGAAGACGGTCCACGAAATCGACCGCCTGGCTACGAGACTCTGTAACCAGAACCCCTTTTCCTCCGCAAAGGCCGTCAGCTTTGAGGACTATGGGATAGCTCAAGTGCTCGACCGCGTTGCTTGCATCGGGAGCGGAGGTGAATACACCGTAGACGCGTGCCGTAGGAATATTGTGGCGCTCAAGAAATTCCTTAGCAAAAATCTTGCTGCCTTCAAGTTGAGCGCATTTCCGCGAGGGTCCGATAATCCGCAAATCCCGGCGATCAAATTCATCAGTGATTCCGTCCACAAGCGGCTGCTCCGGGCCTACAACCGTCAAATCAATCCGAAGCTTTTCTGCCAGATCGGCCAAGGCAGAGATATCCGCAAGGTTAGCTGGTACACATTCCGCCTGTTGCGAAATCCCGCCATTGCCCGGAGCGCACCAAACTTTCGAGACTAAACTGCTCTGGCACAACTTCCAGACAAGCGCGTGCTCGCGACCGCCACTCCCAATAACCAAGATCTTCATTGAAGTTGCCCACATTATGTCGCGAGGCTGCCCCGTGTCAACGCCGGCGTGGGAATCAGCGGGACTTGTGCACGGACACAATCAGTGGTTTGATCGAGACACTCAAGGATATTTATGTCTACAGATGAAACCAAGAACGAACGCTTGTCCCTCGATGAGATCGCCCACGCTCTCTCGCCGTACGTCCGTACGGCGGTCGCTGGCCCGCAGTTGGTCTCCATCGCGAAGTATTTGGCATTATTAAAAAAGTGGAACCAAACGATTCCACTTACATCGCTCGAGGAGGATGCGCAAATTGTCGCCCAGCATTTTGGAGAGAGCATGTTTGCCAGCTCATTAGTCCCCATGGAGCGTGGTCGGCTCGCCGACGTTGGCAGCGGAGCAGGATTTCCCGGAGTTCCCCTAAAAATTGCCTCTCCAGAGCTGCGCCTCACCCTGGTGGAACCTAACGCCAAGAAATGTGCCTTCTTGAGAGAGGTTCAACTAGTCTTGGGCTTGTCCGGTGTAGAGGTTATCCGCAGTCGATATGAGGATTTCGACGTGCCACCGAACTCATTTGATTTCATCTGCTCACGGGCCTTGGGCGGGTATAAGAGTTTACTAAGGTGGTCAAAAGGGGTATTGAGACCAGGGGGTCATGTGATGCTATGGCTGGGAACTGAGGACTCGACCTTGCTGAACAGAAGAAAAGACTGGAATTGGGAGCTTCCGGTCAGAATTCCAGAATCCCGCAGGCGCGTCGTCCTAGGCGGGCGACCTGCGGCCTAGTCCGACAAAATTGTTCCACGTGAAACAATTTTGCAAGGAAACCCTGGCAGAGATCGAGAATCCGGGAAAATGTTCCACGTGAAACAATTTCGAACGGAATGCCCTAGCTTCGGGGCACGGCAATCATATTCCACGTAAAACTCTTGCACGGAAGATCGCGCTCTGCTAAATTGCCGACCCAAAAGCAACGCCACTATAAGGAGATGATTTGGCGCGCGTAATCGCTGTGGCCAATCAGAAGGGCGGCGTAGGCAAGACTACAACGGCAATTAATCTCTCCGCTTCGATCGCAGCAGCAGAAAAATCCATCCTCCTGATCGATTCCGATCCACAGGGGAACAGCACGACGGGCTTGGGATTTCAGAAAGATCCTTCCCGCCGGACGCTATATCATGCCGTGGCACTCGGTGAGAGCCTAACCAAAATCATCATAAAGACCCAGGTTGAGGGCTTGGATCTCATTCCATCGGATAAGAACCTGGCCGGGGCGGCTGTAGAGCTCGCCGATGCCGAGAACCGTGAATATCGATTGAAAGAGCTGATCGAGCAGATTCGTCCAAACTACTCTTTCATCATTATAGATTGTCCGCCAACGCTCGATTTGATCACCCTAAACGCTTTGGTTGCCAGTGATTCTGTACTGGTGCCAATTCAATGCGAATACCTTGCGTTGGAAGGGGTTTCGGAGCTTCTCGACACATTGATGCGAATTCGCCGGACGCTCAACACTGCTTTGGCTATCGAGGGGATCGTTCTGACGATGTATGACGAGAGAACCACGCTCTCTCGCCAAGTGGCTGCAGACCTCAGAAGCTTTTTCGGACCTCAAGTCTTCGAGAGCGTAATTCCAAGGAACGTACGGCTGGCCGAGGCACCCAGCCATGGAAAGCCGATCCTCTTCTACGACATTAATAGCAAAGGTGCTGAAGCCTACATCCAACTCGCAAGGGAGGTAATCGCGAATGGCCAGAAACGCGCTGGGGCGGGGGCTGGGAGCTCTCATTCGTGACTCAGATACGCATGCCACCGAGGTAACGAGGCTTCCGGTCCCGGCACCCATCGAGACACCCCCAGGAGTAACGGGGTCGCACCTAGTAGATATTGATTTGATCGAGCCAAGTCCCTACCAGCCGCGCACACACTTTCGCGAAGAAGCTCTGGCCGAACTTGCCCAGTCCATCCACGCCAGTGGCATGATCCAGCCGCTGGTGCTGCGGCGTTTCGGAATGCGCTACCAGCTCCTCGCCGGCGAACGACGATGGCGCGCAGCGCAGCGAGCCGGCCTGAGCCGCGTACCTGCAGTCATCCGCGAAGTCAGCGACGAAGCGGCGCTTGAGATAACTTTGGTCGAGAATATTCAGCGGGAAGACCTGAACCCAATCGAAGCGGCGCGCGCGTTCGATCGCTTGATGAGCGAATTTCATCTGACCCAGGAGGAGATAGCCACAAAAACCGGGAAGGACCGTGCAACCATTGGCAATGCGACGCGGCTCCTGCGTTTGGATAAGCAGATCATCGATCTAATCGAGGAGGGGCTCCTCTCGGCCGGCCATGGCCGAGCGCTCCTCGCGATAGATGACCCCCAGCTTCGGCTCTCGCTAGCGCAACGCGCGGCCCGCGGCCGGATAACTGTGCGCCAGTTAGAACGAAGTGCATCTCGGCGGGCACGCACGGTGGCATCTCAATCCGCCGAGCCGCAAATCGACGCAAATACACGCGCAGCAATCGAGCAAATGGAACACGCACTCGGAATGCGCGTGCGCCTCCGCCAGCCTAGCGAGAAACGCGCTGGCGAACTCGCGATTGAGTATCACGAAGAGTCTCAACTTGTCTGGCTCTATGATCGGCTAGTTATCCAGAAGTGAACACTACGTACGTAGTATTTATAGTGCGACGCTTGTGTCCCTGGGTTGTGCTCTGAAACAATTAGGCCGCCCAAGCAATCCTCTGAGGTGATTTCTGCCCTGGAAGTTTGGAAAGCGAGAGTCCTCAAAAGCTGTTCCTGAGTGGACCGGATTTCTCGATAGGTCGGTGCGCTTCGAGGGAACGCTCGAGTGCCCCGGAACCTTCCGTGTGGAAGGAGATGTAAAGGGCCTTTTGATTTCCACGCACACGCTAATCCTGGGTGATGAGGCCCGAGTAGAGGGCCAGATAGAAGGCAATGACGTGGTGATCTCAGGCCATTTCAACGGTGTAATCTTTGCAAAAGGAAAAGTCGAGATTCACAATAAAGGAATCGCCACCGGCGAGATCCACTCGCATTGCCTGGTGATCGAGCCAGGTGGAATTTTTGACGGCGAGTGCCACGTCATTGCACCATCGGAAGCGGCAAAGCCGATCACGATTCCCATCCGCGCCGCCCAAGCGAGCTAGAAAACTCTAAACTTATCTCAGGATCGCGTCTGCCCAGGTTCGGGCCTGCGCCAGGATTTATCTACGAATCATGGCCTTAGCAGTTTCAGTCGTCGTCCAAGTCTTTTGAGGTATAGTCCGATGCAACGCGCGCCTCACTACGAGCGCAGGGTGCTGGTCACCGGGGTAGCCGAATCGGAAGCAGTCGGTTTCGGTTTGCCCATGGCCGCGTCGACGCCTTTCCGAATCGTTTCGTTCCAATCCTGATGCGGAACAGGCGAGTTCTGCGCCGCCACGTAGAGTCGCAGGGCCTGTTGGGGTTGGCCGAGCTGCTTGAGCTGGATTCGTCCCGCGGAGATTAACGCTAGTATAGAGTTGCGCTCCTGGGGCCAGGCCTCAGCGAGTTTCTCGTACTCGCTGGCGGCGCGTTCCCACTGCTGAATGTTCTCGGCGTGACGACATAGTTCGAGCCAGCTTGCCGCAGGCATTTTGGTGCCACCAGCCTGCACATAATCCTCGTAGTCCTGCCACGCGGCCTCTGAGTTGTGGAGTTTCAGGTGAAGCTGACATGCTGTTTCCATTGCTTGCATGTAGGATTGTGTATCGCCTTTGCGCCAGTAGACACTTGGCAGCATCTCGTAAGCGTCCACGGAGTCAGGCTTCTCCGCAATTAGCGCCTTCAACTCGGAGATGGCTTCATCGAATTGCTCTTTCTCAAGCAGGTCAGTGGCCTTGACGATGCGCGGATTGGCAGACCAACCCACCTTCTCCTGGATGGCCTGGTCGGCCTTTTGCTCAATCCCGCTGTAACGCAGGATTAGCGCCATCACCAGACCAAAGCCGAAGCCGCCGATGTGCGCCCAGTAGGCTACGCCGCCGCTTTCGCCTGCCATCACTCCCGAAAGAAGTTGGACACCAAGCCATAATGGCAAAACAGCGTAAGCGGGAGCTTTGAAACGATAAAGGCGGGGCCGCAGGATCCAATAGAAAAACCCGAGCTGAATTTTGGTCTTCGGAAAACGAGCGAGAAAAGCGCCCATGAGAGAAGCGATCGCACCGGAGGCGCCAATAACCGGAATCATGCCATTTGGATAGACCATGGCATAGCCCCACAGCGCCGCCACACCGGAGACGAGATAGACGGCGGCATACAAAGGCCGGCCCCAGGTGTCCTCGAGTATGGCGCCCGCCAGCCAAAGGAACCACATGTTAAAAATCAAGTGCAGCCAGCCGCCATGCAAAAAATTGGCGGTCAGATAACTGATGACTGTGCGGCGAGACGGATAGAATGCAAAGCGTCCCAGGGTCGATTCAGCTTGCATTTGGTCGAGCTGACCGGCCAGCCGATTCATTTCTTCTTCGCATCGCGGCCCCGTCCACGCACGCATCTCTACATCCCAAGCATCTAGAGGGGTGTGATTGGGCGAGGCGAACAAATCCCAAGCCTTGATTTGGGAATGGCGAAAGTTTTCGACCAATTTCTGTTCCGCCGTGCTCATGGGAGTATCGGGATGCGCTGCAGCCAAGAGAATGATGTGCTCTTGGACCTCGCCCATCTCGCGGGTTTCGCGCTCGATGGTCCAATGCGTGGCGAGAAAGAAGATCGCGTTCAGGGCAATTACGGCGAGAGTCACGTAGGGCCAGCGGCGGCCGTGCATGTTTTCATGATTCAGCGGAATGATCACGGCGATGCCTCCACATCGAGATGAGCCAAGAGGCTCGGGCGCCTCGCGTGACAGCGAACAAAAGCGCCTTCTGGCAGGCGCGATGGGACGCGCCGCGCAAGCTTGTCCCATTCTGGCAGCCGCTTTGGAAAACAGACCTGTACTTCCTTGGAATTTCCTCTATCGGTTACTCCCGTGACGC
>Ga0066704_10001464_pt1 | contig 10241 bp, 8 predicted proteins | sample GraSoiAngelo_153_FD_66458 | JGI IMG/M metagenome (GOLD analysis project Ga0066704, IMG submission 66458) | Grasslands soil microbial communities from the Angelo Coastal Reserve, California, USA - 14_1009_12_40cm | ecosystem: Environmental > Terrestrial > Soil > Grasslands | place: USA... | reverse complement strand
CCCCTGTCATGGGAGGCGCACGATGGCGCTCTTTTCGGCCGCGGGGATCCAGTTTCTGCTCCGCTGGATACACTTCCTCGCCGGCATCACGTGGATCGGTCTCCTCTACTACTTCAACTTCGTGCAGGGTCCGTTCTTCGCGGAGGCGGACGCGTCGACCCGGAGCGTCGCGACGCAGAAGCTGGTGCCGCGGGCGCTCTGGTGGTTCCGCTGGAGCGCGGCGCTGACGTTTCTGTCCGGCCTCACGATTCTGATTCTGCGACGCGTGAGCTGGAGCGATCCCTGGGGGATCACGATCCTGACCGGCGCAGCGTTCGGCACGGTGATGTTGGTGAACGTGTGGCGGGTGATCTGGCCCAATCAGAGAATCGTCATCGCCAACGCGGTGACGACCGCGGGGGGCGGCGCGGCCAACCCGGCCGCGGCAGGCGCGGCCCGGCGGGCGTTCCTGGCGTCCCGTATGAACGTCGTGATGTCGTTCCCGATGCTCTTCTTCATGGGCGCCGCGTCGCATTTCACGCTCAACCCCGCCGGCAACCGTGGTCTATACGGCGTAGTGCTGCTCATCGTGCTCGCGTTGCTCGAGCTCAACGCGCTGGTGGGCACCGCCGGACCGACCAAGAAGCCGATCGAAACCGTCCGAGGCGTGATCGTGACCGGGATCGTGACCGCCGCGGTCATGTATCTCATCGCGCAGGCGGTACTCGGGGCGCCGGTCACGTAGCGTCGGCGAGGGGGCAGGGGGAGGGGAGCCGACGACTCCGTGAGACGCTCCACGCTCGTGGCCGTGCGGGTGCGGCTGCAGCTCCCCGTCGAGTTTCGCCTGCCGAGCCGCGACTAGAGGCAGAGATGGCTTCGGTCACTCTGCGGCGCCTGAGCAAAACGTACGCGGGCGGGGCAGGGGGAGACGCAGCACTCGCGCTGCGGGACGTCTCGCTCGAGGTGCGCGACGGTGAATTCCTGGCGGTGCTGGGCCCCTCGGGTAGCGGCAAGACGACGTTGCTGCGGTGCATCGCGGGCCTCGAGGAGCCGAGCGCGGGCGAGATCCTGATCGGGGAGCGTGACGTCACCCAGCTCGCGCCCGCGGCGCGCGACGTCGCTCTGGTGTTCCAGCACTACGCCTTGTACCCGCACCTGAGCGTCCGGGCCAACATCGCCTTCGGGCTCGAGGTACGGCGCGTGCCTGCCGCCGAGGTCGCGCGGCGTGTGCAGGAGACCGCCACGCGCCTCGGGATCGGCGCCCTGCTCGATCGCCGTCCCGGAGAGCTCTCGGGCGGCGAGCGCCAGCGCGTGGCGCTGGGCCGCGCCATGGTGCGCCAGCCCCAGGTGTTCTTGTTCGACGAGCCCCTCTCCAACCTCGACGCGCCGCTCCGCAGCGAGCTGCGGGGCGAGCTCCAGGCGCAGCACGCCGCGCTCGGTGCCACCATGGTCTACGTCACCCAGGACCAGCGGGAAGCGATGACCCTGGGGCAGCGGATCGCCCTGCTGCAGCAGGGGCGGCTGCGTCAGGTCGGAACGCCCGCGGAGGTGTACGAGCGTCCCGCCGACGTGTTCGTCGCGGGCTTTGTGGGCAACCCGGGGATGAACGTGCTCAAGGGGCGGGGACGGGTGACGGGCGACGGGGGAGTCGTCGATCTGGGTGGATGGTCGGTCGCCGTGACGCTGCAGCATTATGAAGGGGAGATCCATCTCGGCGTGCGGCCGGAGCACGTCGTCCTGGCGGCGCCGGATGAGGAAACAGTGGGCTCTCTCGAGGTGCGGGGAGTGGAACCCCTCGGCCCGGAGACCCTCGTGCGCCTCGATGCCCGTGGCCAAGTGCTCGTTGCGCGCGTGCACGGCATGCTCAATCTCCGCCGCGGGGACAGGGTCGGCGTCACGCTCGACCGCGCCCACCTCCACCTCTTCGACGCCGCCGGGGAGCGCCTGGGTTGAGCACCGCGCCCGCGGGAGGGGGGACGGCGTGGCGCGTCGGAGCGCTTGCGGCGGTCGCGGTCGCGGCCCTCCTGCCGGTCGGCGTCACCCGCTGGGCCCGCCTCCGCTATGAGCGGACCCTCGCGGCGCGCAGCGCCGCTTCCACAGCGGCCTACCTGGCGCTCGTCACGCCCCCCGGTCCGGCCGGCGCCGGCTACGATCTCGCCCGGCTCCTGATCCGGTCCCGTGCGCTCGAAGAGCTGCCGGGGCTGCACGCGCGCGTAGAGGTCTATCATGGAACGGCGCCGCTCGTGCACGCGACCGCGCCGGGTCTCCCGGCCGAGACGCTGGACGCGCTGCGCCGCCGGCCGGGCACGCGCTGGCAGGGGGACGGCGCGCTGGCGCCGCTGTTCGACCGCCAGGGATGGGACGTCGTAGGGGCCGTCGCGACGCGGGCGGACGTGCCCGAAGCGCTGCTCGCCGGCTGGCTCGCGGCCGTCGTGGCGTTCGCTCTGGTCGCGGGCGGGCTCGCGGTCCGCGCCCTGGGTGGGCGCCCCGATGCCGTGCGGCCGGTGTTCCGACGCTACGCGCTCGCGGCGGGATTGCTGGCGCTCGTCGCCGGTGCCGACGTGCGCGCCACCGCCCGCGACGCGACCAACCTGTGGCTCGCCGACGCGCGCGTGCTGATGCAGGACGCGGCGGCGCGATTGCCGGAGCTGCGCGCGGCTCCTGCAAGCCTGGCCCCCATCGCGCCCGATGCCGAGGTGGTCATCGGTGACAGCGCCGATGCGGCGGCGCGGCGGCGCGACGTGGCGGGTCTGCCGCGCGCCAGCGTGGCGGTGCGCCTCGCGCCGGGACGTTGGGCCGAGCTCCGCACGGCGCCGGACGAGGCGGGGGCGTGGGGTTGGTTCGCGGCGGCCTTCGGGGTCGCCCTGCTGGGGCCGCTGGGCGTGGCGGCCACGGCGTGGGGGGTGCGCGCGGCGGCGCGGCCCCGCTACTTGCGGGAGACCGCGGCGGCGTGGGTCTTCCTCGCGCCCTCGGGCCTGCTGCTCGTCGTCTTCTCGCTCGTCCCCCTGCTCTTCGCCGGCTACCTCTCCGTGCACCGCTGGAGCCTGATCGAGCCGGTGCGGCCGTTTGTGGGACTCGAGAACTATGCGCGCCTGCTGCGCGACCCGCTCGTGTGGGCCGCGCTGCGGAACACGGTACAGTACGTGCTGTACGTGCCCGTCTCGGCGGCCCTGGCGCTCGCCGTCGCGCTGGCGCTGCGCGGCCGGTCCCGGGTCGTGCGGGTGCTGCGCACCGCGTTCTTCCTGCCGTCGGTGGCGTCGCTGGTGGCAGTGGCGCTCGTGTGGCAATGGATGTACCAACCTGAAGGCGGTCTCATCAGCTCGGTGCTGGCCCGCGCGCAGGTGAGCCCAATAGACTGGCTCGGCGATTCGAGGACGGCGCTCGTCGCCCTGATGATCGTGTCCGTGTGGGCGCACGTCGGCTACCAGATGACCGTGTTCCTGGTCGGACTGGAGGGCATCCCGCAGGCCTACCTCGACGCGGCGCGGGTGGACGGCGCCGGTGCGTGGCAGCGGTTCCGGCGCATCACGCTCCCGCTGCTCCGGCCGGTGACGCTGTGGGTGCTCGTCTCGGGCGTCATCGGCGCATTCCAGGTCTTCACTTACGTCTACGTGCTGACGGGCGGCGGTCCGCTGCACGCCACGGACGTGGCGCTGTACCGGATCTACCAAACGGGCTGGGAGTTCACGCAGTTCGGGTACGCGAGCGCGCTGGCGCTCCTCGTCTTCGCGCTGCTCGGCGGCGTCGCGTGGGCGCAGTTCCGGCTGCTCGAGCGACGGGTGGGGAACCGTGCGGCGAGCGCGTAGACTGCTGGTGCTCGCCGTCATGCTGCTCGTCGCCAGCGCCATGGTGGTGCCTTTCCTTTATATGGTGGCGACGGCGGCGAGCACGCCCTCGAGCTTCGCCGCGGCGCTCACAGCCTTGCCGTTCGGGCGCTTCGCGCTCAACTCGGGACTAATGGCGGCGTGCGTGGTGGTGGGGCAAGTCCTGACCAGCACCTTGGCGGCGTACGCGTTTGCTCGACTCCGCTTTCCGGGGCGCGACCAGCTGCTGCTCGGGTACCTTGCCGCGTGGGCGGTCCCGGCGGTCGCGCTCCTCGTTCCGCGGTTCCTGATGATCAGCGCGCTCGGCTGGGTGGACACGTATCAGGGGCTGATCTCGACGCAGCTGGTGTCGGTGGGAGGGATTCTCCTGCTGCGTCAATTCTTCCGGACCATTCCGCGGGACCTCGAAGACGCAGCCCGGCTCGAAGGGGCGGGGGAGTGGACGATCTTCTGGCGGATCATGCTGCCCCTGGCCAGACCCGCCGTCGCCGCGCTCGTCGTGCTCGCGTTCGTCGATCAATGGAGGAGCCTCCTCTGGCCCCTCGTCGTCACGCGCTCCACCGAAATGCGCGTGCTGGAGGTGGGCCTCGCGATGTTCCACGGATTGTACGCGGGAAACGGGCCCTACCAGATGGCGGCGGCGCTCGTGGCGGTCGCGCCGCCGGTGGTGTTGTACTTCGTGGCCCAGAAATACTTCATTCGCGGAATTCAGTTGACAGGCGTCGACTGCACAGGATAGGCCACAGCTAGGCGCACAGACGCGCAGCGGTGAACAGGGTGTGGTTATCAGGCACTCCTGACCACGGTCACTGTTCTCCACTGTGCGTCTGTGCGTCTAGTCTTTGCCTTTCCTGCGAACTGTCGTGGACCGGAAACTCAATTCCCATTGGATGTCTCGCCCGTCGCCACCAGCGGCCCACTCGATCACCGCATGCCCTGACTCCAGCCGTTTCACTGTGCAGGGAACGTCCACCTTGCAGGCTCCCGGTCTCATCCCTTTGGGCACGGCGATCGTCACGGCGTATGCGCGGCGATCGAGGTTCGTCGACTTCGCGCGCAGCGTGCGCGTCGCCCCATCCCAGGCCTCGTCCACGATATCCACGGCGCCTTGGACGAGGTGGCGCGTGGTGCCGATCACCTGCGGGCGCGCCGCCGCCGGGCGCAGCGCCACGACGAGGGCGCTTCGGGGCTCGAGCGTCGCCGCTAGGGAGTTGGTCGGGTCGGCGAGCGGCACGTCACGCCACACCTCGTAGGCCGCGAATCGCGCCCCGCCGATGCCGAGGGCCGCGAGCGGCACGGCCACGTCCCGCGCATCGTCCTGCCAGTTCACGAGCACCACGGTCCACCAGCGCGGTGCGCCCTCCGCTACCCAGAGTGTAGGCGGCTGGTCGCGTCGCACGCTCCAGATGCCGCCCCCGCCCCCGCCCCCCCCTGATCCGCGGCTCGCGGACACGCGCACCGCGAGCACGTTCTCTCCGCCCCAGTTGAGCGGCTCGGATGACACGGGATAGCGTCGGTAGGCGTGCGGCTCGCTCGTGGCGCCGATCCTCACGCCGTTCAGGAACGTCTCGTCCCCGTCTGCGATCTCGCCGAGCTCCAGATACACCTGCCGCTCTTGACCGCCCCCTACCGTCCTCGACCGCCCGGCGGGGAGGGGGGGCAAGGGGGGCAGGGGGAAGCGCGTGCGATACCAGGCCACGCCGCTGTAGTCCGGGTGGCCGGCCTCGTCCCAGCGTTGCGGCACGGTGATCGTCTCCCACGCCTCCTCGTCGAACTCGCGGGTGCCGTAGGCGGGGTCGTCCCCAGTACGGAAGTGCCATGGCCCGGGGAGGGGGTAGACGGCGTCGCCGCTCACGAGCGCGGGCGCCACATCGCGCTCGAGTGTCGTGCCGCCCACGGGGCGCGCGGCAACGGGCGCGACCGGCAGCACGCGCTGGAGCAGCGCCGCACGCTCGGCGGGGAGCTTCGGCAGGTTGTCCGCGAACAGCGTGAGTCCACCCGACACCGCGACGACCGACGCCCAAGCGCGCGCTTCGGACGCCGCGAGCGGTGGGCGGACGAGGAGGCAGTCGGGATCGTTGAGCCACGACCCGCGCTGGTAGAAGCTGCGCCGTGCCGCAGCGCGCGCGGCGGCCTGGGCGCCCGCCCACGTTGGGCTCGTGTCGGGGCCGACCCGCATGCCGTTCACGAACCCTACGGCGTGCTGCAGGGGCGCGCCGCCGCCCAGCAGGAAGGCCTCGGTGCCCAGGCCGTCGCGCAGCGCCGCCAGCGCCGCGCGGTACGCTTCGGCATGAGTGAGTCCGCCGTAGTGTGTCGGCCCGATCGTGGCGCAGTGGAGGGCGTCGACCGCGAGGCAGTCGTACCCCCAGTCCCGCACGACCTTGCGGGCCAGCTCGGTGAGCCACTGCTGCACCTTGGGGTGCGCCCCATCCAGCGCGTACAGCTTGCCCCCCCAGGCCTCACGCATGCCCCACGCGATGGGTCCGCCCGCCAGGTCGCGCAGCAGCCAGTCGGGGTGCGCGGCGGCCACCCCCGAGCGCTCGGCGACGGCGAACGGCGCGATCCATAGCGCGGCTTTGAAGCCGCTCGCGTGGATCGTGTCGGTGAGGGCACGGTGCCCGCTCGGAAACTTCTCGTTCGTCTCCCAGTCTCCCGCGGCCTTCTGGTAGCCGTCACCGACCCGGATGTAGCGAAAGAAGCGGCGGTCGAAGTGCGCGGCGCAGAACTCCGTATTGGCGACGACATCCGCCTCCGTCACCCCGCCCGCCCCGCCCCCGAGCTCGCTCGATGAGCACCACCCGGCGGGCGCGACGGCCTGGGCGAGGCGCTCCTGGTCGAGGGGCGAGGAAGGCGCGAAGGCCGCGCGGAGCGCATCCAGCCCGTCGCCGTCCGGCGTGTAAGCGATGCGCAAGCGGGACGCGTCCCCCGCGGGCCGGAGCGGCCGGGTCGGGAGCCAGTCGCTGACGGCTTCGAGGCCGTCGCGCGACAGCTGGACTCTCGCCTCGCCGGGCTCTCCCCCATCGAACGCCAGGCCGAGTCCGTGGCCGCCGCGTGTCAGGCCCAGGGCGCCGTGACTCGCGACGTCCTGCGCCTCGGGTGAGCCGACCGCCACCAGGCGACAGGCGTCGCGCGACTGGTAGCCGTTCACGAGCGCGACGAGCAGTCCGTCTCCCGGGAGGGTGGCTGCTTCCGGGACGCGAAAGAAGCGCACGCCCCTCACCGTCGGGAGGTAACGGTCGGGGAAGATCGTCACGGTGATCACGGCCAGGGGTGATCCTGCCGTTTCCCCAGCCAGAAACTCCGCCTCGACCCACACACCGGCGGCGCGCCCCCGTACCACCACCGCGGTTCCCCCCGGGGGGCGGCGACTGCCGACCGTGATATCTTCCAACTCGGCGAGCGTGACCGGCTGGTCTCCGACCCGGGCGACGACCTCGGCGTCGCGCAGCAGAGCAACGGGCTGGGCGTCCCCGTAATACCACAGGGACCAGCGGCGGCGGTCGTCGAGCTCGAAGCGCAGCCGCCCGGCTGGCGCCGCATCGTCCGGTCGCGGACGGCGGAAGGTGCTCAGGGACGCGGTTCCGGTAAGGAGCACGAACGTGCGACGATCCATGCTTGCAATGTTGGCGGGGCTGACGGGTTTGTCTACGCCGCTCGTCGCCCAGTCGGGCGGGGTCACGGTCGGCCTGGCGGGGACGCTGGGCGGGGGCTGGCAGGTGGAAGCGGCGGACGTGGGCTACGCGCACGCGCTGCGCGCGGGACCGCTCTCGGTGGTGGCGCTGACGGCGCGCGTCGGCTCCTTCATCGACGAGGCTGCGATCATCGGGGGCGCGCGCGGCATCGTGTTCGGTGTGACACTCGCGGGGCGCACGCCCATGGTGCACCTGGCGGATCTCGGCTCGGACTCGAGCGCCAGTCAGCTCGGCCTCGACCTGACGCTCGAGGCGACGGGGTACGCCGGGTCGCGTAACCCGCTGCCCGAGGGATCGCCGTGGGGCGCTGTGTCGGCGCTGCCCGGGCTGCGCTTCGGCGATCCCAACGGGGCGCAGTACGCGCTGCTGCTCGGTCCGACGGTGTTCTTCGGTCAGATCACCCAAGTGCGGCCGTTTCTCGGGATCCGCTTCGAGGCGCCGCTGGCGCGCCGGGAGCGCCGTCCCTAGGTTAGCGAGCGATGGTCGTTCCCTCCCTCGATACCGAGCATCCTGGTATCCGGGTCATCGCCGAAGTGGCGTCGGTGCTCCAGGCGGGCCTCGCATCGGGGGAGGCGCTGCACGGGGTGGTCGGCGCGCTCCGGCGGGGCCTGAACCTACGGCGCTGCCGCCTCTGGTTGCGCACCCCCGACGGCACCCGCTACACCCCCGTCACGACCCCGGGCGACGAAGCGGAGCTCCCGGGGTACGAGCCGCCCGTCGCCGAGTGGGTGCGGCGCGGCGTGCAACGCGAGAGCGTCCCGGGCGGTGCGGTCATGCGACTGCCCCTGGTCCACGAGGACGAACTGCTCGGCGCGCTCGAGGTGATCATTCCGACGGGCCGCCACGAGGGCATCGCGCACGACGTCGTCGTCGTCGTGGCGCGCCTCCTCGCCCCGCTGATCGCCACGACCGAATTGTCGCAGGACCTCGCCTCCGAGGTGGCGCTGCGCACCCACGAGATGGAAGTGCAGCGGAGCTTCGCCGCCCAGATCATCGATTCGCTCCCCGTCGGGCTGTACGTGATCGACCGCGGCTACCGCATTCGCGCCTGGAACCGCAAGCGGGAGACGGGCACCCAAGGCGTGTCGCGCGAGGACGCCATGGGCCGCGAGATCTTCGGGGTGCTGGATCGCCAGCCCCGCGACCTGTTGAAGCGCGAGTTCGACCGGGTGTTCGACACGGGTGAGCTGCAGCAGGTGGAGATGGAATCGGGGGCGAGCGGGGAGACGCGTCACTACCGCATCACGAAGATTCCGATGCGGGAGGACGGCAACACGATCTCGCACGTCATCACGATCGGTGAGGACATCACCGAGTGGCACCAGGCGCAGCAGCGCCTCGCCGAGACGGAGAAGCTGGCGGCGGTGGGACAGCTGGCGGCCGGCGTGATGCACGAGATCAACAATCCGCTGGCGACGATCCTCGCGTGCTGCGAGGCGCTGGCCCTGCGGAGCGAGACGCTCGTGACGGCGGAGCGTCACGCCTACGACGAGTATCTCAAGATCATCGACGCGGAGGTCCAACGCTGCCGCCGTATCGTCGAGAGCCTGCTCGACTTCTCGCGACCCAAGAGCGGGGAGAAGAAGCCCCTCGACGTGAACGCCGTGGTGGAGCACACGCTCTTTCTTCTCAAGCACCACGCCCGCTTCAAGCGGGTCGACGTGGTGCGCGAGCTCACGCCGGGACTCCCGCCGGTGCGCGCGGACCAGGAGCGGCTGATCCAGAGCTTCATGGCGCTGATGCTCAACGCGATGGACGCGATGGACTCGCGCGGGACCCTCACGGTGCGGAGCGGCGTGAACCCCGACCGCGCGGACGAGGTGCTGCTCGAGTTCATCGATACCGGGAAGGGCATCAAGGGCGAGGATCTGCCCAAGATCTTCGAGCCGTTTTTCACCACCAAGCCCCAGGGCCGGGGGACGGGCCTGGGCCTGTCGATCTGCTACGGTATCATCGCGGAGCACCGCGGCCGGATCGACGTCGAGTCGCAGGTGGGCGTCGGCTCGAACTTCAAGGTGTATCTTCCGGTGGGATGAAGATTCTCGTCATCGAGGACGACAAGACGGTTGGGCAGTACGTGAAGCGGGGCCTCGCCGAGGCCGGCTACCACGCCGACCTGGTGGGAGACGGGGCCGAGGGGTTGCGCCTGTCCACGGGCGGGAGCTACGACCTGCTGGTCCTCGATTTGCGGCTGCCCAAGCTCTCGGGGCTCGAGTTGCTGCGGATGCTGCGGGATCGCGACAACGGCATCCCGGTGCTGGTGCTGACGGCGCAGGACGCGGTGGACTTCAAGGTGCAGGCGCTGAAGATGGGCGCGGACGACTACGTGACCAAGCCGTTCTCGCTCGAGGAGCTCCTCGCGCGCGTGGAGGCGCTGGGCCGGCGTCCCAAGGCGATCGCGCCGCCCGTGCTCAAGGTGGCGGACCTCACGCTCGACAGTGGCAGTCGCGAGGTGCGCCGCGGGGGCAAGGTCATCGAGCTGACCCCCAAGGAGTACGCCGTGCTGGAGTACCTGATGCGGTACCAGGGGCGCGTCATGCCGCGGACGCTCATCACCGAGTACGCCTGGGACTACCACTTCGACCCCGGCACGAACATCGTCGATGTGGTGATCACGCGGTTGCGGAAGAAAATCGACCACGGCCGCGAGCCGAAGCTGATTCACACGGTGCGCGGCGTGGGATACACCGTGAAGGCGTGAGATGCAAACCCTGCGCGCCCGGCTGACCGCCTCGTACTCGGCGGC